>WNEL01000043.1_pt1 | contig 36518 bp, 40 predicted proteins | sample 5399991 | NCBI WGS metagenome assembly WNEL01 (sample SAMN13153325, study PRJNA577476) | soil metagenome | isolation source: 20 cm grassland meadow soil pre-rain plot 2 | place: USA:California | collected 2015-09-08
ATTCTGGTCGAGTCGTGCGATCCGGCCGCCGTGGCGGCGGGGATCACGTGAGGAGGAAAGTTGAACGCGAGGAGGAGCGTGGTAGGCAACCCTACCGCGCGACCTCCCCTTCGATGGCCCGGAGGTCGCGGACGACGCGGTCCCAATTGAAGTGGCCTTCGACGGCGCGGCGGCCGTTGTCGCCGAGGCGCCGCGCGAGCGCCGCGTCGGCGAGCAGCCGGGAAATCGCGTCGGCGAACGCCGCCGGCTCTTCCGACGGTACCAGGAGCCCCGTCTCACCGTCTCGCACGGCTTCCGGGATGCCTCCGGAGTCGCCCGCGACCACCGGCAGGCCGCACGCCGACGCCTCCACCAGCGAGATGCCGAAGCCCTCGATGCCGAGCCGCTCCGCCCGCCGCGACGCACCCACGTAGACTGACGCGAGGTTGTAGAACGCCGGCAGGTCCTGATCGCTGACACCGCCCAGGAAGCGGACGCGGTCACCGAGACCGCGCTTGTGCGCGAGCTTCTCGAGACGCTCGCGGTCGGGGCCGATGCCGGCGACCGCGTAGCGCACGTCCGGAGTGCGATCGAGAATCGCCGGCAGCGCTTCGATGACGGTGTCGATGCCCTTGTGTCGCTCGAGCCGGGCGACCGTCACGAGCCAATGCGCCCCGCCGTCCGGCAATCCGTACCGCTCCCGCACGGTGCTCGGATCGATGCCCGGGCGGAACTGCTTCGGATCCGTGCCGAGCGGCACGACGCGCAGCCGTTGCCCGTGCCCGTCGAGGCCCAGCTCACCGAGCACCGACAGCGCCAGATCTCGCGTCCAGGTGCTGTTGGTCATGAGGACCGCAGCGCCGCCGAAGATGGCGCGTGCCGCGCGGCGCTTGAGTCTCGAGTGCCGGATCTTGTGCTGCTCGCTCAGCAGATCACCGCCGTGCAGAAAGATTCCGTAGGGAATGCGCAACCGCTCGAACACCCAGCGGGCCGGGTATCCCGCGGGCTTCACGTTGCCGCAGTGCACGAAGCGCACGCGGTGGTGGCGCGCCAGACTGACGGCGCGGCGCGACCAGAACAGCACACCGGGGAGCGTCTTGGCGCGTCGCAGGCCGAGCGCGAGCCGGTCCACGAGAGCCGGGAGTCCCGGGTCGACCTCGGTCGCGTCGGGGTCGCTGGGCGTCGAGACGATCAGCTCGCCTTTGGGGAACCGGCGCGCGAGCTCTCCGTGCATCCGGGCGATCCCACCGCCCATCGGCGGAAAGTCCAGCGCCAACAGCATCGTGGTCATCATGTCAATGCTAACGGGATGCGTCCCCCGCGAGCAATCGGCTCTCACGCCTTGCGGAACTCGCAGTCGATGCGTCGCAGGTCGGCCGCCGCCCGGTCCCAGTTGTAGTACGCTTCCACGGCGGCGCGCCCGGCAGTCCCCATGCGGCGACGGAGCGCCTCGTCGCCCAGCAGTCGGATGGCGGCGGCCGCTACCGCCGCCGGATCGTCGGGATCGACCACCAGGCCGGTCTCCTCTTCCCGCACCGCGTCGGGGATCCCCCCTGACCGCCCGACGATGACGGGCAGTCCGCTCGCTGAGGCCTCGACGATCGAAATGCCGAATCCCTCCACCAGCAGATCGTAGCGGCGCGAGACGAGCAAGAACAGATCGGCCGCGTTGTACAGCGCCGGCAGGCCGGGGTCGGGAACGAAGCCCAGCAGGCGTACCGCGTCCCCCAGCCCCAGTTCGGCCACCAGGCGTTCCAGCGCAGCGCGCCGGCTGCCGATTCCCGCGACGGCATAGCGCGCCGTGGGAAACGCGACGCGGATCGCCGGAAGCGCCCGGATCACGGTGTCGATCCCCTTGTGGAAGTCGAGCCGCGCGACGGTGAGGAGCCACGGGCCGCCGTCGAGCCCGTACGCGCGCCGCGCCGGATCCGGATCGATGTCGGGACGGAAAATGTCCGGGGTCGTCCCGAGGTGCACGACCCGTACGTCGGCCGCCAGGGCGTGGCAGCCGAGGGAGTCGAGCACCGAGCGGGCGCGATCCGCGGTCCAGCGACTATTGGCCACAACCACCGCGCAACGCTCCAGAATCCAGCGTGCCGTCCAGCGTTTGAATAGCGAGCGCCCGATCTTTGCTTCGAGCAGCAGGAAATCCGCCCCGTGGGCGACGACTCCGAACGGCAGGTTGTGTCGTGCGCTCAGCCAGGCGGCCGCGTAGCCGGCAGGTTTGACCTCATCGCACCAGACGAAGCCCGGGGCGACCCGGCGCACCAGCGAGTCGGCGCGCCGGGTCCAGCGGAACAGCCCGTTGACTGTGCGGAGTCGCTTCGCCGGAACCGGGACGCGGTCGATCGTCTGGCGGAAGCGGGGGTCGCTCGCATCGCTCCCCGGCCAGGTCCCGGTCGATACCACGAGCGTATCCGCCGGGTAGCGGGAGGCGACCTCGCCCATCATGCGCGCGATCCCGCCGCCGAACGGCGGGAAATTGAGGGCGAGCAGGAGGGTCGGGCTCAACCCGCCCCAAGCGCGCGCCGCCGCTCCACCGCTTCGCGATACACCGCTTCCGTCCGCTCGGCGGTGCGCTCCAGAGAGAACTCGCGCCGCACGAGATCGCGGCCGGCCCGCGCGATCCGTTGCGCGAACGCGCGGTCGCCAAGCACGCGGGCAAGGGCATCGGCCCAGGCGCGGGGGTCGAGCGGCGGCACGAGCACTCCGGTCGTCCCGGAAGTGATGACGTCCGGGTTTCCGCCGGCGTGCGACACCACGGCGGGTAGCCCCAGGGCCATGGTCTCGAGCAGCGCGATGGAGAGTCCTTCGATACGCGATGGAAGGGCTGACAGGGCGGCGAGACGACAGAAGGCGAACGGCCGGTCGGTGAAGGGCACGTACACCACGCGATGACGCGGCGGCATGCTCCGCTCGATCGCCCGCAGCTCGGCATCGCCCTCGATGCCGACGCACGCGACGACGACCGGCCGCTCGAGAGCCGCGAGGGCCTGCAACAGGATGTGCTGGTCCTTCCGGCGCGCGAGGACCAGTACGATGGGCCGGCCCGCCACGTCGCCGAGCGCCGTCCGAGCGGCCGCCAACTCCGCCTCGGACGGTGGCGTGTCGATCCGCTCGCAGTCGATTCCGTTCGGTACGACACGGAGGCGGGCGCCGGGATGGAGGCGGCGCCGAAGCGCGCGCGCCACTGCGTGACTCACCGCGACCGTGCGATCCGCCGACAGCCCGACCACGATCAGCTCGGGCGGCAGCGTGAGGGGCATCGTGTGACGCGTCACGACGAACGGCAGCGACAGCCGGCGGCGCAGCCGCAGCCACGTGAGCGCGCGGCGGTCTCGCGTGGCGTTGCTGTTCACGACGTCCACCTCCTCGCGCGCGATCGTCTCGCCGAGCGCGTCGGCGAGCGGGCCCAGGCGATGGAAGTCGAGCGCCACCACCTCGAGCCCGGCGTCCCAGGCCAGCTGCGCGAGCATCGTCCCGGGGCGGCAGCCGACGAGCACCCGGTGCCCGCGGCGCGCGAGCTGGCGGCTGACGTTGGCTATTATCGTCGTCGAGCCCGATCCGCCGCCCTGGTGCGTGAGTTGAAGGATGGTGAGCGCCCGGTCCGGCATGGCACGAAGCTAGTTATACTATCGGGCGCATGCACGTCGTCGTCGCCTCCCACCAGCCAGTGCCGGCGAAGGGCTACGGCGGCCCGCAACGCGTCGTGCTGGCGCTGGTGCGAGGGCTCGCGGCGCTCGGGCACCGCGTGACGCTGCTCGCGCCGCCGAACACCCGGGTGCCCGAGGCAACGGTCGTCGTGGTGCCGCCCCGGAAGCTCGCCGAGCCCGCGACACTCGCCGCGTTCGTGCCGCGCGACGCCGAGATCGTGCACGCGCACTTCCCGCTGCGCGCCGCGCCCGGCCCGGCGCCGTTCGTCCAGACGATCCATCGGAATCTCAAGCCCGGTGCCCCACCCTACCCCAACAGCATCTTTCTTTCGCGCGACCACGCGCGCCGCCACCAGAGCGACGTGTTCGTCTACAACGGCCTCGACCCTTCGGACTACGTCTTCCGGCGGTTCCCCCGGCGGGCCTCGCAGTACGATTTGTTCCTCGGCGCGCTGCACAGCACCAAGGGTTACCACTGGGCGGTGGAAGCGGCGAAGCGCACGGGCCACCGCCTGATCGTCGCCGGCGGGTGGCGGCCGAGCTTCACGGGATCGATCAAATTCGTGGGCGAAGTGGATGGATCGGTCAAGGCAGCGCTGCTGGCGCGCGCGCGTTGCCTGTGGAACCCGGCCGCCTGGGACGAGCCGTTCGGTCTGGTGACGATCGAGGCCCTGTTCTCGGGCACGCCGGTGCTCGGCACCCACCGGGGCGCGCTCCCGGAGCTGATCACGCCCGAGGTGGGCGCGTTGTGCGACACCGTGGACGAGATGATCGCGGCCGCGGAATCGATCCAGACACGCGATCCAGCGGCCTGCCGCACGCACGCGGAGCGTCACTTCACGCACCTCGTGATGGCCGCGGCGTACGCGCGCCTGTATCGCCACTTCGTCGAGACCGGCGCGTTGCCGCCGAGCGCACCTGTGCCCGCGACGGGCTGACGGTTTGTGCACGTCGCGCTCGCCTCGCACTACCGGCTACCGACGGCCGGTTACGGCGGCACCGAGCGCGTGGTGGTCGCGTTAGCACGCGGGCTCGCGACGCTCGGCCACCGCGTGACGCTGCTCGCCGCCCCCGGCACGCGGCTTCCCGAAGCCACCATTCTGGAGGTCCCGCCCGCCGAACTCGCGGATCCCAACACGGATATCGCCGCCCTGTTGCCGCGCGGAACGGACATCCTGCACCTCCACTTCCCGGTGCGGCGGACGCTGGCGCACCCTTTCGTGCAAACCTTCCATGGCAATCTGCGCGCGGGGGGCACGGTGCCGCCCAACAACATCTTCCTGTCGCGCGACCACGCCCGGCGCTACGGCAGCGAGACGTTCGTGTACAACGGGCTCGATCCCGCCGACTATCGGTTCCAGGCGAACAAGGACGACTACGACCTGTTTCTGGGGCGGCTCCACTCGGTCAAGGGGTACCGTTGGGCCGTGGAGGCGGCGAAGCGCACCAGGCACCGCTTGCTCGTCGCCGGTGGGTGGCGCCCGAGCTTCCGGCGCAACATCCGCTACCTGGGCCGGGTTGATGGACCGAAGAAGACCGACTTGCTCGCGGGAGCGCGCTGTCTGTGGATGCCCGCCCTGTGGGATGAGCCGTTCGGCTTGACGACCATCGAGGCATTCTTCTCCGGCACGCCGGTCCTCGGCACGCGGCGCGGCGCTCTGCCCGAGGTGATTGCGCCGTCGGTGGGGGCCCTGTGCGACACGCTCGACGAGATGATCACCGCTGCGGAGACCATCGGCACGCGGGATGCCGGGGCCTGCCGCGCGCACGCGGAGCGTTACTTCTCGCACGTCGTGATGGCGGAAGAATACGTTCGGATGTACCGCGCCATGCTCGACACCGGGGCGCTCCCGCCCGGTCGCCCAACGCCCTGAGCGCCCGCTATTTCAGGGCGACAGTCAAGAGCTCTTCCAGCCGATGACGCCAAGTGTGCTCGCGCAGCGCCCGCTCGCGCGCCGCTGCGGCAAGCCGGCCGCGCAACGCCTCGTCCGCCAGCAGGGCGCGGGCGCGATCCTTGAGCTCCGCGACGCTCCGGTACAGCACGATCTCCCGGTCGGGCGTGAAGTGGCGCGCGATGTCGGCCTTGGCATCCGAGAGCTGCGGCGTGCCCACGGCGGCGAGCTCGAACACCCGCATGTTCGCGCCGGTCCCGTAGCCCGCCGGATCGCCCCACTCCCCGAATTGCTGGTGAACATTCACGCCCACGGTCGCGCCTCCGAGCGCCCGCACGTAATCGTCCCCATAGACGGGCCCGCGTGGCCATCCCGGTCCCCACGTCACGAGCCCGACCTCGGCGAGCTCGCTCAAGACCGGCTCGCGAACCGCGTCACGGGAACCCACGAACACGAGTGGCGCTCCCCACTTCGCGTCCCGCGCCATCGGTCGCAAGTACGCCGGGTCGCAACCGAACGCGAGATAGTGAGCGCGGGCGCCGGTCGTGCGGTGGCGCTCGACACTCGAGCTGTCATGCGTGAAGAAGCAGTCGTACGCGGGGGCGAGCCGGGTGGAGAGCTCGAGCAAATGGGGGTCGTCAGGGAACCAGTTCACCCAGCGGCCCCCAAACCGACGTCGCAGGTCGGCCACGTCTGCGGCGACGAGGTTCGCGCCCTTGAAGACCAGCACCACGTCCCCGCGCCGGCGCTTCAGGCACGTGGCCAGCCTGGTGGACAGGGACCGTCGCAACAGGGCGCTCCAGCCGCGGCGTCGCTCCTCGCAGCGGCGCACCTCACAACCCAGGGCCTCGAGCGCCGCGGCGAGGGCCAGGCCGCTGCGGTGATAGCGACGGTTGAACGCGGCGACGAGCACCACCCGCAGACCCGCGAAGGTCATACTTCGACGTAGTTGCGGTACTCGAACAGCCGGGCGCCCGTGAGTCGTTCGATCCAGTCGGACAGGTAGAGCCGGAGGTGGGCGAGCCGGAGCCGCCGCGGGCCCACCGCCGGTCCGGCGGCGGCCTCGCGCCGGGCCGCGATCCAGGATTGCGCCGCCCGCGGATGGGCGCCGGTGAATCGGCGCAGCAGGGGCGTCCAATACAACGTGGGAAGCGCCGCGCGCGCCTCCAGCCGGTCGGCTTGCTCGAGAAAGATCTCCTGCGAAGCTGCGAGCTTCTGGCGCATGGACTGCGGGGGACGCGCCCAGCCGTAGTGGAACATCCGGGCGCCCGTCGCCCGCGCCCGCAGGCGCCGCTCCTCGGGACCGACTCGAAAGCCCTGCGCGTCCTGATAGGAATGGACGTCTCGGCCCCCCCCCAGCCGCACCGCGCGGACTTCCCGCCGGTACCAATGCCGGTCGGTCGCGATCGTGTCGAAGTCGCCGTAGAAATGGAGGTAGTCGACCAGCAGCCCCTCGACCCGCGCGTCGCCATCGCACTCCCGGATCGCGTCGCGCAGGAGCGCCGCCCCCGCCTCGTCCAGGACCTCGTCGGCCTGGATGTACACGCCCCACGCGCCTCGGCAGGCCGCCATCACCCGGTTCGTCTCGTGGGCGAGCGCACCGCTGCCACGCGAGAAGTCCCACACCGTGTCGAGGATCTGCACGCGCGGATCGTCCAGCCCCGCGACGACCTCGCGCGTTCCGTCGTCGGATTGCCCGATGTTCACGACGACTTCGTCGCAGATGTCGAGGATGGATCGGATGGCCGGGACGATCGGGTAGTCGAGCCGGACCGCGTTCCGGACGATGGTGAACCCGGAGATCACGTCAGGTGCGGAACTGCAGGTCGTGCAGCCGGCGGTACAGCCCCCCCGCGGCGTACAGCGTCGCGTGGGTGCCCCGCTCCACGATCCGCCCTTCGGCGAGCACGACGATCAACGCGGCGTGTTGCACGGTGGCGAGCCGGTGGGCGATGACGAACGTGGTGCGGTGCGCCATCAGGCGGTCGATGGCCTCCTGCACCAGGCGCTCGGACTCCATGTCGAGCGCGCTGGTGGCCTCGTCCAGGATCAAAATCGGCGGATCGCGCAGCAGGGCGCGCGCGATCGCGATGCGCTGTCGCTCGCCGCCGCTCAAACGCGCGCCCCGCTCCCCCAGCAGCGTGCCATAACCGTCGGGGAGCTGCGAGACGAAATCGTGCGCATTGGCGGCACGCGCCGCCGTTTGCACCTGCTCGAGCGTGAAATCGGTCCGCCCGTAGGCGATGTTGGCGAACACCGAGTCGTTGAGCAGGATCGTCTCCTGCGACACGATGCCCATCAAGCCGCGCAGGCTCGTCCGGGTGAAGCGGGTGATGGGGACGCCGTCGATCAGGATGGCGCCTTTGGTCGGCTCGTAGAATCGCGGCAGCAGGTCGACGAGGGTCGTCTTGCCCGCGCCCGACGGGCCCACGATCGCCGTCACTTGCCCCCGTCGGACTTCGAAATCCACGCCGTCGAGCACCGGCGCCTGCCCGTTGTACGAAAATGACACTCCCCGATACTCGATCCGCTGCTCGAACCGCGCGGGAATCTCGTCGGGCCGGTCGCGCTCCTCGGAGGTCAGGTCCAGGACTTCGAAAACGCGTTCCGCCGCGGCGAGCGCGCCGGCCATGGCCGTCGGATAGTTGGCGACCGACTTGACCGGCGACATCAAGCGCAGCGCCACCGCGATGAACGCGATCAACACCTCGGGCGACAGTCCGCCGGCCTGCCCCATGGCCAGTCGCGTGCCGACGGCGAAGATCAGCACGATCACGGCGCCCGAGAACACCTCGCTCACCGGGCTCGTCAGGAGCGCGTAGCGTTGCGCCCGGAGCACGCCTTTGCGATAGCGGTTGGCGAGCGTGTGGAACCGCTGCGCTTCGAACGCTTCCGCGACGTAGGCCCGGACCAGCTTGATGGATCCCACGAGCTCGCTCACCAGGCTGGTAAGCTCCCCGCGCTGATCGGCCTGCTCCCGCGACCGTCGCCGCACGCGTCCCACCATGGGCCGAACGATGACCACGAGCACGGGCGCGCAGACCAGGGCCACGAGCGTCAGGCGCCACGACAGGCCCACCAGGATCGCGACGTAGACGACGATGAGACTGACGTTCTGTACCAGGGAGGCGAGCGCCGCCGTGACGACGGTCTTCACGCCGTCGGTGTCGTTGATCACGCGTGCGAGCAGCTGTCCGCCGCGCGTACGCTGGAAGAAGTCGAGCGGCAGCGTTTGCAGGTGCCCGAACAGCCGCACGCGCAGGTCGCGCACGACGTTCTCCTGGATCGCGACACTCGAGACCGCCGCCACGTACGACAACACGTTCTTGAGCACGAGCGTGATTACCAGCACCACCACGACGTTGCGCAGCGCGGCGCCGGACGAGCCCGCGCCGAGCAATGGGCCGACGATCACCGCGAGCAGGCGCTCGACGGCGGAGCCCCCGACGGCGGGAAGCGCCGCCTGGCCGAACAGGGTACGCAGGAAGGGGATCAGCAGCACGAACGTGGCGCCGTCGAGCACCGACGCCACGAACGTGGCCACGAGGTTGGCGACGAACAGGAACGCGTAGGGGCGAAGCAGCAGCAGGAGCCGGCCGCTACGGCCCATTCAGCGTGTCCTTCCGCCGGCTCCGGAAGCTCCAGGCCGCCGCGGGGTGAGCAGCGCGACCGGGAGGATCATTTCCTCGGGCGTGACGCCGCCGTGCAGGAACGATCCGCGATAGCGCGCCTGGTACTCGCGCAGCTTGGTGGGGTAGACGAAGAACCGGTCCGCCGTGGCGAGCAGCAGACGGACGCCGAGCCCCATCCCGGGGAGTCCGAAGCTCTTCAGGTCCTCGACCGCGATCGCCGCCTCCGCGTCCTCCGTCTTCAGGTCCTCTCCGAACTTGTAGCGCAGGTTGGCGGTGGCGTCCCGTTTGGCGTACACGGTCGCCGGCGTCTCGCAGTGAATGGACCCGTGATCGGTCGTGAGCAGCACCGTCACGCCCCGCCGCTCGGCCTCCTGCAACGCCGCGAGGACCGGCGAGCGCTCGAACCAGGTGCGGGTCAGGCTGCGGAGCGCCGCCTCATCGCGCGCCACTTCGTACAGAATCGCGCTCTCGGAGCGGCCGTGCGTCAGCTGGTCCACGAAATTGAACACGAGCGCCGTGACCCCGTCCTGCGCGAGGTGCGCGGGCAGGCGCCGCATCAGGTCTCCTTCGCCGGAGCTGAAGACCTTTTCGTAGCGCACCGCGACCGGGCGGCCCACGAGCTCCTGGAGCTGCTCGGCGAGGAGCTCGCCCTCGTGCGCGTTGAGACTCTCTTCGTCCGACGCCTGGCCCCACCACTCGGGGTGCCGCGCCGCGATCTCCATGGGGAAGAGCCCCGAAAAGATCGCGTTGCGCGCGAACGGCGTCGCCGTCGGCACGATGCTGTAGTAGTAGGACTCTTCCACGTCGAACAGCGGCGAGACGAGCTCGCGCAGTACCTCCCACTGGTCCAGGCGCAGGCAGTCGACCACCACGAACAGCAGGCGCCCCTTCGACTGCAGCACCGGGACGAGGAACTCGGCGCCCACGTCCACGGACAGTGGGGGCCGGTCGCCTTCCGGCCCCGCGAGCCAGCGCGGATAGTGGCGGGCGATGTATTCGGCGAAGTCCTTGCGCAGCGAGCGTTGCAGCGTCCGCAGCGCGTCGGAGAGCCCGGGCTCGTTGGAGGCCGACAGCCGCACTTCCCAACGCGCCAGCTCCACCACGAACTCGATCCACTCGCGCCAGGCGAGATTCGCGCCCCGCCGCCCCTCGAGCTCGCGGAAGCGCGTGACGAAATCGCGCGCCAGCCGCTGCTGGCGGATGCGGTCGCCCTCGAGCAGTCGCGTGATCACCGACAGGATCTGCCGCGGCTGGACCGGCTTCACGAGATAGTCGTCCACCTCGATGCCGATGGCTTCGCGCAGGGTGCCTTCGTCCTCGCTCTGCGTGACCATCACGACGGGCATCGCGGGGTCGAGCGCCCGGATCTCGACGATCAGCTCGAGCCCCCGCCGTCCGGGCATCTGCTCGTCGAGGAGCACGATGCTGTACGGCTGGCGCCGCAGCAGCGCGAGCGCGTCATCGCCGTGCGCCGCGGCCGCGACCGTGAACCCCTGGTCCTCGAGGAAGCGCCGATGTGCGGCGAGCCCGTCCACCTCGTCGTCCACCCAGAGAATCGTTTTCGGCCGCACCATGCCAAAAGCTAATGGCGACTAGCGAACACGGGCAACGCGGGACTTATTTCGCGACGTGCTCTGCGTCCTGCTCGTCCGGTTCAGCTCCATCGGCGACATCCTGCTGACGACGCCGCTGGTGCGAGCCCTCGCCCGGCGACACCCGGAAGCGAAGCTCGTGTACGTGACGAAGCGCGCCATGGCGCCGCTGGTGGCCGACAACCCGCATATCACGGACGTGGTGACGCTCGAGCCGGGCGAGCCGATCCGGCAGCTCGCCCGACGGCTCCGTCGGTTCGCCCCGACGCACGGGCTCGACCTTCATGGCAGCGTTCGCAGCGTCGGGCTGCGGCTCCTGGTCCGCTGCCGCTGGTCGGGGTATCGCAAGCGGAAGCTGGCCCGAACGCTCCTCATCGGCGCCAAGCTGGACGTCTACGGACGTCGCATGCCGGTGGCGGAGCGCTACTTCGAGGCGGCGCGCCGGCTCGATACCCGGCCCGACGGCGGCCCACCGGAGTTTTGTCTCGGTCCGGGCGCGACGGCGCTGGCCGCCCAGTGGCTCGCCGAGCGTGGACTCGCGGACGTCCCCGTGGCGGCGCTGGCGCCGGGTGCCGCGCACGCCACCAAGCGCTGGCCCATCGCCCATTGGGGCGCGCTCGCGGAGCGCCTGCGCACCGCGGGATACCAGCCGGTGGTCGTCGGCGGGCCGGAGGATCGCGGGCTGGCGCAGCAGCTCGTTGCGGGGGGCGTGGCCGCGAGCGCCGCCGGCGAGTTCTCCCTGCAGGAAACGGGCGCCTTGCTCGCACGGTCGCGCGTCGTCGTCTCGGGCGATACCGGCGTGATGCACATGGCGACGGCCGTCGGCACGCCCGTCGTGGCGCTGTTCGGCCCCACGGTCGGGCAGTTCGGCTTCCTTCCTTATCAGGCGCGCTCCGTCGTGCTGGAGCGCGGGCTCGACTGTCGACCGTGCTCCTCCACCGGCACGGCGACGTGCCCGCTCGGCCACCATCGCTGTCTCACCGATATCACGCCGGGTGAGGTCGCGACCGCGGTGGAGCGGCTGGTCGCGTGATTCGCGCCACCACGCCGGCCGAGGAGCGCCTCATCGGTCTGGTCGCCGAGGCGGTGCGGGGACCGCGGCGGGAAGGGCTGTTCGCGCTCTGGCTGATGGTGCGCTCCGCCGAAGGCCTGCTGCCGCCACGGCCCCTGTCTGGGAAGAACCACCGGCGTCGCCTGCAGGCGTTGGACACGCGCCTCGCGAGTCTGGCGCTCCCGGCACCGCTGAAGCGCGCCCTCGCCGCCGCCCGCCACCACCTCGAGCCTGCGACCCCGGCGGCCGCGGCGCTGGTCCTCTCGCAGCTGGTCGCGCCGGCGCGTGAGGTCCTCGGCCCTGAGGCGGGAGACGCCGTCACCGTTGCCGCCCGCGCCGCCAGTCTACATCTATAAAGGCTAGGCGCACAGGAAGGCACACATGTCCCCACGGAAGTTCGAGCGCCGTCCCTCGCTCGAGTCCCTCGTGGACCGAGTGGACCAACAGCGTCCCGGCGACGTGCCCAGCGATACGGTGCCGACCGGATTTCCCTCGGTCGACCGTATCCTGGGCGGCGGGCTGCGGCGCCGCGACCTCGTGGTGCTGGGCGGAGACGTCGGGTCGGGAAAATCGGCGCTCGCGCTGGGGCTCGCGCTGCGCACGGCGCAGCAGGGGACCGGCGTGGCGCTTGTCTCCGGTGAAATGGACGAGGAGCGGCTGATGGAGCGCGCCCTCGCCATCGAGGGACGGGTGGCGGTGGACGAGCTGCGCGGCGCGAAGCTCAACGACCAGACGCGCGCCGGGATCGGCGGGGCCGCCGTGCGCCTGCGCGGGCTGCCGTTCACCATCGTTCCGCTGGCGGCGCCGGACTTCGAAACCGCGACGGAGCGGCTCGATCCCCTACAGCGACTCGGGCTGGTCGTGGTCGACTATCTGCAGCTCGTGCCGTCGCCGCACGGCGTGGCCCGGTCCACGCAGGACGAGGACCTCGCCCTGGTGCTGCAGCGCCTCAAGGGCCTGGCGCTCGAGCGCCAGGTGGCGTTGGTCGTCGTGGCGCAGCTGCCGCGGTTCGACGCCAAACGCCCCAACGCCCGGCCCGCGCTCGACGACTTCGGGCACCTCGGCGCGATCAAGCAGCACGCGGACGTGGTCCTCGGAATCTACCGGGAGGAGATGTACAACCCGGGGCACGGGGTCGAGGGGGCGACCGAGCTCATCGTCCTCAAGAACCGCAACGGGCCGACCGGGTTCGTGGACCTGTACTTCTACCGGCGCTGGATGCGGTTCGAGGACATGCTGGACCCGGACCGGTGAAACTCTTAGGTTGGGGCAACGAGAGGTAGCGCATGGCTGGCCACAGTAAGTGGAAGCAGATCAAGCGGAAGAAGGCCGTCACCGACGCCCGCCGCGGCGCCCTGTTCACCAAGCTGATCCGTGAAATCACGATCGCCGCCAAGCAAGGGGGCGGCGATCCCGCCGGCAACGCCCGGCTCCGCACCGCCATCGACGCCGCCAAGGCCGAGAACATGCCGCTCGACAACATCGAGCGCGCCGTGAAGAAGGGCACGGGCGAGCTCGAGGGCGTGACCTACGAGGAAGTGACGTACGAGGCGTACGGGCCCGGCGGCGCGGCTCTGTTCATCGAGGCGACCACAGATAATGCCAACCGCACGGTCGCCGAGATCCGGTTCGTCTTCCAGCGTCACGGCGGCAACCTCGGCGCCGCAAACTCGGTGGCGTGGATGTTCGATCGCAAGGCGCAGATCACCGTGGACGCCACCCGCGCCGACGAGGACACGGTCATGGAAGCGGCGCTCGACGCCGGCGCCGAAGACATGGTGCGCGACGGCGACGTGTTCGTGATCACGGGACCGGCCAGCCAGCTGCATCAGATCAGCGAGCGGCTCAAGGCGAAGAAGATCGCGGTGCAGGTCGCCGAGCTCGCCCGGATCCCCAGGAGCACGGTCAAGGTCGAGGTCAAGGACGCGAAGCATCTCCTCGCGTTGATCGAAGCGCTCGAAGAGATGGACGACGTCGCGAAGGTCTCCTCGAACTTCGACATCGACGCCGAGGCGCTGGCGGCGACCGCGTAGCGTGAGGGTGCTGGGCGTCGACCCCGGGACGACGGTCACCGGCTATGGCGTGATCGAAACCGGGAACGGCAGCTCCGGGATGGGGCGGCTGATCGAGTGCGGCGTCATCCGGCTCGCCGGCCGGAGTCCCCTGCCGCAGCGCCTCCACGAGCTGCACGACCACATCACCCATCTCATCACGCGGCATCGCCCCGAGGCGCTCGCCCTCGAGAACGCGTTCTATCATCGGAACGTCCACACGACGCTCGTGCTCGGCCACGCGCGCGGAGTCATCCTGCTCGCGGCGGCGCAGGCGGGCATCGACATCGCGCAGTATCCGCCTGCCACGGTCAAGAAGACCGTCGCCGGAGCGGGCGGCGCCCCCAAGGCGCAGATCGGGAGCGTGGTCGCCCGGCTGCTGCGGCTCAAGGAAGCCCCCAGGCCGGCGGACGCGGCGGACGGCGTGGCGGTGGCGCTCACCCACATCCTGCGCGCGTGATCGCCCAGGTGTCGGGCCGATTGGCCGCCAAGCAGGCGGACCGGGTCCTGATTCAGACCACAGGCGGCGTGGGCTACGAGATCATGGTGCCCCTGGGCGTGATGGAGCGTTTGCCGGGCGTGGGTGAGGCCGTGACCCTTGCGACCGAGCTGGTGGTGCGGGAGGACGGCTGGTCGCTGTACGGCTTCCACGACGAGGCGGAGCGGCGTTTCTTCCAGCGGCTGACCGGCGTCACGGGCGTGGGACCCAAGATCGCCATCGCGCTGCTGTCGGCGCTCGGCGTCGAGCGCGGCGTCCGGGCGGTGCGCGACCGGAACATCGCGCTGCTCGCGTCGGTGAACGGCATCGGTAAGAAGACCGCCGAGCGACTCGCGCTTGAACTGGCCGACAAGCTCGGCGAGTTTGAGGAGGCCGCGGCGAGCGGGCCTGCCGGCGGAACGACGGGAGGAGCTTCGGAGGCAGCGCTGCTCGCGTTGGAGCGATTGGGGTACGCCACGGCCGAAGCAGACCGGGCGTTGCGTCAGGTGCTCGCCGGAGACGGCGGCGGCGGAAGCGATACCGAGACCCTGGTGCGGCGCGCCCTACAACTACTCACGCCCGGATGACCATGCTCGAAACCGCGGAATGGATCTGCACGCGCTGCGGCTCGACCAACCGCACACTGGTTCCCGCCACCGCGAGCGAGGCGACGGACGAGTGCGTGACCTGCCACACCCGCCACGCGCTCGAGCGAGACCCCCGGCCCGTGCGGTGGCGGGCCAAGCCCGTGGGCAAGGCCGCGTGAGAGCGTCCGTGCCCGTGAGTTCCCAGGCGGGGCAATGAGCGGCCAGCCCCGCACGCAGGTCACCACGCCCGAAGCCCTCCCCGACGAGCGGCTGACCGACGCGGCCCTACGCCCCTCGCGGCTCGACGAATTCGTCGGCCAGGCGAAGGTAAAGGAATCCCTCCAGATCGCGATCGACGCGGCGAAACAGCGTCGCGAGCCGCTCGATCACGCGCTCTTTTTCGGTCCCCCCGGCCTCGGCAAGACCACGCTCGCGCTGCTGATGGCAAAGGAGCTGGGCGTCAACGTCCGCACCACCTCCGGACCCGTGCTCGAGCGGCCCGGGGACCTCGTGGGGCTGCTCACCGCGCTCAAGGCGAACGACATCCTCTTCATCGACGAGGTCCACCGGCTGCGGCCCGTGCTCGAGGAGTTCCTGTACCCGGCGATGGAGGACTACAGGGTGGACGTGCGGATCGCCGATGGCCCGCACGCGCAGACGATCCCGATGGCGCTGGAGCAGTTCACGTTGATCGGCGCGACCACGCGGTTCGGCCTCCTGACGCCACCGATGCGCGCCCGGTTCGGTCTGGTCGAGCGGCTGTCCTATTATCCGCCCGACGACCTCGCGCAGATCATCGGCCGCTCCGCCGGCATCCTCGGCGTTCCGGCGGATGCGGCGGGCATCGCGGAAATCGCGCGCCGCAGCCGCGGCACGCCGCGCGTCGCGAACCGGCTGCTCAAGCGGGTGCGGGACTACGCCCAGGTACGGGCGGGCGGCAAGATCACCGCCGCCGTCGCCGCCGAGGCGCTGAAGCGTCTCGACGTGGACGAGTTCGGGCTCGACGACATGGACGGTCGCATCCTGAAGACCATCATCGAGCAGTTCGAGGGTGGCCCGGTGGGCCTCACGACCATCGCAGCCGCCGTGGGCGAGGACCCGGGGACGCTCGAGGAGGTGTACGAACCCTTCCTGATGCAGCAAGGCTTTCTTGCCCGCACGCCGCGCGGCCGGTGCGCGACGGCGGGGGCGTATCGACACTTCGGCTTTACTCCCCCCAGGAGCGCGGAACAGCCGACGATGTTTGACACCTGAACGCGGAACGCGAAACGCGAAACAGATGGGCGTTTTTCTGTTCCGCGTTCCGACTTCCGCGTTCCGCGTTGTTCTCATGCACGCCTCCGACTTCGACTACTCGCTCCCTCGCGAACTCATCGCTCAAGAACCACTCCCCGACCGCTCGACCAGTCGGCTCCTGGTGCTGGAGCGATCGAGCGGCGCCATCCGCCACGCGCGCTTTCCCGATCTCATCGACCTCATAGCACCGGGCGACGTCCTGGTCCTCAACACGTCGCGGGTGATCCCGGCGAGACTGCACGGGAAACGCGACGCCGGTGGTGACGCGGAGCTTCTGCTCATCCGCGAGTTGCCCGACGGTACGTGGCTCGCAATGGGCCACCCCGGGGGAAAGCTCAAGCCCGGACGGACCGTGCGGTTCGGCGCCGACAGTGCCGTCGAGATCCTCGAGGTGTTGGGCGGCGGTGTGCGGCGGGTGAGGTTCAGCGGCGCGCTCGACGCCAAGGGAACGCTCGCGCAGTACGGTGAAGTGCCGCTCCCGCCCTACATTCGCCGGGCGCCACGCCCGGAGGATCGCGAGTCGTATCAGACCGTATACGCGACGCACGACGGGAGCGTAGCGGCCCCCACGGCGGGTTTGCACTTCACCGCGGCGATACTCAGACGGCTGCGTGACAAGGGCGTCGCCATGGCCGAGCTGGACCTGCACATCGGCCCGGGCACGTTCAAGCCGGTTGAGTCGGACGATCTCGCCCAGCATGTCATGCACGGTGAGACGTATCGATTGACCGAGGAAGCCGCCCAGACGATCAACACGAACCGCGGCGCCGGGGGGCGCGTCTGGGCCGTGGGAACGACGGTGGTGCGCACCCTGGAGACGTGCGCGGACACGAGCGGGCGCGTCGCTCCTGGATCGGGCGAGACCCGGCTCTTCATTCATCCTCCGTACACCTTCCGCGCGGTGGACCGGCTCCTCACCAACTTCCACCTACCGCGCTCGACCCTGCTAATGTTGGTGTGCGCGTTCGGGGGGTACGAGCGCGTGATGCGAGCGTACGACGAGGCCGTTAACGAGGGGTATCGGTTCTATTCGTATGGTGACGCGATGGTCGTCATGTGAACGCGGAACTCGGAACGCGGAACGCGGAACGGAAGTACGAGCGCCTGTTCCGCGTTCCGACTTCTGCGTTCCGCATTAAGTAGCGCATGTTCGAATTCGTCATCGATGCCACCAGCGGGGCGGCCCGGGTCGGCTCGCTCAACCTGCCCCACGGTGTCGTCGAGACGCCCGTCTTCATGCCCGTCGGCACGCAAGGCACCGTGCGCGCCCTCTCGCCCAACGATCTCCGCAGCGCAGGCGCGACACTGGTGCTGGCGAACACGTATCACCTCCACGTGCGGCCGGGCGAGGAGGTGGTCGCCAAGCTCGGTGGCCTGCATCGTTTCATGGGCTGGGACCGACCGCTGCTCACGGACTCGGGCGGCTTTCAGGTGTTCTCGCTCGAAGGCTTTCGTCGCGTGGACGAAGCGGGCGTGGAGTTCCAGAGCCACGTGGACGGCGGCCGGCGCACGCTCACGCCGGAGCGCGCCATGGAAATTCAGTGGGTGCTCGGCGCCGACATCGCGATGGCGTTCGATCACGTAGTGCCGGGTGGGGCGGATGAGCCGACCGCACGGGACGCGATGGAGCGGACGCTCAGGTGGCTGGATCGCTGCGCCAAGCGACACCAGGAACTGTCGGAGCGTCGTTCACAGTCCGACCGTCCGACCGTCCGGCAAACTCTCTGGCCCATCCTCCAGGGCGGGGTTCATCTCGCGCTTCGCGAGGAAGGGCTACGCCGGATCTGCGACATGCGCCCCTGGACCGGCCTCGCGATCGGCGGGTTATCAGTGGGCGAGCCGAAGCCGGTCATGTACGACATGCTCGAGCGGCTCGAGCCGAAGCTCCCCGCCTTGCCGCGTTATCTTATGGGCGTCGGGTTTCCGGAGGATCTGGTGGCGGCGGTGGAGCGCGGGGTGGACCTGTTCGACTGCGTCGCGCCCACGCGCAACGGGCGCAACGGCTCGGCCTTCACTCCCGACGGCCCGGTGAACATCCGGAACGCCGAGCATCGCGACGACCCGCGACCGCTGGACCCGACGTGCGACTGCGAGACCTGCACGACGTTTTCCCGCGGCTACCTGCGCCACCTGTTCGTGGCCGAGGAGCTGCTGGGACTCCGGCTCCTGTCGCTACACAACGTGCGCTACCTGATCCGGCTCGCCGCGGAAATGCGGGCCGCGATCCGGCGGAACGCCTTCGGCCCCTGGGCCGCGGAGTGGCGCCGCCGTTACCGCCGATCGGATTGAACATGTACGACTTGTCCGTGTTGCTCTTCGCACCGTCAGGCCAGCAGGGAATGGGTGGATGGCTGGTCTTTCAGATGGTCGCGATCTTCGGGATTTTCTATTTCCTGATCATTCGCCCGCAGCGCAAGCAACAGGAGCGGCACCGCCAGCTCCTGGCATCGTTGCAGCGGGGCGACCGGGTGGTCACGTCGGGCGGGATCATCGGCGAGGTGATCCATCTGAAGGACGACGAAGTGACCGTGAAGAGCGGCGAGTCCCGTCTGATCGTGCTGCGGTCGAACATCGCGAACATCCTGAACCGGTCGGTCGAGGCCTCCACTTCTGCCGCCCCGCCCAAGTCCCAGTGACTGTCCGCCAACTCCACCTGCTCGGCTCACCGGTCCTGCGACAGCGCGCTGTGCCCGTCGCCGCCGTGGACGACGCCGTGCGCCGGCTGGTGGACGACCTGTTCGAGACGATGCACGCCGCGAAGGGCGTAGGGCTCGCCGCGAACCAGGTCGGCGTCGCGCAGCGCGTGGCGGTCGTGGACGTGGGCGAGGACGCCCCTCCACCCCTCGTGCTTATCAACCCGCGCATCCTGCAATCGAGCGAGGTGATCGAAAGCGCCGAAGAAGGCTGTCTCTCGATTCCCGACATCTACGGGGACGTGGACCGCCACGTCAACGTGACGCTCGAAGCGCTCGATCGCGACGGGCATCCGTATCGCCTCGAACTGTCCGGTTTCAAGGCTCGTGCGACGCAGCACGAGATCGACCACCTGGACGGAATCCTGTTCCTCGACCACCTGAGCGCGGTGAAGCGAAGCATGCTCCTCGGCAAGTGGAAGAAGTCGCGCAAAGGGCAATCGGGGTACGTGAAAGACGTGACGCCGGAGCCGGCGGGCGAGCTCTAGGTGCGCGTCGTCTTCTTCGGAACACCGGAGTTCGCGGTCCCGTCGCTCCAGGCGCTGATCGGCGAAGGGTTCGACGTCGTCGCCGCCGTCACGCAGCCGGACAAGTCGCAGGGACGCTCCCGCTCGACCGTGGTGCCGTCGGCCGTGAAGGCGGCGGCTCAGGCGGAAGACGTGCCGGTGCTGCAGCCCGAGCGGCCCTCCGATCCGGCGTTCGTCGAGCAGATCCGCGAGCTCGCGCCCGATGCCGGCGTCGTCGTCGCCTACGGCCACATCCTCAAGCCCGCGCTCCTCGCACTGCCGCGTCGCGGCATGGTCAACGTACACCCGTCTTTGTTACCCGCCCTGCGGGGCGCGGCGCCGGTGGAATGGGCGATCCTCAACGGGCTCACGCAGACCGGCGTCACGATTATGCAGATGGATGAAGGCATGGACTCGGGTCCCATCCTGCTCCAGATCCCGCACGACATCGACCCCGAGCTGACAGGCGGGGAGCTGTCCGAGCACTTGTCCGAACTGGGCGCTCAGGCGCTCGTCGAGGCGCTGGCATTGCTCGAGACCAACGAGCTCAAGCCCAAGGCCCAGGACGATGCACGCGCGACGTACGCGCCGAAGCTCACCCGCGACACGGCGCACATCCGCTGGTCCGAACCGGCAGCCCGCGTGGCTGGCGTGGTCCGCGCCCTCGACCCCGAGCCGGGAGCGTGGACCGAGCTCGACGGCCGCGTGTTCAAGCTGTTCGGAGCAAAGGTCGTCGACGGCGGCGGCCCGCCCGGCCAGATACAGACCACGGACGACGGACTACGGATAACGGCGGGAGAGGGCGCCGTGGCGATCGACGACGTGCAACCCGCGGGCAAGCCGCGCATGGCCGCGGCGGAATGGCTGCGGGGCGGGGGCCGCGGGACGGAGAGGGGGGGCCGCCGCTTCACGTGAAGGCCCGGGGCGCGCTGCCGCGGCTGCACGCCATCACCGACGAGCGCATCGCCCGCCGACGGGACCTGGTGGAAGTCGCGCGACAGCTCGCGGCCGCGGGTGGCCAACACCTCGCGCTTCACGCCCGGGGCCGTGCCCTCTCTGGTCTCGAGCATTATGAGCTTGCTGTTCGCCTGTCCGTCAGTCCGACCGTCCTGTTCGTCAACGACCGCCTCGATGTCGCCCTCGCCGCCGGCGCGACCGGTGTGCAGCTGGGAACGGGAAGTCTCGCCCCCGCAGACGCGCGCCGTATCAACCCTGGCTGGTGGATCGGCAAATCGGTGCACGACCTCCGGGAGGCAGAGGCCGCGCATGCCGGCGGTGCCGACTATCTTTTAGTGGGCCCGGTGTTTCCGACTGCCACCCACCCGGAGCGCGAACCACTCGACCCGGGCCAACTGCGTGAGATCGCCCGGCTCGGGCTCCCGGTGATCGCAATCGGGGGCGTCACACCCGAGCGAGTCCGCGAGCTCACCGACCTCGCCGGCATCCACGGTGTGGCAGCTATCCGGGGGCTGTGGGACGCAGCGGACCCGATGTATGCTGTGCGGCAGATGCTGGAGGCGCTGGAGCAGAGATGAACGAAACTATCGACGTCACGGTGAACGGCGAGCATCGCGCGGTGGCGCGCGGCGCCACGCTCCTCGAGCTACTCGAATCGCTGGCGCTCGACCCGCGGACCGTGGTGGTCGAGCACAACCGCGCGATCGTGCGACGGCCCAGTCTCGGAGGTGTGACGGTCGCGTCGGGTGACGCGATCGAGCTAGTGCATTTCGTCGGAGGGGGTTGATGGTCGACACAACGCTCACCATCGGCGGGCGCTCGTTCCGCTCGCGTCTGATGGTCGGCACAGGGAAATACCGCGACAACGAGACGATGGCCCGCGCGATCGCGGCGTCCGGCGCCGAGATCGTCACCGTCGCGGTGCGACGGGTGAACCTCGACCGCACGCAGGAAGAGGGCGTCCTGTACCACCTGGATCCGCAGAAGTACTTCCTGCTCGCTAACACCGCTGGCTGCTATAACGCCCAGGATGCGGTCCGCTACGCCCGGCTCGCCCGCGAGGCCGGGTTCAACGAATTCATCAAGCTCGAGGTGATCGGCGACCAGGAGACGCTCCTCCCCGACGTCCAGGGCCTGCTCGACGCGACGCGGACGCTGGTGGCCGAGGGCTTCAAGGTGCTCGCCTACACGAACGAGGACCTGGTGACCGCGCTGCGCCTCGAGGAGGCCGGGTGCGCCGCCGTGATGCCGCTCGCCTCGCCGATCGGCAGCGGGCTCGGCCTGCTCAACCCGTTCGGCGTGCGCACCATCAAGGCCCGGCTCAAGGTCCCGGTGGTGGTGGACGCGGGCGTCGGCACCGCATCGGACGCGTGCCTGACCATGGAGCAAGGTGTCGACGGGATCCTCATGAACACGGCGCTCGCGGCGGCGCGCGATCCGGTGGCCATGGCCCGCGCGATGGGGCTCGCGGTCGAAGCCGGCCGGGGCGCGTATCTCGCGGGGCGTATGCCCAGACGCGAGGTGGCGGTTCCATCCTCGCCGCTCGAGGGGATGCTGGATTAGGGACGCCACCGCTGCCCGGCGCGCGGCGCTACAAATGCTCGACGCGGTGCGGGCGGGCGCCACGTTGCAAACCGCGCGCGACGGGGCGCTCGCCCGCCTCGTCGACCGCGACCGGCGCCTCGCCTACGAGCTCGCGGCCGGTGTGCTGCGGCGCCGCGTCCAGCTCGACACCATGCTCGAGCTCGCGACCGCGGATCCCCGCCTCCACGACGTCCTCAGGCTCGGAGCCTATCAGCTGCGCGCGCTCGCGCGCGTGCCCCCATACGCCGCGGTGTCGACGAGTGTGGAGCTGGCGCGGGAGGTCGCGGGCGATGGGGCGGCGCGGTATGTGAACCAGGCGCTGCGGAAATTGACAGTTGTCCGGGGCCAAGTGCCGGGTGTCAGGGCTTCGCACCCGGCGTGGCTCGCTCGGCGGTGGACCTCACACTTCGGCACGGCCGACGCGGAGCGCCTCATGGCGTGGAACGACACGAAGCCACCGGTCACCCTTCAGGCGGTCCGGTGGGATCACGACCTCCTGGGGCGGCGGCTCCGAGAGGCAGGAGTCGGGGTAACAGATGCGCCGTTCGGAGCGGGGCTGCGGTTGACCCTGACACCGGGCACCCGACACCTGACCCTTCGGGAGCTACCCGGCTTTGCCGAGGGAGCGTTCATTGTCCAGGACCCCGCGCACGCCCTTGTATGCCGCTATGCCGCGATTCCGCCGGGCACCGTCGTATATGACGCCTGTGCCGCACCCGGGGGAAAGGCCGTGACGTTGGAGCACGCCGCGGTTCGGGTAGTGGCCGGGGAGGTTCGCCGGGAGCGCGTCCCGCGGCTGGTGGAGACCGCGCGGCGTGCGGGAGTGGCAATTCGCGTCGCGGTCGCCGATCTTCTGGCGGCGCCGTTTCGCTCCGGGGAGTATGCGGCCGTGCTCGTGGACGCGCCCTGCACCGCCACGGGCACCATGGCCCGGCATCCGGACGCCCGCTGGCGGCTGACGCCGCGGAGCCTCACTCGAGCAGTCGAGCGACAACGAGCGCTGCTCGCGGCCGCCGCGGAGTTGGTGCGACCGGGCGGCTTGCTCATCTATGCCACGTGCTCCCTCGAACGGGAGGAGAACGGCGACGTCGTGACCGAGTTCCTGGCGCGTCATCCCGACTTCAGCCGCGCACCAGTGGCGGGCGCGGTTCCTGACGCTCTGTTGACGACCGACGGCGACTTCCAGTCGCTGCCGCAACGCCACGCCATGGACGGCGCGTACGCGGCGCGCCTCGCACGGACGCGCTGATGCAATTGCGCCGGCACGTTCCGCCCCTCAGGGAGTGGAAGCTCCCCGTGCTGGAAGGCTCGCGCGTGCGCCGCTGGGCGGCCGCGCTCGTGGGCGCGGTACTGGGCGGGTACCTCACGGCCTACTTGGTGCTGTTTCCCGCACCCCTGCTTCACGGACACGGCGTGGTCCCCCGCGTGCTGGGGCTCTCACTGCAAGAGGCTTCGGACCAGCTGCGCAAGGCGGGCCTGCAGGTGCAGGACGGCGGCAGCGAGTCGCACCCCACCGCGCCTCAGGGCACGATCGTGTGGCAGGACCCTCCGCCGGGCGTGAGCGCGCCGGCGGGGCTGCGGGTGAGCCTAGTGTCGAGCGACGGTCCCCCCAAGATTGCGGTACCAGACGTGAGCGGGCTCGACGCCGATCTGGCGCGGCGGCTGATCGCGGCCGCGGGGCTCACGGCCGCTCCCGTGGAGTCGGTACAGGCTGCCGCGCCCCCCGGGATTGTGATGCTCACGCGGCCCGCGGCGACGTCCGTGCTCAGTCCCGGCGCGCCGGTCACGATCGTCGTGAGCCGGGGCGCGCCCACGATTCCGGTCCCGGACCTGCTCGGCATGTCGCAGGCCGATGCCCGCACGCGGCTCGAGCTGGACGGTCTGGACCTGGGCACCGTGACGCGCCGGCGCACGCGCGACGCAAGTCCGGGAATCGTCGTAGGACAGAAGCCGGCCGCCGGGACACTCGCGGCACCCGGCACGGTGGTCGACATCGTGGTCGCACGGAGTCCGTCATGACGAATGGAAGAAGGGGGGGAGGCATTCGGATCGCGGCGAGCGTGCTCTCGGCGGACCTGACCCGTCTCGTGGAACAGGTCCAGCAGGCGCTCGACGGCGGCGCTGACTGGCTGCACGTGGACGTGATGGACGGCCGCTTCGTACCCAACATCACGTTCGGGGAGAACATGATCGCCGCACTCCGCCGCGTCACGGACAAGCCGCTGGACGTCCACCTGATGGTCGTCGAGCCGGAGCGCTACGTCGAGTCGTTCGCGGACGCCGGCGCGTCCGGCTTCACGTTCCACCCCGAGGCGACGGTGCACGTGCAGCGTCTGCTGGCCGCGGTGCGTAGCCACGAGATGCGAGCGGGCCTCGCGCTCAATCCCGGAACGCCGCTGCAGCTCGCGGAAGAGGTTGTCGTGGACCTGGACCTCCTGCTCGTCATGACCGTGAACCCGGGCTTCGGCGGGCAAACCTACCTTCCCACCTCGGATGACAAGATCCGCCGGGCGCGCGAGATGCTGGCGGCGCACGGGTCCCGGGCGTTTCTGGAAGTGGACGGGGGCATCACCACCCACACGATCGCGGCGGCGCATGCAGCGGGCGCGGATACCTTCGTGGCCGGGAACGCGATCTTCGCGAGCGCCGACCCGGCACGCGAGGTCCGCGACCTGCGCGGCCGCTGTCTCGTGACCGTATGACCGGCACTCCAGAGTCCCTCGCCCCCGCGGCGCCGGCCCCCGCTCTCGGGCCGCGTCGCTGGAGCGTGGCAATCGGCGTCGTCATGGCGCTGGTCTTCGGGACCGCGCTGGTGATCAAGATCCGCCCTCAGATCGACCTCGTGGGGGTGGGCTCAGCCGCGCCGCGGTTCCACGCCATCAACCTGGGGACGGGCCGTCCGGCTACGCTCGCCGACTACGGCGGCAAGGTCGTCCTGCTGAACGTGTGGGCGACATGGTGTGAGCCGTGTCGCGTGGAAATGCCCTCATTGGAGCGACTGTACCGGCGCCTCGGCGGCAGCGACTTCCGGGTCGTGGCGGTGAGCATCGATGAGGACGGCGATTCGGTCGTGCGATCGTTCGCGCGGAATCTGGGCCTCACGTTCGACATCCTGCACGACCCCACTGCCGCGATCAGGCGCGACTACCAGGCGACGGGTGTGCCCGAGAGCTGGGTGATCAACCGCGACGGGGTGATCGTCAAGAAGGTGATCGGCGCGGCCGAGTGGGACGGTCCAGTGAACGAAATCCTCATCCGCCGGCTGATCGATGAGCGCCCGCGTTAACCTCGGACAGCTGGTGATCCGCAACTGGCCGATCAAGCTGGCGGCCATGTTTTTCGCGATCATGCTCTACGTCGCGGTCGCGGCGCAACAGCCCTTGTCGCAGACGTTCGCCATGCGCCTTGCGGTCGTCATTCCGCCCGGACGCACTGTTCGGCAGCAGCCCGCGGGCGTGACCGTGGTGATCACCGGTACGGGCAGCGAAATCCTCAAGCTGCGCTCGTTCCCACGCGTGATCCGCAAGGTTATCCCTGACACGTTCTCCACGTCGCTCTGGCGGACGCAGCTCACCGCCGCCGACATCGAGCTTCCCAAAGGCATCGGCGTGCAGATCGCAGACATCCGGCCGCGCGACGTCGAAATCCTGCTCGACTCGGTGGGACACAAGGATGTCCGGATCTTCCCGCGCGTGAAGGTGGAAGCCGAGTCGGGGTATGTGGTGCGCGGCCTGTCGATCACGCCGAGTCTGGCGCACCTGGTCGGGCCGGAGAATAGCCTCGCCAAGGTCGACTCGGTGACGACACTGCCGACGGTTCTCTCGAGCGTGAACGGGCCGTTCTTCCAGACGGTCCCGATCGACACCGCGCCGCTCGGAGTCGTCCGGATCTCTCCCAAGTCGGTCCGGATGGCGGGCGAGGTGACGGCGATCATCGAGCGCTCCATCGCCGGGGTGCCGATCGCCACAGCCGCCTCCGGGTTCACCGGCTTCGGTCTCACGCCGGAGCGCGTAGCGGTGACGGTGCGCGGGCCGGAGTCGCGCGTGAACCTGCTCACGCGCGACAGCGTGCGCGTGGTGGCGCACCTGGTGGGCAAGGCGGGGCCGGGCGGCTACGCGCGCCTCACGGTGAGCGCGCCGCCGGGCATCACGGCCCACGCCGTGCCCGACTCTGTCGGCCTCAAGCGGAAGACGGGACGTGGCTGACGTCGTCCTCGGCATCGAAACGTCCTGCGACGAGACCTCGGCGGCCGTCCTCGTGGGCGATCGCCGGCGTCCCGAGCTCGCGGGGCTCGTCATCCTGTCTCAAGACGTGCACAAGGTGTTCGGCGGCGTCGTACCGGAGCTGGCGAGTCGCGCCCACCTCGGCGCGCTGCCGGCGGTGGTGGAACGCGCGCTCGCCGAGGCGGGGGTGGCGTGGAGCGCGGTGGATGCCGTGGCGGTGACCCAGGGACCCGGGTTGGTCGGAGCGCTGCTTGTCGGCGTCGTGTACGCAAAGGCGCTCGCCTACGCGGGAGACCGCAAGCTGATCGGGGTGCATCACATGGAAGGGCATCTGTTCGCACCCGCACTCGAGGATCCGGACCTGGCCCCGCCCTTTGTCGCCTTGCTCGTGTCGGGGGGCCATACGCTGTTGCTCGACGTTCCCGCCTGGGGGCGATACCGCCTGCTCGGAGCCACGCGCGACGACGCGGCGGGCGAAGCCTTCGACAAGGTGGCGTCCCTGCTGGAGCTCGGGTACCCCGGCGGCCCGGCGATCGAGCGCCTCGCCGCCCAGGGAGACCCCGAACGGTTCGCGTTTCCGCGCCCAATGCGGGACGACGGCTACGAGTTCTCCTTCTCAGGGCTCAAGACCGCCGTGCTGCGGGCGGTCCGGGCGAGCGACGACATCGCGCGCGACCGGCCACACGTCGCGCGCTCGTTTCAGGACGCCGTCCTCGACGTGCTCGTCACCAAGCTCGAGCGCGCGGTTCGCGCCACCGGGTACCGCACGGCCGTGTTGGGTGGTGGCGTGGCGTGCAACCGCACACTCGTCGAGCTCGCGGCCCGGCGGCTCGCCGGCAACGCCCGCGTGGCGGTGGCGAGCCCGCGCCTCAACACCGATAACGCGGCGATGATCGCCCGCGCCGGCTGGCACCGGCTCGCTCTGGGCGAACGCAGTGACTGGACGCTCGACGCGCGCGCGGACCTGCCGCTTCCCGGACTTGAACCCGCGGACAATCCGCAATCCGCGATCCACAAGCAATCCCGATGACCATCTATCCATTCGTCTTCCACCTGGGCCCGCTCACCATCACCGGGTACGGTCTGATGATGATGGTCGCGTTCCTCATGGCCGGCTGGACCATCCAGGTCGATCTGCGGCGCCGCGGGATGAACGAGGATTATGCCGCTGACATCGTCTTCGCCGCGGTCATCGGAGGGATCGCGGGCGCGAAGATCTGGTACGTGCTCCTGACGGGGGAATGGGACGCGCTGTTCCGGCGCGGCGGGTTCGTCTGGTACGGCGGGTTTCTCGGCGGCGTGGCCGCCGTTCTCGGGCTCGGCTGGTGGCGACGGGTGCCAGGACGCTGGTCGATGGAGCTGACGGCGGCGCCATTGGCGCTGGGCTACGCGCTAGGGCGCGTCGGGTGCTTCCTCGTGAACGACGACTACGGCATCCCGTCCAGCCTGCCCTGGGCCATGAAGTTCCCCGCCGGCCTGCCCCCCACCACGGTCGCAAACCTGACCGAGATGCACGTGCGATTCCCCCCGGGGGCGAATCCCGCGGACCTCGTCGCAGTCCACCCCACGCAGATCTACGAGACTGCGCTCATGCTGCTGGTGTTTGCGTGGCTGTGGCACCTGCGCGAGCACGGGCACGCGATCGGCTGGCGGTTCGGCGTCTACCTGGTGCTGGCGGGAACCGAGCGCCTGCTGGTGGAATTCGTGCGGGCCAAGGACGATCGCCTGTTCGGGCCGTTCACCCTGGCACAGGTGACGAGCGTGCTGTTGATCTTCGCGGGGGTGTGGGTGGCCGCGCGGTTGCGCCGGCCGGAGCCGGCTCCGATCCCGGCCCCCGCGGGGCTCACGGGAAAGAGGGCCGTCGACGATCTTGCTGGGCGCCATTGATCCGGTTGCGCTGGAACCACACGACGGCGACAACCAGCAGGACGAGGAGCAACACCTGAAGCGCCAGCGACTGGACCGTGGGATAGATCCCAAGGACCGGAATGCGGGGCGCCCATTCCACGACGCTCGTCTTCAGCATCCCGGACTCCTGCAGATCGGCGATGCCCTTCCCCGCGAACACGAAGGCCATGTAGTAGAGCATCGCGCTGGTGACGGCAAAGAAGGGCTTGAGCGGCACCTTCATACCGAAGCGGCTGATCGCGACGTAGACGATCACCAGGCCCAGGGCCCCGAGGAGGACGCCCGCGGCCACCGCCACGCCACCGCCCTGCGCGCCTGCCGACGTGAGCAGCGCCTTGTAGAACAGGATGGTTTCGAAGCCCTCGCGATACACCGCGAGGAACGCCACTGACGCGAGGGCCCATCCCGAGCCCGTCGAGAGCGCCTCCTCCATTCGCCCCTTCACGAACGCGTTCCACTTGGCCACTTCGATCTTCGAGACGAGCCAGTAACTCACGTAGAAGAGCACCGCGGTGGCCAGCAGCATGGTCACGCCCTCGAGCGCCTCCCGCTGGCCGGGTGTGACCTCGAACAGCAGCTCGACCACGGCGGCGGTGAGCACGCTCGCGGCCACCGCGGCCCACGCGCCCTGGGCCACGTGACGCCGACGCTCGACGGCGCCGGCCTTGGCGAGGAAGGCCATCAGCGCGGCGATGATGAGGATCGCTTCGAAGCCCTCGCGCAGCATGAGCACGAACGATTGCATCAAGAGATTGGCGCTGGAGCTGCGATCGGCCACGAGCCGCTCCGCGCGCTCCAGGCCGGCCAGCAACCGGGCGTGAATCGCGTCCAGCTCGTCGGCGTTCGCGCCGGCGGCGGCGCGGGCGCGTAACATGGCAAAGCCGTCTTCCAGCTCGCTCGCGAGCGCCGCGTTGCGGGCGCGCACGTCCGTTTCCACGAGCTCGAACGTGAGATACGCGTCGAATGCGATCTTGTCCGAGCGCAGGGCCACGGCCGAGTCGAGCTGCCGCCGAACGGCGGAGAACGTCGCCGCCGCGGGCGACGCCCGATGTTGCTGGCGCTCCGCCGTCGGGACGAGCCGCAGGAAGGCAACCAGGCTCGCGATCTGCGCCGGCTCGAGCGCGCCGGCAAAGCCCGGCATCGGCGTCCCCGGCCGGCCCTGCCCGATGAGGCGCGCCAGATCCGCGTCGGTGAAGCGACCCAGGGTCGCGAGATCACTCAACGCGGGCGGCCGAACCGAGAGCGTGACCGCCGCGGGCCCGTCGCCGCCGCCCGTCGGACCGTGGCACGATGCGCACTGCACCGCATACAACCCCTCACCCTCGCGCACCAGCGCATTGTCGGCGCGCAACGTCGCGACATAACTGGCGACCGCCCACCGGTCCTCCGGCGACAGCGACTCTTCGAACTGAGGCATCGCGGTGCCCGCGACCCCGATGGTGAGCTTGCGGTACACGTCTACCGGGGACACCACGCTCATCGCGTCGCGATCGGCCAGGCTCGCCGGGGGCGGCCCTTCGAGCTGGCGCGCCTTCGGTCCGTCGCCGCGGCCCGCCGGGCCGTGACACTGCACGCATTGCTCCTGGAAGACCGCGGCGCCCCGCGCGAGCGACGGCGGCCGGGCCGGATATGGATCCAGCGCTCCTCCCGCGGCGGCCGCGATCCGCTGGACCAGCGTTGCGGCGGCTTGCGACACCGAATCCGGCGGCGCGATGCGCTCGATCATTCGGCGCAACGCCTGGAGGTCGCGGCCGGCCACGTCTCGGACCGCGACCGGCAGCGACCCGACGTCCAGCTGCGCCTGCTCCAGGAACTGCCGCGCCTCCGAGACCTCTTCGGGCGCGGTCACGCGCCGGCCCTGCGGGACCACCCCGATCGCGTACTCCTTGGCAGCCAGGGATGCCGCCGCAACGATGCGCCGGCACACGGATAGCGAGTCGGTCGCCTGGCCCGCGGCGCGCACCGCGATACAGACGCTCAACAGCAAGCCGAGGATAGGCTTACGGTAGATGGGAATGATTCTCAATCAGAGGGCGTCAAATAATCAGAGGGCGTCAAATACTAGAGTAGACTAGTCGGGAATTCAAGCAGCCCGGTTCCGATTACCCCCGCTCGAGCACGACGACGGCCACCGCGGCCTGGTGCGTATGGGACAGGGACAGGAGCACGCGTTCCACTTGGAGTTCGGCCGCCCGCGCCGCCGCGACACCGCTCAACTGCACATCGGGCCTGCCATCGGGAGCGCGCACCACCTCGATCTCCCGCCACCCAATCCCTCGCGCCGCCTCTGTCCCCTGGAGCGCCTTGTAGACCGCTTCTTTGGCCGCGAGCCTCACCGCCACGTGGGTCGCGGGATCGGGGCGGCTCTCGCAGTAGGCCCGCTCGCTGGGGGTGAGCAGTCGCTGGAACACGCGCGACCCCTTGTCGGCGATGATCGCGGCGACCCGTGAGACCTCGACCAGGTCGACGCCGATGCCGATCGCGGTCACGGCGCCCGGCTCAGAAGCCGAGCCACGCCGCGAGCCACGAGGGCGCCGGGAGGTAGCCGCCCAGCACGAAGCCGAGCCACACGAGCAGGACCGCGACCGGGGTCCACAGGGCGATCAGCGGCCAGAGCGGGGGCCGCCAGTGCGCCACGGCGTCGATCTCGGCGGCCCACTCGCGGCGCTCGTCCTCGACCTGTGTCTCGAGAGCGAGCCACGCCGCTTCGAGCCGGCGCGCCGCGGTGCGAAGCGCTTCCTGCCAATCGGCATGGGCGCCCTTGTCGAGCACGCTCGCATCGCGCACCCGCCCGGCGACCGCGTCGAGCGCGTCGAGCGCCGCGACCAGGGTCTCTCCGCCGGCCGCCAGGCGGGCGGCGATCGCGCGCTTCTCGGATCCCGCCAGGAGCAGCCGGCGGCGCCGGCGGCGTGGCGTCCGCACGCGACGCGCGGCCCGGTCGATTTCCTGATCGAGCGCCCCCGTGACCCGATCGCCCACACGCCGCACGGCGGCATCCCATGCGGCGAGCCAGGCCCGCCGGCTGAGCGCCTCGAGCACCTTGTCGCGCTCGTCGCGGCCGGCGGCGGCGCGCGCTTCCCCGCCGATCTCCATCACGCGCGTGGCAAGCTCCTCGCGAATGTCGTCGAGAGGCACCCACGGTTCTTCCAGGCGACGCGGCACGAGCACGCGCCCCAACGACGGCGCGAGCTCGGGGACGCGCAACGGCATCGGGATCTTTACCGGCGTGCTCATCGCGTGAGGAGCGCGGCCCGTCCCGTGCGGGCCTCGTATTGAGCCACGAAGTATGGCAACGACTCGGGCAGGAACTGATCACGCTCGAGACCCGTCGCGGCGATCGCCCGCTCGATGTCCGCCGGCTCGCCTTCGACCTCGAGGAGCACGTCCATCGCGGGATACCACTCCAGGCGCAGCACTGCCAGGCCGAGCCGGTAGACCTCGACGCGGCGGTCGATGCGGAGCGCGACCGTGAACCCCAAGCGTTCGAGGATCGTCACCACGGCCGCGGGAGCCGCGACGCGCGCCTCCGCTTCGGCGCGATGTCGATACACGCCGCGCTGCGAGGGCGGCCCCTTCCACCCGAGCACGCCGTACGGCGGCGTGCCGTCGCCCGGGACGAACTCACGCAGGCGCAGCACCTCGTCGCGCTCGACGAGCGAGCGCCCCTGATCGAACCTCCGATCGATCATGTCGCCCCGGAACTCGAGCGTCGCGCCCGCACGGGCGAGCGCGGCGCGCACGGCGTCCGGATCGACCACCCGCGCCTTGACTTCGAGCTCGTCCACCAGCGCGGCGGCGTGGGCCGGGGGCGGTGCGGCAGGAGTACGACTCACGCGAGGATGGTGTCGAGCACCGCCGCCGTATCGGCGAGGGAGGGGAAGACATAGTCGGCGCCAGCCGCTCGCAGAGCTGCGACGTCGTAGGACCCGGTCGCGACGGCGATGGCGCGCGCGGCGAACGGCCGGCTGCAGGCGACGTCGTCCGGCGTGTCGCCGACGATGACGACGTCCGACCCCGCAAAGCGCGTCCCCGTCAACGCGGCGGCGCGCGCGGCGGCCACCGGCGGGAGATCGGCACGGCGGGCGGAATCCGAACCGTACGCCCCGACGCGGAACCGCGCCGGGTCGAGTCCGGCCGAGCGCAACTTCATGGCCGCCCCCGGGGCGATGTTGCCGGTGAGCAAACCGACGAGCGCGCGGGCACGAGCCCCCGCCCCCTCGAGCGCTGCGAGGAGGTCGGCGACGCCGTCCATCAGCCGGGTCGCCTGTGTGGGCCTCGCCAGCTCGACGCGCAGGTGGTCTACGTAGCGACGGCACACCGCCTCGATCAGCCGCTCGTCGTCCGCGCGCGCATGCCCCGCGAGCGACAGCAGCTCACGCACGATCTGCGGGTCGGTCTTGCCGTCGAAGCGATACGTGGTGATCGGTCCGGCCGTCCCCGCTTCGTCCACGAGCGCGCGCTCGATCGCCCGCCTGCCGGCGCCGTCTGTCCACAACAGCGTGCCATCAATGTCGAACAGGACAAGTTTCATACCACAAGATAAGGCGTCGGATGGTCGGACAGTCTGAGTGTCTACGCCCGCCATCCGACCGTCCGACTGCGCGACGCCTCTCATCTGCCCGGGCGGCGGACAGCGACCAGGAAGTCCCGCAGCCGCTTCGCCCCCGGCGCATCCGCGAACAGGTCGTCGGACCCGACGCCCCCGCGAGACAGCGCGGAGTGCACGATCCGACCTGCGCCGGACCAGAGCGCCACGTGCGAGATCCGTTGACCGTCGGCAAAGCACAACACGTCGCCCGCTTCGTACCCCGTTCCTGCGGGGTCGAGTTTCACCTCTCGCCCCGCGAGTGACTGCAGGTCCGAGTCGCGTGGCAGCGTGATCCCGCGGGCCGCGTACGTGCCCTGTACCAGGCCGGAGCAGTCGATCCCCCACTCGGTGCGCCCGCCCCACAGATACGGTGCGCCCGAGAACCACCGCAGCGCCCATTCCGGCGGCGCGAGGAGGCGGGCCTCGGCCCGCGCCGCTGGCTCCGACAGCACGACGCCGGCGCTCACGTTCCAGATGCGACCGTCCGCGGTCTGCACCTGGCCGTTGCGCCGCACGACGACGCGCGCGCCCACGGCCAGGCGGAAGCGCTGATCCTCCAACCTCAGGTCGGCGCCGAGGGACCGGCCCGCGGCTCGCTCGATCCAGTCATCGGCCCACCCGACGGGTCCGACGGCGACGTATCCCGCGTGGGTCCAGGCGTGATAGCCGTCGCCCGCGCGCACCCGCAGCCACGCCCCGTCGCGCCGCTCGAGCAGGTCGAGCCGCTCACCCTGCAGCGCCTCGCTCACCCGATCGGCGGTGATCCGCGGTTCCCGCAGCAGAGGCGCGACGGCGGCGGTCACTACGGCCGCGGGCTCCTCGTGCACCGACGCGTCGGGGAGGAGGCGGATGTCCGCCGCGCGGGCCGTGCTCGCAGCGAGGTGTCGCAGCGCCGTCAGCGCATCGCGGCTCGTGGTGCAACCGATCAGGCGGTTCGGCTCGACGGCCACTTCCAGCACGCCGAGACGCCGGTCCGGGACCCACTTGTGGGCGACGTCCGCGACGTCGCGCTCGAGACGATCAACCACCGTCCGCCAGGCCCGGGATGTCCCGCATCCCGCGCGCGAGCCTGACCCCACGCTCCACCGCCACCGGCATCGCGAGGGCGGCGAGCGCCTCCGCCTGTAGCGGCGTCGCGGGCGCGACCGCCGCCGTGCTGACCGCGAACACGATGTCGCCGTCGAACAGCGTGCCATAGGGGACGATGCGGCGCGCCAGCGCGTCCCCTGCTGCGTGCGCCAGGCTCTCCAGGCCCGTGCGATCGAGCGCGGCATTGGTGGCGACCACCGCGAGGGTTGTGTTGCGGGCGGCGAACGGGGCGCCCCCCTGGCCGAAGTGCGTGAGGGCGTCGACGTATGTCCCGTCGGGACCGCGTGCGCCCGCCAGCACCGCACCCGATCCGTCGAGGATGTTGCCGACCGCGTTCAGCACCACGAGGGCGCCGACTATCACGTCGCCGCCGCGCACGGCCCAGGTTCCCACGCCGCCTTTCGTGGCGGCGCGCGGGCCGAGCGCTTTTCCAACCGTGGCACCCGTGCCCGCACCGACGGATCCTTCGGCGACGTCGCCCGATGCGGCGCCGCACGCGCGATACGCATCGTCCGCGGTAGGCCAGCGATTCGCCTTGCCGCCCGGCGCCAGATCGAAGTCGAAGATCACCGCCGTCGGGACGATCGGCACGATCCCCGCAGGGCCCACGGGCAGCCCGCGCCCGCGCTCCTGCAACCAGCGCATCACGCCATCCGCGGCACCGAGCCCGTACGCCGACCCGCCGGTGAGGAGGATCGCATCGATGCGGTCGACCAGATGCCGCGGATTGAGCGCGTCCAGCTCGCGCGTCCCCGTGGCGCGGCCTCGGACGGCGCACGCGGCGCGCATGCCGGCGTCCGGCCCGAGCACCACGGTGCACCCCGTGGCCCGGTCCAGATCCGTCCAGTGTCCCACCGTGATACCGGGAACCGCGGCGATGCTCGTGGCAGCGGAGGGCGTCATGGGTGCGCGAAGATAGCTTGGCTTGCTCGGCTTGTGGAGGCTGCATACGTTAGCGCCATGTCCAAGCCCGACCAGCAGAACCCGCCGACCACTGTGCTCGTGGTCGATGACGAAGACGGCATCCGGCATGCGCTCGAGCGGTTTCTCATGCGGCTCGGCTACCGGGTCCTGCAGGCCGCGAGCGGCGCCGAAGCGCTCGACCGCCAGGCCGCGGAGCAACCGCAGGTGATGCTCTCCGACATCCGCATGCCGAATATGTCGGGGGTCGAGCTCGTGCCCAAGGCGCTCGCCGCCGACTCGGACCTGGCGATCATCATGCTCACGGCGATCGACGAGCCGCGCACGGCCATCGAATGCCTGAAGCTCGGCGCCTACGACTACCTCATCAAACCCGTGGACCTGGACGAGCTGGAGCTGTCGCTGCAGAGCGGGCTGCGGCAGCGGCAACTCGAGATCGACCGGCGCGAGCTCGAGCAGTGGCTGGCGCGCGAGGTGGCCGTGCGCACCCGTGATCTCGAGGAGCGCACCACCGTGGTGGAGGACATTGCCCTGACCGCCTTGGCCGCAGCGGGAGACTGGCCGGGGGCGGGCGAGGCGGTCGAGAAGCTGGCGAAAGAACTCGGCACGTCGGCCGACGACGTGTCACGGGAGATCCGCAAACGGCAGGCGCCGGCTTAGGCGCTGTGGGATGCTTTGGCTTTCGCCTCGCACGCCTTGCAGCGGGTGACCCCACGGAACGAACAGATCAGGCAAATGAACGTGCCGCAGTCGGAGCAGGGATAGCCCTCGGAGGCACGTTCCTCGTTGCCGCAGGAGCGACACACCATCCCGTCGTGCTCCATGAGCTTGGGTTTGTCGGTCATTATCCAGTCCCTCAGAGATCGAGCTGGTAAACCTTAATCTTGTTGATCAGCGTCGCGCGCGAAATGCCAAGCTCCTGCGCCGCGCGCGTGCGGTTCCCGTCGTGGAACCGGAGTGTCTTCTCGATATGAATCCGCTCCACCTCGGCAAGAGCCTGAGGCTGGTGGTGGCGGTCCCCCCCCCCACCCCCGCCACCCCCCGCACCCCTGCGCACGTCGGAGGGCAGATGTTCGACGCCGATTTCGCCTGCCCCCCGCGCCAGGATCATGGCCCGCTCGACCACGCTGCGCATCTCGCGCACGTTGCCCGGCCACGGGGCGGACAGCAAGCGTTCCAGGGCCTCGGCGCTACAGGCGCTGGGGCATCCGGGCATCTGGGGCGCGAGATCGGCGACAATCCGCGTGAGCAGGGCCAGACGATCCTCGCGTGATCGATCACGCAGCGCAGGCACCTGGAGCGGCATGACGCTCAGGCGATAGTACAGGTCCTCCCGAAACCGGCCCGCGTGCACCTCGGCCGCCAGATCCCGGTTGGTCGCGGCCACGAGGCGCACGTCTACCGTGATCTCACGCGCGCCGCCCAGGCGCCGAAACGACCCGGCCTCGAGCAACTTGAGCACCTTGGGCTGAAGCTCGGGGGCGAGCTCCCCGATCTCGTCGAGAAAGATCGTCCCCCGATCGGCCAGCTCGACCAGTCCCTGTCGCCGCTCCTTCGCGTCGGCGAACGCGCCGGGCTCGTGCCCGAACAGCTCCGATTCGAGAAACGTGGCCGACCGCCCCCCCGAGTTGACCTGGACGAACGGGCCGCCGGCGCGTGGTGACAGTTGATGAATCGCTCGCGCCACCCAGCCTTTGCCGGTCCCGCTCTCGCCGGTGAGGAGCACAGTGGAGCGCTCGCTCGCGGCGAGCAGTTCCACCTGCCGGCCGAGCTCACGGATCAGGGGCGACGTGCCGAGGGATTCGAGCCCTCCGTGCGCGTGGTCGCGCTGACGTAGC
>WNEL01000045.1_pt1 | contig 36393 bp, 36 predicted proteins | sample 5399991 | NCBI WGS metagenome assembly WNEL01 (sample SAMN13153325, study PRJNA577476) | soil metagenome | isolation source: 20 cm grassland meadow soil pre-rain plot 2 | place: USA:California | collected 2015-09-08
ACATCGTGGGCCTCTTCTGACCATGGCCACGACGGTCTACGAGACCTTCGTCGCGACCGCCGAGACGGCGCCCGACCACGCCTTCCTCGCGGTGCCGCCTGCCACGGGGCGCGCGTACCATCCCGACGGCGTCGAGCTCACGTACGCCCGGACGAGAGCCGAGGTCGCGAGGATGCGGGAGCTCTATGCCGCGGCTGGCTACGGTCACGGCCACCGCGTCGCGCTCTTGCTCGAGAACCGGCCGGAGTTCTTCTTCCACTACCTGGCGCTCAACAGCCTCGGATGCGGGATCGTCCCGATCAACCCCGACTACCGGCACGACGAGATGCTCTACCAGATGGACCACTCCGAGGCCGACCTGGCGGTCTCGATCGCGAGTCGGGTCGCCGACCTCGAGGCGGTCGGCCGCGAGCGTCCGAAGCCCCTGCCCGTCGTGAACGCCGGGGCCATGCCCGCGAGGCTCCCGAAGCCCGGCCCGGTCCCCCGGGCCTCCACCCCAGGACTCGAGACCGAGTGTAGCCTCCTCTACACCTCGGGGACGACGGGGCGACCGAAGGGCTGCGTCCTGACCAACTTCTACTACCTGAACGCGGGCGCCTGGTATCGGGATCTCGGCGGACGCGTCGGCTTCGAGCGAGGCCGCGACCGCATCCTGAATCCCCTGCCGCTCTTCCACATGAATTGCCAGGCGGTGACCGCGACGTGCGTCATCCTCACCGCGAACTGCCTGATCCTCCCCGAGCGTTTCAGCCCCACGCGCTGGTGGAGGGACGTGGTCGCGACCCGCGCGACCGTCATCCACTACCTCGGGGTGATGCCGCCACTGCTCCTCAACCAGCCGCCCACACCCGAGGAGACCCGACACCGCGTGCGGTTCGGCGTGGGGGCGGGGGTCGAGCCCGAGCTCCACCAGGTCTTCGAGAAGCGGTTCGGGTTCCCGCTGATCGAGGTGTGGGGCATGACCGAGACCGGGCGCATCTTCGGCGACTGCCACGATCCGCGACAGACGTCGACACGCGCCTTCGGCCGACCCTTCGGCGAGTTCGACGCGCGGGTGGTGGACGAGCGTGACCGTGAGGTCCCGCGCGGAACGGAGGGCGAGCTGGTCGTCCGCTGCACCGGGCCGGATCCTCGCCGGGGCTTCTTCTCGGGCTACCTCAAGAACCCGGAGGCGACCGAGGAGGCGTGGCGTGGCGGCTGGTTCCACACGGGCGACGTCGTGCGGCAGGCCGAGGACGGCATGTTCCACTTCGTCGACCGCAAGAAGAACATCATCCGGCGCTCAGGCGAGAACATCGCCGCCGCCGAGGTGGAGGCGGCCCTCCAGGCCCACGAGGCCGTGGCCCAGGTCGCGGTCCTCGCGGTGCCGGACGAGATCCGCGAGGAAGAGGTGATGGCTTGCGTCGTGCCGATGGCGGGGACCAGCGCCGACCACGCGCTCGCCGAGCGGCTCGTCGACTGGTGCCTCGACAAGCTCGCCTACTTCAAGGCGCCCGGCTGGATCCTCTTCGTCGCGAGCCTCCCGACCACCGGAACCCAGAAAGTGCAAAAGACCCAGATCTTCCCGCGCGGCGAGGACCCACGCCGCCGCCCGGGCGTGATCGACCTCCGCGCGAGGAAGAAGCGGCGCTAGGGGCGAGCCGCGGCGTCGTGCTAGTATCCGTCGTAGCTCCCTTCGACGGAGCCCCATGCTACGCGCGATCCTTCTCGGCACCGGTTCCCCGCCGCCCAACCCGCGACGGCGCGGCCCGGCGACACTGCTCTCGCTCGAGGGCGAGTGCTTCCTCGTCGACGCCGGGTCGGGCGTCGGCGTCCAGCTCGTGCAGGTGGGCATGAGGCCGTACGACTGGCCGCGCGTCTTCATCACGCACCACCACTCGGATCACACGATCGACCTGGGCCACCTGCTGATCACGCGCTGGATCGGCGGCCAGAACGCGCCGCTCGAGATCTGGGGGCCGGCCGGGACGCGCGCGCAGGTCGCCCGGCTGCTCGATTACCTCGCGTGGGACATCGAAGTGCGCCGCGCCCACATGCACGATCGGACGCGGCCCGAGGTGCGCGTGACGGAGATCGAGGAGGGCAGCGTGACGGAGGCTGGCGGCGTCAGGGTGAGCGCGTTCCTCGTCGAGCACGACCCCGTGAAGCCGGCGTACGGTTTCCGCTTCGAGGGTGGCGGCCGCAGCGTCGTCGTCTCCGGCGACACGCGGCCGTGCGAGAACCTCGTGCGCTGGGCGCACGGCGTCGACTGTCTCGTCCACGAGTGCTGCGAGATGGCGAAGACGTCGTGGGCCCCCGGCTGTGGCTGGGCGACGATCGAGGACAAGATTAGAGACCTCGCCGCCTACCACACCCAGCCCGACCAGATCGGCCTGGTGGCAAAGGAGGCGCACGCGAAGGCGCTCGTGATGACCCACCTGATGCCCGGGTCCGACCCGGAGGCGCTCCGGGCCGCCGCCCGGAAGCACTACGCCGGGCCCGTCGCCGTCGGCGAAGACCTGATGGAGGTGTGATGCCGGCCAGCCCGACACCATCGGATAGGCTCCGGGTACTCGTCGTCGACGACGAGCCGGGCATCCGCCGCCTGATCCAGACGTCGCTCCGGGGTTGGGGCTACGAGGTCTTCGCGGCGGCCACGGGCGAGGAGGCCCTCGCGATCCTCGAGCGCGAGGACGCGCCGGCCCTGGCGATCCTCGACTGGACGATGCCGGGGATGGATGGCCTGGAGCTGTGCCGGAGGGTTCGCGCGCTGCCGAAGCCCCTCAAGCCCTACCTGATCTTCGTGACGGCGCGGGCGCGCACCCAGGACATCGTGACGGGCCTCACGGCGGGCGCCGACGACTACATCGTGAAGCCCTTCCAGCGGGAAGAGCTACGCGCCCGGGTTCGCGTCGGCGAGCGGCTGCTCGAGCTCCAGACGATCCTCGCCGACCGGGTCCGAGAGCTCGAGGACGCGCTCGCCCGCGTGAAGCTGCTCCACGGGCTCCTGCCGATCTGCTCCTACTGCAAGAAGGTGCGCGACGACCGGAACTACTGGCAGCAGGTCGAGAGCTACATCGAGGAACACTCGGAGGCCCAGTTCACCCACGGCATCTGCCCGGAGTGCCGGACGAAGTTCGTCGAGCCCGAGCTCGAACGCCTGCGACAGCAACGGCGCGTGGACGAGTAGGTCCGACCCGCCTCAGCCCAGGTCGAACAGCAGGACCTCGGCCCGCTGCGCGCCCGCAATCGCCAGTGCCGGCTCGCCGCTCACCGCCGCGCCGTCGCCGTGGACCAGCGGCCGACCGTTCAGCGTGACGGCGCCCCGCGCGACCTGGAGCCAGGCGTGCCGGTCTTCGCCGAGCGCGTGGCGCACCCGCTCGCCGGGCTCGAGCACCGCCGCGTAAATCTTCACGTCGGCATGGATCGTCACCGAGCCGTCCGCGCCGTCGCGCGAGGCGATGAGGCGCAGCCGGCCACGCTTGTCGTCGTCAGGGAAGTGCTTTTGCTCGTAGCCCGGCTCGAGCCCCTGCCGCTCCGGCAGCACCCACACCTGAAGGAAGTGCACAGGCTCGTCCTTCGAGGGGTTGTATTCGCTGTGCCGGACGCCCGTGCCCGCGCTCATTCGCTGGACGTCACCAGGCCAGATGACCGAGCCTGTTCCGAGACTGTCCTTGTGCTCCAGGGCGCCGGTGAGCACATAGGACACGATCTCCATGTCGCGGTGGCCGTGCGTCGGGAACCCCTGACCGGGCTGCACGCGGTCCTCGTTGATCACGCGCAGATTCCGGAAGCCCCTGTACTTCGGGTCGTCGTAGTCCGCGAACGCGAAGGTGTGGCGCGTGTCGAGCCAGCCGTAGTCGGCGCGGCCCCGCTCCTCCGAGCGCCTGATGATAACCATGTCGACCCTTTAGAGTGGCGGCCGGCCGATCGGGATTCTGAACTCCCGGCGACTTTTGACATCGTCGACGCTCCTCTCGTAGGGTGGGATCGCGATCAGGCGACTCCGACGTGAAATTCCGCGGGAGGCTCAGATGCAGATCGAGGCGAAGCTCAAGGCGCTCGGGCTGGCGGTACCGAATCTCGAGGACCTCTACCGGAGTAACCCGGCGGGCGCGCACTACGTCTCGCACTTCCCCGTGCAGGGCCTGCTCTACCTCTCGGGGACCGTACCGATCCGGGACGGGAAGCCTTACCTCCCGGGCGTGCTTGGTCGGGACCTGACGGTCGAAGAGGGCTACGAGGCCGCGCGCTACGCGGCCCTCACGACCCTGGCCGCTGTCAGGTACGCCCTCGGCGACCTCGACCGGGTGCAGCAGGTCGTCCACATGACCGGGTTCGTGAACTCGGCACCGGGCTTCAACGACCAGCCCCGCGTCGTCAACGGCGCGGCCGATCTCCTCGTCGAGCTGTATGGCGATCGGGGCAAGCCGACGCGCGCCGCGATCGGCTGCCAGGGGCTCGGGGGCGGGGCCTCGGTCGAGATCGTGGTGACCCTCTCCTTCGCCGGCGCCGACGTGAGGCCGCCGCTCGCCCGGGATCACTTCGCGAAGTAGCCGTCTCGGCAGGGATCGTGCCCAGATGGAGGTCGGCCCCGGGGTGTCCGCTGGGTGGCGCCATCCTGGCCGGTCCGTCCAAGAACTTATCGGATTCGCCCTGCGTCATTCGGGTTCGCGCGACGTCAAAAGGGCAGGGCTCAGGGATAGCCGACGGAAAATTCAATGGTTTTCCGGATTGGGGCTTGGGCTGGCAGGGGGCTTGCTAGAATGAACTTCGGCATGGACTGGTTGGAGCGCGCGAAGGAGCTCTGGCGACCCCGACAGCGACCCCGCTGCGCGCTGGCGCTCGCGGGTGGCGGCGTCATCGGGGGGATGTACGAAGTCGGCGCGATCACCGCCCTCGAGGAGCGGATGAACAGCCATGGCCGCTTCGACATCTATATCGGCTGCAGTGCGGGCGCGGTCGTGGCGTCGATCCTCGCCGCCGGGGTGCCCGCCTCCGAGCTCTTCCGCATCATCGACCATGACCTCGACGACCCGCTGAACTTCCGGCGCAGCGCCGTCTTCGCCTCGGACTCGTTCCGTCACGCCGCCGGACGCTTCGGCCGCCTCGTCTGGGCCATCGGCAAGAACGCGATCAGGGGGATGCGCGGCTCGGTGCCCGACATGCTCGCCCACGCCGAGCACGATCTCCCCGCGGGGTTCTTCGGCCTCGAGACGCTCGAGCGTTTCATGCGGGAGGCGTTCGACAAGCGCGGGCTCCGGAACTCCTTCCCGGAGCTCGAGCGCACGCTCCTGATCCCGGCGATCGACCTCGACAGCGCGCAGCGCGTCGTGTTCGGCCGCGACGAGCTCCGTGACGTCCCGATCAGCGTCGCGATCGCGGCCTCCTCGGCGATCCCCGGCTTCTTCGAGCCCTACACCGTCGCCGGCCATGACTACGTCGACGGCGGCGTGGGCTTCAGCGGCCACGCGGACCTTGCCGCCGAGGGGGGCGCGCGGGTCGTGATCGTCGTGAACCCGCTCGTGCCGAACAACGGGAAGACCGCCGCCCCGCTGCGCAGCCGCGGCCTCTACTCGATCATGGAGCAGGCCGGCCGGATCTACAGCCAGAACCTCCTCCAGCTGGGCCTCACGACGCTTCGAATGAAGTACCCGCGGACCGAGTTCTTCCTCATCCAGCCTTCGCAGGCCAAGGCGCCGCTCTTCGGGCCCTCGATGGGCTTCGAGGCGAGCCGCGCGGCCCTCCGGTTCGGCTACGAGTCCACGCGGGAGTGGCTCGACGAGCACGGCGCGCCGCTGCTCAAGCGCCTGCAGCTCCAGGCGCTCGCGGTCTAAGTCCCGCTCGCCTCTCGGAGGGCGAGGGCGGGGAGCGCGCTGACCAGAGGACGACCAACCGTCCCCCGGGCGCTACTCGATGACGCCCGTGTCGCGGAGCCGTCCGATGTCGGCGGCGGAGAGCCCGAGATCTTTTAGAACGTCCTCGGTGTGCTCGGACGGCAGGGGCGCGGCGCTCCGGAGCGTCCCGGGCGTGTCGGAGAGCTTGATCGCGATGCCGACCTGACGGACGCGCCCGTGCTTGGGGTGCTCGACGTCCACGATCATCTGCCGGTGGTTGATCTGAGGGTCCCGCACCATCTCCTCGACCTCGTACACCTTGCCGACGCACACGTCGGCCTTCGTGAGGAGGGCGAACCACTCGTCGCGGTCGCGAGTCTTGATGATCGCCTCGATCTCCCCTCGCGCGGCCTCCTCCTCGGCGTCGGCGGCGCGCACGAACTGGTCGGGCTTGCGCGCGAACCGCGCGAGCTCCGGCCGGGCGATCGCCCTGCAGAAGTTCTCCCAGAGCCAGGGCTCGGTGCAGCCGACCGTGAGGAGCTTGCCGTCCCGGGTCTCGTAGATCGCGTAGTAGGGATAGGATCCGCCGAGGAACCCCTCGCCCCGCCGCGGGGCCAGGCCGTCGCTGAAGAAGAAGCGCATGTTCGGCGTTGCCGCGAGGAGCGAGACCGACGTGTCGAGGTAGGCGACGTCCACGTGCTGGCCGCGCCCGGTCCGCTCGCGCGCGTAGAGCGCGAGCACGATGCCGAGCGCCCCGTGCATGGACGCGCCCGCGTAGTCGGCGACGAGGTTCAGCGGAATGACGGGCTTGCGGCCGGGCTCACCGATCAGGCCGAGGACGCCGGCGAGCGAGAGGTAGTTCATGTCGTGGGCGGGATGGTCGCGGTACGGGCCGTCCTGGCCGAAGCCCGAGAGCGAGCAATAGACGAGGCGCGGGTTCAGGCGGCTGAGCGTCGCGTAGTCGGCGCCGAGCCGCGACATGACGCCCGGCCGGAAGCCCTCGACGATCACGTCGGCGCCCGCCGCGAGCTTCCTGAAGATCGCCTGCCCGTCGCCCGCCTTCATGTTCAGCGTCATCGAGCGCTTGTTGCGGTTCGTGAACGAGTGGATCGTCCGCCGGACCCAGCTCTCGTCCATGTACCGCCCGGGCTCGGGGGTCTCGATCTTCAGGACGTCCGCCCCCATGTCGGCCAGCAGCATCCCGGGGAGCTCCGCCGGCGGTACCCGCGCCAGCTCGAGAATCTTGATCCCGTCGAGCGCGCCCATGCATGTCTCCTCCGCCGGGAGCGCGTTGCGCTCCCGCGGTTCGAGCGCCGGCTTGGCCGGCGCAACCGATTCCCCGCCGCGGCCGCCGCGGGCGACCGATGGGGGGTTTCGGGGGGAGCGACGTCGCTCCCCCCGATGTTGCTCAGTCCAGCTCGCCCGCGAGCCGCGAGGTGAGCGCGCGAATGTCGGGGACGTCCTCGAGGTGCGCGAGCTGCTCGGCCACCCCCTCCGCTTCGTCCTCCGGCAGGACGCGCGTCGCGCACGCGAGGAACTTGGCGTGGAGCGCCTCGGGCGCGAGCGGGGTGTCGGGATGCCCGTGCGCCCCGCGCGGCCCCGTCGTCAGCGTGCGCCCGTCGGCCAGGCGCAGGGCGACGCGACTCCACGCGTGCTGCTCGAGCCCGTCCGGGAGCGACGGATCCACGACCAGCGTGACGCGCTCCATGAGCGCACGCAGCACGGGGTTCCGAACCTCGCCGTCCTCGAACGAGCGGAGGTCCACGCGTCCCTCGGCGAGCGCCGCCGCGGCGCAGAACTGCATCGAGAATTTCCGCTCGAGCGCGGTCGTCGGCCGCGTGTGGGTGAGGACGTCGGGGACGACGCGGTTCACGGCGACCTCGACGGCGACCACGTCTCGCGGCGCCAGCCCGTGAGCGGCGCGCAGCTCGAGGAGCGCGTCGATCGCCGAGTGGGTGAGGGCGCACGACGGGTAGGGCTTGACCGCGATGCCCGAGGCGAGGAGCTGCCAGACGCGCCCGAGCCCGTCGAGCGACTGCTCGAGCCGCGGTCCACCGCCGAACGCGGCGACGTATCCCTGCTTGCCCTCGAGCGCGGTATCCGAGCCCGTCAGGCCTTCGCGCGCTAACTGAGCGCTGCGTATCCCGCTCAGCGCCGCGTGGCCCGCGTGGTAGGGCTTGGTCATCGAGCCGAAGTTCTCCTTGAGCCCCGACGCGTGCGTCGCCGCGATCGCGAGGGCGTGGCGCGTCTGGGTGACGTCGAGCCGCAGCAGACGCGCCGCCGCCGCGGCGCAGCCGAGGGTGCCGAGCGTGGACGTCGCGTGCCAGCCACGCGTGTAGTGCTCGGGGTTGAGCGCGGCGCCGAGGGTCGCGCTGACCTCGAAGCCGACGATGTAGGCGAGCGTGACGGCCCGTCCGTCGGCGGTCTCGGCCTCCCCCGCCGCAAGTGCGACCGCCAGGAGCGGCACGCTCGGGTGTCCCATCAGCGCGAAGTTCGTGTCGTCGAAGTCGTGGGCGTGTCCGGCCGTGCCGTTGGCGAGCGCGGCCCATCCGGGCGAGGTCACGAGCCGGGTGCCGACGACCGTCGCGAGGGGCGTACCGCCCTCGGCACGCGCGACCGCACGGACGGCTCGCGCGGCGGGCTCGCCCGCGCCCGCGAGCATCACGCCGAGCGTGTCGAGCGCGGCGAGGCGCACGCGGGCCAGCGCCTCGGGCGGGCAGTCCTCGAGCGAGGTCTTGACGGCGAACTCTGCGACCCGGGCCGTGAGGCTCACGGGGGCACGATATCATGAGTGCCGGGGTGGAGGCGGGGGTGAGGGTCCGGTTCCTCGGGTCGGGCGACGCCTTCGGCAGCGGCGGGCGGTTCCAGACCTGCATCCACGTGGAGGCGGCTGGCGCGCAGGCGCTCCTGGACTGCGGCGCCTCTTCGCTCGTCGCGATGCGTCGGTTCGGCGTGGACCCCCAGGCGATCGACACCGTCGTCCTCTCGCACCTGCACGGCGATCACTTCGGCGGCGTCCCCTTCCTCGTCCTCGACGGTCAGTTCAGGCGGCGCACGCGGCCGCTCACCGTGGCGGGCCCGCCGGGAGTGGAGGCACGCGTCCGCGCGGCGATGGAGGTGCTCTTTCCCGGCTCGACCGCCGTCGAGCGTCGATTCGTCACGCGCTTCGTCGAGCTCGCCGATCGGGTCGACCACGCCCTCGGGCCGTTCACCGTGACACCGTTCCCTGTGGTGCACGCGAGCGGGGCGCCGCCCTTCGCCCTGCGCCTCATGTGCGAGGGCAAGGTGATCGCCTACTCGGGGGATACGGAGTGGACCGAGACGCTGGTCGATGCGGCGCGCGCGGCCGACCTCTTCATCGCGGAGGCGCTCTTCGTCGACAAGCGCGTCAAGTTCCACCTCGACGTCGCGACGCTGCTGGCGAACCGCGCGCGGCTCGGCTGCCGCCGGCTCGTCCTGACCCACATGAGCGACGACGTGCTCGGACGCCTCGAGGAGCTCGGTGTCGAGGCGGCCGAGGACGGCCGGGAGCTCGTCGTCTGAGCGTCGGAGGTCCTCGCGCGATGCGGATAATATCCGGAAACTCGGCTGGTGGACCCGACCGAATTAGTGCAAAATACCCGCACCGTGATGCGCGGCGCGGCCCTCCTCGTGTCCTCCCTGCTCCTGACGTCTTCCGTCTCGCATGCGGAGCCGCCCCGTTGAGACCTGGGTGCTTGTGACAAACGGCTCGGGGAGCTTCGGTGAAGTGTCATGGCGAGAGGAAGTCACCGCGTCGAGTCGGGAAGAGTGCGTGCGGTTTCTGGAGGACGCCATCGAGTCGAAGGCGCGCGCGATGCGGGCGTTCGGACGCCGCGTGGATGTCCACGGCGCGATCGTGATCGCTCGGCATCCAGCGGACGAGCGGGTTGTCTCCGCGACGATGTTCACCTGCCGTGGCGGATCGTGAACCGGCGGTGGAGGCGATCGCGGCGCGGGGACGCTGCGACGGCTCAGCGTGCGTCGTGGAAGATGACGCCGAGCGTGTAACGCGAGCCGGAGCGTACGCGACTCACCCCGTGGCGCATCACCACGCGGTGATGCCCGCGCGCGCCGCGCGCGGGCCGGTGGCGCGTCGTGAAGATGACGATCTCGCCCTGCTCGGTCGCCACGACCTCGCCGCGTGACTGCGCGCGCGGCCGCTGCTCGAGCAGCAGGAACTCGCCGCCGGTGTAGTCGACGCCCGGGCGGGAGAGAAAGCCGGTGAGCTGCAGGGGGAAGACGACGTCGCCGTAGAGATCCTGGTGGAGGCAGTTGTAGCCGCCCGTCTCGTAGTGGAGGAGGAGCGGGGTCGGCTTGGTCTGGCCGCGGCGGCGGCAGAGGGTGAGGAGCGCGGGGAGATCGGGCGGATAGCGCGTCGCCGCCCCGAGCGCGGTCTCCCAGCGGTTCGCGATCGCCGCCAGCGGCGGGTAGGCGTGCACACGGAGCGCCTCGACGAGCGGCGGCAGCGGCGCCGCGAAATACTTGTAGTCGCCCACGCCGAACCTGTACCGGGCCATGTCCACGCGGCTCCGGAAGCGCCCGTCGTCGGCGTACAGCGCGATCAGCTCGGCGCACTCGGCGGGGGCGAGCACGGGCGGCGTCTTGGCGTAGCCCCACTCCCAGAGCGCCCCCTCGAGCGCCGCCCAGTCGAGCGCCGCGAGCCGGGCCCTGATGTCCGTGGCGACGCTCATGCCACGCCCTACTCGACGAGGCCGGAGAACCTGGAAACCACGAGCACCGTTAGCGGTACGCGTCCGGAGACTGCCTGACCGTCTCCCAGAAGTTCGGGTCGTGACCCGGGAAGATCCTGGCGCCCGTCAGCCGGGCGATCGTCTTGAGCTTCTTGATCGAGTGGAGCGCCTGCGTCGGGTTCCAGACGACGCCGGGCACCCGTTCCTTGTCGATGTGCTCTTGCCAGTAGCAGGAGTCGGCGGCGAGGATGACCGGCCCGGTCTCGGGCAGCTCGACGAGCAGCGACTGGTGGCCCGGCGTGTGGCCGTCGGTGCGCAGCACGCTCACGCCGTCCATCAGCTCGGTGTCGCCGTCCAGGAGCCGCCAGCGGTAACCCGGGAGGTCGAAGTTCTTGCGGTAGTAGAAGCTCTCGAAGAACGAGGCCGGGTAGTGCGCGTAGGCGTACTCGTCCCGCTGGACGACGAGCTCGGACTTCGGGAAGAGCTGCGCGCCTCCCGCGTGGTCGTAGTGCAGGTGCGAGATGACGACGAGGTCCACGTTGTCGGGCTCGAGCCCGAGCGCGTCGAGACGCTTGACCAGCAGGTCCGCCTCGGTGAAGCGCGCCATCGGGTCGTTGCGCATGAGACCGGGGACGGCCCGGGGCGACAGGCCGGTGTCGAAGAGGATGATCGCGTCGGAGGCGCGAACGAGCCAGCAGGCGATGGGGATCTGCACCCGCGCGCCCGAGAACTCGCCGTAGAAGAGCCCCGAGCGCTCGAAGCCCATGAAGCCGTTCTGCAGCGCGTGGAGCGTCTGGACCGCCATGCCGCGACATTCTAGCATCACGCGTCGGGCCGCAGGGACCGCGGGTGCCCTCCTCGATCATGCGGGCCAATGCTAGAATGCCCCGCATGGACTTTCAGTTGACCGAGCAGCAAGAGCTAATCCGCAAAGAGGTCGCGACGCTCGCGCGCTCTTTCTCCCTCGACTACTGGCTCGAGAGGGACAAGAAGGCCGAGTACCCGTGGGATTGGGTGAAGGCCTTCGGGAAGGCGGGCTGGCTCGGGATGATCATCCCCGAGGCGTACGGGGGCTCCGGCCTCGGCGTCACGGAGGCGACGATCATGCTCCACGAGGTCTGCGCCTCGGGAGCCGGCACCTCGGGCGCCTCGCCGATCCATTTCTATCTGTTCCCGCCGATGCCGGTGATCAAGCACGGCGCCGAGCCGCTCAAGGAGAAGTACCTGCCGCGGATCGCGACGGGCGAGATCGTCATGTCGTTCGGCGTCACCGAGCCGAACGCCGGGACCGACACCTCGCGCATCCAGACGCGCGCCGAGAAGAAGGGCGACCGGTATCTCGTCAACGGTCGGAAAGTCTGGAACACGAACGCGCGTGAGGCGACCCACATCCTGCTCCTCGCCCGCACGTCGCCCCGCGACGCGGCGAAGCCGTTCGGGGGGATGACGCTCTTCTTCACCGAGTTCGACCGGTCGAAGATCACCGTGCGCGAGATCGAGAAGCTCGGGCGTGCGGCGGTGGACTCGAACGAGATCTTCATCGACGCGCTCTCGGTGCCGGCCGAGGACGTCGTCGGCGACGAGGGGCGCGGGTTCTACCATCTCCTGGACTCGCTCAACCCCGAGCGCATCTTCACCGGCATCGAGGCCGTCGGGATCGGGCGGGCCGCGCTCGAGCGCGCCGTTCAGTACGCCAAGGACCGTGTCGTCTTCGACCGGCCGATCGGCCAGAACCAGGCGGTCGCGCATCCGCTGGCGCTCGCGTGGGCCAAGCTCGAGTCGGCCGAGCTCGTGTGCCTGAAGGCCGCGTGGCTCTTCGACCACGGCCGGCCGTGCGGCGCCGAGGCAAACACGGCGAAGCTCCTCGCCGCGGACGCGGGGTTCGAGGCGTGCGACGCGGCGCTCCAGACGCACGGCGGCTACGGCTACGCCAAGGAGTTCTACGTCGAGCGGCTCTGGCGCGAGATCCGCCTCTACAAGATCGCGCCCGTCTCGCAGCAGATGGTGCTCAACTATCTCTCCGAGCACGTCCTGGGGTTGCCCAAGAGCTACTGACCTCTCGCTGCACCGCGGCCCCTCCACGGTCCGGTGATCAGCCGGGCGCCACGGTGCCACGTGACGTACGCCCAGGCCCACTCGAACAGCACCAGGAAGCGGTTGCGAAAGCCGATCAAGAACATGATGTGGACGAACAGCCAGGCGAGCCACGCGACGAGCCCGGAGAGCTTCAAGCGCCCGACCACCGCGACCGCCGCCGCGCGCCCGATGGTCGCCATGCTGCCTCTGTCCCGGTAGCGAAACGGGCGGGTCGGCGCATCGCGGAGTCGCCGCAGCACGTTGTCCGCGACCGCGCGTCCCTGCTGGATGGCCACGGGCGCCACCCCGGGGAGCGGCGCGCCCGTCTGATGCAGGAACGCGCACATATCGCCGACGACGAACGCCTCCGGGTGGACCGGAATCGACAGGTCGGGCTCGACGAGCACGCGGCCGGAGCGGTCGAGTGGTACGCCGAGCGTTCGCGCCAGCGGCGTGGCGGCCACGCCGGCCGCCCAGAGCACCGTGCGGGTGCGGATCTGCTCGCCGCCGAGCCACACGGCGTCCGGGGTCACGCGCGTGACGATCGCGCGGACGCGTACCTCGACGCCGATGCGGCGGAGCGCGTCCGCCGCGCTGCGGGACAGCGACTCAGGGAATGTCGGAAGGATGAGCGACCCGCCCTCGAGAAGGACGATGCGCGACTTGGTCGGGTCGATCAGGCGAAAGTCGCGGGCGATGGTCTGGCGCGAGATCTCGCCGAGGGCGCCCGCCAGCTCGACGCCGGTGGGACCGCCGCCGACCACCACGAACGTGAGGAGCGCCTGTCGCTCGGCGCCGTCCTGCTCGCGCTCGGCGGCCTCGTACGCCAGCAGCACGCGGCGACGGATCTCGAGCGCATCTTCCAGGGTCTTGAGCCCCGGCGCCAGCATTTCCCACTCGTCGTGACCGAAGTACGAGTGGCTGGCGCCCGCCGCGAGGACGAGCGCATCGTATCCCATCTCGCCTCGATCGAGCACGAGGCGGCGATTCGCCAGCTCCACCTTTTCGACCTCCGCGAGGAGGACCGTGATGTTGGTGGCCCGGCGCAGGACGGACCTCAGCGGGACCGCGATATCGGAGGCGTTCAGCACCGCCGTGGCGACCTGGTAGAGCAGCGGCTGGAAGAGATGATGGTTGCGCCGGTCGAGAAGCGTGACCCGCACCGGCCGGTGGGCGAGCGCCCGTGCGGCGTAGAGCCCACCGAAGCCGCCGCCCACGATCACCACGTGCGGAAGGCTGGCTGGTCGGGTCACGCCAGATCTCTTGCACGAGACCTGAAACCTTCCGGGTCGCGTCGCGTGCTCGTGAGGGCGGAACCCTGATCCCGTTCACGCACGGGGGTCGGTCGGGCGCCCGCGCGGCAGGGCGAGCAGCGCGGCGGCGGAGGCCAGCGTGAGACCCAGCGCGATCCCGCCGAGCGCATCGGTCGGCCAGTGGGCGCGGAGCATCACGCGTGCCGCCGCCACGAGTACGATAATCACACGGGCGGCCGCCCGCACGAGGCGTCTCACGGGCGGTCGGAGCGTCTCCGCGAGATAAAAGACGGCGCCGAAGAACGCCGCCGCCGCGGTGGCGTGGCCGCTCGGAAACCCCATCGACGCCGCCTCCGGTCGGGGCCGCCCGACGACGATCTTCAAGACGCCCTCCGTGGCCGGCGCAGCGAGCATGAGCCCGACCCACACGTACCACCGCTCGCGCGCGTGCGCGAAGGCGACGAACAAGAGGAGCGAGGCGGGCAGGAGGAGCTGCCAGCTCCCGGCCCGGTTGATCACGCGCATCGCCGCGAGGACCGGCGGTGACGCGAGGGCGAGGAGCGCCTCGCGAACAGCCGTGTCGCCCGGCAGGGAGGGCATGAAGCCGACCGCGAGCGCCAGCACCAGAAAGCAGCCAGCGCTCGCGATCAGGACCCTGCGGAGGCTACGGCGCGGGGGTACGCCGGGCTCCACCGCCACCGCCGTCGCGGACGAACCTCAAAACGCGCCTGCCGGTCACGCGGACGGCGTGAGGCGTCCTGACGCCGGCTGGACCGTGTAGAAGACGACCGAGAGCGCGACCAGCGTGAGCCCGAAGGCGCAGACGACCGTCGCGCCCGTCGGGAGGTCGAACGCCGCCGAGGCGACCATGCCGAGCACGCTGACGAGCGTGCCGAAACTCCAGCCGATCAGAAGCTTGCTCGGGATCGTACGCCCGAACATGATACCGGCGAGCGCGGGCACGATGAGGTACGAGAACACGAGGAGCACGCCGGCGATCCGCACCGAGCTGGTGACGACGACGCCGAACGACGCGTAGAAGAGGAAGTCCCACAGCCGGACCCGCCAGCCCTCGCGGAAGGCGGTGTCCGGGTCGGTCGAGATCAGGAAGAACGGGCGCCGGCAGAGCCAGTGAAAGACGCCGATGGCCGCGTAGAGTGCCCCGACCTGCGCGACCTCGGGTGGCCGGACGGCGAGGAGGTTACCGACGAGCATCGCGCGCACCTGCTCGGCGCCGTGCGCCGCGCGGTCCGAGAGGAGCACGGCAGCCGCGGACGAGACGGCATACACGACGCCGATCACCGCCTCCTGGGACACGTGACGCCGTCGACTGCGCGTCAGCGCGAGCACGAGCGCCCCGAGGAGCGTGGCGGAGAGGCCGAACGCGTACGACTCCCACGTGTCGGCCTCCCAGCCCAGGAGAAACGCCGCGGTGGCCCCGAGCGCCGCGATCTGAGCGAGGGCGATGTCCACGAAGACGACCTCGCGCGAGAGGACGTGGACGCCCAGGTACGCGTGGATGCCCGTGAGCACCAGGCACATCAAGAACGGCGCCCACAGGATCGCGAAGAGATCGCCGACCACGCTACTTGAGGGCCTGGGCGAGCAGCGTCACGTTGAACTCGATGGTCGCGATGTAGTTGTCGGTGCCCTTGACGCCGCCGACGGCAGACGCGAAGACATAGGCCTTCGCCCCCGCTTCCTCTGCGACCCGCTGGGCGAGCTTGAAGTCGTTCCAGGGCTCCACGAGGATCACCTTAATCCCTTCGGCCTTCATCTGGCGAATGATCTGGACGAGGTGTTGCGGCGACGGCGGAATGCCGGGGCGGTCCTCGAGCGTGCCGACCTGGACCAGGCCGAACCGGGTCAGGAAGTAGATGACGTCAGGGTGGTAGGCGACGACCTTGGCGCCGCGGACGGGCTCCATGAGCTTGGTCCAGCGCCCCATCTCCTCACCGAGCCTCTCGAGGAAGGCTCGCCGGTTCCTCTCGAACGTCGGGCGGTCGTCGGGCGAGAGGCGGGAGAGCCCGTCCACGATGTTCTGCGTGATGATCGGCGCCAGGCCGGGGTCGAGCGAGAAGTGGGGATTGCCGAGCGGGTGCACGTCACCCATCGAGCGATCGACGCGGGTCGAAGGGACTTCGAGCAGCGGGATGCCACGCGAGATCTCGATCCGGCCCGCCGCGCCCCGGACGATGTTCGGGTTGTTCGCGCCGAGGACGGCCACGTCGGCCCACAAATCGAGCTCGGCGCCGTTCTCGACCAGCGCGTCGGCCCGTCGGAGCTTCAGCATCATGCTCGGCCGCACCTCGGCCTCGTGGAAGTTCTGCGTGCCGCGCGTGAGCGCATCGACCTCGACCAGGTCGCCGCCCACCGCCTCGGTGAGCGACTTGAGGTCGGGAATGGTCACCACCACGCGGAGCTTTTTCGCCGCCTGGACCCCGGGAGCGAGCAGGGCCAGCGTTGTCACGATCGCGCCGACGACAAGACTCGGACGTCGCATGGTCTAGCCTCCGTGTGTGTCTTAGAACGGGTGAGCGGGGTGCGCCCCGAGGATGAACGTGCCTTGGAAGAGCACCTCGTCCACCCGCCTCGCGCTCCCATCGTTCGCGCCGGGGGTCTCGCGGTGGGTGCGATCGGTGTTCTTGTACGCGAGACGGAAGCGGAGGAACTCCGACGGCCAGAACGTGAGGTAGGGCTCGACCGATCGCTCCTTCCCGGGGTTCGACGGGAACTCCGACCAGTCGTAACGGACACCGGCCGCCCAGCGGCGGAATGGCTGCACCTCGGCGCCCGTGTACCAGCCGAGGCGGTCGCGCTCGCGTTTCTTGATGAGATCGGTGAGGCCGTCTGCGTCGGTGTCCACCTCCACGAGCACCCGACGCAGCGAATAGATCGCCTCGCCGGTCACCGTCAGGAGCGGATGGAGCCAGCCCTCGGGCCGGTACTTGTATCGCCCTTCCCAGCCGAGGAGGGTGTCGCGCTGCTTCTCCGTCGTCTCGCCGCTCGCGACCGACATGCCGAGCTGCACCGCGTTCTCGTCGCCGAGCTCCAGAAACGTCCGCAGCCGGCCGGTGAAGAGCGGGATCCGGAGCGTGCCGCGGCCGAAAGCGGTCTCGTTGTCGCCGTTGAAGACGCCGGCCAGCCCCTCGAGATAGAAGGGGAGGTCGGGCACGATCGTCACCTCGACGCCCTTTTCTTGAAGCCCCTCGCCGCCGAGGAAGTTCCGCAGCACGTTGGGCCGATCGATCCATGGGAGATCGTGCTCGTGGATCATGTTCGAGTACCCGAAGCGGTTCCGCATCTGGCCGAACTTGGCCTGGGTTCCGAGCGGCAGCGTGAGGAGCGTGACGCTGGCCTCGGCGAGCTTCACACCAAGTTCTTGGCCCCGCGCCTCCTCGCCGGTCTCGATACGAACCTCTGCATACGCATACGGGTCCACCTGGCCGAAGAGCGAGAGCTCGACCTCGCGCGGGAAGAAGCGGTTCTCCTGGCCGGCGAACGTCCCGCCCTGGGCTTTCTCGACGTTCGACTGCGTGAGGTTGCCCACGAAATCGCCCGTGACCCCGATGTCGAAGAGGAGCTGGCCGGCGCCGCGTTGCGCGTAGAGCGAGAACGGCTGGCGCGGACGCGCCAGCTCGGCGAGAGACATCCCCGGGGGCGGCGGTGCCATGGCGGGCGGGCCCGCGGGGGAGGGTGCGGGTGGAGGGGTCACGGGGGCTGGCTGAGCCTCGAGCCGCCGGAGGCGTTCGGTGACGGACTCGAGCTGCTTCCTGAGCTGCTCGATCTCCTTCTTGAGTGCTTCGGCATCCTGAGCGATGGCCGGCGGGGCGAGGAACCCCACGAAGCACGCCAGGGCGACGACGAAAGCCAGAGCACGCATAGCGATCCTCCGTCTGAGAGTGTGACGGCCGCGCCGACCGACTCGACCGGCGAGCTATCCGGAGCGACGCGAACGGATGGAGGAGGCTAGCGGAGCGGTGGCGCGCGGGGGTCGGGAAGGCAGAGCGGCGCGCTGACGGCACGAGGGCCGGCCAACGCGAGGGTGAGGCAGAGCGCGAGCACGAGCCCGACGACGGGCATCGCGTCGAGCTGGGACGCGGCGGTCCCGAGCGCCGCCATGAGACTCAGGTCGTGCTCCTCGTTCCAGAGACCGAACTCGCCGGAGGCGTGGAGGTGCGGGAGACAGGCGCCCGACACGACGAGGACGGCGATGCCCAGCACCAGGAGGAGCGCCTTGAGCTTCGTCACGACTGAAAACGATACCGCACTTCGTGGCGGACGCAAAGCCATCTGGCCCTCCACCCCGCGCTACCGCGGGCGGAGCGCCATCCCGTGGGGAGCCTTGCCGACCGGGATCGCCCGCACCTGGGCGTGCGACGCGAGGTCGATCACGCTGACGAGATCGGCCCAACGATTGGTCACGAGCGCGTACCGGCCCGTGGGCTCCATGGTCACGAGGTCGGGGTAGCCCCGCTGCGCAATCGTCGCGACGATCCGGTCGTCGGCCGTCCTCACGACGACGATCTTGTTGATCTTCCGAAGCGTCGTGTAGAGATAGCGGCCGTCGAGCGTGAGCGTCGCCTCGTGGACGACGCCGGGCAGCGGGATCTCGCCCCTGATCTTGCGAGTGGCGGTGTCGATCTTGAGGATCGCCTTGTTCTCGCCCGCGGCCGCGTAGAGCGTCTTGCCGTCGGCGGTGAGCGCCAACCCCATCGCGTCGCCGCCACCGTGGACGATGCGCGCGACGACCGCCCGGGTGGCGACGTCGATCACGGTCACGTCGCCCGCGGTCTCCCCGGAGACGTAGACGAGCTTGCCGTCGCGCGAGAACGCGGTGTGGGCCGGCCAGGTCGAGACCTCGACGCGCCCGTCGATCTTCTCCGCCTTCAGGTCGTAGAAGATCACCTCGTCGTTGCTCGTGTCGCTCGACCAGTCGAGGACGAGCAGGTGGCTCCCGTCGGGCGTGAAGGCGAGGTTGTACGGGTTGCCACCGATCTTGACGCGCCGGACGAGCTTCCGCGCGTCGGCGTCGATCAGGCCGAGGTCGTGGCTCTTGTCGTAGACGACCCACGCGACCCGGCCGTCCGGCTGGAAGACGATCCGGTTCGGCTTGCCGCGGCCGAGGGGAATCGAGCCGACGACGTCGAGCGTCTTGGTGTCGATGACGGAGACCGAGTCGGACTTGGTGTTCGTGATGAAGAGCGTTGCCGCCGTGGCGGGCGTGGTGGCGCCCGCCAGGGCGGCCAGCAACAGCGCGGCGACCGGTCGCGGCACGCCCGTCCCTCTCACTTCGCTTTCTGGATCGCGGTGATCACCACGTTCGGCGGCACACCCCGTAAGGTGAATCGTACCGCGTCTCCCACTCGAATCGAGTCGGTAATTTTGGGGGAGGCGGCGCGGAAGCCCATGGTCATCGCGGGCATGTAGCCCGGGATCTCGCCGTGGGTGAGGACCAGTACGTCGATCTCGGGCAGGACCGCGCGGACCACGCCCTCGACGCTCCACTCCCGCTCGATGCTGGCCGCGGCCGCACGCGTGGTGGCGAGCTCGCGCTCGAGGTGGTTCGCCCTGAGCCCCCAGTACACATACCCCCAGCCGACGCCGACGACGAGCGCCAGGTCGATCAGGACGACGGCCTTCCACGCGCGCATCAGTGCACGTGCTCCTCCGGCGCCGGCGCCTGCACCTTCTCCTCGTTGAGCTGCTGGATCTCGGCGAGCAGCGTGTTCAGCTCGGTGGCCGCGCCGCCCCCGTGGCTGATCGCGCGGACGTAGCCCTGGCGGTCGATCAAGAGCTCGGCGTGGGGCGGGCGGGCGAAGAGGCGGTACGCGGCGACGATCTCGGCGGCGCCGTCCGTGACGACGGGGAAGAAGACGCGCGGCTGGGCGCCGAGCCGCTTGATGGCGTCGGGCGCCGCGTCGTTCGGTACCACGATGACCTCGGCCCCCAGCGTGACGAGAATGTCGTAGCGCTCCGCGAGCTGGGCGAGCCGCGGGCGCGAACCGGGCAGCGAGTAGAGGACGAGCAGCACGATCCGTCGTCCGCGATACTCCTTGAGCGCGCGCGCCGGCGTCGGGCCGACGGCGAACGTGAAGTCGGGCGCGATGAGCCACGAGCGCTCGGGCTCGACGCTCGGCCCCAGGGTGCGTGCCGCGTACGCAGAGGACAGCGCGCGGAGGAAGTTCACGAGGTCCCACCGCTCCTCCTCGCTCAGGCGGTCGCCGAACGCGGGCATCTCGGCGCGCGGGATGCCGTGGCTGATCCACCAGAAGAGGTCGCCCGCCGTGTGCTGCGCCGTGTGGGACGCGCGGAGGTCGGCCGGACGCCGGGGGAGACGGGCGCCGCCCGGGCCGTCGCCGGCCCCCGTCGTCCCGTGGCAGACGACGCAGTTCGTCCGGTACAGAGCCGCGCCCGTCGCGATCGACGCCGCCTGGTACGGCACGGCCGGGCGGAGGTAGGTCGTCGGGTAGGCGTCGATGGCGAGCGGCGGCAGCGCAAGCCCGGCGCCCGCGGCGAGGAGGACGATCCCCCCGACGAGGAGCCGGAGCCGCCACGCGCGGACGAGGAACGCGGTGGCCATCCCGACCAGGCCGAGCACCGCGACCTGGCTCCCGGCGAGGGCCCGCAGGGCCGCGCTCGGCGCGCCCTCGAGCGTCACGGGCGAGAGGCGGAAGGCGAACGGCCACACGGGGGGCTCGTGGCGCGCGGGCGGCGTGACGGTCATGGCGCCGACGACGGCGAGGATCGCGAGCGCGAGGGCGCCCTCCACGAGCACGAAGCGCGCGAGCCGCCGCATCGCCGGACGGCCGACGGTGGCGCCGTCGCCGGAGAGGCGCGGAAGATGAACGGAACGATTGACGGCCGCCAGAGCCAGGATCGGGACGAGCAGGACGACCTTCGCCAGGAGGAGGCGGCCGTATGAGGTCCCGACGAGCCCGGCGACGGTGCCGACGTTGGTCACCGCCATCCCCGTGCCCGAGAGGGCGAGCGTGATCACGAGAACGAGCGCGCAGCGGGAGAAGCGGCGCGCCGCGACGACGGCGTAGGGACGCGCGTCGGCGCCCTCCTCGCGCCCGGCCGCGCGGAGTAGAAGGGCGAGCGGCAGGAGTCCGCCCGCCCACACCCCCGCGGCGAGCAGGTGGACGCCGTCCGCGGCGGTCGCGAGCGCGGCGGACGGCTCCACGGCGGCGGCGTGGCCCGAGGCCGCGATGGGCACGAGGGCGGCAGCGCCGAGCAGCGCCGCCTCGCCTCGCGCCGCTCGCCAGTCCGCGCGCCGCTCCACGTTGAGGCGCAGGGCGAGAAACGTCGCGAGCAGCACGAGGACACCGTAGCGGACGAGCCAGACGTGGCCGGCCTGGGTCTCGAGGAGCACCCGCGCGATCGCGGATGGCTCGAGCGCGGCCGCCGTGCGCCCTTCGAGGAGCGCCGTCTGGAGAGCGACCTGGGCAAGCCCGGAGGCGAGCGCCGCGAGCGCGAGGGCGCGCGCCCGGGCGAGCAGGCGCTCTTCCCAGTGAATCGCCGTCGCGCGATCCGAGCGGCCGGCCAGCACGATGAGCGTCGTGGCGCCGACGAGGAGGAGCGAGCAGGCCAGGTGCGTCCAGCGGACGGCGAGGCCGAGTGCCAGCACCGCGCTAGTGTACAGGAAGGCGGAACCGGCGTTGAGCGGCGGGCGTTGTTCGGGTAGAGTGCCGATCACTCGCATGATCCCGCTGGTCGAAGCGTCCTGAGACCCCGCCCACAGGTCGGCAACTGATGCTCCGAGCCCTCGCGCTGCTCCTCCTCCCGGCCGCCCTCTTCGCGGCGGCGGCCGGGGCGCGGGCGCACGCGTTCCTCGATCGCGCCGAGCCGCGCGTGGGCTCCACGGTCCGAACGGCTCCGGCGGAGGTGAAGCTCTGGTTCACGGAGCGGCTCGAGCCGGCGTTCAGCAGCGTCCAGGTCGTGAACGAGGCCGGACAGCGCGTCGACCGCGCCGACGGCGCGGTGGACCCGTCCAGTCCCGCGCTCCTGCGCACCACGCTCGTCCCCCTCTCGCCCGGCCGGTACCAGGTGATCTGGCGCGTCGTGTCCGTCGACACGCACGTCACCGCGGGGGACTTCGCGTTCCGGCTGGCGCCGTGATCCGCGCCGTCTTCTTCGACGCCGGCAACACGCTGGTCCGGATGAACTACGCGGCGATCGCGGCGGAGCTCGCGACGCACGGCGTCCGGGCGACGCCCGACGAGGTCCAGCGCGCGGAGTGGCGCGCACGCGTTCGCCTGGACGAGGAGGTCTTCGCTCGGGCGCCCGGCGCCGTGTCCACCGAGAGCCGGTCCAGCGCCGCGCGCTACGTTCGTCTGATCCTCGAGGCGCTCGGCGTCATCGACGAGGCGGTCATCGACGCCCTGACCGAGTGGCGGCGGTCGTACAACGCGCCCGCCGGGCTCTTCAACGTCGCCGATCCGCTGGCCGAACCCGCGCTCAGGCTCGCGAGGGGCCGAGGGCTCGGCGTCGGCGTGATCTCGAACTCCAACGGGACGATCCGTGCGATCCTCCGGACGCTCGGCTTGCTGCCGTATCTCGACTTCGTCCTCGACTCCGCCGAGGTCGGCGTGGAGAAGCCCGACCCGCGGATCTTCGACCTTGCCCTCGCCGAGGCGCGCGTCGCGGCGCGCGAGGCGGCCTATGTCGGCGACCTGTACTCGGTCGACGTGCACGGCGCGCGCGCCGCCGGCCTCGACGCCGTCCTGCTGGACCCCGCCGGGTTGTGGGGTGAGAGGGACTGCTCGAAAGCACCGGACGTGCTCGCCGCCGTTCGCCTGATCCTCGACTCGCGCTGACGACGGATCAGAGGCGGCGGGGCGACGGGTGGGGCCAGGGTGGGGTTCCGAGACCCGTAGCTTCTGGGGATTGACCCGAAGCTGCGCTTCTGAACGATAACGCTCGCGGGTAGCAGCTAGCGTGGTCGAGGAGCCCCACCCTGGCCTCGCCCGTGGCCAGGCCGGCGAACCGCTAGTCGGGGAGCGTGACGAACGGATACTTGCGGAGCGCGTCGTAGATCACACGCTTCATCGCCTCGATCTCCCCGTCGGTCCGTGCCTCGAAGCGCAGCGTGAGGTATGGGTTCGTGTTCGACGCGCGCACGAGGCCCCAGCCCCCGCCAGGGAAGAGGACGCGCGCCCCGTCGGTGTCGATCGTCTCGTACCGCGCCTTGAGCTCGCGCGTCAGCTCCTCGATCACCCGGAATTTCTCGCCGTCCGGGCACGGCGCCTTGAGCTCGGGCGTGGCCCGGAGGTGTGGCACCGAGTCGAAGAGGTGCCCGATGGGCTCGGGCGAGGCGGCCGCGGTCTCGATGACCTTGCAGGAGGCGAGGATGCCGTCGTCCACGCCGTAGTAGTTCTCGGCGAAGAACATGTGGCCGCTGACTTCGCCGCCGAGGAGGATGCCCTCCTCGCGCATCTTGCGCTTGAGGTGCGAGTGCCCCGTCTTCCACATCACGGGCACGCCGCCGTGCGCCCGAATGTCCTCGATCAGCGACTGTGAGGACTTCACGTCGAAAACGATCTTGGCGCCCGGGTGGCGCTTCAGGAAGTCGCGGGCGAGCAGGATCAGGATGAGGTCGGCCTCGTGCCGGCGGCCGCGCTCGTCCACGACACCCACGCGGTCGGCGTCGCCGTCGTAGGCGATGCCGAGATCGGCGCCGACCTCGACGACCCTGGCCTGGAGGTCCACGACGTTCGCCGGATCCTCCGGGTCGGGGAGGTGATGGGGGAACCGGCCGTCCGATTCACAGTGGAGCTCGACGACCTCGCAGCCGATGCGGCGCAGGAGCTCCGGCGCGTAGAGCCCGGCGACACCGTTGCCCGCGTCGACCACGACCGTGAGGCGTCGCGCGAGGCTGATCATCCCGCCCAGCGTGGTGAGGTAGTCGTCGCGGGGGCTCTGCGCGTCGAGGGTCCCGTGGCCCTGCTCGAGGTCGCCGCGCTCGGCGAGCGTGCGGAGGAGCTGGATCTCCTCCTCCGTGAGTGGCGCCGCGCCCCGGTGGACCATCTTCACGCCGTTGTACGCGATCGGGTTGTGGCTCCCCGTGATGTTGGCTCCGCCGTCGAGCTTCCAGTGCGCGGTGGCGAAGTAGAGGATCGGCGTCGTCACGAGGCCGACGTCCACCACGTCGACGCCGGCGGCACGCACGCCCTCCACGAACCCCGCCTTCAGGGCGCTCGACGACACGCGGTTGTCCTGCCCGACGGCGACGCGGCGCCCGCCCTGTCGCCGGATCAGCGTGGCGTACGCGCGGCCGACCTGGCGGAACACGTCGGGGTTGATGTCCTGACCGACGAGCCCGCGCACGTCGTAGGCGCGGAACACGTGCGGGTTGAGCATTGTGCGACCCTCTTCGCTACGTTATTGTGACGGCGCGCGGGCCGCCGGCGCAGTCGGAGGGTATCATACATGGACGAGCGAACCCTGAAGGAACGGACGAAGCGGACGGCGCAGATGCTCTTCCACACGCTCAAGAGCGGCACCGGCTTCGAGCTGTGGAAGAAGTTCGACAAAGACCTGGCGCGCGAGCTCTCGATGTTCTTCACGGGCGTCCTCTACAGCCGCGAGGTCCTGTCGCAGAAGCAGCGCGAGCTGTGCGCCGTCGCCGCGCTCACCGCGCTCCACCGGCCCAACGAGGTGCGCGCCCACCTCCACGCCGCGCTCAACGTGGGCGCGACGCGACAGGAAGTGGCGGAGGTGATCTTCCAGATGGTCACCTACGGGGGGATGCCCGTCGTCGTGGACGCGCTGGAGGTCTACGCCAGGGTGCTGGCGGAGCGCGGCGAGCCCTTTCCCGCCGAGGAGCCGAAGTGAGTGACCGCGCGCTCGACGCGGCCGTGGACGCGGCGCGTGCCGCGGGGCAGATCGCGCTCAAGTACTTCCACGAGGGCGTCGAAGTCACGCTCAAGCCCGACGCCACACCGGTCACCCGGGCCGACCGCGAAGCCGAGCAAGCGATCGTCGAGATCCTCGGACGCGCCTTCCCGGCGTACGGCACCCTCGGCGAGGAGTTCGGCGGGCACGGAACGGACGAGGTGCGCTGGATCATCGACCCGATCGACGGCACGCAGAACTTCGTCCGCGGCATCGGGTTCTGGGCGACGCTGATCGCACTGGAGGAGCGTGGCGAGATCACGGTGGGCGTCATCCACAACCCGGTGACGGCCGAGATCTATACCGCCCGTCGGGGTGCGGGGGCGCACCGGAACGGCGAGCGCCTCCGGGTCTCGGACGTGGGCGAGCTCAGCCGGAGCTTCTTCGTGCACGCGGGGCTGGGCGTCGTCAGGAACCGCGGCCACTGGGACGGCTTCGCCCGGCTCATCGACGCGACGGAGCGCCAGCGGGGCTTCGGCGACTACCTGGGCTACGGGCTCGTCGCGGCAGGCAAGGCCGAGATCTACGCGGAGCTCGACCTCAAGCCCTGGGACCTCGCCGCTCCGAAGATCGTCGTCGAGGAGGCGGGCGGACGGTTCACCGACTTCCGGGGGCGGACCACGATCTACTCGGGTACCGCGCTCGCGACGAACGGGCGGTTGCACGACGCCGCCCTCGCGCTCCTCTCCCCCTGACGCTCGTCGTCCATCCGGGCGCGCTCGGCGACGTTCTGCTCGCGGTCCCGGCGCTCCGGTTCGTCAAGCACGAGTATCCCACCGAGCCCCTGCTCCTCGCCGCCCAGCCCCGGATCGGCGAGCTTCTCGCGGCGCTCGGCGTCGTCGACCGGGCGATCGCGTTCGACGCGCTCGGCCTCGACCGCCTGTTCGGGCCCGAGCCGCGCGACCCCACGCCGGTGCTTCGCGAGGCGACGCGCGTGGTGTCGTGGTTCGGCGCGCGCGATGCCGACTTCGTCCGTCGTCTCACGGCCCTCGTCCCCGACACGATCGTGGTCCCGTCGGTCGGCGGGGAGCATCCGGTGTGGGAGCATCTGCTCGCGAGCGTGCGAGCGCCGATCGACGACGCGGCGCGCTGGCGCGGGCCCATCGTGCCCGCGGCGTCGCTGGCCGACGACGGCCGGCGCGCGCTCCGGGCCGCCGGGTGGGACGGCCGGGCGCGGCTCCTGGTGGTCCACCCGGGCGCCGGGGGCGCCGCGAAGCGCTGGCCCGCCGAGGGATTCGCCGCCGTCCTCGAGCGGCTCGTCTCGGAGCGAGCGCTCGTGGCCGCGATTCACCAGGGGCCTGCCGATGCCGCCGCGGTCCGGGCGCTCCGCGCACGGTTCAGGGGGCCGGCGATGGTCCTCGACGAGCCGTCACTGCCAAGCCTCGCGGGGGTTCTCGTGTGCGCGACCGCCTACCTCGGCAACGACTCGGGCGTGAGCCATCTGGCGGCGGCGGTCGGCACGCCCGCCGTGGTCCTCTTCATCCGGGATGCGCTCGCGTGGCAGTCGTGGGCGTCGCACGTGCAGTCGGTGGTCGTGTCAACCGCGTCGCCCGAGCCCGGCGACCTCGACCGCGTCGTCCGGACCACGCGCGGGCTCGTCGGCGAGCGGTGCGACGGAACGCCGTCGGGGTGAAGGCGCTTAGAAGAAGTCGACGGCGAGAGGCTGAGGCGCCTCGGCTGCGTCGGCCGCGGGCTCCTTCCGGTCTTCGGGCTCGCACGGGTCCAACATGTTCACGTCCCGATCGGGCTGTTCTCGGATGGCCAGCTCGTACCAGAGGTCCATCGTCATGTCATCACCTCCGGGGCGCCCCGAGGCCCCTGTCGGTCCTTGACGTCTGGTGAACCTTGTCAGGCAGGAGCCGTGCCAGGAGCGGAATTTCCGAAAATCGAGCACTTCCCGACGGCCCTTGCTCGGCGGCAGGGAAGTTCGCCCGATCCTTTCCGGAAAACTGCCCGGTCGCCGCCGCTGACGCCGACGGTCAGCGGTCGGGCTTCGTCCAGATGCCCCGGTCGTGCATGAGCTTGATCTGCCGCTTGATGACCTTCTCGCGATACTCGGCGTGCTTCATCGGCGCGCGCTTGAGGTAGAGGTTCTTCGGGTAGATGGGCTGCTCGTAGAGCAGCTGGTAGAGCTCGGTCCGGACGTCCTTGAGCCAGTTGTCCCACTGGGCACGCGCGCGGTGGTCGCGCAGCGCCTCGATGTCGATGACGCCCGCGACATACGTCGAGCCCGCGCCGTAGTCCTGCCGGCCGACGATGCGCCCCTTGTAGTCGATGACGTACGAGCGACCGCCGAAGGTGTCGATGGGCGTCGTCTCCTCGGGGAAGAGGTAGTAGGTGCCCATGTTGGGCGCGACGATGTACAGGTTGTTGTCGAGGGCGCGTGCCCGGCTCTGGATCTCGAACATCTCGTTGCCCGTCGCGGGGTGCGGGTAGGAGGCGCGATAGACGACCTCCGCGCCGTTCAGCGCGAGCGCGCGCGCGTTCTCGGGGTAGGAGCCCTCGTTCGCCATCATGATTCCGAGGCGCCCGATCTCGGTGTCGACGACCGGCCAAAACGCGTCGAGCGTCCGACCGTACTTCTCGACCCACCAGTCGTAGACGTCGTGGGGACACACGGAGTGTTCGACGGGGAAGAGCGGCGAGACCTTGTAGTGCTTGAGGATGACCCGGCCGCGCGGATTGAGGACGAAGCCGACGTTGAAGAAGCGGTCCTTCAGGTCAGGGTGCTTGGCCTTCGCTTGCGCCATGATGAACGCGTCGTACTCCTTGGCGATCTTGCCGAGCGCCTCGGTCTCGTCGCCCGGGATGTCGATCGCACACTCGCGCGCGAAGGCGGCGTGGTCGAGGTCGAGCACCTCGTCGTTGAACGCCTGGAGCGCGCCCTCGGGATACGCGATGAGACGCACGGGCAGGTCGAGACTCGACAGCCACGACGCGGCCTTCACGAGGTGCGAGAGGTGGTCGAGATTGATCTTGATGTCCCTGCGCTTGCGGATCCCCCGGACGGTGGGGATCAGACCGACGGCGGTGTAGGGCTTGATCATGCGCGCTCCTTGTCCAGGCGACGGATGTGAATGGTGGCCATCAGCCGAGCGGCGCCCCGCCCTGCTGGCGTAGGACCTCCTCCATGATCATCGTGTTGAGATCGTCGATGAGCTTGGCGCGCTCCACGCGCGCGTCGTTTCGGATCAGCTCGCGGACGCGCGATGGACGCGCCGACATCAGGACGAGCATCGTGCCGAGCGCGACGGCCTCCTCGATCGCGTGGGTCACGAAGAGGATCGTCCGTCCCGTCTCCTTCCAGATCCGTCGCACCTCGGTCTGCATGATGCGGCGGTTCTGAGCGTCGAGGGCGCCGAACGGCTCGTCCATCAGCAGGACGTCCGCCTCGATCGCGAGCGCGCGCGCGATCGCGGCGCGCTGGCGCATGCCGCCCGACACACGACCCGGGTAGTAGTCTTCGAAGCCGGCGAGGCCGGCGAGGGCCAGGTAGCGGCGCGCCACCGCGCGCCGCGCGGCGGACGCGAGGCCGAGGGGCCTCAGGACGAGGGCGACGTTCGCCTCGAGCGACAACCAGGGGAGCAACCGGTCCTCCTGGAACACGACGCCGACCTTCCGGTCGTGCGCGTCACCGGCGACGACCGGCGTGCCGTCCAGGAGCACCACACCGCGCGTCGCGGGCTCGAGGCCGCCGATGATCCTGAGCAGGGTCGTCTTGCCGCAGCCGTTCGGGCCGAGGAGGCACACGAATTCCCCGGCCGCGACGCGGAAGGAGACGGTGTCGAGGACCGGGATCAGATAGTCCTTGCCGACCCCCGCGACATCCAGCTTCACGGCGTCACTTCCAGCGGGCGAGCCGCCGCGAGATCGCGCCGAAGACGAGCGTGTCGGTCGCCATCATCACGAGGATCATCACGAGCGCCCACACGAAGACCATCTGCGTCGCGAGGATCTCGCGGCTGTAGTTCATGATGTAGCCGATCCCCGAGGTCACGCCGAAGATCTCCGCGACGACCGACACCTTGAGCGCCAACCCGAAGCCGACCTTCATCCCCGCGACGAGGAACGGGAGCGTCGAGGGGATTACGATCGCCCGGAACTTCTCCCCGCCCGAGAGGCGATAGACGTCGCCCATCTCGAGGAGCCGCCGGTCCACGTTCGCCACGCCCTCGACGAGGTTGGAGGCGACGACGGGGAGCGTGATCATGAAGGTCGTGAAGATCGGCCCCCAGTTCGAGAGGCCGAACCAGATGATCGAGATCACGATCCAGACGAAGACCGACGTGGCGTTCAGGATGGCGAGGGCGTCCCCGACCACTCCGCGGGCGAGCCGCGAGACGAACGCCGCGAGCCCCAGCACGATCGCCGCCGCCACGGCGCCGCCGAACCCGACCAGGATGCGCGCGAGTGAGGCGCCGGTGTGGAGCCAGACCTCGCCCGAGCCGACGATCTCCGCGAGGCCCCGGGCCACCGCGAGGGGTGACGGGAGGACGTAGGCGCCGTAGCGCCAGGAGAGGAGCGACCAGACCGCGACGATCAGCGCCATCACGCCGACGGTGGGCACGTGCAGTCTCGCGCTCCACTCACGCTGGCTCATGGCTCTGTTCGGGCGCCGGCGTCGCCCGCGCCTCCCCACACGGGGGAGCCGGACGGGACGGAGGCCCCTCCGGGGCTACACCTGGTAGAAGAACTCGCGGCGGATACGGTCCGGGGTGTCCCAGATCTCCGACTTGAGGAAGCCGAACTCTTTGTTGAGCTTGAGCTGGACGATGAGCGTGTCCACCTGCTCGTCGGGCAGGCCGGAGAGCATCCGGACGGTCTCCCGGTGGGCGACCTGGACCACGTCCGCTGGCAGCTTCGTAACCTCCTGGACGATCTCCATCGCGCGCGCGGGCTTGTTGTACCAGACGTCCACCGCGTCCCTCTGCGCCTCGTTGAGGTCGCGCGCGATCGCCGGGTGTTTCTGGAGGAACTCGCCGTGGACGAGGTAGCACACGTGGACCGGGAACCCCGTCGGGCGGCCAGTGGCCTTGCGCCAGAGGTCGATCTGCTTGGCGAGGTACACGCCCTCGCCACGGAAGACGACCGCGTCGGTGATGGGCTGCCACGCGATGATCGCGTCGACGTCCTTCTTGGCCAGTAGCGTCACCATGTCGGGCGGCGCGGTGGCGGTGACGATCTGTGTGTCCTTTTGCAAGTCGAGTCCGTAGCCCTTCAGCGTCAGCGCCTTGATATCGAAGAACGTGGAGGTTCCGACGATGGCCGCGATCTTCCGCCCCTTGAGGTCCTCGACCCGGGCGAGGCCGGCATCCTTGCGCGCGACGATGGCGCCGAGCACCGCCGTCGCGACGCCCGTCACCCTGAGCGGCACGCCGTCCTCGAATGCCTTGGCGGCGAGCGCGAAGGACATGTCGATCGCGTCCACGTTCTTCGAGGCGAGCTGATTGAGCAACGGCCCGGGCGCGCCCGGGACGATCGAGTACTCGGCCTGCCAGCCGCGCTTGCCGAGGAGGTCCTCCTTGTGGATGATCTCGGTCGCCGCCCAGCCGAGCTGGAGATAGGCGAGGCGGACCCGGCCCTTGCCCTGCGCAGAGAGCGGCGCCGGACCGAGCGCGGCCGCGGCCGCTGCGGCGGCGCCGGCCCGCAGAAACGCGCGGCGGCTGACAGCCATGCGTGGCGCGCTCTACGCCTTCACCTTCGGGAGGTGCTTGAGCGCCTCTTGGACCTTCTCGGCCGGGTACTCGTAGTCCTGAAGCTTGCCCGCGAGGAACGCCTCGTAGGCCGAGAGGTCGAGATGACCGTGGCCGCACAGGTTGAAGACGATCGTCTTTCGCTTGCCTTCGTTCTTGCACCGGAGCGCCTCGTCGATGACCCCGCGCACGGCGTGGGCCGCCTCGGGCGCGGGCAGGATGCCCTCCGCCCGCGCGAACTGCACGGCGGCGTGGAAGGTGGCGACTTGCGGCACGGCGATCGCCTCGATGACCTTCTCGTCGTAGAGCTTGCAGATCAAGGGCGCCATGCCGTGGTAGCGAAGACCGCCCGCGTGGAGCGACGGCGGGATGAAGGTGTGGCCGAGCGTGTACATCTTGACCAGCGGCGTGAGGCCGACCGTGTCGCCGAAATCGTAGACGTACTTGCCCTTCGTGAGGCTCGGGCAGGCGCTCGGCTCGACCGCGACGACGCGGAGCTTCTTGGCCTTGCCGGCGAGCTTGTCGGCGAGGAACGGGAACGAGAAGCCCGCGAAGTTCGAGCCGCCGCCGATGCAGCCGACGAGGATGTCGGCCTCCGCGTCCGCTTTCTCGAGCTGCTTCTTCACCTCGAGGCCGACGACGGTCTGATGCATGAGGACGTGGTTGAGCACGCTCCCGAGCGAGTACTTCGTGTCCTCGCGCGCCGCCGCGTCCTCGACCGCCTCGCTGATCGCGATCCCGAGGCTGCCGGGCGAGTTCGGGTCCTGCTCGAGCACCTTCTTGCCCGACTGCGTGTCGGAGCTCGGGCTCGCGACGACCTGCGCGCCGTACGTCTCCATCAGCACGCGCCGGTACGGCTTCTGCTGGTAGGAGACCTTGACCATGTACACCTTGCACTGCAGGCCGAAGAAGCTGCACGCGATCGCGAGGGCCGAGCCCCACTGGCCGGCGCCCGTCTCCGTCGTGAGCCGCGCGACCTTCTCCTTCTTGTTGTAGTACGCCTGGGCGACGGCCGTGTTCGGCTTGTGGCTGCCCGCCGGGCTCACGCCCTCGTACTTGTAGTAGATGCGCGCGGGCGTATCGAGCGCCTTCTCGAGGCGTCGGGCGCGGTAGAGGGGCGTCGGTCGCCACAGCCGATAGATCTCCCGGATCTCCTCGGGGATCGCGATCCACCGCTCCTGGCTCACCTCCTGCTTGATGAGCTCCATCGGAAAGAGCGGCGCCAAATCTTGAGGTCCGATCGGCTGGCCGGTGCCGGGATGAAGCGGCGGGGGCAGCGGGGTCTTGAAGTCGGCCTGGATGTTGTACCACTTGGTCGGAATGTCCTTCTCGTCGAGGACGAACTTCGTCTGGCTCTCGTGGCTGGACTTGGTTGCCATCATCGGCCTCCTTCGGATCTCGATCAGGCGGGACCCCTGGGAAAGTGCGCTAACGATACGCAAGGGGGATTGGCCCTGTCAATACACGAGTCTGTTAGACTCTTGCCGCAGGAGCGGATGCCATGGCCCGAACGCTACGCCTGCCGCGCGCCGACGGGACCCTGACGCCGTACCGCCTGACCGGCCAGGCTCCGGTGCAGGCACCGGGCGGGCCGATCAGAAGCCGCATCGCGTATGCGGCGGTGCACGTCGTCGCCGATCCCCTGGCCGACATCAACCCCACGCTGGAAGCGGTCCTCGACTGGGAGGCGACGCTCGCCTATCGGCGCTACATCTGGTCGCTGGGCCTCGCTGTCGCCGAGGCGATGGACACCTCGCAGCGCGGGATGGGATTCGACTGGCCCACGGCGAAGGAGCTGATCCGGCGCGCCGTCGCGGAGGCACGGAGCCTCCCCGGCGCCGTGATCGCGAGCGGCGCGGGCACCGACCACCTCGAGCCCGGGCCTCGCGTGGCGCTCGCCGACGTCGAGGCGGCGTACGAGGAGCAGTGCGCGTTCATCGAGTCGGTGGGGGGCCGGATCATCCTGATGGCGAGCCGCGCGCTCGCCGCGTGCGCGAAGAGCCCGGACGACTACGCGAAGGTCTACGGCCGCCTCCTGGCCCAGGTGAAGGAGCCCGTGATCATCCACTGGCTCGGCGACATGTTCGATCCCGCGCTCGCCGGCTACTGGGGCTCGGGCGACACGGACCGGGCGACCGAGACGCTGCTCGCGATCGTGCGCGACTACGCGCCCAAGATCGACGGCGTCAAGATCTCGCTCCTCGATCAGGCGCGGGAGATCGCGATGCGGCGCCGCTTTCCCAAGGGCGTCCGGATGTACACCGGCGACGACTTCGACTACCCGACGACGATTCGGGGCGACGGCGAGCGGTACAGCGACGCGCTCCTCGGGATCTTCGACGTGATCGCCCCGGTCGCGTCCGCCGCGCTTCGCGCCCTGGACGCCGGCGATGTCGCCCGCTACGGCGCGATCCTGGCGCCGACCCTCCCGCTCTCGCGCCATGTCTTCGGCGCGCCCACCCGCTTCTACAAGACCGGGGTTGTGTTCGCCGCGTACCTCAACGGCCACCAGTCGCACTTCCGAATGGTCGGCGGGCTCGAGAGCGCACGCTCGGTCGTGCACCTCGCCGAGCAGTTCGTCCTGATGGACCGGGCGGGGCTCCTGCGCGACCCGGACATCGCGGTCGAGCGCATGCGCCGCGTGGTCGCCGTCGCCGGGGTCGAATAGCCACTCCGATCCGTCGAGGCCGAGGGGTCTTTCGGACGCCGGGGGAGCGCCCGGCTGGCAATGCCTGGACACTCCCTGGCACCCGGCTGCCGAGAACCTGACCACCCGTAGAGACGGCGGCCGGCCGGTGCCGTCGATAGCCCCGCAATTCAAGGAGTTTGCACCACGACTGGGCCTATTTAGGTCCGTGGTTCGACTCTTGCAATTTCCGCACGGATGAGGCTCGCCCTGTGAAGTCAACCGTCTTCGTCGTCGAGGACTCGCGCACGATGCGAAGCCTCGTGCGTGATGTGCTCGAGAGCGGCGGGTACGAGGTCCGCGAGAGCGCCGATGGCCGCCAGGCGCTCGACGCGCTCCACTCGATCTCGCCGGACCTGGTGATCACCGACATCAACATGCCCGAGATGGACGGGATCACCCTGCTGCGCGAGATCCGCAAGCACCCCGCGCTGGGCCGCACGCCGGTGCTGATCCTGACGACCAGCACCGACGACGAGGTGAAGGCCAGCGCGCGGGCCGCCGGCGCGACGGGCTGGATCGGCAAGCCGTTTGATCCGGACAGGTTGTGTCAGGTCGTCGCGCACGTCCTCGCGAGGCGTACCGAGCGATGAGCCACGACGCGACCCTCGAGATGTTCTTCGAGGAAGCGGCTGATCTCGTGCGCGACTGTGAGGCGGCGCTCCTGCGCCTCGAGCAGGCCTCGAGCGAGCCGGATCCGGGCCTCGTCAACCGCATCTTTCGAAACGTCCACACGCTGAAGGGATCGAGCGCCATGCTGGGGTTCGACCGCCTCGCCGGGGTTGCCCACGCCCTCGAGGACGTCCTGGTGCGCATGCGGAAGGGCGAGCAGGCGATCACGCCGCTCCTCGTCGATACGCTGCTCGCGTCCGTCGACGTCCTTCGACGGCTCCTCGAGCGTGCGCGGCAGGGAAGCGCCGGGGAACCCGAGGACCTGGAGGCGACGCTGACGACGTTGCGCGCGCTCACCGTGGGCGCGGCGGCGCACGTCGGCGGGAACGGATCCGTGACGATCCCGGCAGGTGGCGCGGGACTCTTCGGCCCGACGCCGGACGAGGGCGAGGGGCAGGATCCCGACCACTCGGCCGAAGCGACGACGGTCCGCGTCTCGATCGAGAAGGTCGACAGCCTGGTCAACCTGGTCGGCGAGATCGTCATCACTCAGTCCATGATCGACCGGCTCGTCGCTGACCTCGCGCCGGACCGCGTCGCACAGCTCGAGCAGGCCGTTGCGCAGATGGATCGCCACGCCCGGGAGCTGCACGAGCGGGTGATGGCCGTGCGCATGCTGCCGATCCGCACGGTGTTCAGCCGGTGCCAGCGCCTCGTGCGCGATCTGGCGCACGCGCAGGGCAAGCAGGTGGTGCTCGAAACCTCGGGCGAAGACACGGAGGTGGACAAGGGGGTGATCGAACAGATCGCCGATCCCCTGACCCACCTGCTTCGCAACGCCATCGATCATGGCATCGAGACGCCGGAAGCGCGCCGCCTCGCGGGCAAGCCCGAGGTCGGCTCTCTGCGCCTGCGGGCGTATCAAGAGGGTGGCAACATCCACCTCGAGGTTGCCGACGACGGTCGGGGGCTCGACCGAGAGCGGATCGCGCGGAAGGCTGTGCAGGTCGGGCTCCTGACGGCGGACGCGCGCGCGACCGACGACGAGATTTTTGGTCTTATCTTCCGGCCGGGCTTCTCAACCGCCGAGACGGTCAGCCAGGTCTCGGGCCGCGGGGTCGGCCTGGACGTCGTCCGCCGTAACATCGAGACGCTCGGCGGCTCCGTCACGGTCCACACCGAACCCGCGCGCGGCACCACGTTCCATATCAGGCTGCCGCTCACGCTGGCCATTCTCGACGGCCAGTCGCTCCGCGTGGGGTCTCAGACCTACGTCCTGCCGCTCACCGCGATCGTCGAGTCGGTGCGGCCTCGGCCCGAGCAGGTCCCTGGCGCCCACACCGACGGGGAGGTGGTGGTCATCCGCGGCCGGGCGCTTCCCATGATCCGGCTCCACCACCTGTTCGACATCGTGCCGGCGGTCGAGGATCCCGCGCAGGGAATCGTGGTTCTGGTCGAGCACGAGGGACGCGACGTGGCGCTGCTCGTCGATGAGCTGCTCGGCCAGCAGCCGGTCGTGATCAAGGGTCTCGAAGCCAACTTTCAGAAGGTCGCCGGAGTGGCCGGAGCCACGATTCTGAGCGACGGTGGCGTCGCGCTGATCCTGGACGTGCCCGGGTTGGTCGCATTGAGCCGTGCACGGTCGGGCAACGGAGGAGGACGATGACGAGCGTCGATTTGCGCGTCGGCTTCGTCGCCGGGGTCTCGATCGTGGTGGCGGCCACGGCCGCCCATGCGACGTTCGAGATCACGTCGGCCATCCAAGCCGAGCTCGACCGGCAGAAGAGGGTCATCGCCGGCTGGGCGGCCGACCCCGTGATCGTCAAGGCCGTCGCGGACCAGAACGTCAAGGGACCGTTGCCCGGAGTGGACAACGCCACGTGGAAGGCCCTTCGGCGAAGCGATCCTGTCGTCCGCGCCTTCCAGTCGAACCCGGCCGGCAAATTCCTGCGCGCCAAGATGGAGGCCAGCGGCGGGCTCATCACCGAGGCGTTCCTGAGCGCGACGGAGGGCGAGAAGGTGGCGTTCGCGGAAAAGACGACCTGGTACATCCACAAGGGTATGCCCAAGTTCGACGTCCCGTTCACGACGCGCAGCGCGTGGCAGGGCCGTCCGGAGTTCGATGAGTCGGCGCAGACCTACCAGATCCAGATCTCGGTGCCGGTGCTCGTGGACGGTCGACCGGCCGGCGCGCTGGTGGTCGGGGTCGGCCTGGCGCAGCTCGAGAAGCGGGCGCAGAAGTGACCACGCCGACATCGCGGGAGGGCACCATGAAGGAGCGGCAGGCGCTCTCGATTCGGGCCAAGGTGATCTTGACGTGCGTCGGGCTGGCGCTGACCACCGGGTTCGCCGGAGGCCTCGGCATCTGGGCGTTCTCACGCGTCAACGCCGCCTTTCAGGTGGTCGCCACGCAGAGCCTCCCGGCGGTGAATCACATCTTACAAGCGGACCGCGAGATGCAGCAGGCGATGGTCGCCGAGCGCAGCCTGATGTTCATGAGCATGACGACGCCCGAAGCGAAAGAACAGACCAAGGTCCACGCCGTCCAGCTCACGCAGGTGCTCGAGCGCTGGCGCGAGTACTCGGCCATCCCGGCCAGCGAGGCGGAGCAGAAACTTTGGCCCGCCCTTGGGGAGGCGGTTCGCGACT
>WNEL01000046.1_pt1 | contig 36018 bp, 34 predicted proteins | sample 5399991 | NCBI WGS metagenome assembly WNEL01 (sample SAMN13153325, study PRJNA577476) | soil metagenome | isolation source: 20 cm grassland meadow soil pre-rain plot 2 | place: USA:California | collected 2015-09-08
TCCTGGTCGCGGAGATCGAGGACCGCGCCGACAACACGACGCGCTTCCTGGTGCTCGGGCGCAGGCTCTTCGCCCCGAGCGGCGAGGATCGCACGACGCTCCTCGTCTCGGTGGGGCACACCGACGCGCCCGGGGCGCTCTAGCGGCTGCTCGAGCCGCTCGCGCGCCACCGGGTGTCGCTCACCCGCATCGAGTCGCGGCCCTCCAGGCGGCGCAAGTGGGACTACGTGTTCTTCATGGACCTCGAGGGGCATGCCGACGAACCGCGCGTGTCCAAGGCGCTGGCGGCGCTCAGGAAGCGCGCCTCGCTCTTCCGGGTGCTCGGCTCCTATCCGCGGGCGGTGCAATGAGCCCACCGGGCGCCGAGCGCTATCGAGTGCGCGCCGGCGGGAGCATCAAGGGCTCGCTCACCGTGCCCGGCGACAAGTCGATCTCCCACCGCGCCCTCATGCTCGGCGCACTCGCCGACGGGGACACGCACATCAGCGGGTTTCTCGCGGGCGAGGACTGCCTGTCCACCGCGCGGGCGCTCGAGCAGCTCGGGGTTGCGATCGAGCGGCCCGCGGAAACCGAGGTCGTGGTGCACGGCGTGGGCGCACACGGCCTCGCGCCGTCGCCGGCGCCGCTCGACATGGGCAACGCCGGCACGGCGATGCGCCTGATGATGGGAGTGCTGGCGCCGCAGAGATTCGACTCGACGCTCATCGGCGACGAGTCGCTGATGCGCCGGCCGATGGAGCGGGTCGCCGTGCCGCTGCAGATGATGGGCGCGCGCATCCACACGCGCGAGGGCCGCCCGCCGGTCGAGATCCGCGGCACGCCGCATCTGCGCGCCATTCATTACAGCCTCCCGGTGGCGAGCGCGCAGGTGAAGTCCGCGGTACTGCTCGCGGGGCTCGCCGCCACCGGACGCACCGAGCTCACGGAGCCCGCGCCCGCGCGCGATCACACCGAGCGCATGCTCGGCGCCTTCGGCGTACGGCTGCAGCGCGACGGGCGAAGGATTGCGATGGACGGGGGGCAGCCGCTCACCGGCACGCGCATCGCGGTGCCCGCGGATTTCTCCTCGGCGGCGTTCTTCCTGGTCGCCGGCTGCCTGGCGGCCGATCCCGCCCTCACCCTCATCAACGTCGGCGTGAACCCGACGCGCACCGGTCTCATCGAGCTGCTGCGCCGCATGGGAGCCGACATCCGCGTGCAGCCGCGCACCGCAGCCGGGGAGGGCGACGCCGAGCCGGTCGCGGATATCGAGGTGCGCCGCAGCGCGCTCCACGGCATCACCGTGCCCGAGACGCTGATTCCCAACTCGATCGACGAGTTCCCGGTGTTCTTCATCGCCGCCGCGTGCGCCAGCGGCGAGACGCTGGTGCGCGGCGCGCTCGAGCTGCGCGTCAAGGAGAGCGATCGGCTGGCCGCCATGGCGGCGGGGCTCGAGCGTCTCGGGGTCGAGCACCAGCTGCTCCCCGACGGCCTGTGGATCCGCGGCGCCGGAGAGCTCGGCGGCGGCACCATCGACAGCTCAGGCGATCACCGCATCGCGATGGCGTTCGCGGTCGCCTCGCTCAAAGCGCGCGCGCCGATCGAGATCCTCGAGGTGGCGAACGTGGCGACCTCTTTCCCGGGGTTCGTGGACACGGCGCGCGCCGCGGGCTTGCGGATCGAGGCGCTCTGACGGACGCTGCCTCAGGATGTCCCGCACGCGATCCCCTATCGTGACCATCGACGGCCCGAGTGGCTCGGGCAAGGGCACCATCAGCCGCGCCGTCGCGCGCCGCACCGGCTGGCACCTGCTCGACAGCGGCGCGCTGTACCGCCTCGTGGCGCTGGCCGGCGCCACCGCGGGTCTCGAAAGCGTCGACGAGCGCGGTCATGGCGAGATCGCCGCGTCCATGGACGCCCGTTTCGGCTCCACCCCCGACGGGAGCGAGCGCGTGTGGCTCGACGGGCGCGACGTCACCGAGGCGATTCGCTCGGAAGGCGCCGGGCAGGGGGCCTCACGGGTTGCGGCATGGCCGGCGGTCCGCGCGGCCCTCCTCGGGCGCCAGCGGGCCTTTGCCAGATCCCCGGGGCTGGTCGCGGACGGGCGCGATATGGGCACCGTGGTCTTCCCCGGGGCCGACCTGAAGATCTTCCTGACCGCCACCCCCGAAGAAAGGGCCCTGCGCCGGCATAAGCAGTTGAAAGACAAGGGATCGGATGTTAGCCTTCCCGCCCTTTCGCGCGAGATAGCCGAGCGGGACCTCAGGGATCAGACCCGCCCGGTCGCCCCGTTGAGGCCGGCGTCCGACGCCTGCGTGATCGACTCGACCGGCATCGAGATCGAGGCGATCGTCGGGCGGGTGCTGGAACTCATGACCGCCCGGCGCCTGTGGCCGTGACAGCCGCTCGTTCGCGTAGGCACGGAAGGTGATTCGAGGTCGGCACTCGCCGGATAAGCGGGTGCCCGGTGTTTCTTTCCTGGGCCTCAGGACGAGTGCTCCAGTGCAGGCACGCCGGTGGCGTGCAAAGTGAAGATATGACAGAAAGTTTCGCGCAGCTTTTCGAGCAAAGTCTCGCCAATCAACGCATCCGCCCGGGAATGATCCTCACGGGGCTCGTGGTGGATGTCACCCCCGACGTCGTCATCGTCAACGTAGGCCTCAAGTCCGAGGCCGTCATCCCCCTCGAGCAGTTCAAGAACGAGCGCGGCGAGGTCGAGGTCAAGCCCGGCGACCAGGTGGAGGTCGCACTCGATTCGGTCGAGGACGGCACCGGCGAGACCCGCCTGTCGCGCGAGAAGGCAAAGCGCGCCCGCACCTGGACACGCCTCGAGGAGGCGTTCAACAAATCCGAGATCGTGACCGGTGTCATCACCGGGCGCGTCAAGGGGGGCTTCACCGTCGAGATCGAGAACGTGCGCGCCTTCCTTCCAGGGTCGCTCGTCGACGTGCGCCCGGTGCGCGATACCTCGTATCTCGAAGGCAAGCCGCTCGAGTTCAAGGTCATCAAGCTCGATCAGAAGCGCAATAACGTCGTGGTGTCGCGCCGCGCGGTGGTCGAGCAGGAGTTCTCCGCCGAGCGCAGCGCGCTCATGGACAACCTGCAGGAAGGCGCGGTGGTGCGCGGCACGGTCAAGAACCTCACCGATTACGGCGCCTTCGTCGATCTCGGCGGGATCGATGGGCTGCTGCACATCACCGACATGGCCTGGAAGCGCGTCAAGCACCCCTCCGAGGTCGTGAAGGTGGGCGACGAGGTCGAGGTGCGCATCCTCAAGTTCGACCGCGAGCGCTCGCGGGTGAGCCTGGGACTCAAGCAGCTCGGCGCCGATCCGTGGCAGAACATCGCGCGGCGCTACCCGCCGAATACCCGCGTGTTCGGCAAGGTCACCAACATCGCCGACTACGGCGCCTTCGTCGAGATCGAGGACGGGGTCGAGGGACTGGTGCACGTCTCGGAGATGGACTGGACCAACAAGAACGTCAACCCCGCGAAAGTGGTGCACACCGGGCAGGAAGTCGAGGTGATGGTGCTCGACGTGGACGAGGAGCGCCGCCGCATATCGCTCGGCCTCAAGCAGTGCCAGGCGAACCCGTGGAAGGAGTTCGCTGAGAATTACAACCGCGGCGATAAGGTGGCGGGCCAGATCAAGTCGATCACCGACTTCGGCATCTTCATCGGGCTCCCCGGCAACATCGACGGCCTCGTGCACCTGTCGGACATCTCCTGGGATCAGCCCGGCGAGGAGGCGGTCCGCAACTACCAGAAGGGCCAGCAGATCGAGGCCATGGTGCTGTCGATCGACCCGGAGCGCGAGCGCATATCGCTCGGCGTCAAGCAGCTCGCGAAGGATCCGTTCTCGAGCTACATCGCCGACAACCCCAAGGGCACGATCGTCAAGGGTGTGGTGAAGGACGTCGACGCCCGCGGCGCGGTCATCGATCTCGGCAACGGTGTCGAAGGACAGCTGCGCGCTTCCGAGCTCGGCCGCGATCGAGTCGAGGACGCGCGCACGGTCCTCAAGGTCGGCGACGAGGTGGAGGCGAAGTTCACCGGCGTCGACAAGAAATCACGCACCATCTCGTTGTCGATCAAGGCCAAGGAAGCGCACGAGGAGGCCGAAGCTGTCCAGAGCTACCGCTCGGAGCAGGCGCCTTCGGGCGGCACCAGCCTCGGGGATCTCCTGAAAGAGCAGATCGGTTCCGGAGAACGCTGAGCGCTTCTGGCCTTATGTCGCAACGCATGACCAAGTCTGAGCTCATCGAGATAATCACTGCCAAGCAGAAGCACCTGCCGGCCAAGGACGTCGAGCTGGCGCTGAAGCAGATTCTCGAGATCATGAGCGACGCGCTCTCGCAGGGCGAGCGCATCGAGATTCGCGGCTTCGGCAGCTTCTCGCTGCACTTCCGGCCGCCGCGTCAGGGGCGCAACCCCAAGACCGGCGAGGCGGTGGCGCTCTCCGGCAAGCACGTGCCGCACTTCAAGCCCGGGAAGGATCTGCGCGAGCGCGTGAACGACGGGGCCGGCCGGCCGATCCGCGACTAAAGTCGCGCCGTCCGGCGGCCGGCGTTATCGCTTGCCACGCGGACCTGATATCGTCGGGGTGTGTTCGAGCTGCCCCCACTGCTCCTGGCTCTGGCGTTCATCCTCGTCGGGCTCGCCGCCTGGTTTCTCGGCCGCCGCAACGGCGCGGCGCGCACCGTGCGGTTGCCGCGCGACTACTACGTGGGCCTCGACCACCTCATCAACGACCGCTTCGATCATGCCGCGGAGATCTTCACGCGCATGGCCGCCGAGGCGGAGGGCGATGCCGCCGAGATGCAGTTCGCACTGGGGAGCCTGTTCCGGCGCCGCGGCGAGGTCGATCGCGCCATCGCGCTTCATTCGCGCCTGCGCGATCACGGCGGTCCACGCCTGCGCGACAAGGCCGCGTTCGCTCTGGCGCTCGACTATCAGAGCGCGGGACTCATGGACCGGGCCGAGCGTGTCTTCGAGGAGCTGGCGGCTTCGCGCGAGTACCGGCACGCGGCGCTCGATCAGCTGGTAGCTATCTACGAGACCCAGGCCGACTGGGCCAAGGCGCTCAAGGTGTTCCACGAGCTGCCGCCGGCCGTGCAGGCCGAGCGGGGGCGGGTCGCCGCCCACTACCTCTGCGAGCTCGCCGAGCACGCGCTGGTGCAGGGTGACAGCGAGCGCGCGCGGACGCTGCTGCGGCAGGCGCGCACGCACCAGCCGGAGCTGCCGCGGGCTGACATCCTCACCGCGCGTATCGCCGAGAAGGCCGGTGACGCCGCGGGTGCGCTGCTCCTTTACCTGCACGCGCTCGAGATGTCGCCGGGACTTGCGCTCGAGATCATTCCCGCGGTGCTCGGCATCGCTCGCCACATCGGGCGCGCCGACATGTTGAGCGAGCTTAGGAAGCGGCTGCGACACAGCGGCCGGGTCACGCCACGGCAGCTCGCCTGGCTTCTCGCCAGCGCCTTGCCGCCTGCGGACGCCGCCGGACTTGCGGGCCTGGCTGCGGACCTCGGCGGCGGGATCGAGTCGGCCGCGGAGGCGAGCTCGCTCGGCGCGCTCCTGATGCGCATCGGCGATGCCGGCGGCCGCTACCAGTGCGATGACTGCGGGCTCCACAGCGTCGGCTGGTACTGGCGCTGCCCGAAATGCCGCTCCTGGGACAGCATGCGGCCCTCGGTCTTCAAGTGGGCCGAGCGCACCGAGCGGCCGGCGGGGGCCACCTGCGGCGGCGGCCCCTTGTGAGCCCTGGAGAGAAGATGAGGACCCGCTTCAAGTCGGCGATCCGCACCGCGGTCTTTCCCGTGGCGGGGCGCGGCACGCGCTTTCTGCCCGCGACCAAGGCGAGCCCTAAGGAGATGCTCCCGGTGGTCGACAAGCCGCTGATCCAGTATGCGGTCGAGGAAGCCCTCGCCGCGGGCGCGCAGCGCCTGGTGTTCATCACCGGCGCCTCCAAGCGCGCCATCGAGGATCACTTCGACTCCGACCAGGAGCTGGAGCTAACGCTCAAGCAGCAGGGCAAGAGCGATCTGCTCAACCAGCTGCGCAGCGTCCTGCCTTCCTACGCCTCCTGCATCTATATCCGGCAGCCGGCGCCCCTCGGGCTCGGTCATGCGGTGCTCTGCGCGCAGCCCGCCGTGGGCGCCGAGCCCTTCTTCGTGCATCTGGCGGATGATCTCATTCGCAGCGACGTCGCCTGCCTCGCACAGATGGCGCAGGTCTACGAGTCCCGGCACTCCAGCGTGCTCGGCGTGCAGGTGGTGCCGCGGCAGGACACCGAGAAGTACGGCATCGTCGCGGTGGACGGCGACCGCGCGGTGACCAGCCGCGTGCACAGCATCATCGAGAAGCCCAAGCCCGCCGTCGCACCCTCGAACCTCGCGGTCGTCGGCCGCTACGTGCTCACCCCGGCGATCTTCGAGCATCTGGAGAGCATCGGCTCGGGCGCCGGCGGTGAGATCCAGCTCACCGACGGCATCGCGGCGCTCATGCGCGAGGAGGCGGTCTACGCCTATCGCTTCAGCGGCAAGCGCTACGACTGCGGCAGCAAGCTCGGCTATCTGCAGGCGACGGTCGAATACGCGCTCGGCCACGCCGAGCTCGGACGCGGCTTTCGCAAATACCTGCAGGGTCTCGACCTCTCGGCCGGCGCCCCCGCGCCCGCGCGCCCAGCCGCGGCCGGCAACGGCGGCGCTCTCACGGCAGCCAAGCCGTGGCGAGCGCGCCGCCCCCCGGACGGTTCGCGAGGCTCAGCCGCCCGCCGTGGGCTGCGACGATCTCCCGGCACAAGGTAAGTCCGAGTCCCGTCCCGGCGGGCGGAGGGACACGAGCGCCGCGCGGTAAGCGCTTGCATACGAGCAGCCGGCCCTTGCGCACGCGAAGCTGCCCGCGCAAAGTGAGCGCCTCTGTGAAGGAGGAGTCGATGGCTACCAGACGCTCAAGCGATATTCCGGCGAGTCCCGCCGCACGCACCGGCACGCCGCGCGTTGCCGCGCGGCCGCCCAAGTCAGTGACGCCGCAACTTACGCGGGTGACGCTGACCGCCGAAGGGCGGCGCACGATGATCGCGGAAAACGCATACCTGCGCGCCGAGCGGCGCGGCTTTGCCCCCGGTCACGAGGCCGAGGACTGGCTCGCCGCGGAAGCGGAGATCGACGCGCTGCTCAAGGTGTCTCACGGGGGCTCAGCGCAGTAGGCGTTGCCGGCGGGGCGCCCGCCGGCCGTGGCGCCGGCGGCCGTAACCCGTTGGAGTACAACACCCGCCCGTCAGGGCACACGAACACCGCATCGTACTCGGGCATGCGGTTGATGATCTCGAGCGTTTTTTCAGGACCCAGCACGAAAGCGGTCTTCGACATGCCGTCGGTCTGCGTGGCGGTCGGCGCGAGGATCGTGGCGCTGCGCACCTTGCTGGCCGAATGGCCGGTGCGCGGGTCGATGATGTGGTGGTAGCGCACGCCCTTCTCGTCGAAATAGCGTTCGTAGTCGCCCGAAGTCGACATGGCGATGTCGCTGAGCGGAATGCGGGTCACCACCTTGTGCGGGTCATCGGGATGGCGGATGGCCACCAGCCACGGCCGACCCAGGTGATCGCCGAGGATGCGGCTGTCGCCGCCTGCGCTGACTACGGCGTGCCGGATGCCGCGCGCCTTGAGGATCTCGACACCGCGATCGACCGCGTATCCCTTGCCAATGCCGCCCAGGTCGATACGCATGCCGGGATGCTCGAAGCGCACCGTGTGATGCTGCTCATCGAGCAGCATGCTGCGCCAGTTGACCGCCGGCAGGGCTTCCCGGATCTGCGCTTCGGTCGGATGGACGTGGCGCCGGTAGTCGTAGAGATAGCCGACGCTCGCGTACGTGATGTCGAAGGCGCCTGCGGTGATCTGCGAGTAATGGGTCGACAGCTTGATGAGATCGAACAGCTCCCGGTCCACCTGCACGGGCTCGCGGTTGGCGCGCGCGTTGATCTGCGACAACTGGCTCTCGGGCTTGTAGTGGCTCATGAGCTCGTCGATGCGGCGCATTTCCGCCATCACCGCATCGATCGCGGCGTGCCCTTTGACCCGGTCCCCCGACCAGAGCTCGACGTACACGCGCGTGCCCATGATCGCTTCGGTGCGCTCGAGCCACGCCCCTCGAGCGGGCAGCGGCGCCGCGGGAGCTGCGGCGACCGCTTGCATGGCCAGGCACGGCACCGCGGAAAGCGCCGCGAGGATGAACCTGAGCATGCGCGTCATCATGGCGTTGGGAGCCTTAGGGTACTCTGTCCGCTCGCCGGCGCCTGCCCTGGCGGCGGCGGTACCCCCGCTTCGGGGGATTACGGTATCCTTCCCGCCCGCTTGAGCCAGGTTGGCTGCGCCGGGGGATTCCAATGAAACCAGCGGAATTGAGTCGCCATGGCGACCCGGCGTGAGCTCCTGCTCGCCGCCACGGGCGGCTGGCTCATCGGGCGCGTGCGGGCCTCCGATGGCGCGGGCACGGTGGTGGAGGTCGAGCCACTCGCTGCGCTCCCCGGCAAGAAGCCGCTCATCCGGCGGAGCTTCCGCCCGCCGAACTTCGAAACCCCGCTCGCGGATCTCGCGGCCCCGCTCACGGACGACGGCGCGTTCTTCGTGCGCTATCACCTCACGGTGATTCCGCGCATCGATCCTGACGGCTGGCGGCTGCAGGTCTCCGGCGCCAGCGCACGCCGGGCACTCACCCTGTCGCTCGCCGAGCTCAGGAGCGGCTTTGAGCAGGTCGAGGTCGTGGCGGTCAATCAATGCGCGGGAAATCGGCGTGGGCTGTTCACTCCCCGCGTACCCGGGGTTCAGTGGGGCGGCGGCGCGATGGGCAACGCGCGCTGGCGCGGGGTGCGGCTGCGCGAGGTGCTGCAGCGAGCCGGCGTGGCCGCGGACGCGCTCGAAGTCGTGTTCGGTGGCGCGGACGCCCCGGTGCTTCCGGCGACGCCGGCTTTCGTCAAGAGCCTGCCCGTCGAGCGGGCGCTCGATGAGAGCACGCTGGTCGCCTTCGAGATGAACGGCCGGCCACTCCCGCACTGGAACGGCGCACCGGCGCGACTGGTGGTGCCGGGCTGGGTCGGAACCTACTGGATGAAGCATCTGACCTCGATCCGCATCGAGCCGCGCGCCTTCGACGGCTTCTGGATGAAGACCGCGTACCGGGTGCCGACCGGAGCGTTTCCCGGCGCGCGCTTCACGAGCCAGGAGACCGCCGAGACCACGCCGGTCACTGAGTTGTTGGTGAACTCACTCATCGTGAGTCCCGTCTCGGGCGCGCGCTTGAGTCGCGGCGCGCACGCCGAGCTCGCCGGCAAGGCCTGGGACGGCGGCGCCGGAATCGAGGGGGTGGAGGTTTCGGTGGACGGTGGACAGAGCTGGCGCGACGCCACGCTCCAGCGCGATCTGGGGCGCTTTGCTTGGCGCGAGTTCCGCTTTGTGCTCGACACCTCGAGGGCCGTCCGGCTCGATGTGGCGGTGCGGGCGCGCAGCCGCAACGGGGCGAAGCAGCCGGATAGGCTGACGCCCAATCCTTCCGGCTACCACGACAACATCGTGCAGGCCGTGAGCCTGGAGATCGCGTGAAGGTCGCGCTCGCCCGCTTGCCCGCACTGGCCACGGCGGCGCTCGTGCTAGGTGGCGCCGGCGGCTGGCTAGGGGCGGCGGAGCCGCTGGTACCCGCTCAGCTCAAGGAGGAGACCGTGCGGCTGAAGGATGCTCCCGGGCGCGAGCTGACCGAGGGTCGCTGCAACATCTGTCACAGCCTCGATTACATACCGAGCAACGCGCCGGCCATGAACCGGGCCGTGTGGCAAAAGGAAGTTCAGAAGATGAGGGATCGCTTCGGCGGTCCGCTCACCGACGAGGAAGCCAGGCAGATCCTCGACTACCTGGACGGCAACTACTCCGGCAAGCCGTAGGAGCTGCCGGATGTCCGAGCCGCCGTTCGTGGTCCAAGGCATCGATCACATCGTGCTCCGGGTGCGCGAGCTCCCCCGGGCGCTGGCGTTCTACCGCGACGTCCTCGGCTGTCGCGTGGAGCGCGAGCAGCCCGAGCTCGGCCTGACGCAGCTGCGGGCCGGACGGAGCCTCATCGACCTCGTGACGCTCGACGGTCCCCTCGGCCGCCCCGCCGCGGGCTCGCGCGCCGGCGTACCCAATGTGGAGCACTTTTGTCTCGCGCTCGCGCCGTTCAACGAGCCGCAGCTCGCGTCGTGGTTTGCCTCCCGCGGCGTCGGCGTCATCGATCCGGCGGCGCGCTACGGCGCCGAGGGCCAGGGACGCTCATTCTATATCGAGGACCCTGACGGCAATCGGATCGAGGTGAAGGGGGCACGGGAACGGTGAGCCTCGCCGGCAAGACACTCTTTATTACCGGCGCCAGCCGCGGAATCGGGCTCGCGATCGCGCTGCGGGCGGCACGCGATGGGGCGAACGTCGCGATCGCGGCGAAGACCGCCGAGCCGCATCCGAAGCTCCCGGGCACGATCCATAGCGCCGCGCGGGAGATCGAGCTCACCGGGGGCAAGGCATTGCCGCTCGTGGTCGACGTGCGCGACGAGGCGAGCGTGGCGGAGGCGGTGCGCCAATGCGTGAAAGTGTTCGGCGGCATCGACATCTGCATCAACAACGCCTCGGCGATCAATCTCGCCTCCACCGAGCAGATCGACATGCGCCGCTACGATCTCATCCAGCAGATCAACACCCGCGGCACTTTCGTCACCTCGCGCGCCTGCCTGCCTCACCTGAAGCGGGCGCGCAATCCGCACATCCTGACGCTCTCTCCGCCGCTCGATCTGCAGCCCAAGTGGTTCGCGGGGCACCTGGCCTATTCGCTCTCGAAGTACGGGATGTCGCTGTGCATGCTCGGACTCGCGGAGCAGTACCGCGCGGACGGCATCGCCTGCAACGCGCTGTGGCCACGGACGACGATCGCGACCGCGGCCGTGGAGTTTGCCCTCGGTGGTGCTGCCATGATGAGCCGCTCGCGCAAGCCCGAGATCGTGGCCGATGCCGCTCACGTCATCCTCAACAGGCCCGCGCGCGAGTGCACCGGACATTTCTTCATCGACGACAGCGTGCTCGCCGAGGCGGGGGTGCGCGACTTCACCCGCTACGCCGTCGAGCCGGGCGCGGTGCTGCTCGGAGATCTTTTCATCGACCGCACCTCGCCCGCGCCCCCGGGGGTCGAGATCGAGTTCATGAGCTGAAGCCGCGCGGGGCCCGAAGGTGAGTCAAGCCGTGAAGGTCTCCTGGGTATTCGACGTCATCTCGCCCTTTTCGTACCTCGCCTTCCCGCGCCTCGTGGAGCTGCCGGCCCACGTGCAGCTCGAGTGCGTACCGGTCCTGCTGGCCGGGTTGCTCAAGCATTTCGGGCAGGCGGGGCCTGCGGAGATTCCGTCCAAGCGCCGCTTCACCTATCGCTTCGTCATATGGCGCGCCCGGAGCATGGCGATCCCGATGCGCATGCCGCCGGCCCACCCGTTCAACCCGCTCGCGGCGTTGCGTCTCATCATTGCAGCCGGCGGCGATCGCCGCGCCGCGGGGACCGTGCTCGATGCCGTGTTCCGGGACGGCCGGGATGTCAGCGATCCCGCAGTCATCGCCGATCTTGCGCCTCTGCTCGGAGTCACGAATCCGCAGGCGGCCATTGCCGATCCGGCGGTGAAGGAGCGGCTGCGCGCGAACACGGATTGGGCGATCTCGCGCGGCATCTTCGGCGTGCCGACGCTGGTGATCGGCGAGGAACTCTTCTGGGGCCACGACGCCGTCGACATGGCGCTCGAGTACTTGAACCGTCCCGAGGCCTTCGCGGATCCCGAGATGCGCGCCGCGGACGTTCTGCCTGTCGGCGTGACACGCGCGCGGTGAACGCCGCCCGCGGCCGGCCGCAAGCCCTAAGCGCCCGACGCCTGCTGTGCGAGCGGCGCGCCGGCCGTGCCCGTCGCCCAGGCGCGCAGCAGCTGCAGCTGCAGCCGCAACTGCTCGACCTGAAGCTCAGGCGGCCAGTCGCCGCGGTTGGCCACGGCGCTCGCGGTGAGTCCGTTGATGAAGGTGACGAGCGAGCGCAGCACGTGGTCACGCTTCGCCGCGGGCCACTGTGCCCACTCCGGCCAGCACTGCGCGAGGCAGCGCTCGAAGAGACGCAGGTACTCGCGGTGCACCCAGGCGTTGATGCGCTTCAGCCGCTTATCGGTGCTGACCTGTCCCCAGAAGGTGGTCCAGAACGCGCACTCGGTGCGCCGGTGCTCGTCGACGGGCAGCGCCTCCGTGAGGAGCGCGAGCAGATCGGGCCGCCCGCCCCGCGCCGCCGCCTGGGTGAGGCGCTCCTCGATGCGCCGCAGAATGAGCCGCAGTGCGGCGATGATGATGTCCTGCTTGGTGTCGAAGTAGTGCGCCAGCATGCCGGTGGTATAGCCGGCCTCGTGCGCGATACGCACCATGCTCGCCCCGTCGAAACCGTGTTGGGCCACCACCCGGCAGGCTACGAGTGCGATCTCGTCCCGGCGCTGCGCGTGATCGACGATCTTGGGCATGGTTCGATGCTACTGGCAATTACGCGGTTTGTGCACTCGGCGCGCCCGGCTCGAGCCCGACGTCCGCGGCGGCGGCGCGCTGCGCGTCGAGCTTGAGGTCGATCGAGCGGCAGACGAGCAGATAGACACCGGCGGCGACCGGCAGCCCCACCAGCATCGCGATATCGGCGCCGCCGAGGGCACGGGCGATGGGCCCGGTGTAGAGGCCCGAGCTGAAGAAGGGAATCATGACCGCGAAGCCCACCAGGTAGGCGGTGAGCCCGCGCCAGTTCCAGCGGCCGTACATGCCGCCGGGATTGAAGATCTCGCGAATCGAGTAGTGGCCCTTGCGCACGAGATAGAAGTCGACCAGGTTGATCGCCGTCCAGGGCGTGAAGAGATAAAGGAGCACGGCGAGCAGGTCCTCGAAGCGGTTGACGAAGTTGCTGGAGGAGGAGAGGGCGATCGCGTTGCTCGCCACGAATGCGACGGCGAGACTCACGAGGCGCTTCCCGGCCGTGCAACGCAGCGGCTTCACCGTGTCGGCACAGCTCAGGAGCGTCAGCGAGGCGCCGTAGAAGTTGAGCGCCGAGATCGTGACGAGCCCGAGGAGCGCTCCCACGAGCAGCACCCTGCCGAGCCCCGGGAGCACCGCATCCGCGGCATGCTCCATGGCGGCGGCGACATCGAGCTTGGGGGCGGCTGCGGCTGCGACGGTGCCGACCAGCATCATCCAGGCGCCCCCTACGAAAGCCCCGAAATAGGTCCACCAGAACGATTCCCGCACCCCGACGTCGCGTGGCAGATAGCGCGAGTAGTCCGACACGTAGATCGACCAGCTGAGCTGGTAGGAGGCGGCGGCGAAGAGCTGCGCGAGGAACGGCACCCCGCGAAAGCCCGCGGGGTCCCACTGCGCCGCCGGAAAAGAGAACGTGAACAACGCCCCGACCGAGAACACCGTGAGGATCACGATCATCAGGTAGGCGAAACCCCGCTGCGCCGCGTGGATCTTGTCGTAGCCGAGCGCCGCGAGGGCCACCGCACCGAGCGCGATGAGCACGATGGCCGTGGGGGAGGTGGCGGAGATCGAGCCGTTCAGCTGGTGCAACGCCTGCGCGGCCAGCACTTGGTTGAAGGCGTTGTAGCCCACGTAGGCGATCATGGCCACTCCCCAGACCAGCAGCGCCCCGGTGTAGCCGAACTGCGGCCGCGACTGGATCATCTGAGGGAGCCCCAGCTGCGGCCCCTGGGTCGAATGGAACGCCATGAAGAAGGTGCCGAGCAGGCAGCCCGCCACCACCGCCACCGCGGTCCAGAGCAGATTCCCCCCGAGACTGATGCCGAGCACGCCGACCGCGAGGGTCGCCAGGTGCGCATCCCCCGAAAACCACACCGGCCAGAGATGCCAGACCTTGCCGTGCCTTTCGGCGAGCGGCACGTAGTCGATCGAGCGCTTCTCGATGAGCGTGCCGTTCACGGCGCCGGGCCGCGCCGCGGCACCACCTCGTAGCCGGGAACCTTGGGCTCGGTGTCGACGATCTGCGGGGGGAAACCCTCGCCCAGCACCCGCACCCCGCAAGCCTCCTCGAGGCGGCGGATGATATTGGGCGAGAGCTCGCGCTCGCCGTAGCGGCGCGCGCCGTCCCTGAACACGCCGAGCACCAGCGGCGACAGCTCGAGGGGCACTCCGTGAGCGCGGGCCAGCTCATCGAACAGTCCTACGTCCTTGATCACCAGGTCCATGGTGAAGTTGATGTCGCGGCTGCCGTTCAGGATGACCTGCGACTCGGTCTCGTGCACGAAGGAGTTTCCGGAGGAGATGCGGATGCCCTCGTAGGTCGTGTTCAGGTCGAGACCCGAGACCTTCGCGACCGTGAGCGCCTCGGCGAGCGCGGCGAGATGCACCGTGCAGAGATAGTTGGTGAGGACCTTGAGCATGGAAGCCGAGCCCACGGGGCCGGTGTGCAGGATCCGCTGGCCGAGAATCGCGAGCACCGGCAGCACCCGCTCGAAGGCCGCGCGCGAGCCGCCGGCGAAGATCGAGATGTTGCCCGTGGCGGCGCGGTGGCAGCCGCCGGACACCGGACAGTCCATGGCGATCGCGCCGCGCTCCTCGACGCGGGCGGCCAGGCGGCGCGCCTCGGCGGGGTCGGTGGTGCTCATCTCGAGCCAGATCTTGCCCCGCGCAAGCCCGGCGAGCACGCCGTCGGGCTGCTCCATGACCTGCGCGGATACGGCCGGGGAGGGCAGGCACGTGATCACGAGCTCGACGCCGGTGGCGAGCTCTCGCGGGGAGTCCGCCGCCCGCGCGCCGCGCGCGACGAGCGCGGCGACCCGCTCCGGGTCGACGTCGCGCACCGTCAGGTCGAGGCCGTGACGCAGCAGATTGCCGGCCAGCTGGCTACCGACGTTGCCGAGTCCGATGAAGCCGATGCGCACGGCGGTAAGGTTACTTCCAGAATTCTTCGGCGGGGATCGCGAAGTTGATACCCTGCGCGTCGCGCATGGACAGCGAGGTGATACCGATAAGATTCCCCTGCGCGTCGAACAGTCCGCCGCCGGATGAGCCGCGAGAGATCGGCGCTGTGAATTGAATCCAGCGCTCGCCTTGGAGCTCTCGCTTGCCCGAGACCAGGCCGTTACCGAGGGTGCGCTCCAGCCGCCGCGGATTGCCGATCGTGAGCTGAGCGCCGCTCCCGCGTGTGACGTGGCAATTGGTCAGCGCCAGCTCGTCCGAAATGGCGACGGCCGAGCCGTAACGGGTAATTCGCTCCGAATTGAGCTTGTCGCCCTCGACGCTCTCGACCCAGTAGATCGAACTCGCTGCCTGATTGAACAGCTCCTGGGTCGACGGGGGTGTCTTCGGGGTGAACGCCTTGGGCATCTCAGGCCGACGACGCCACGAGATGGCGTCCGGGATGCTGATGCGTGAGTAGACGATGCCCTGGGGAGGCGGCTCGCGAGTGACTTGCTCGTCGCCGGAGGCGTCACTCCAGACATAGCGCGTGTCGGCCGGCGCCCGCTGCAGGGGTATCAAGAGCAGCGCTGCTGCAAGCAACGCGGAGACCCTCGGGCTGTGCATAGTTGTGTGGTTACGGGCGATTCGCGTCTGCTGCAGCGGATGCTCCCACATGTGCGCGCCGTCTGGAAGTAGCACGGTGTCTGATCAATGGTCGGGGTTGGGCGGCGCCGCTGGTCGGTTACCGGAACGCACTGGACGCCGCCGCCGGGCTCGGGTGGGCACGGCTGCTCTCATGACCCCAAAGGGGTAGCTCGGCCTCCCCGCCAAAGCAGGATCGCGAGCTCCCCGCAACTCATGATGCGAAGCGCACTGCAACGCGACTAGCTTTTTACACGAGGTCTCTCGAGGAAACCCGTGGGTCGTCGAGGTACGCAATGAGGGAGGCACCAGCAAAGTGGCTGAGCTTAGCCGGGGTTCTGATGATCGGAGGTCTGCTCGGCGCGGTGTCGCGTGCGGGCGCGGCGGAGAGCCTGCTGCCGTGCGATGGCTGTGAGCTGCGCCTGGGAGTCGGCGGCACCTATCACTTCTGGGGCGGCACGGGAGGCACGGTGATTCCGGCGACCTTGATCTTCGATCACGACCGCTATGAGCTGGGAGTCTTCCGGATGGCCACGCGCCAGACGGCGGGCCAGTCGGACCCCCGCGTGTCCCGGCTGCTCGCCGAGCCGTATTGGGGAGTCTCCGCTTCGAGGCGCTGGAAGCTCATCGGCAAATCCCGCTGGCGGCTGCTCTTCGGGTTTGGTGCCTCGTACAAGTCACAATCGGATCCGCTCAATTCAACACACTGGAACTTCGCATCGCAGCTCGCCATGCGGGTCCGGCTCTCGGACAGCGGTTCCGACCTCGAGCTGTCGGTGCGCCACTGGTCGAACGGTGGCATCCGGCTTCCGAACCGGGGTCAGGACTTCGTGACGCTGAGCTATGCGTTCTGAGTCGCGCGCCCCCTGGCGAGCGCTAGGCGAGCGCGTACAGGTATTCGACGAAGGATGCCACCGCACCGTCGAGGCCCAGAACCCGCGGGTTGTCCGATTCGATCAGGTAGTACTCATCCGGCGCGTGCGCGCCGGTTCCGTGGCCCAGGCCGAAGTGACCCGCGGGCAAGCTCAGAGGCGGATCGGTGAAGACATAGCCCGGCCAGGAGCCCGCGCCACGCGGCCACAGCTGCGGGTCGTGCCCGAGCTTGCGATAGGTCGCGAGCTGCGAGCGGATCAACCGGCTGTCGGGGTCGGTCTGCGTCGGGTTGTAGCCGCCGCTCATGTTGGCCTCGATATCTGCGAAGCCGCGCTTGGCGAGGTGCGCCTTCAGCTTGGCGAGGGTATCGCTTGCGGTCATGTCCGGCACCAGGCGCATATCGATCTTGGCGACGGCCCGGTGCGGCAGCACCGTCTTGCCCCCCGGACCTGTGTAGCCGCCGACCAGCCCTTCGATGTTGATCGTCGGCTGCGACTCGAGCAGCAGCAGCGAATCGACCCAGCTCGAGTCGTGGACCCAGCGCTCGACGCCCAGCGTCTTCTTTACGGTGTTCTCGGAAGTCTTGGCCGCGCGCTCCCGCACCATCCGCTCCTGCGCCGCGGTCAGCGGCTTCGCGTTCTCGAAGAACCCTTCGACCGCCGGCGTGTGACCATCCGCCCCGACCAGAGTGTTCAGCGCCTGCACCAGGTGCCAGCTCGGGGAATCGACCTGCGCCTCGAGGCTCGAGTGCACATCGTGGGCCGGCCCGCGGCCCCAGCGCTCTCCGCTCGACATCAGCTCGAGCTCCACCACGCCCTTGGCGCCGAGCGACACCAGTACGCCGCCGTCGCGATCCTGGCCCGCCTCGGGCATGAAGACCCCGGAGCACTTGTGCAGCTCGGCCAGCACTTCCGGGGTCATGATGAGCTCCTGGAAGTGCGGTGAGGCAATCTCCTCTTCGCCCTCGCACACCAGCACCAGGTTCACGGGGAGCTTGCGGCCGGCGGCCTTGAAGGCCAGCAACGCGCTCAGGAAGGAGTTCTCCGGACCCTTCTGATTCACCGCTCCACGCCCCATGCACACGGTGCCGAGGCCCTCCCGGCGCACGAGCCGCGCCTCGAGCGGCGGCGAGCTCCATTCGGAGGGCTCGAACTGCTTCACGTCGTACATGAAGTAGATTCCCACGGTGGTGCGGGCTGCCGCATCGAGCTTGCCGAACACTCCGGGTTTGCCGGAGGTGCTTACGAGCTTGACGCCCGCGAAGCCCGCCTCGCGTGCGAGCTTCGCCATGTACTCGGCCCCTTGCGGGTAATTCCTGTTCTCGGCGGCGATCGAGGGCAGCGCGATCCAGTCCTGGAGGCGCTTCACGTTCGCCTCGTGCATGGCCGGTATCTGCGCCAGCACCGCCGCCTTGTCCGCCTCGCTGCCGCCCGCCGCGCTGAGCGCGACCGGAGCCGCGGCCAGCGCCACGAGAGATGCCGCACTCTGCACGAACTCACGCCTGCTCGAGTCCCGACCGCCTGGCCGCGCCATACGCACCTCCCTGCCGCGATGGTTTGCCCGAAGGCGGCGAATACTAGCACCGGCACAGCGCAGACCCGTAAGGACAGAGCCGCATCGGCGGGATCAGGGCGGCATCGCGCCCCCGTTGGTATCACGATCCGATCGGGAACCCGAGCGGGTTTTCCAGAAGGAGTCCTACCGTATCACCCCAAAAAAAAGCGGGCTCGATCCCCTGTAAACCAACGCGACTAGTGACTAATTTACGCGGCATGTCTTCGCGGCGGCGCTCAACCCTTGACCACACACTGGGCCCGGGTTCGCACCGGGTGCTTGCCGCAGTGCGAGTGCTCAGTTTCATCGGGCTGGCTTGCGGCTCGATCGGGGTAGAGGCGCTGGCGGCCGACGCGCCCGCGGCGCAATCGCTGGCGCAGAAGAGCGGCTGTTTCAAGTGTCACGGCGTCGACAAGAAGAAGGACGGGCCGGCGCTGCGCGACACCGCCGCGAAATACAAGGACAAGACCGACGCGCAGGAAAAACTGGTCTACCACGTGACGAGTGGCGAGAAAGTGAAGTTCGAAGATGGGCATGAGGAAGAGCACAAGAAGGTCAAGACCAGCGATCCGAACGAAACCAAGAACCTGGTCGACTGGATTCTTTCCTTGCAGGGCGGCACCAAGTACTGAGTTGACCTGCCCGCACGCCGGCTAGAAGAACGAATTGCCATAACGGCTGAGAGCTGAGAGGTCTCCAATGATGTTACGCGGCGCCGCATTGCTGGCGGTCCTGCTGCTTGGTGCGTGGAGCGGGGCTTCGCGAGCCGAAGAGGCCGTCCCCGGAACCGACCGAACTCTCAAGGGAGATGCGGTTTGCACGCACTGCCATGACGAGACGGAAGCCAAGCCAGTTCTGTCGATCTACAAGACGCCGCATGGCGTCAAGGCCGATGAACGCACGCCGGGGTGCCAGTCCTGCCACGGCCCGAGCGTGGCGCACGTCAAGAATCCCGACGGCGCCTCGACCCGCCCGCTGGTCGATATCAACTTCGGCGTAAGAGGCGCAGCTGCCGCTCACCTGCAGGCGGAAACCTGCCTCAGCTGTCACACCGGCGGACAGCGCGAGCACTGGACGGGGAGTGAACACGAGCGTCGCGATGTTCCCTGCACCTCCTGCCATGTGATCCACGCGGCGCAGGATCGCGTCATGAACCGCTTGACGCAGCAGGAAGCGTGCTTCGCGTGCCACAAGACGCAGCGTGCCCAGATTCACCGGATCTCGGCGCATCCGCTGGCGGTCGGTGAGATGGGGTGCTCGGACTGTCACAACCCGCACGGATCGATCGGACCCGTGCTCATGGCGAAGAACTCGATCAACGAGACCTGTTATACCTGCCATGCCGAGCGGCGCGGCCCGTTCCTGTGGAGTCACCAGCCGGTGCAGGAGGACTGCACCAGCTGCCACACACCGCATGGCTCGAACAATCCCGCGCTGCTCAAGGCCCGGACACCGTGGCTGTGCCAGGAATGCCATACCTCGGACCATTCCGGGCCGATGAACAGCGGCGCCAACCTGCCGGGCGGCAACGCCACGACCGTGAACGGGCTGTTGCCGCTTGCGAATCAGAGTCCCCGTTCGCAGCTGAACGCACGCAACTGCCTCAGCTGCCACTCCATGGTCCACGGTTCGAATCATCCGGCCGGGGCGCGATTTAGCAAATGACCGCGGAAACATCCAGCATGACCACGAACGCTAACAAGAAAACCCGCTGCCGCGCGGCGCTCCTCACTCACTGCGTGCTGCTGAGCACGGCGTTTGCCTGGCGAGCGGATGCGGCCGAGCCGGCGAGCGGCGAGCAGGCGATCCGCGAGCTGACGCAGCCCGCGAGCGAGCTCGAGGTCGGTGTGGGCGATGTGACCCAGGGTTCCTACAAGTTCGGCGAATACAACGGTCTGCAGCACGAGGGCGCGTTTCCAATTCTGAACTTCGACCTGTCGGGCGGGGGGCTTTACAACTCCGACTCGCTCGAGCGCTGGTCAGCCCGCGGCGCCGATCTGGGGATCGACACGCGCCAGCTGGACGTGGACTACGCGCAGCAGGGCAAATTCCGTATCGACCTGGGCTACGACCAGCTGCGGCACAACATTTCCGATACCTACCAGACGCCGTATATCGGGGCCGGCACGGACCTGCTGCTGCTGCCTTCGGGGTGGCTCAAACCCAACGTGCCTCAGGTCAACCCCAATAATCTCAACGACCGGGCGCTCTCGCCGATCACGGGACTCGCGAGCGCCGTGACCCCGACCGGTCAGGTGGCGCCACCGAACGCGACGCAGCGCGCCGCGGTCAACGCCATCATCAACGCCGACGTTCCAGCCTTTCACAACTACAACCTGTATACCAATCGCTACCGCTGGAATGCCGGGATGGCGGTGAATCTGTCGCGCCACTGGCAGTTCACCGCGGGTGTCCGCCACGAGCGCAGGGACGGGACCCAGCCGCTGGGCGCGGTCTCATCCGGCGTCCAGGAGAACTCGGTGATCCTGCCGGAGCCGATCGACACGGTGACCGAGCAGTACGACGCGGGCTTCCGCTACGCCAGCAGCCGCGCGACCTTCGACATCGGTTACTACGGATCCATCTTCCACAACAACGTCAAATCGATCACCTGGAGCGACCCGCCCGACCCGACGCAGACGCCCAGCATGTCGAGCGCGCCCGGCAACCAGTTCCATCAGCTCAACGTCGCCGGCGGATACAGCTTCACGCCCGGCACGCGCCTCACAGTCGCGGGGTCCTATGGACGCAGCACGCAGAATGAAGCCTTCCTCGGCGATGCTTCGCTGCCACTCGGTCTGCCGGCCCCCTCGGCCGACGCGCTGATCATCAGCACCGCGCTGGACGTCAAGCTGACGGCGCGTCCGACACGGGCCCTGAATCTGGGGGCAGGGTACCGGTTCGATGACCAGGACAACCGAACGAACGTCGGGCGCTTCGTATTCTACGACGCCAACCTGCAGCCCGGTCCCAACCCTTCCGCGTTCAACGCCGCGCTCGGCCTGGCTCCCGGCACGCTGAGCAGCAACGTCAATATCTTCGAGAACCGGCCCCACAGCCGGCGGCTGAACCAGGCGGACCTGGACGCGGATTACGCCGTGGCGGCCGGGCACAATGTCGCGCTTGGCTATCGCTGGCAGGGCATTCAGCGCCACTGCCATGACACCTGGATCAGTTGCGAGAACGCCGCGACCAGCAACGAAAGCACGGTACGGGGCGAGTGGCGCGCCAACTGGCTGGAACAGCTCAGCACGCGGCTCGCCTACGCCTACTCCACGCGCGCGGTGGATTACAACCCGAACGCCTGGCTGGCCCTCGTACCCATGGCCAACGTCGTCCCGGGCGCCCCGGTGGCAGGTGCGACCACCAGCGTCTATGGATATCTCACCCAGACCGGGCTGACCGGGTGGGGCCCGGCGGCGGGATTCCCGGCGACGCCACTTACCGGCAATGCCGCCATCTTCTCACCCAACAACAACATCGTGCCGCAGTCGCTCTATGGAAGCCGCGACAACGTCAGCGAGCTGCCCGGGATGAGGCGCTTCGACATGGCGGACCGCCGGCGGCACAAGCTGCGCTCGTCGCTCGACTGGCAGGCGAGCGAGCGTCTGTCGCTGCAGGCGGAGGGGGAATTCAACAAGGACGACTACCAGCACTCGGTATACGGGCTGCTGCAGTCGCAAATCTCGGCGCTGCATCTGGAGGGCAGTTACGCCTTCAACGACAACTTCGAACTGCCGGTCTTCTACTCGCACGAGGATCTGCGCTCGAGCATCGCCGGCGACGGTTTTGGCAGCAACACGGGCGCCGCTTTCGTCGGCCGGCCCGGCAACACGCTGGTCGCCGGCGGCTGCTACGCCACGGTGCTCGAAAAGAACCACAACGGCAAGATCGACCCGTGTCTCAATTGGTTCACCGACATGCGCGAGCGTGCCGACACCTTCGGCTTGACGCTGGCGCGCAACAACCTCAGCGGGGGCAGACTGAGTCTGGCGGGCGATCTGGTGGGCACGCTGGCGCGTACGCATATCAGCGTGCGCGGGGGCAGCTACGCCAACAATCCGTTTGCCCTGGCGAACGCGCCGCCGCTCGCGCCCGGGGTAGCGGCGATTTTCTTCATTCCGGCCGCGAACCTGCCGCCGGTGACGACCCGGATCCTGGAGATCCGGCTGCGCGCCCAGTTCGCTCTCAGCCGGGCGTCGCAGCTCAACCTGCTCGCCGCCTATCAGCGCCTGAAGTCGAGCGATTTCGCCTATGACGGCATGCAATTCGGTACCGGGACCGAACAGCTGCCGACCAACGAACAGCCGTACAGCTATTCGACCGCCGTGTTCGGGATTTCCTACCTGCATCGCTTCTTCTGATGAGGCAACCGATGAGATCCTCTGCCAGCGCCTCGCTCGCGATCGAGCGCCATCCGCTTCTCACCCGAGTACTGCATTGGGGCACGGTCGTCATCCTGCTCGTTTCGGTGGGCGCTATCCTCTATCGGGAGACCACGGAGCAAAGGGTGCTGCGGCAAGTCCTGATGGAATTGCACCGGCAACTCGGCTTGCTGGTTCTGCTGATCCTGGTGGCACGGGTGGTGGTGTGCTCACTCAAGGGGCTCGTGAACCACGCGCCCGACCTCAGCGCGGGAATGCGTTGTGCGGCGACGCTCGCGCATTGGTCCATATACGGAGTGCTTGCGGGTCTGGTCCTGCTCGGCTGGGCCCTGTGCAACGCGCACGCGATTCACCTACGCGTGTTCGGGGTCGTTCCTCTCCCGGATCTGGTCGCGGCGGACTCGGACCTGGCCGACACCCTGTCGGACTACCACATCTGGGCGGCGTGGGTTCTGCTGAGCCTGGTGGTGCCGCACGTGCTGGCGGCTCTGTGGCACCACTACATCCGACGCGACGGGGTGTTGACCGCGATGCTTCCCGGAAGGCGGGTGATTGCAGGGAAGCCGGCCGTGCACGGCGCGCACAGCCGCTGACCGGTGCCCCTTGGGCGGGCTCAGCTGCGCTGAGCCATCGCGGCGCCGCACGACTCGCGCACGATCAGCTCGCAGCCGAGCCGCACTTCGCGCGGTGGCAGGGTGGGCCGCGCGATCCGCTCCAGCATGAGCGCGAGTGCGAGTTCGCCGATCTGATGCGTCGGCTGGCGCAGGGTCGAGAGTGGAACCGGCAGCAGCCGCGCGTACTCGACGTCATCGATGCCGACCAGGCGGATGTCCTCGGGCACGCGGTGCCGGAGCTGCCTGATCGAATGTAGCAGCCGTCCGGCAGTGCGATCGTTGGCGCACACGATGCCGTCGGGACGCATCGATTCCAGCAGCTTCCTGACTGCAGTGACGTCCTCGGGATCGAGGCGCTGCAGCGAAGCGCGTCCGAAGGACACCTTGTGCGCATAGAGAGCCTCGCGATACCCGGCCTCGCGCGCATTGACGGTCGCGGCTGCGTGCGGAAGGCCGACGAAGACGATACGCCGACAGCCGAGATTCAGCAGATGCTCGGTGATCACGTAACCCGCACGGCGATTGTCGATGCCCACCAGATCATGCTGCGAGTTCTGCGGGTAGGGCACGACCGGACGATCGAGCAGCACGACCGGGATCCGTGCCCCGTCGAGCGCGCGCAGGATGCCGCGATTCACCTCGTCCTTGGAGGGCGTGAGCTCGACCGGCGCGAAGAACACGCCCGACACGCCGCGCTCGATGTATTGCCGACAGAGGCTCTGCGCGCGCGCCTCATTGGAGGCTGCCTCGGTCGCCGCGCTTCCCCAGACCAGCGCATGATCGCGCGCCAGCGGGGACGCCATCATGCCCTGACAGATCGGCTCGAAGATCTCGGTCTCGCCGAGATCCGGGATCAGAAGACCGAAGGACTGCCCAAGCGCGGTGCGCGAGCGCTTCACGAAGGTGCCGGATCCGGCGACCCGCTGCACCAGCCCGGCCGCCTGCAGCTCCCTCACGGCGCGGGTGACGGTGATGCGTGACACCCCGAACTGGCGCACCAGATCGACCTCGCTCGGCAGCTTCGTCTCCTCGCGCCAGCGGCCCGACTCGATGTCGCGCCTAAGAGCCGAATAAACCTGCGAATACTTCGGTACGGAGCGGGAAGCGGGAGCTGGCATTCTCAAGTAGATATATCAGCTTGAGAGCGTTGTTTCAATGTATATGCTAATGTTTACCCAGTGGTGTGCTTCTTGCTAGGAGAACATTGGACTGCCGCAATTGTCAAAGCAGATATACCAGCTTTACCTGGGACTCAACGACTCGTGCTCGAGGAGGGACTCTTGAAACCGTCACCACTGCGGCATTACCTGATCGCGTCGGACTTCGACCAGACCCTGAGCTTCAATGACTCGGGGGAGGTGCTGGCCGAGCTGCTCGGCGTTCGCGGCTTCAAGGAGAAGGTCACGGGCCTCGCCTCGAGTCACCTCGTCCAGCAGGGCGCAGAGCTCGCTTACCTCATCCGCCACGATCCCGAGTTTCGCGGCGTGCGGCGCGAGCACCTCATCGAGGCCGGACGGCGTGTGCACCTGCGCAACGGGATCGCGGCGCTCACGGAGTTTCTGCAGCAGGGCATCACGGGCTGCCGGTTCTCCTTCGCCGTGGTCTCGGCGGCCCCGCGCGAGATCGTCGTCTCGGCGCTCTCCGGGATCGTGCCGCACGAGCACATCCACGGCACCGAGTTCGATTACGACCCCTCGGGCGAGGTGCACGCGATCACGAGGGTGCCGGCCGGCTACGGCAAGGTCGCGGTGCTGGAAGAGCTCGAGGAGCGACTCGGCGTGACAGCCAACCGCACCGTGTACGTCGGCGACGGCAGCTCGGACGTACACGTGATGCTCCACGTGAACAGCCGCGACGGCTTCACCATCGCGGTTTCGGAAAACCGACAGCTCGCGAGGATTGCCCGGAGCACCGTCCTGAGCGACAACGCCTTCGGCATCGTCGTGCCGCTGCTCGAGCAGGTGCTCGCCTGGCCGGTGAGCGAGATCCGCGCCTTGTTCGAGCTGCGCGGACTCACGCTCGAGGGATGGGAACGAGCGCGCATGGATCGCGTGAAGATCGACGAGGCAGGCCCGCCCGCCCACGTCACGCCGCTGCGATCGTCCCAGGCGGTCGGCTGAGGGTACCGTGAGAGACACCGACCCGGGCGCAGCTGCACGCGAGCTCGCGCCTCGACACTCATCGGCGTGGGCGGAGCTGGCGCTCGGGCTCGGTGGCTTCGGCATCGGCACGGGCGAGTTCGCGATCATGGGGCTGCTGCCGGACGTCGCGTCCGACCTCGGCGCGTCCGTGCCGGCCGCCGGGCACCTGATCAGCGCCTACGCACTCGGCGTGGTGCTCGGCTCCCCGCTGATCGCGATGCTCGCCGCGCGCGCGCCCAGGAGAGCACTGCTCATCGCGCTGGCCGCTTGCTTTGCCGCGTGCAACTTCGCGAGCGCACTGTCGCCGGACTACGGCACCCTCGTCGCGTGGCGATTCCTGAGCGGAGTGCCGCACGGCGCCTACCTCGGCGTGGCGGCGCTCACCGCCGCCTCGCTGGTGCCCGCTGCCGAGCGGACCCGGGCGATCGGCCGCATGATGCTGGGGCTCACCGGCGCGACCCTCCTCGGCGTGCCGCTCGCCACCTGGGTGGGACAGGCATTCGGCTGGCGTGCGTGCTTCGCTCTGGTGGGGTCGATCGGTGCGCTGACGTGCCTCCTGATCCTGCGCTGGGTGCCGCCGGCACCGGCGGCTGCGGACGCCAGCCCGCGACGCGAGCTTGGCGCACTCGCGCGCAGGCAGGTGTGGCTCACCCTCGGCGTCGGTTCGGTGGGATTCGGCGGACTGTTCGCCGTGGTGAGCTACATCACGCCGACTCTCACCGAGCTCACGGGGCTCGAGGCCCGTCAGGTTCCGCTCGTGCTCGCGGTCCTGGGCGTCGGCATGATTCTCGGCAACCTGGTCGGATCGTGGCTGGCGGACCGGTCGCTGACGCGCACGATCGGCGCTGTGCTGATCTGGAACATCGTAGTCTTGAGCCTCTTCAGCGTCGTGGTGCGCAGCGCCTGGGCCGCGGTGCCGACCGTGCTCCTGATCGGGAGCGGGGTGGCGCTGGTTCCGGCCCTTCAGGCCCGACTGATGGACGTGGCCGGGGACGCGCAGACGCTCGCGGCCGCCCTCAACCATTCGGCCTTCAACATCGCCAATGCGCTCGGCGCCTGGCTCGGCGGCCTCGCCGTGACGGCGGGCTTTGGTTGGGCCTCCACCGGCTGGGTGGGGGCAGGGCTCGCGGTCTTGGGACTGGCGGTCTTCGCCTCCTCGCTGGGGCGGCAGCAGGCTGCATCGGGAGGCCCCAGTGCGTAGGAGCCCACAGCCGCGCTGGCACGGCGCGCACCCCGCCACCGTGCACGACGGGGCCACGCTCACGCTCGCCGGCGGACGCAGCTGCCGCGTTCGCCCGATCCGCGGCTCGGATCGGGACCTCAAGCGTGAATTTCTTGCGGGCTTGAGCGCTCGCGCCCGCTACAACCGGTTTCTGGGCGCGGTTCGCGAGCTCTCCCCGGAGGCGCTCGACCGGCTCGTCCGGGTCGATTACCGCTCGCAGATGGCTTTGGTTGCGCTGGCGGGCGAGGGGGGCGGCGAGCGTATCGTCGGCGTGGCACGCTACGCGGCAGCACCCGGGAGCTTAAGCTGCGAGCTCTCGGTAGCGGTGACCGATGCCTGGCAGCGCCGCGGCCTCGCCACCATCCTCGCGCGGCGGCTGTTGGAATACGCGCGGCTCAGCGGCTTTACGCGCGTGACGGTGAGCACGTTCGCGGACAACGTACCCATGATCCGCCTGGCGCAGCGTCTCGGGATGCGCCCGGCAGCGGGTCAGCCGTCTTCCTCCATCATCGAGATGGAGCTGCTGTTGCCGGAAGTCGTGTAAGGCGCGAAGCCGTTGATGAGCCGAAGTGAAGGCGTTCGTGAGCCGAAGTGAAGCCGCTCATGAGCCGAAGTCATGTAAAATAAGAATCATGCGTCTCGCAGCACAGCCCGGGACCGTTGGCCGGCGCTGTTGACCGAGTCCGCAGCCCGCTCACGTCTCAGGAGGAAACCAACATGTGGCGTTATGGCCTGCTCGCCATGCTGGGCGTGGTGGCGATGGCGGTCGCTGCCTGCGACGGCGTCAACGGAGACGTGACGGCGACCGAGAGCGGGGCCGGCACGGTCAACGGCTCGATCCATGTGCCCGCGGGCCAGCACAGCGGCGCCGTCGGGACCGTCAACGGCTCCATACGGATCGACGACGGCGCGACCGTCGGACCGGCGCGCACCGTGAACGGTGGGATCGATGTCGGCGCGCACGCTACCGCGGATTCGGTGACCACGGTCAACGGTCACGTCACGCTCGGTGCCGGGGCGCACGTGAGCCATGAGGTCACCTCCGTGAACGGCGCGATGGATCTCGAGAGCGGCGCCGATGTGGGGGGTGGCTTGAAGAACGTCAACGGACAGATCACCCTCAAGACCGCCCACGTGGGCGGCGGGCTGAGCACGGTTGGAGGGGACATCGACCTCAGCGGGGAGTCGCGCGTCGAGGGCGGCATTCTCGTGCAGGAGCCCGGTGGCTGGTTCGGCGGGTCCTCGAGCCGGGCGCGCAAGCCCCGTATCGTGATCGGCCCCGGCGCGGTGGTCCAGGGGAACCTGCGCTTCGAGCGCGAGGTCGAGCTCTACGTCAGCGAGCGGGCGACCGTGGGTCCTATCACCGGCGCCACTGCGATCCGTTTCGCGGGCGACCGTCCCCCGGGCTGAGGCGCCTCGGCTGAGGAATCGGTTCGTCGGGCGAGGCGCTGGCCCGACCGGCGAGACCTTGGCCGGCGAGCGCTGCGAGCCGCCACGCGCCCTGAAACACGAGCCAGGTCACCACCGCGAACGCGAGCGCAAACACGATCCCCTCCGCGGAGAGCGCAAAGGTCGGCACCCAGTCGTTGAAGGTCGCGCGCACGAGGCCTGAGTCGGCGTGCAGCAGCAGATACCCGACCTGTCGAAAGAGGCTCGCGTGCAGCGCATCGACGGCGCTCTGCAGCTGGTGCACGGTGTCGACCAGCGAGCGGATCACGGCGCCCTCGGCGTGAAACTTCGCGTCGCCGCTGTCCAGATGATATTGGATCAACGTCCGGATATCGCCGTGATGGAACTGGTCGGCGAGCCTCTGCCAGGGCTCGAGGTCGAGCCGCGCCTGATCGAGGCGGCCGCCGAGGCGCTGCCGATACTGCGCAATGAAACCCGGGACGAGACCGCCGGCGACCACCGCGCACACCACCAGCAGTCGGTCGAGCAAGCCGTGAAGAAACACCATCGTGCCGCCGTTGGGTCCGTGTCCGCACCCGATTCTATGGCCGGCGTAACCCGGAAGGGAATTGCCCGCCGGAGCGCGTGCCCCGGCCGCTCGGGCCGCGACGCGCGCGGTGAACGCAGCGCACACTTCTTCACCTCCGCCGAGAACTGCGTCACGCCGGAGGGTTCTGTCGCTGGCCGCTCCGGCAATTTGGGCTCAAATTCGCCCCTGCGGCGGCCGGCTCGTCGGCGGTCCGCCCTGCCCGTCGGCAGGTGAGGCAGTCCCAGATACGCGACGTGGACACAGAAGTTATCGCCGAACAAACGATCGAGCCGCGAGTCACACCACGGTGGGTTGACGGACTCCTGCTCGCTCTCGCGGTCTACGTCGTTGCGGGCAGTCTCTGGATGCTCACGGGGCTCGGCGGAGCGCGGGTCACCCATTACGTCGGACTGCTCTCCGATGTGCCGGCTCAGCTGGCGTCCGCCGTCTTCGCCTACGCCGTGGTGCGCCATACCGCGCGGGGGACGTTACGAGGCGCGTGGCTCTGGCTTACCCTCTCGCTGGGTCTTTATTTCGTCGGTGTTGTGATCGGCGCGGTCTCGTGGCTGCAGGGTCGCGATCCTTTTCCGGGTCCCGCCGATTTCTTCTTCTGCGCCTTCTATCTGACGCTCGGGGCCGCGGCGCTCTACATGATCCGCGCCGCTGCCGTGCGCGTGCCGTGGGTCCAGCTGTCGCTCGATGCCGCGATATTCACCGTCGGCTTCGGCGCGCTCTTCTGGTTCCTGGTGATCCACCCTGCGGCCGCGCACGTCCAGCTGGGCCTGCTGAAGGAAACGTTGAGCCAGGCCTACCTCGCCTTCGACTGCATTTTGCTGCTGATGCTCGGGGTGGTGCTGCTCGCGGGCGCGGGCAGCGAAGGCGGCTGGCGAGTGCCGGTGCTGCTGCTCGGCGGTTTTGCCACGATGTTCCTCGCCGACATCCTCTGGTCGCTCGCCAAGGTGCGCGGCTACTATCTGCCGGGCGACCTGCAGGACGTGCTCTACCTCGGCTGCAATCTGCCGCTCGCCGCCGCCGGCCGCGCCCAGATACGCCGCGCCGCGGTGCCGCTGCGCGCCGTGGCGAACACGTCCGACACCCTGGCACGGTCGCTCCCCTTTGCCGCGATGCTGGCCGCCTTCCTGGTGCTGGCGTACTTCAGCCGCGGCGCCCTCGCCGGCCCCGCGACCGTCATGACCATGATCGTCTTCGGCCTGATGCTGCTCCTCATGGCGCGGCAGGGCGTGCTGCTGCGGGGCGACGCCCTGGTGCGCGAGCGCCGCGCGGCGCGCTTGGTCGAAGAGCGTTACGCATCGCTGATCGCCAACGCCTCCGACGTCATCATGATCGTCACCGCGGACGGGGTCGTGCGCTTTGCCTCGCCCGCCGCCGAGCGCACGCTCGGCCTCAGGCCCGAGCAGATCACCGGCAGGAACCTTCCCGAGTTCTGGGGCGGGGAGGACGGCGAGCGACTGCGCATGTTCCTGCACGAAGTCGCCGCGATGCCCTCGGGCACCGTGGGGCCGGTCGAGCTGCGCATTCAGCGCAAGGACGAGCGCTGCGTGATCGAGAGCGTCGGCAGCAATCTCACGCAGGATCCGGCGGTCGAGGGGCTGGCGCTCAATTTCCGCGACATCAGCGAGCGCAAGGCGCTCGAGGAGCAGCTGCGGCAGCTCGCGTTCCACGATCCCCTGACGCTGCTCGCCAATCGCAACCTGTTCCGCGATCGGGTGCAGCACGCGGTGACCCTCGCCCAGCGCGGCCACAGCTCGGTCGCGGTCATGTTCCTCGACCTCGACAACTTCAAGAACATCAACGATTCTCTCGGCCATGACGCAGGCGACCGGCTGCTGCAGGCGGTCGCGCAGCGCATCGTGAAGACCACGCGCTCCTCGGACACAGTGGCGCGGCTCGGTGGCGACGAGTTTGCGATTCTGGTAGAGGGGATCGCGACGGCCGCCGAGGTGCAGCATCTGGCCGACGCGCTGATCGACGCGCTCGAGCTGCCATTTCAGCTCGATCGCGCCGAGCTGCGGGTGGCGGCGAGCGTCGGCGTCGCGCTGTCCGTTCCGGACTCGAGCGCCGAGGCGCTGCTCAGCAAGGCGGACATCGCCATGTACCACGCCAAGGCGGCGGGCAAGAACCGCCATGTCACCTTTCAGCCGCAGATGCAGGATGTGCTGCACGAGCGCATGCGGCTCGAGGCGGACATCAGCCGGGCGCTCACCAACCAGGAGTTCTTCGTCGAGTATCAGCCGATCATCGACCTCGGCACGCGCAGCCTCCTCGGGGTCGAGGCCCTGGTTCGCTGGCGGCATCCGGAGGCGGGCGTGTTGATGCCCGCGCGCTTCATCCAGGTGGCGGAGGAATGCGGGCAGATCATCAAGCTCGGGCGCTGGGTGCTGCGCCAGGCCTGCCGGGAATTCTGCGCCTGGCGCACCTCGATCGCCGGGGGGCACGGGCTGCGGCTCGCGGTGAACATCTCCGGAGGCCACCTGCAGCACGGCGAGCTGGAGCGCGATGTCGCTCAGGCGTTGCACGAGTCCGGGCTCGAGCCGGGCAATCTCGTCATCGAGCTCACCGAGAGCACGATCATGTACAACACCGACGCGAATCTCGAGCGCTTCATGCGCCTGAAGGAGCTCGGGGTGCGCCTCGCGATCGACGATTTCGGAACCGGGTATTCGTCGCTCTCCTACCTGCACCGCTTCCCGATCGACATCCTGAAGATCGATCGCTCCTTCGTGAGTCGCCTGACGAGCTCCGACAACGGTCCGGAGCTTGCGCGCGCGGTCATCACGCTCGGCGAGACGCTCGGGCTCGATACGGTGGCGGAGGGGATCGAGCTCGATCCGCAGGTCGGGGCGCTTCTCGCGCTCGGGTGCGTCGCCGGTCAGGGGTTCCTGTTCGCCAAGGCCGGCACCCTCGAGGACCTCGCGAAGAGCCCGTTCGTCGCGCGGCGCACTGCGCTATGGACCGCGCAGGCGGCGGTGGAGGAGCTGTCCGCGACCGGACGGTTCAAGGCGCTCAAGGCGGCGCGCCGCCAGGCCTTGGGCGCGGCCTAGCGGATCGGGCGGCGCCGCGAGAGAGATTTCAGTTCCGTGAGCGGGTACACGGGGCGCCTGCGGAGAGTACCTACCCGGGCGCGGCGGTTACGCATGGGATGAAGGGGGCGATGGTGACACGGTAGCCCCAGAGCGCGTGGTGTGACGCGCGAGCCAAGGAGACGGACATGACCCGGCGCCCACGTCCTGCACTGCTCTATGCCGGCCCGAGCTCGAACCGCTGGCTTCGTGCCGCGGTGGCGACCCCCGACGGGGATCTGCTGCAGCACTGTGTGTGGCAATGGAAGAGCGCTCTCACGGCCCGCGCCGCCGGACGGCCCGCGCTCCGCCTCCCGCTCAATCCGCTTCCGGGCGATCTCCGCCCGCTCGCTCACAAGGCCAACCGCAGATAGGGGCTAGCGTCGCAGGCCGAGCCGCTGCCGCGCCTCGGCGGACGATTGCACGCGTGCGCCGAGCAGCTCCACGATCCTGACCGCGCGCTCGACCAGCTGGGCGTTGGTCGCCGGCACACCCTTTTCGAGGTACAGGTTATCCTCGAGGCCCACCCGCACGTTGCCTCCGAGCAGCACCGCAGAAGCGACCATGGGCATCTGCATCCGGCCGACGCCGAACGCCGACCAGTGCACACCGGGCGGCAGGGCATCGCGCATCGCCTGCATGGCCTCGGCGGTCGCGGGGGCGCCGTACTTGATGCCGAGGCACAGTTGAAAAAGAGCAGGCTGCTCGATGAGACCTTCAGCCATGAGCTGCCGGGCGAGCTCGATGTGCCCGAGCTCGAAGACCTCGATCTCCGGGCGAATGCGCTTGCTGCGGTACGCCTGCGCCATGGTGCGCAGATACCGGGGCGTCGTGCCGTAGAGCGATTCATCGAAGTTCAGAGAGCCGCAATCGAGGCTCCCGATCTCGGGCTCGAGCTCGATGATGTGCGCGATGCGCTCACGAGGCCCCACGAAATCGGTCCCGCGGCCGAAGTCGAGAGGCGACTCGTCGGGTCCCAGCATGAGATCACCGCCCATCCCCCCCGTCAGGTTGACGATGACCTCGCGGTTCCTCGCGCGGATGCGCTCGAACACCTCGCGAAAGAGCGCCGGGTCGCGGCTCGGCGCTCCCGATGCCGGATCACGAACATGAACGTGCACGATCGCCGCTCCCGCCTCATGCGCCTCGAGCGCCGAGGTCGCGATCTGCTCGGGCGTGACGGGCACGTGGGCGTTTTTTCTCACCGAATCGCCCGAGCCGGTGACGGCGCAGGTGATGAAGACCGCGTTGGCCAACATGGCTGTCAGCTTAGCGCCGAAGCCAGGCAGGGCGCCATGGTGCACGGGGGTGCGCAGGGGTGAGCGCCGGCGTACTGCTGGCGGTGCTGCTCGGCGCGTTTCTGCATGCCAGCTGGAACGTGCTCGTCAAGGCCGGGCACGACACGAGCGTCGCGGTCGCAGGCGTATACATCGGCGCGGGAGTCCTGTCGGCTATCGCGCTGCCGTTCCTACCGGCACCCTCGGCGGCGAGCTGGCCGTATCTTGCGGCCTCGACCGTGGTCGAAGTGCTCTATGCCGTCCTGCTCGCCGCCGCCTACCGCCTCGGCGACCTGAGCCATGCCTATCCGCTGATGCGTGGCACCGCGCCGCTCCTGGTCGCGATCGGCAGCGGCGTGCTGATCGGGGAACCGCTGTCAGGAGCGGTCTATGCCGGCGTCGCGCTGGTATCGGCGGGTGTGCTCTCGATGATCTGTGACGCGCACTCGCGCGGCCATTCACCGGCAGCCACGCGCCTGGCGCTTCTCAACGCCTGCGTCATCGCCGCCTATACGACGATCGACGGCCTCGGCGTGCGCGCCTCCCGTGCGCCGGTCGCTTACAGCCTGTGGCTGTCGCTGCTCGTTGGGCTGCCGTGGCTGGTGTGGGTCGCGATGCGCCGCGACTATCGTTGGGCCGACGCGCGCCGACAGTTGCCCGCCGTTGCACTGGGCGGGGCGTGCTCGGTCGCCTCGTACACACTGGCGCTGTGGGCGATGACGCGCGCGCCGGTGGCCGCGGTTGCCGCGGTCCGGGAGACCTCGATCGTGTTCGGCGCGGCACTCGGGGCGGTCGTGCTGCGCGAGCGGGTCACGCGAGTGCGTGCGCTCGCCGCAGTCGCCATTGCGCTCGGGGTGTGGATCATCCGCGCGCATTGAGGTCTGTGGCATCATGATCCCCGGCGCGGCGGCGAGATGCGGAGGCCGGCGGGGTGAATGACGACAACATAAGACAAGCGGTGGCGCAGGGCCCGCTGAGCTCCTTCCAGGCGCTCGCCATCGCGCTCTGCATCGCCCTCAACATGCTCGACGGCTTCGACATCCTGGCGATGTCGTTCTCGGCCTCGGGCGTCAAGGCCGCATGGAACCTGCCGAATTCGGAGCTCGGAGAGCTCTTCAGCGCGGGGCTCGTCGGCATGGCCGCAGGCTCGCTCCTCCTCGCGCCGTGCGCCGACGTTTTCGGCCGGCGCAGAATCATCCTCGTGTCCGTCCTGATTGCCGGAGCCGGCATGCTCGGCTCGGTGGCGGCGCGCGGTTTCGGCGAGCTGCTCGCGCTGCGTGCGCTGACCGGCGTCGGCATCGGCGGCACGATTGCGAGCGTCGCGGTGCTCGTGTCCGAGTACGCACCCGACCGCTGGCGCAGCGCCGCGCTCGCGGCCTACTCGACCGGGTACCCGGTCGGCGCGACGCTCGGCGGCGCCCTGACCGCGCTCGCCATACCTCGCTTTGGGTGGCGCTCGGCGTTTGCCATCGGCGGCGTGATGACGCTCGCCCTGCTGGTGGTGGCCTGGCGGGCGCTGCCCGAGTCCCTCGATTTTCTCCTTGCGCGCCGCCCGCCCGGGGCGCTCGGTCGCCTGAATGAGCTGCTCGTCCGGATGCGCCTGCCAGAGCTCGGCGTCCTGCCCGGGAGTCCGGCGAGCAGCGGCGCGCCGCCCGCCGAGACTCGCGCGCCGCTGCGCTGGCTGCTGACTCCGACTACCTTCCTCGTCTGGGTCACCTTCTTCTGCACCATGGCGGCGTTCTACTTCTTCGTCAGCTGGACGCCGCGGCTCCTGAACGCGGCCGGCCTGTCGGCTACGGCGGGACTGACCGCGGGCGTGTTGCTCAACCTCGGGGGCATCGTCGGCTGCGGCGGGTTTGCGGTCGCGGCGGCGCGCGCCGACGCGCGCCGGCTCCTCATCGGCTCGCTGATCGCTTCCGCACTTCTCATTGCGGCCTTCGGCGCCGTTGTGCACCGCCTCGAGCTCGCGCTCTGGACGGCATTGCTCCTCGGGGTGCTCTCGAACGCCGCCATGGCGGGCCTCTATGCCGTCGGACCCCCTCTGTACCCCACGGCGGTGCGCGCGACCGGCATGGGCTGCGCGATCGGCATCGGGCGTCTCGGGGCCATCCTCGCGCCGCTCGCAAGCGGTGCGTTGCTCGATCGAGGCTGGGAAGCGCAGCAGCTCTACGGGCTGTTCAGCGGACCGTTTGCGATCGCCGCGATGGCGATGCTGCTCGTCGGCTCGCGCTCGGCGCTTACGGCCACGGTGAGCGTGCCGAGCGCCTCGCGATGACCGCACGGCGTCCCGTCGGCTGGGGGATGGAGGCACTGCCGCGCATCGTGCGAGGCGAGGGGAGCTATCTCTACGACGCCGACGGGCGTCGCTATCTCGACGGCTCGGGCGGCCCGGCGGCCTTCAGCATCGGCCACGGCAACCGCGAGGTCAACGCGGCGATCGCCCGCCAGCTCGAGCAGGTGGCCTGCGGCTACCGATACCTCTTCACCAGCGAGCCGCTCGAGGAGCTGACCCGCCTGATGCTGGCACGCTGCGGCCCGCAGTTCGGTCACATCGTCTACTCCGGCAGCGGCTCGGAGGCGGTGGAATCGGCGCTGAAGGTGGCGCTGCAGTACTGGGACGCCCGGGGCCTGCCGGAGAGGAAGCGCTTCATCGCCCGCGAGCGCTCCTATCACGGCAACACGCTCGGCGCGCTCTCGGTGTCGGGTTTCCTCGAGCGCCGGCGGCCGTTCGAGGGGAGCCTCCTCGATGTCTCATTCGTATCGGCGGCCAACGCATACCGGCCGCTCCGCGGCCTCGCAGGCGAGCAGCTGGTCGCAGCTCTCGCGGACGAGCTCGATGCGCGCATCCGGACGGCGGGCCCGGAGCGGGTCGCGGCGTTCATCTTCGAGCCGGTCGTCGGAGCGGCGGGAGGGGCGGTGCCGGCCCCGCCCGGATACGCCCAGGCGGTGCGCGCGGTCTGTGACCGGCACGGGGTGCTCATCATCGCGGACGAGGTGATGAGCGGGGCGGGTCGCTGCGGCACCTGGCGCGCGCTCGAGCACGACGGAGTCGTCCCTGATGTGATGGCGGTCGGAAAGGGTCTGGCGGGGGGCTACATCCCGCTCGCCGCGACGATCCTGCGCAAGGAAATCGGGGCCACGATCCTCTCCCGGCACGGGGCGATCATGACCGGACACACCTACTCGGGACACACCGCCGCGTGCGCCGCCGGACTTGCCGTTCAGCGCATCATCGAGCGCGAGTCTCTCGTCGAGCGGGTCCGCAGCCGCGGCGAGACGCTGC
>WNEL01000050.1_pt1 | contig 34571 bp, 22 predicted proteins | sample 5399991 | NCBI WGS metagenome assembly WNEL01 (sample SAMN13153325, study PRJNA577476) | soil metagenome | isolation source: 20 cm grassland meadow soil pre-rain plot 2 | place: USA:California | collected 2015-09-08
CTATCGCGCGGCGGGTCGGTTTCAGCGTCCGGAAGTTCTGCCGCTACATTGTGGAGGAACTCCTGCTCGTGCTTGCCACGGCCAATTCGGAAGCGATGATGCCGCGCCTGATGGAGAAGCTGGAGCGCTTGGGGGTGCCCAAGTCGGTGGTGGGCCTGGTCGTTCCCACGGGCTACTCGTTCAACCTGGCGGGCAGCTGCATCTACTTCACACTATGCGTGGTCTTTATCGCGCAGGCCACCAACACTCCGCTGCCCCTGCAGCGTCAGGTTGTGATTCTGCTCGTCACGATGCTGATGTCCAAGGGCGCGACCGGCTTTACCGGAGCCGGGTTCGTGGTGCTGGCCGCCACCCTGTCAGCGATGCCGGACATACCAATGGCCGGCTTGGCCCTCCTGCTCGGCATCGATCCGTTCATGCAACGCGGACGCGGCCTCACGAATTACATCGGCAACGGCATTGCAGCGATCGCCATCGCTGGGTGGGAGAAGGACCTCGACATCGCCGAACTCAACCGTCGGCTCGATCGGGGTCCGGATGCCGACTTCTCCGCAGCGCTGGGTGTCGCGGCGGCGGAGGCGGCACGGGCGTCGGACGCCGGGAAGGCCGCAACGATCGGGTCCGAAAGACGCTCCGGGTAAGTGCCTTTGGCAATCCTGGTGCACACGTGTGCAGCTGAGTGTATAAATATATAAGCCACAGCCGGAACCGGTTGCCGAACCACACACGGATCGCTGGAGGGGGCTATATGCGCGATTCGCTTAGTCAATCCGTTGCAGGGCGGACGGCTCGCGGATTTTGGGTACGAGCGGGCGTGACTACTCTCGCGGTAGGCGCGTCGGTCGTCTTCGGCGCCACGGCGTCGGTGGCGGCGGAGCCCACGGCAGCGTCGGCAGGAACCGGGGGTACGGTCGCGCTCGAGGAAATCGTCGTCACCGCACGCAAGCGCAGTGAGAATCTGCTCGATATCCCGGCCTCGATTGCCGCCATTCCCGATACGGTCATCAAAGAAGCGCACATCACGCAGCTCGATGACATCGGCGGGATGGTCTCGAACCTCAACCTGTTCGAGGCGCACGATAACTCGCCGGCCGTGACGATGCGCGGTGTGGGCGCGTTCGAAGTGGTGCAGGGCGTTGGCTTTTACGCGAACGACGTGCAGCTGTTCGAAGGTCAGACCGTAAGGCCCAACGACATTGCGCGCATCGAGGTCCTGAAGGGCCCGCAGGGCACGCTCTACGGGGGCGCCAACATCGGCGGCGCGATCAAGTATGTGACCAAGGATCCGACCCCGACCTGGCAGAATGAGGGCACCGTCGAGCTCGGCCAATACGGCACCTGGAACCTCGCCGCGGTGTTGTCGGGGCCGATCACCGGCAAGCTCGGCGTGCGCGTGAGCGCCTACGACGACAACCACGATGGCTACATCCACGACACCTACCACAATACGACGTATGGCAAGGGCTACGACCGTGGCGCACGTCTCACGTTCGTCTATGAACCGCAGGCGGCGACCAAATTTCGGCTGGCGTTCAATGCCGACGACTACAGTTCGCAGAACCAGAACCTGCTGTACCGCGTGACCGAAGATCCGGGATTCACCACGCCGTATACCGCCAATGAGTACAAGTACTCGATCGACGACTATTTCAATCCGTCGTTCCTCCGCAAGATATTCTCGTCGACGCTGCAGATCGATCATCAGCTGAACGACGAGGTGGCGCTCACGGCGATCACGGCCCAGTTCCTTTCCTACAATCGGGGCGTCACCGACTTCGCCAAGAAGCCGATACCGATCGACCTGCTGTTCCAGAACGCTGACCATCGTGTGTACAGTCAGGAGGTTCGCTTGGGGTCCAGTGGTCACAGCGACCTGGACTGGCTGGTCGGCGCCTTCGCGCAGTACCACGGCATTGAATTCGACAACGGCGACTGGCTCTATAACGCAGATCCGAACAATCCCCAGATCGTAGGCACCGACAAAGATGTGCAGGACAAGATACAGAAGCAATATGCTCTGTACGGCGATGTCACCTACCACCTCGGCAGCTGGCAGCTGGAGCTCGGCGTGCGGGGCGAGTACTACACCAGCGACGAGAAGGCCTTCAACGACCAGACGCCGCCTCCGCAGAATCCGCACCTGACCGCGCCGCAGCTGAGCGGGCACGAGTTTTCGCCGCGCGTCTCGCTGCAGTACAAGCTCGGTCCGCAGACGAATGTCTACGGCACGATCGCACGCGGTTTCGAACCCGCCGACCTTGTCGAGCAGAACTTCAGAATCACCTCAATTCGCCCGGAGATCGCGACCAGCTACGAATTGGGGGTCAAATCACAACTTGCGCGCGGCGCGCAGTTCACCGCCGCGGTGTTCTACATCGACTACAAGGACCGACTCTACAACGTGATGCGGTTGGATCCTGTGCTGAATATCGTCGAAGTCGAAACCAACATCGGGCCGTCACGCAACTACGGCTTCGAGGCGGATTTCTCCGTACCCCTTTGGAGCGAGTTCAGGCTGAGCGGTGGCGTCGGCACGACCCGCGCGATATGGGGAAATGCGTTCTACGCGGATCCGCAGCTGACGGCGGCCGCACAGGCCGTGAACCCCGCGGCGCCTCCCGTGATACGTAATATCAACGGGCTTACGGCGCCGTTTACACCGGAGTACTCAGCGAATCTCGCGCTTGAATGGAGTCATGCACTCAGCAACGGCTACAAGCTGGGTGCGAGAATCGATGGCCGGGCGGTCGGCCAGTCTTATTGGGACCCGAATGACTTTGCGAGGCAGGAGCCGTACCAGCTGCTCAACGTCGGGGCGCACTTCGACGCTGCCAGGTGGACGTTGTCCGCGCACGTCTCGAACGTGACCGGGACAAAGTACAATACGATCTACTGGGACGCGTGGGATGTAGGTGCGCCGCACAGCATTGGACGCATCAACCGTCCGCGGACGTTTGTCGCGAGCGGCACCTTCCGCTTCTAGCAGGGCTCAGCGGGGCGGGCTGGTTCCACGATCCACCCCGCCTGGCGGGGTCAGTTGTTGGACGCCGGCCAGTAGTGCGGCGTCCAGGTCCATTGATGAAGGGCCTCTATATGACAGCCAGGGTTTCGGAGCGCCAGACGATTTCGCCGGAAGACGTCGATCCACGTCACGACTGGAAGCGACCTCTGCGTGCGCCCGGAGTGATGAATGTCGACTTCGAGGAACGAGTCGACTTCCGCCGGCTGCATCGTTATCGACTCGGCCGAGCGCGGCAGGCGCTGCGCGCCTCGAAGCTCGGCGCGCTGCTGGTATTTGACAACAACAATATCCGCTATCTGACCAGCACGGCTATCGGCGAATGGGCCCGCGACAAGATGTGCCGCTATGCGGTACTGGCCGGCGATGGCGAGCCGCACCTCTGGGATTTCGGTTCGGCGGCGGCGCACCACCGGATCTACGCTCCATGGTTGCAGCCGATCTGCTGTCACGCCGGCATGGTGGGTCTGCGCGGAACCGTTCCGCCGGACGCTGGCCTGATCAAGCGAGCGGCGCTCGAGATCAAGGCCGTGCTCGACGAAAACGGCGTCAGTGACATGCCGCTGGGGGTCGATGTGGTCGAACCGCCGATGCTGTTCGAACTGCAGAACCTTGGGATCGACGTACGTGACGGCCAGCAGACGCTGCTCGATGCACGCGAGATCAAGAGCCGCGACGAGATCATGCTGCTCAATACGGCGGCATCGATGGTGGACGGCGCGTATCACATGATCCACGAGAAGCTGAAACCCGGTGTGCGCGAGTCGGACATCGTCGCCAACGTCAACCACATGCTCTATTCGATGGGGTCCGACGACGTTGAGGCCGTGAACGCGGTGGCCGGTGAGCGCTGCAGCCCGCACCCGCACAACTTTACCGACCGCCTTATCCGGCCCGGCGACCAGGCGTTCTTCGACATCATCCAGTCGTACATGGGCTACCGCACCTGCTACTACCGCACCTTCAGTGTCGGCAGCGCGACGGATGCGCAGCGGGACGCCTACAAGCGAGCGCGGGGCTGGATGGATGCGGCAATTGCGCGCGTGCGCCCCGGCGTTGGCACTGACCAGATTGCGGCGGTGTTCCCGAAGGCAGAGGAGTTCGGCTTCCCGAACGAGATGGAGGCTTTTGCACTGCAATTCGGCCATGGCCTCGGCGTTGCCCTGCACGAGCGGCCGATCATCAGTCGCCTCGTGTCGATGGATAACCCGTACGAGATCAAGGCGGGCATGGTGTTCGCGCTCGAGACCTATTGCCCCGCCAGCGACGGCCGGTCGGCCGCGCGAATCGAGGAAGAAGTCGTGGTGACCGACAAGGGCTGCGAAGTCATTACACTGTTTCCCGCGGCCGAGCTTCCCATCGCCAACGCGTACTGACGTCAGACAATCGAGGAATTCCATGAGCCAGGCACAGGCCTCGCGCGCGACCGCAAACTCCAACCCGGACCGGGCGACCCGGCTGAAGCTGTACCGCACTATGCTCGAGGTACGGCTGGTCGAAAAACGCGCGTACGATCTTTTCATGCAGAACCTGATCAAGGGCACGAGCCATCTCGCGCTCGGACAGGAGGCGATCGCTGCTGGGTTCGGCGTCGCCATGCGCAGCGACGACTACAGCTTCTGCACCTATCGCGGTCACGCCCACACGCTCGTGCGTGGCGCGTCGATGGTCGGGGTGCTCGGCGAGCTCATGGGGCGCGAGTGTGGATTGATGGCCGGTAAGGGCGGCTCCATGCATCTCACCAGCGCTGAGCACGGCGCGCTCGGTTCGTACGCGATCGTCGGGGCGCACCTGCCGATCGCGGCCGGTGCCGCATGGTCAGCGCAGTATCGTGGCACGGAGCAAGTGGCGGTCTGCTTCTTCGGTGATGGTGCGACCAACATCGGCGCGTTCCATGAGGCGCTCAACTTAGCTGCGGTGTGGAAGCTGCCGGTCGTGTTCGTGTGCGAGAACAACCTCTACATGGAGTACACGCCGATCGGCGCAGTGACGGCGGTACCGCACCCCGCCGCTGATCGCGCCGCCGCCTACGGTCTCGATTCGATCATCGTCGACGGCAACGATGTGGACGCCGTCTATGCCGTCGCGATGCGCACGTTGGCGCGCGCCAGGGGCGGAGAGGGACCTTCGCTGGTGGAGGCCAAGACCTACCGGCACAGCGGCCATTCTCGTGCGGACCCAGGTAAGTACCGTCCGGCACCCGAGGTCGAGGCGTGGATGAAGAGGGATCCCCTGCCGACGTACCGGCAGAGACTGTTGAACCTGGCGATCCCCGAAGCCGAGCTTGCGGCGATCGAGGGCGACGTGCGGGCGCGAGTCGATGCAGCCACGGAGGCTGCGCGCAAGTCGCCGCCGCCGCCGGTCGAGCTTGCTTTCACGCAAGTGTGGGCGGACGGGGGCTCCGCATGGAGGAATTGACCTACCGTGACGCCGTCGCGCGCGGCATCGCGCAGGAAATGGCGCGCGATCAGAGCGTTGTATTCCTCGGCGAGGACATTGCGTCGGCGGGCGGGGTATTCAAAACGACCGGCGGCCTGTTGGAACGGTTTGGCCCGAAGCGGGTGCGCGATACGCCCATCTCCGAGCAGGCCATTCTCGGCGCGGCCGTGGGTGCGGCGATGACGGGTCTCCGGCCGATTGCGGAGATCATGTTTTCTGACTTCCTTGCGGTGTGCTGGGACATCGTCGCCAACGAGATGGCGAAGATGCGTTATATGACGAATGGCCAGGTCACGATGCCGGTCGTCATCCGGACGGCCAACGGAGCGGGCTCGCGCTTCGGGGCGCAGCATTCGCAGAGCGTCGAGAACTGGGCGATGATGGTCCCGGGCCTGAAGGTCGTGGCACCGTCGACTCCAGCCGATGTCATCGGACTGCTGGCCGCCGCTGTCCGTGATCCGGATCCAGTACTGTTCTTCGAGCACAAGTCGCTCTACGGGACCAAGGGCCTGGTACCCGAGGGCACGTTGGTCGACCAACTCGGCAAGGCTAATGTGTTGCGCCAGGGCAGCGACGTTACGCTGGCGGCGCTTGCGGCCATGGTGCCGCGAGCACTCGCGGCGGCGGAGCGTCTGGCGTCCGAGCACGGAGTCAGCGCCACGGTCGTGGACGTCCGCTCGTTGGTGCCCCTTGACACGGCGACGTTGCTGCGCGAGATACAGCATACGGGTCGGCTGGTGACCATTGAGGAGAACCCGCGCTTGTGCGGATGGGGCGCCGAGATCGTGTCGATTGCCGCGCACGAGATCTTTTATTCGCTGGACGGACCAGCGCTGCGGATAACGACCCCGCACCTGCCGCTGCCGTCGGCAGACAACCTGGAAGACGCGGTATTGCCTACGGTGGACCGCATCGTCAAGGAAATCGTTGCGACCTTCGACTAGCAGACGCCCCGATGAAGACCAACCTAATGAACATCCTGATGCCACAACTCGGCGAGACTGTCTCGGAAGGCACCATCGTCGCTTGGCTTAAGAGCGAGGGCGACACGGTACTCGCAGATGAAATACTGCTCGAGATAGAAACCGACAAGGCCGCGACCGAGGTGCCCGCGCCGATAGCCGGCGTATTGACGCGGATCCTGGTGCCTGCGGGGCAGACGGTCGTCGTCGGTACCGCGCTGGCGGTGATCGAGGCCGTCCCGGCTGCGGTGACAACCGCAACGACGGCGGCGGGCTCAGTCTTGGCGGAAACGCCGACCACGGCATCGTGGCGACCGGAGTCGGCCCCGGCCGCCGCCGCCCGGGGACGCTGGAATCGCGAGCCGAAAGTCGATCGCGCCGGGCAGCCGCTGTCTCCTGCCGTTCGTCGGCTCGTGCGCGAGCACGCACTCGACCCGAACGCAATCGTCGGCGGCGGTCGGAACGGCCGGGTCCGCCGCAGCGACGTGCTCGCTCGTGTGGCAGGCGCTGCGCCGGCCGCGAAGGCGATGGCCGTGCTGCCGACCGCCACAACCGGGCGACTGGTCCCCTTCAGTCGGCTGCGCAAGCGTATTGCCGAACACATGGTGCGCTCGAAGGCGACTAGTCCGCACGTGCTGCAGGCGGTCGAGGTGGATTTCAGCGCCGTGGTGTCGGCGCGCGCGAAGTACAAGGCCGCGTTTCAGGATCGCCACGGCGTGACGTTGACCTTCCTGCCGTTCGTGGCTCACGCCCTCTGCCGGGCCCTGGCCGAGTATCCGGCCCTGAATGCCAGCATCGAGGGCGAAGCCCTGCGGCTGCATGACGACGTCAATCTGGCCGTGGCCGTCGATCTGAATTTCGAGGGCCTGGTCGCGCCGGTCTTGCCACGCGCGCATACCTTGACGCTGACTGCCCTGGCCACCGGCATCCATGGGATCACGCAGCGGGTGCGGTCCGGAAAGTTCAGCGCCGATGAGCTCAGGGGCGGGACTTACACGCTCTCCAATTCCGGCAGCTTTGGCACTTTCCTGACGGCGCCCATCATCAACCAGCCGCAGGTGGCCGTTCTGTCGATGGATGGCATTCACAAGCGGGCGACCGTCGTCGAGTCTGACGCGGGCGATTCGATCACTATTCGACCAATCGGCGTGCTGGCGCAGTCATTCGATCACCGCGCAGTCGACGGCGCCTATTCGGCGGCGTACTTGCGCACGCTCAAAGGAATGATCGAAGCCCGCGACTGGGAAGGCGCCCTCCACGCTTGACGCTTGGCGGGGATCGGTCGTGCTCTGCCGTGCTTCGCGATGCGAACGCCCCTCTGGCGCACTCAGCGGCGCCAGTCAACCGCTCGAGCTACACTTCAGGCTTGATCATTTCCGGCCCGTGCTTACCGGAGACGCCGTCGCCATGGCGTTACGCATTCAAAAAGACGATGAATAGACGGCCTGCACCATCTGAGCCGTGCCCATGGGGCTTACTGGCCCTGATATTTCTGTCCTGGGCGGCTCGCGTCTGCAGCGGTGCCGAGCCCGTCGTGCTTGTCAGTGGCAACGTGTATACGGCCGATGACCGTAACCCACGCACCCAGGCCGTGGTCGCAGCGCACGGTCGCATTCTGTACGTCGGCACCAACGCCGATGCGTTGCGACGAGCGCCACCAGGCGCGCGCCGTATGGATATGCACGGCCTCACCATCCTACCCGGGCTCACGGACTCACACGCCCACCTGGCCGGTATCGGCTTCCGGGAGTTGAGCTTCAATCTGGAAGGCACCGCGAGCGTTGCAGACCTGAAGGACCGGCTTCGCGAGCGCGCAAAGCAGGGGACGCCCGGCGAGTGGCTCACGGGGCGAGGATGGATCGAGTCGCGCTGGACGCCTCCAACCTTTCCGAGCCGCACCGATCTGGATGAGATCGCCGGCGATCGGCCGGTGTTTCTTGAGCGTGCGGACGGGCACGCCGCGGTGGTCAACGGCCTCGCGCTCAAGCTTGCGCGCATCGACCGCAACACCCCGGACCCGGCTGGGGGTCGCATTCTGAAAGATCCCACGACCGGCGAGCCCACGGGCATGCTGATCGACAATGCCATGGACTTGGTTCAGCACCTGGTTCCGCCGCCGACGGATGCGCAGACCGAGCGGGCACTGGAGCTGGGGGCCGAGCGCAGCGTGCGCCTCGGATGGACGCAGCTGCAGATTGCCGGGAATAGTTTCCATGAAGTCGATCTCCTGTGCCGGCTGTACGCCTCGGGGCGCATCAAGCTGCGACTGTACGATGCGATCTACGGCCCGAGCGCCGACGTGCAACGGCTCCTCGCGGAGGGTCCGTCGATCAATCGCTGCGGCGACCGGTTGACGGTCCGCGGGATCAAGCTCTACATCGATGGCGCACTCGGCTCGCGCGGTGCAGCCCTGCTCGCGCCTTATAGCGATGCTCCCGATACCCGAGGGTTGACGGTTAACAGCGAGGCCACGCTGCTTCCGATCCTGACCCAAGCGCTCCGTCGGGGGCTGCAAGTCGAGACGCACGCCATAGGAGACAGGGGCAATCGCATCATGCTGGACCTCTACGAGAAGGCATTCGACAGCGTGCCCGTAAAGGGGCGGCCGATCGCTGCACCGCGTTGGCGCATCGAGCACGCGCAAATCCTCAGTCCCGGCGACATTCCGCGATTCGCGCAACTCGGAGTCATTGCCTCGATGCAGCCGTCGCACGCGATCAGCGATCTCTACTTTGCGCCGAGCCGCCTGGGGCCCGAGCGGCTAAAAGGGGCATACGTGTGGCGTTCCTTGCTGGACACGGGGGCCGTCGTTGTGGCAGGGAGCGATGCGCCTGTGGAGAAGGGCGATCCGCTCATCGAGTTCTACGCCGCGGTCGCCAGGCGCTCCATGGACGGCTATGCCGATGAGAATTGGCACTTGGAGCAGCGCGTGTCGAGGACCCGGGCACTGAAGATGCTCTCGAGCGGGCCGGCGTACGCGGCGTTCCAGGAAAACGAGCGCGGCAGCATCGAGGTCGGCAAAATCGCCGACTTCACCGTCCTTTCGGATGACATCATGTCCATTCCAGAAGCCGACATTCTTCGCGCACGCGTCGTGATGACGGTCATAGGCGGCGAGGTTGTCTACACCGAACCTCCAGCTAACCATTGATTTTTGATCCTATGGTGAAGCTGCCTGGGCCTGACCAATGCAGCGGTGCCGCACCGTGGTGACGGGCTTCAGCCGCCGATCTTGACCTGATAGGTCACGGCCAGCGAGGCGCTGGCACCGAGCGCGCCGCCGAACGTCCACTGCACCTGCCCGCTTGCGCCCAGCGCCGGCTGCGCGCTCACGGTGCAGGACGTGACACCCGCCGGCAGGGTGGCGGGACAGGCCGCGGACACGAAGGTCGTGAAAGCGGGGGTGGCGTCGTTGATGACCAGTGCCGAGACCGGCTGGGCGCCGTTGTTGGTGACGGTGAGGGTGTATTGCAGCGTGTCGCCGGGGTTGGCGTTGTCCGCCGTGGCCGCGGAGCTGCCGGTGGTGAGATCACTGACTACCTTCGTCAAGGCCAGTGCCGCCGGCGAGGCTACGGTCGTCACATCGCTTGCCGTCAGCGTCGCGGCGAGCGTAGGACTTGCGTTGTTGTAGCTGAAGGCCGCGCTCACGGCGGCGCTGCTCTGGGCCCCCGGGACGGCGCCCGCCGGTACGAGCACCTTCAGGATGAGACAGATCTTCTGCCCCGCGCTCATCGTGAGCGCCCCGCTCACCTGCGGCTCGCCGGTATCGAGCACGCCGTTGCAGTTGCTGTCCTGATACAGCACCTGATTCCAGGCCGGCGCCGACGGCGAGTCGCTCGAGCTCGCCGACAACGTGACGGTGCCGGCGCTACCGGCGACCACGGCATGCGCGTAGAACAGCGTGGTGCCGGCCTGCGCGGTCTGCGCTCCGCTGGGACCGAAAGTGTTGGCGGGCACCAGTCCGAAGTTCACGCCGCCGTAGGTCTGACCCGAGGACGGCGTGAAAGTCACGCTCGGGCGCGTGTAGCTGCCGCCGGTGGTGCCGGCGCCGCCGCCGGTCGCAAGATACCCGGAGGGCGCCGTCGGGACGATGGTGAACGCTCCGGAGGCGGTGGCCGGGATCCAGAGCGTGTAGGCGCCGTTCGACGAGGTCACCCCGCCCGCCGTGACCGCGCCGCCGCTCGCCTGCACGGCGACGCTGGCAATTCCGGGCTCGGCGCCGTCCTGGACACCATTGTTGGCTACGCCGGCGCCCGCGCCGGTGTCGGCGAACACGACGCCGCTCAGCTTGCTGCCGCTGAACAGGCCGAAGTTCTGCGGCGGCGGCGGGCCGCTCGCGATGACGGTGAGGTGAATGACCCCGGAGGCACTCTGCGTGCCGATCCACCCGGCTGGCAGCGCCGCGCTGACGTCGGTGAGGGTGTTGTTGCCGCTCAGGATGAGGCAGTAGTCGCCGGCCGGCACGCCGGGCAGCGCGTATGCGCCGCTGGCGGCGCCGACCGCGGCGGCGGCCGTGGCGGGGCTCTGACAGGTGCCGCCGCTGTCGGAGGCGAGCTTGACGTACAGCCCGGAGATCCCGGTGCCCGACTCGCCGGCATCGAGCGCACCGTTGTGATTGGCGTCGTTGTAGACCGTGCCGGCGATCGTCTGCGGCGGCGGCGTTAGGGTGAGGGTGCAGGTGATGTTGTCGCCGGTCTGGGGGGTGAGCGTGAAGCTCGTGCCCGCACCACCCGGCAAAACCGTGTTCGTTCCGCCCCAGGCCGAGGCGCCCGGGCCACTGTTGCTGCAGCTCATGCTGCCGGTGTACGTCGAGAGCGCGGAGAAGCTGCCGGCCGCCATGACGGCGCTCAGCGTGATGCTGTTGGTGCCGATCACCGCGGTGGCGCCGGTAGTCGCGCTCGTGGCGCCGCCGCTGGTGGTGACAGTCCTGATCGTGGCCGCCGGGCTCGTGTAGGCGATGGACGCAGTGAACTGATCGGAGCCGCTGACGCGGCCGGCGGGGATCGACACGTTGAACGTCAGGGGCGGCAGTGCAAGTGCGAACAGCGTCGCCTCGTTACCGGAGTACGTGCTCGAGACCTGGGTCGGGTTGGCCGTGCCGAGTACGACCGAGGCGTTGTAGTTACGGTCGTTCAGGAGCGGCGCGGTCTCGAGCACCGAGGTCGTGCCGGTGCCGGTCAGCGTCAGCGTCCCGCCGTTGAAGGCGGCGTAGTAGTTCACCGTGTCGATCAGCGACCAGGTCGCCGTGCTGGCGTAGGTGATGTTCTCGGGAGCGTTGGTGTTCTCGCCGTCGGCGGCGTAGAAGACGAAGCTGCGCGCGTTGCCGGAGCCATCCTTCACGCTCATCGAGGAGAGCGTGACGCTGCCGGTGCCCACCTGATTCAGCCAGTAGAAGATGGGTTTGCCGCTGATGCCGTTGTACGCCCCGTGCCCGAACGCGCCGCCCCCGGTCCACGACGGCTCCGCTACCAGCAGCATTCCGGTGGAGGAGACCGTGGCCCCGAGAGTCAGGCTGCCCGCGCCGCTCGGCAGAGTGAATGTAAGATTCTGCGTGGCGGTGGAGGCGGTGCTGAAGCCGGTGAAGTCGAGCCACCACAGGCTCTGCGCGAAGCTTCCCGTGCCGCTCGTGGCGTAGGAGCCGCCCGCGGCCAGCACGGGCGCGCTCGACAGGGCGAGCGTGCCCGCGAGCACCCCGGCGATTGTCAGATAGCGGAGCGCTCTCATGGCCGAGCCGCGAGGTTGCTGCGGGCAGAGGGCTGGCGGGCGGTGAGCGGACTGCCCGCGAACAGGCTCTCGTCGAACTTGAAGCTCAGGTGCAGATACACGCCGCGCTGGGTGTAAGCCTCGCCCGCGAGGTCGGGGGCGTCGAAGCCCTTGACATTGTAGCCGAGCGAGAGCCACAGGTTTTTCCACACCAGGTAGCCGACGTCGGCGCCGATGGCGTACTCGGTGGCGCCGTCGCCCCACATGCGGTAGCCCTGCACACCCACGTCCCAGCGCGAGGACAGATCGAGCGTCGAGCGCGCGCCCGCCAGCTGTGTCAGGGAGTGGCTGGCGAAACCGGCCGACCAGTCGAGCGCGCGCTTGGCGGCGTAGCGCGCGCTCGTCTGCCAGCCACGGGTGGGCTGGATGTTGAGGTTGCCGGCGACGATCCAGGCCTGCTCGTCGAGGTTCAGGCCCGGACCGAGCGTGGTGTCGAAGTCACGCTTGTATTCCACCTGGCCGAGCGCGTTCCACACGTCCGTGTCGACCGGCCGGAAGGCGAACCCGGACTGCACGCGCGCCAGCTCGCGTCCGCCGCCGCCGGCGAGCTCGGTCTGGCGGCTGAAGAGCGCGCGCTCGAGCAGCGTCCAGCTCGCGTCGAGCTTGTGCGCGAGTCCGGCGGTCAGCAGCCAGCTGTGCGAATTGCTCGAGGTCTGCCACTGCGCCTGCCCGGAGGCCTTCCAGTCGGCCTTCGGCGTATAGGAGGCGCCCAGCGTGATGGCATTCGCGGCGTCGGTGACCACACCCGACAGCGGGTTGATGCGCTGCAGGCTGGCCGACAGGCCGATGTCGTCGGGGAGCTTCCATTGCCGTCGCAGTCCGATCGCCGCCTCGCTGCTGCGTCCGTCCATGCTGTCGCCCACCCGGTACTCGTCAAACAGCTGGGTGGTATCGGGCAAGGTCGTGGCAATGCCGGCGACCGTCGAGTACTGCGAGACGGCGGGGTTGAGCGTGTAGGGGCCATTCAAGCTGTTGATGAAGTCGTGCTGCGCGTAGATGCGCGTCGTGGCATTCACCGCGTAGGTGCCGCCGATGGCGTCCTCGCGGCCGCCACTGCCGTCGATCGCCTGCTCGGCGAGAGCATAGGCTTCCGCTCCCTTCACCTCGGGAACCGGCACGGTGACCTTGGCGCGCACGCTCGTGTAGGCGGCGTCCGCGGAGGAGGCCGCGGTCGGCGCCGCGGGCAGCGGCGCGGCCGGCGTGAGAGGCAGCGCAGCGCCCGGCAGCGTGGGGCCGGCGAGCGCCGCCTCGGCGTTGGCGCTGCTGTAGCGCAGTCCCGCTTCCAGCTTGGCGTTGTGGGGCAGGACCCGCTCGAGCTTCAACTCCACGCCGGTCTGCTCGGCGCCGGTGGTGCCGTTGGAAGTGCGCTGCGACTCGGCGACCAGGCGATCCCTCTCATCCAGCTTGTAGGCGGCCTTGACACCGTATTGCGAGGCTCCGGCCGACTGCAGGCTGTTCGGGTTGTAGAAGTCCGCGTCGGTGTGCACGCCCCACACGTGTGCCTGCAGCGCCGCGCCGGAGTGCTGCAGGTCGAGACGCTCGCCGAGCCCGCTGCCCTGCAGATCGGTGCTGCTGCGGGCGAGCTCGGCCGTACCGGTCGTGTGCGCGTCGAACTTCTCGGTCGCATTCACACCCTCGAGCGTCAGGTGATTGAGCGGATCGGCGTCGTGAATGGCGGTCGCGCCGAGCGCCAGGCGCGGCGTGACCTGCACGCGGGCGTCGGCCCCCTCGACCCAGTGCTTCGGTCCGCCGGCGTCGATGGAGTAGCTCACGTGGATGTAGACGGGGTTCAGGTTGGCGTCGACGCTCGGCGCCGGGTTCTTGAGCAGCAGCAGGCCCGTGTAGGGCTCGATGGCGTAATCGGCGAAGGCCGTGAGCGGCGTATCGTTCAGGATCACGCCCGGCTGGTTACGGTCGCGCGTAATGACATCCACCTGCTGGCTGTTGGTCACGCCGCGCAGGTCGAGCTGGAAGGGGCCTGAGGTGCCGTTGGCGCGGAACTCGATGACGCTCTGCGTCGAGGAGGTGTCGCTGGCGAAGCCGTCCACCGCGAGGCTGCCGAACTGCCAGTGGCCCTTGCCCCCGTTCAGCGCGCGCGCGTACTGGGTGAGCTGGCGCGCCGGGTTGTCGCTCTGGGTGCTGTAGTCGCCGTACAGAACGTAGTTGGTACCGTTCTGTACCATGACATACAGCTTGCCGGTCGACTGCGCATCGAAGCCGCGCGCCGAGGAGTCGCCGTACACGGGGTAGAACTGATCGGGCTGGATGTCGCGGAACAGCGTGGTGTCGGAAGGCTTGTCCGAATCGTAGGCCAGCGTGAGGAGCGTCGAGCCGAGCACCTTGCCCTTCAGGAACAGCGCGGTGCGGGCGCCGACGTCGTCCTTGCCGCCGTCGAAGCTGCGCGACACGCTCCGGATCTCGCGCTCGAAGACGTCGCCGCTCTGCGCCGGCTGCAGCGCGGAGGGGCTCAGGTTACGCAGGTTGAGCGTGCCGGCGACGAGGCCGACGCCAATCAGCGGCCGCAGGTTCGGGGTGAATTCGACCGCGGCAGTGGCCTTCACCACGCCGCTCGTCGCGCCGAGCTCGGCCTTGCCCGGCTGCGCCGGCGGCAGCAGCAGCAGCCGCAGCGCGCCGCCGGTGACGAACACCTGATTGCCCGAGGGCCCGCTATCCACGCTGCCGGCCTCGGCCGCCCGCTGCCAGCGCCCGAGAGTGGTGCTGAGCGTGACCGGCGTGCGCGCGCTCACCGGCAGATCGTTGGCATCGCGCAGGCGGATCGTCACCGTGACCGCGGTGGCCGCGTCCGCCACCGCCTGCGGCGGCGCCTCGATGAGAATGTGCGCCAGCTCGCCGGGGGCCAACACGGTGATCGCCGCGCTGCCGCGCTCGGTGCCGAACTCGTCCAGGGCGCGCACCGCGAGGCGGTTGCGGCCGGGCGCGAGATTGACGCCGATATACTCCCAGGCGACGACCTGGGTCTTCTCCAGGCTGCTCATCTTGCCGACCTGGGCGCGCGGCACGGCCGTGCCGTTGACCGTGAGCTCGAAGTGCGTCCCAAGCGGACCTTTCACCTGCACCGGCGTCTGGGCGATCCCGAGTACCTCGCCGTCGCTCAGGTTGACGAAGGCGACGCTGGCATCGAGCGCCGGCAGCTTCTGCTCCAGGGCCTCGGTGCGCAGCTTCTGGCGCAGGGCGCGGAAGTCGGCGACGTCGGACTCATCGACGGCCGCCGCCCGGGTGGCGGGCACCGCCACGGTCGTGGGCAGCGCGGTGGAGTCCTCCTGCAGCGGCGCACGCGCCGGAACGTTCAGCGGCAGGGGCACGCCCTGCGCCTGCGGCGCATACGGCCCGCCCGGGTCTGCCACGGCCCCGAGGGGTGCGGGCGAGCCGGCGAAGGGCGTGATGCCCGCCATGCCGGAGGCCATGGCCAGCGGCGCGACCGGCGAGGTGTTGCCGGCCGGCCCCGGCGCGGCACCGGGCAGCTGGATGGCGCCGCTCGCCGGCGCCGTGCGTGCGTCGGTGGCCGTGAGATGCGTGTTGTTCTCGGAGAACAGCGTGCGTGAGAGCTGCAGGATCTCGCTCGGAGTCTTCAGCGCCTGGCGTCGTGCCTCGATCTGCTCACGCAGCCCCGCCGGGCAGCCCGCGAGCCCAAAGTCGGTCTTGTGCAGTTCGCCGTTGGTGAGGTCGACGAACGCACTGTTGGCATCGAGGGCGTTGCGGTTGCCGAGCACCTCCAGGCGCGTGCCGGCAGGCAGCGTGCTGGCGTCGACCTTGGCGACGTGCAGGCGCGGGATCAGTCCGTAGAGACTGTACTTACCCTGCTCGTCGGTCACCGCGTACGTGCCGTCCTCGAGGTAGATGCGCACGCCCGGCACGCCGGGCTCTTCGGGATCCTGCACCCCGTTGCCGTTGCAGTCGGCGAACACCTTGCCGATCAGGTACGCCTTGGAGTCGAACACGCCGCCGACGACCTGCACGGCCGCGCTGGCGCGGTTGGAAGCCAGGCTGCCGCTCACCGCCTGCGCGCTGTTGACGCCGCTGCCGCCCTGCGCGCCGACGCCGAGGCGCACGCGGTAGCTGAGCGTGGCCTGTGCGCCCTGCGCCAGAATGCCCAGCGAGAACTGCAGCGCCGGGCCGGCGCCGCCTGCAGGATCGGGCAGCGCCGCGCCGTTCAGCCGCGCGCTGCCACGCACGTACGAGAAGCCCGCCGGCAGCAGGTCGTTCACCAGCGTGCCCGCCAGCGCGCCGGCAGAGGCGTTGTTGATCTGGACGGTGTAGTCGACGAAATCGCCCACCTCGGCAGTGATCTTGTCGGCGCTCTTGTGGATGAGCAGGCCGCCGGCGGAGGCCCTGTCGAGCGGCACGTCGAAGCGGACCGGCTCGCTCTGCGTACCGGAGATGATGAAGCTGTTGCCGTATGAGCCCTGCGGATCGATGACACGGCCAGCCGGCTGCTGCGCGGGCGGGACTCGCGAAGGGAACACTTCGCCGCCGGGAGGCGTCAGAACCAGCCTGTAGGTGCTCGGCGGAACGATCGGGAAGGCGTAGACGCCGTCCGCGCCCGTCACCACAGTGGCCGGTCCCGCGCCGCCGGCGGCACGCAGCACGCGCCCCGGTGCGCCGGGGTTGCCGCCGTTGCCGGCCCCGGTGACGTCGATGAGCTGTACCGTCACGCCGGCCACCGGCGCATTGCTGTGGCTGTCGAAGACCACGCCCGAGGGGTCGATCAGCAGGGTCGTGCTCACCGATACCGCGACGCTGCCGCAGTGCGTGACGTTCGCGGTCACGACGTCGTTGCGCAGCACCTCGAGGACGCCGTCCCCGGAGGCCACCGGGCGAGCCGTTGCGTCCGCCGTGGGCACGTCCGGCTGGATGCGGAACAGGCCCGTGTTAGGCGCGGTTTCGGTGGCCGCGAACGTCTCGGTGTCACCCGTCAGCTGACTCGTCACGCTCACGGGTACGGTGAGCACGCGGGTCGGGTCGACGTTGCAGGCCGCGGCGTCGAGCTGCACGAACAGCGGTGCGCCGGCACTGCCGACCGCGCTCGGCGCGCTGTAGCTTGCGCTGCTGAAATAGGCGATGGCGGCCGGGCGTACCGGCAGGCTGATGACGAGCGCGTTGCTCGGCGTGCTCAGCGGGGCGCCCGAGGGCGTGCTGGCCCAGCCCGCCGTCGCGAGCGCGCTGAACGAGCCGCTGGCATTGCCGTTCACGGTAACCGCGAGCTGCCCGACGAGGCTCGAGTTCGCCGCCAGAGCCGGCATGGCCCAGGCCACGGCATCCACCGTGGCACCTGCGGGGACGGTGGTCGCGTAGCTGTTCGCGGCCGTTCCCGACAGGTGGTAGAGGGTCTGCGCGCCCGCGGTTGCTGTCTGCGCGCCCGCGAAGCTGGTGTTGGCGGGCACCGGGAAGCTCAGGAGGAACAGGCTCGCGCCCGCGCCGTTGACTGTGACGCTCACCGGATAGGCGGCGGTGCCGCCACTGTTGGCAGCGATCGAGGTGAGATTGACCGTGGCGGCCGGGGTGCTCGAGCCGCTCGCCGCGCTGACCGTGACCGCAATGGCCGCCGGGCCGCCGCCGGCGGTGACCGTGGCACTGACGGTGTTGGACGAGAGCGTGGCCGAGTACCCCGAGACCGAATCGGTGAAGGTGGCGGTGGCCGTGTTGCTGATGATCGTGCCGGGCGGGGGCGTCGCGCCCTGCGCCAGCGCCGCGAAGCCCAGCAGCATGCCCGCGATCCGCAACAGCTGCAGTGGGCGAATCATGACGGTGCCGGCCTACGAAACGGGAGCGGGGGAGGTGACACAAACACCTCCCCCGCACCGCTTATGGCCGTTGTTAAGGATTGATCTTCACGCCAAAGGTCACTAGCGCGGATTGACCTGGAGTCAGCGTGCCCACGTTGGCGGTGACGGTCCCGGTGCCTCCGACCGCCGGACTGCCGGCCCCGATGCTGCCGACCGTGGTGGCAGCCGCGGAGCTCAGCGTGGTGTAGGTCGGGGTGGCGTCGGACACCACCACGGAGGTGGCGTTGCTCGAGCCGACGTTGCTCACCGTGATCTGGTACAGCACGCACTGGCCGGGCTTGGCGCTCACGCCGGTGAGAGCGTAGGTCGTGCCACCGGTGGGACCGGTGCACGCAGCATCCAGCGCCTGCGCCTTGCTCAAGGTCAGATTGCCCGCGATCACGGTGGTGCTGTCGGTAGCCACCGCCGCCGCCGGCGCCGCGGTCACATAGCTGCCGTTGGTGGTCGTGACCGTGACGGTGGTCGTATCCACGGCACCGACCACTGCACCGCTCGGGGCGATCACCTTGACGAAGACGGTGATCGACTGTCCGGGCGCGAGGCCGCCGGCCAGCCCCGACACGGTGTTGAGATTGCCGGTGATCTGCGGGTCGGTCGCGTCGAGGGTGCCGTTATTGTTGCCGTCGTAGTAGAGCGTCGCTATCCAGCCGCCCTGGTTGTTCGCGGCGTTGAACGCGATCGAGCTCACTGAGCCGTTGCCTTCCGTGACGTTGCCGGTGTTGATCAGCGTCTGGGTATAGACGTAGGAGCCACCCGGGTAGGTCTGACCGGCCTGGTTGGGCGTAACGCTGATCGAGCGCACCGCGTTCACGGTGACCGCGTCGTGGATGGTGTCCGCCGCCCCGGAATTGGGCGACACGGTGCGGAAGTACAGGTCGTTGGTGCCCGCGGCGTAGCCGGCCGGCACGCTCACCACCGCGCATATCACGCTCGAGCCGAGCGAGGCGACGGTGCCGGTATTGGTTACGGTCGCACCGGTGCTCGAGCAGTTGCCCGCCCCGCCGTCGGCCTTGAAGGTCACCGTCCAGCCTGCCGGCAGCGTGATGCTGGCGAAGCTCGACACGGTGCTGGCCGCGAGGTTGTAGCTGTCGGGCGAGGGGCCGCGATTGTTCGCGACCAGTACGAACGTGGTGCTCGTGGCCGGGTTGGTGGCGTTGGTCACCACCGCCGTGGCCTCGGGGCCCGGACCCTGTCCCGGCGCCGGGGAGCCGGCGTTGTAGGGGCTGTTGTTGGTCACGTCGACCGCGTTGGCGGAGATGGCACTGAGGGTGTCCGCGGCGGTGGCCGACTTGGTGGCATCGAATACCGAAGTGGCCGTCTTCTGCAGGGTGAACGGGGCGCCGGCGTTGGTCGCATTCGGCGGCAGGGTCGCCTTGACGATCACGTTGTAGCTGGCGCCGGCCGCCAGCGGTCCGGTGTCGAGCGTGCCGTCGCCGTTGGTGTCGGTGAGCGGGGTGACGCCGTCACTCTTGAACAGCTGGAAGGTCGTGCCGGCCGGGAAAGTGGAGCTACCGGTCGCGAGGGTGACGTTGAAGGTATCGGAACCGTTGCCGGTGTTGTTCACAGTGTTGGTGAAGCTCACCGTCGAGCCGGGCGCGGCGGGTCCGGGGAGCGTCTGGCCGCTCAGGGTCACGCTGGCGACCTGTTTCACCTGGAACGGCACGGTGTTGGAGCTGCCGGGCACCGTGGTGCCGGCGCCGTTGTTGTAGGAGTACGTCGCCGTGTTGTTCAGGGTGCCGGTCGCCGTGCCGGCCGCGACATTGACCTGGAAGGTCACCGTGCCGGACTGGCCGGGGGTGACCTGGGCCAGCGTTGCCACCAAGGTGTTGGTGGCGGCGGTGTAGCCGGACGTGATGGTGTTGGGCGCCGTCCCGGTGGTCCCGCCGGTATCCGACAACGCGGTCGAGCCGGTCACGCTCCAGCGGCCGGAGCTCGCCACGTAGGTCATGCCGGTCGGAATCACGTCGGTCAGCGCCACGCTGGTGGCGGTGCTGTTGCCGGTATTGGTGTAAGTGAGCGTGTAGGTGTACGGACCCGAGCCGGGCGCCCCGCTCGCGGCGCTCACCGCCTTGGTGACCGAGACCACCGCGTTGTTGGTCACCGTGGTCGTGTCGGTGTTGCTCGCGGTCTTGGTGGCATCGAACGCGCTGGTCGCGGTCACGGTGATGGCATTAGTCTGCCCGGCCGTGGCAGTACCCGGCAGCGTTGCGGCGACGATGAACTTGAAGGTGGCGCCGGCGGCCAGCGCGCCGCTCGAGGTGATCGGGGAGCCGGTGGGCTGACCGCTGCCGTTGTCGGCATAGATCTGCACGGCGGTCATGGTGAAGCCGCCGGAGTTGCCGGTGGTCAGATTGAAGGTGTCGCTGCCGTTGCCCGTGTTGGTCAGGGTGTGCGGGTAGTACGCCACGCTGCCGGCGGTGGCGTTCTGCGCGCCGTTCTGCGTCAGGGTGAGGCTCGCCACCTGCTGCACCGTGGTCTGCACCACGTTGGACGTGACGGTGTGCGACACGCCCGAGGTGTCGGTGTAGGTCGCCGATGCCTGGTTGCCGATGGTGGTGCCGGCCGGCGGCGGTACCGCCTGTGCCCCGTTGAGGGCGGCCAGCAGCAGGCCGGCGGTGAGCCACGTGCGTCGCAGCCAGCCGCCCTGAGAGCGGCGTGCGGATGGCGACAGATGAATTATTGGATTCTTCATGATGAGCTCCGGAAAACGAATCTGTGTGGGTTACCCGCGGGGATGGGCCGGCGCCGTGCCGTTCCCGGCCGGCGCTACGTCGTTGACGCGCACCCGCGCCTGCACCTGGGCGCTGCCGCCCGGCGGCAGCGTGCCGAGACTCCAGCGCAGCGCCCGGTACTCCTCGATGGGTACCAGCACGCGCTGCTCGGAGCCGTCGGCGAGCCGCGTCGCGCGCGTCAGTGGCAAGGGTGCGAAGTGAGTGCTGTCGGTGCTCGCGAGCGCATCCGGCGGAATCTGCGAACGGTCCACCAGCGTGGTGCCGGCGGGAATCGGCAGGTTGGCCACGAGCCCGAGCACCGCCGCGGCGGAGTGATTGGTGTACCTCGCGCGATACTCGAGGATGTCGCCGGGCTTGCTGACCGGCGCGGGCCTGAGGACCGTCTTGCCGTCGACGGTCGTGACCTGCGCGACGGTGAGCTCCGAAACCACTTGGGGCGGTGCCGCCCAGGCGCTCCCGAGCGCCAGTGCCGCCGCCAGCAGGGCCAACCAACGCCGCTGAATTATCGTTCGCATGACATCTCTCGATCTTTCCAAAACCAACATGCCCCCCATTGGACCTGAAGCTTGGCGTTGGCTTGCAACCGATTTCACAGATCGGCGCAGCGCAGCATGCAACTGGGCTGCGAGACGCCCGGACTGTGACGTGATTCACCGGACCGTACCGTGATTCCCCGGACTGAATACGATTGCAAACCGGTCACGGCAGCCGCAGTGAGACGCAGTCCGCAGCGTCTGCGGGCGCGCTGCGCGCGCTGCGGCGCCGGTTGGTATGCTTGACGCCGTGACAGGACGCCGCCGCACTGTACCCGCGACCATGGTCGACATCGCCAGACTTGCTGGCGTGTCGGCGACCACGGTGTCACGCGCGCTCGCCGGGAGCGAGCTCGTGCCGCGCCACAAGCGCGACAAGATCGCGAAGCTGGCGAGCGAGAGCGGCTACGTGGTGAATACGACCGCGCGCAATCTGCGCCTGAAGCGCACGCAGGCCCTGAGCGTGGTGGTCCCGCTGGAGGCGGGGCAGATGCTGCGCGACCCGTTGCACTTCGAGATGCTGGGGCACCTCGCCGACGAGATCACGCGGCGCGGCTATGGGATGTTGCTGCAGAGGGCCACGGCGCCGATCAAGGACCCACTGGAGGAGCTGATCGGCTCGGGGCGCTCGGACGGGATCGTGGTCCTCGGGCAAAGCACCCAACACTTCGCCCTGATGAAGGTGGCCGCGCGTTATCGCCCGCTGGTCTGCTGGGGAGCACACGCCCGCAAGCAGTCGTACTGCACCGTGGGAACGGACAACGTGGCGGGCGCGCGGGCCGCGGTCGAGCATCTGCTGCAGACCGGGCGACGCAATATCGTGTTCATCGGCGATACCTACGTTCCCGAAGTGCGGCAGCGTTACGAGGGCTACCGCGACGCGCTCGCGGCGGCGCCGTCCGGTACCGCGGGAGCGCGCCTGCTCCCGGCCACGGCGCAGACGGTCTACGAGGCCATGCGGGTGTATGTGCGCGAGGAGCCCGAGTTCGACGCGGTATTCGCCGCCAACGATCTGAGCGCGATCAGCGCAGTGCGCGCGCTCAACGCCTCCGGCCGTGCCGTGCCGCAGGACGTGGCCGTGGTGGGCTTCGACGATATCCCCACGGCCGCGCACAGTAATCCGGCCCTGACCACGGTGCGCCAGGACCTGCGCCGCGGCGCCGAGCTGCTCGTCGGGCTGCTGCTGCGGCGTCTCGAGGGCGAAGAGACCGCCTCGCAGGTGCTGCCGGCCGAGCTCATCGTGCGGGAGTCGAGCGCCCCGCGCCAATAGTGGCATCCTCGCGGATGTCTCCAAAGCCCGGAAGTAGGGTGCAACTCCTTACTGGCCCGCCAATTATTCAGGCGTGGGTTGCCGGCATCCCAGCTGCGCTTTGAACGCAGCTATCGGCCCTGCCCTGGAGCGATTTCGGCAACGCGGCGCGCAGCCGCCCTGCCACCGCAATTGCGATGGCCTGGGTGGCGCGTGCATCGGGGTGCAGATCGCCGGGCAGATGCCAGCTCGGATCGAGTCGCACGTGCACGTACGGTAATCCGGCCGCATCGAGGATGCGCCGCCGCAGCATCTCCTCTGTCGGGCTCTCTGGACCGAATTGCGGTACAACGATCAGCGGCTCCGCGCCGCGTGCCCGAGCGAGTTGGACCAGCGCCCGCAGGCTCTCGCGGGTTCGCAGGATCCCGCGCTCGATGGCAGCACTGCTGCGGTAGGGAAACAGCCAGGGCAGCAGCGCGGCAAGGCGCCAGTGTTGCACGGGCGGCTGCCAGATCAGCCCTGCTGCCAGGCGCGGGCGATTGTCGAGGAGGTTGCGATCGAACAGGGAAGGCATGAACAGCGTCACCACAGCAACCGGCTCGCGAAAGCGCGGCAGCTCAGTTGCCAGGCGCAGATAGGACTGGTCGCTGCTGTAGTCGGACACCGCCAAGTCGGCGCTCTGAATCCGCAGCAGCGCGCTCACGCGGGCGGGTATCGTCTCGTCCCACGCGAGCCCGAATCCGGCAATGATGGATTCGCCAGTGAAAAGAATTGTGGGCTTCTCGGGGTCCACAGCTGTCCCGGGCCCTGACACCCGATAACCAGCGGCATCGAAGCTATAGTGCACACGGCGACCCGCCTCCTGCACTACGACGGATCGCGACGGCACGAACACCCAACCCAGCCGAGTGTCGGCACTGCGCCGCGGCTCCTGCTGCAGTGGATCGGCATCGTGAGGGTGCGGCGGTTGAGTGCGCAGGATCAGCTCGCCGGCACCGAGCGCCAACACTATCGCAACGATGATCCGCAGCGTGCCGCCGGTGGTCGCGCGGATCAGGGCGTTGGCGAGCGGGCGGCGAAGGACGAGCGAGAGCACGGCACCGGACAGACCAATGAGCCCGCGCGCCGTGTGCTCCGCCGCCACCATGGTCGCGCGATCCACGGCAAAGACCGGCAGGAAGTGCCTATCCCACCAGCCCTGGTCTGCAGCGAGCGCAACCAGCATTAAAGCAGTGCCCAGACCGACCAACGAGGCCTCGATGATGAGGCGCCGGCTCATGTTCTCTGTCGGCGGCCTACGGTGACGAACAGCCCGCCCTCATGCCCCAGGCTCCTCATCCAGGCGAGCTGTGCCAGCCAGGCTTCAGGACTCCAGGTGTCGGCGGCCGCTGTCAAGAGATCGGCCGGAGTCTCGCCGAGAAGTGCGCTCGGGTACGTCCGCACGTACTCGACGCCATTCTCGTTGAACCAGTTCTGCACTTCGCCGACGGTGTGCCGATGCTCTTCCGGATGCTGATATTGATCCCTCAACCAGGCCTCGCGGCGCGCCGGCTCGGCGTCCCGCTCGCGCAGCACCGGATCGAATGGCACCCATCGATAGCCGGACATCCGCGCGACGAAACGCCGCAGCCGGAGCGGGATGCGCGCGAATGCATTGTAAAGGCCGACGATGATGATCCCGCCCGGCCGGGCCAGCGAGGCGATGCGCGCAAAAGATTCCCGCGGGCTCGGCGTATGGTGCAGGACGCCCGACGCGTACACGACATCGAATGCGCCAGGCCGCAATCCCGGACGGTGCAAATCGGTTTCGACGAATTGCACGCGCGCGAGTCCGAAGCGCCGCGCCGCGTCTTGGGCGAGTTGAAGCGAAGCACGTGTCAGGTCCGCGCCAATGACCAGGCGGTCGGCGCGTGTCAGGTAAAGGCTCATCTGCCCGGTGCCGCATCCGATCTCCAGAATGCGGGCATCTCCGGGAATTGCCTCGTTCAGGAGTCGCGCAAACTTACTGCGTTCGGCCCGTGCGCAGAGTGATGACAGGCTGTCGCGCGGCCCGTAGCCGGGAAAGGGAGCACGCTCGTAAAAGCGGCGTACGGCGTCAGTGCGCGCGTCGCCGCCTAGGCGCAAATTCGGGATCCCATCGGGAGCCGTATAGCGGACGCCGCACCCCTCACACTGCCAGCTGATAGCCAGCGTGCGGCCGCAAATTGGGCAGGCAAGCAGGTCCCGTAACGCGTCCATCCCTCAAAAGATGGAGTACACAAACGGAGCCAGTGCCTCCACGCTTGCGGCAAGGACCAGCACCAGTCCTAGTACACAGAGAAAAACGGCCAGCGGCAGCAGCCAGCGTTTGGCAGGGCCGCTTCGCCACATGCCACGGGCGAGGTCCGCGATCGATCCGCCCGCATTGCCGAGTACGATCAGACTGCGTCTTATCCTGCCACGCTTCTTGAGCACGCGACTTGCTCCTGGTGTATTGCCGATGACGCCCGTTTCGCCACCCGCGTCCGGCCGGCGATCAACACGTCGATTCCACTGCGCCGGAAGGTGCAGTATCCCTCGACGGCGCGATTGACGATGGGTTCTCCGGCGAGGTTGAACGACGTGTTGAGCAGCACCGGTATACCGCTGCGCTGTCCGTAACACTTGAGCAAGGCGTGGAGCCGAGGCGCCATGCTTTGCTCGAGCGTTTGCACTCGGGCCGAGCCGTCGATGTGCGTGATCGCGGCGAGCCTTGTCCGCCACTCGGGCCGCACAGGGAAAACCCCCGACATGAATCGTGCTAGACGCGCCCCACCGGCCGGCAGCTCGAAGTATCGGTCAGCAGCCTCAATCGGCACAACGGGCGCGAACGGCCGGAATTCCTCGCGATACTTGATGTCGCGGTTGAGTCGATCGCGCGTTTCCGCGGCGTGTGGCGCGGCCAGAATACTGCGGTGCCCGAGCGCACGCGGTCCAAATTCGAGCGCGCCGTCCATCCACCCAACGACTCGGCCTGCAAGGAGATCGTCCGCGGTCCGCTCGATCAATTCCGGATCGTCGAATTCGTCACACGGCTGGCCATCTTCGCGCGCTAGTTGCGCAAGCGCCGCTCCGTCCACGGTCGGTCCCCAAAACGGATGGTCCGGGACCTCACGATCCGGATTGCCGAAGTGAATCCGGTCGGCATACAGAGCGGCGCCGAGTGCGCAACCGGCATCACCGGGCGCCGGCGGAACGAATAGCCGTTCGAAACCCGAGTCAGTGAGGATCCGTGCATTGGCGACTCCGTTCAAGGCCACGCCACCGCCCATGCACAAATCGGGCAACCCCGTTTCCTGCCGGACCGCAACCGCGATCTCCACCAGCGTGTCTTCGAGCACCCGCTGCACGCTTGCAGCACAGTCCGCAAACCGTCTTCCCGCTGCGGTGTGCAGATCGATCGGCTCGAACGGCCTGCGCGGTGGGCCGAACAGATCGATAAACCGCGACGAATAAGAGCGTTGGGCCGTAGTGTGGAACTCGAAGTAATCGAGGTCGAGGGCGAAGGCGCCATCCGGTGTGCGGCGGATGAGCCGACGGACTTCGTTGACGAGTGTTGGACGGCCGTAACTGGCCAGCCCCATGACTTTGTATTCCCCCTCGTTCACCTCGAAGCCGAGATACGCTGTAAAGGTCGAGTAGAGCATCCCCAGGGAATGGGGGAATCTAACTTCACGCAGCAGGGTGATGGAGGCGGAACTTTGGGCACGCCGCGCGCCGAGGCCGATAGACAGCGTGGCCCACTCGCCGACGCCATCGGTCGTCAAGATCGCTGCGCGCTGGGTGGGTGCCGTGAGGAATGCGGCAGCGGCATGCGATTGATGGTGCTCCGTGAACAGAACCTTGCGCCCGGGCATGCCCAAGTGGGAGGCGATCACACCGCGCATCCAGACTTTCTCTCCGAGTGAGTTTTTCATCGCCGTGGGGAATGCACGCCAGGAGCGCGGGAACTCGCGCAGCATGCAAGTCAGAATGCGATCGAACTTCAGCATGGGACGCTCGTAGAAGACCACCGCGTCGAGCGCCTCCGGGCCGATGCCCGCCTGATCCAAACACCACTCGATCGCCAACAGCGGGAAGGCCGCGTCATTCTTGCGGCGCGACAGCCGCTCTTCTTGCACCGCTGCAATCGGCACCCCATCGATTACCAGCGCCGCCGCCGAATCATGATAGTGAGCCGAGATTCCCAGAATCTTCATGTCAATACTGCCTGTCGAGTGACGCGTTGCGCTCCGCGGAGACCGGCCGCCAGCCAGCCGGCTCCTGCCGGGCGGAGCGCTTGGCGAAGTAGGCAAAGGGCGGCAGCAGAGTAAAGTACAGCACTGTCAGAATCAGCCAACTGATGCCGCCAGCGAGCGCGATCGCCAGCCGCAAGTAGCCCTTCCACAGGCGACCGAGACGCGCCCGCCACAACAGCCACCGGTGGTGCTGAGGCGAGACGCGCACGAGCTGCGAGAACGTGTAATTCATGTGGTGGGCCTCGTCTCGAAGAATCTCTTCAAAGACCGCGCGCGTCGGCGGGTCGTGCTGCAGTACGTCGCGATAGCGTGCGAAATCCGTTGCGGCGGATTTTTCTGATAAGTGGAGGAAGGCAAGCAGAGCGCCAATCTCGAGCTCCTCGACTCGCAAGTCGTCCAGCCCACGCTCGCCCGGAGCCAGCCAGTCGGCCCGGTAGCCAGATCGGGGAGGTTCGGGGAGTACACGCAGCAGAGCCGCGCCGCGCCCGCGAAACAGCTCCGCATGGCGCTGCTCGTCGCGCGCATGGCGCAGAAATTGCCTGCGCAATAGGGAATCTGTGGTCATTTCGGCGGCGCGGACCAAATCGCGCCCGCCGTCGGCCTCGGTTTCCGCGAAACGGAGCAGCTTACGCGCCCGCCGCGCTGTATCCAGCCAGACCCACCGATGCAGCGGCCGCAGGAGGCTGCGTATTAGCTCCATGAGACGACCGGCAATGTTGGGATTGGGCCCATTCAAGGATCTATGGCGCTACCTCGGCACCACACATCTGCATGGTGCTCTCATGCTGTGAGTACCCAGAAAGAGCGCAAGCGTTCATGAAGATCGCTAGATTGCGGCTTGCGGGGTTGCAGCTTGAGTGTTGGCTGTGCCAAAGGCGCATGCCACGGCAATCGCCCCTGCGGTCGGCCAAGGCTGCACCGGCCACGATCGCGGGGGCCCCGACTAGTTCGGCGTCGGAGAGTTCGAGGGGCATGCGGCCAATGTTGCCGCGGTCGTGCGGGCTGCGTCGACGCAGGAATCCGCTACTGCGGCTACTGTACGAGCCGCGGTCTCAGCGTCTGTTTGCGCGATGCTGAAAAACTCGCTGTAACGGCGCGGGCGATCTGGACCCGCGCTTCCGATGGAATGGGCCAATGAACGTCGCATTCGGTGCAACGCGCCTCGATGGGGTGGCCTAGTTCGAGCAACCGCAGCAGCTCGCTGCGAGCGTACGTCTCGATCACCCGCTCGCGCTGGCACGTCGGGCACGTCAAAGTGAAGGAAAACAGCTGATTCATGGCGTCACCCCTGACGGTTGGCCGTCGGCGAGGCGCGCGTCGGAAACCCGGCTGATCCTTGCCTAGCGACGCGTGTTTACATCGTAGTCAGAGAAACAGTGTACGGAGCGTAACTCCGGGGAGGAGCCACGCCTATCGGCAAAACCACCACCCGTTGCGCCTCGAAACAAAAGCGAGAGTGCCGATGATAATCAGAAGGATTTCCATAGGTTGCCTTTACCCGGTCACGCCATTTGGTAGCGGCCAGCACAGGCAGGAGACGCAACATGGCCTCTGGCGCCGTGCTTGGGGCGCTTCAGTGATGGCCTTCTGGGTCGACGCGGCTGGGCGGGCACCCGGCTCAGGTCACTGGATGGTGACTTCCCGCATCAGGCCGCATCGCTCGCCGGCTGAGGACATTCGCAGACCAGACGGGTTCCGCCAGTTTCCCCTGGTCCGATCGACAGACGAGCGCCGATCAATTCGGCCCGGTAGTGCATGATCTTCAGACCGAGGCCGGCTGACTCCGTCGCGTCCGGCGGTATTCCGATGCCGTCGTCCTCGATCTCGAGCCGTAAGGTATCGGGCTGAACATCGAGAGTGACTTTGATGGAGTGCGCCGATGCGTGTTTGAGCGCATTCGTCAGGCCCTCCTGAGCAATACGGAACACATGGTCGGTGGACGGTAACTGCAGACGGATCGGCGCGTCCTCGATCGCATCAAAACGGACGCCGGGGCCGTTGGAGTCGGACTGACGGTCCACCATGTCGTGCAGCGCCTGGACGAGCCCGCCATGCGCCTCGCTCAACGGCGAAAGGTCCTGAGCGATGCTGTGACAGGTGCCGATCGTCCCGCTCGCGAGCAACGCGAGCTGGTCGAGTTCTTCCGCGCTGGGCTGGCGGCCTTTTCGCGCCGCCGCGGCGAGACCCCGGGCGAGCAGCGCGACGCCGACGAGCTCCTGAGTCAGCTTATCGTGAATCTCCTTGCCGAGTCGCTGTTGCTCCAGGCGGGTCGCCTCGTGCAGCGCCTGCTCGAGGCGCATTCGCTCCGTGATATCCTCTGCAACCCCGAGCACGCGCTCGAGCCCTGCTCCCGGCCCCGCATGAACGCTTCGGGCAACGACCCGTAGCCAGCGTTGCGCACCGTCGATGCTCCTAAGCGACACGTCCATGCTGAGATCAGAGCCCCGGGCGACCGTGGACGCACCGGCACGAATCCGTTCGCGCGTCGCCGCGTCGTAGAAGCGCTCGCTGCCCAGTTCAATAAAGCGATCGAGGGTACAGCCGTACACCCGCTCAAAGCCGCTGCTCACCCAGGTCGGCTGCGGGAGCCCCTCCCTTACCACTCCCTCAAACACGAAGCCCGGCACGAGGTTGGCGATGGTCCGATAGCGGAACTCGCTGTCGATGAGCTGACTCTCGGCGTGCTTCCGAGCGCTGATGTCCTGGATCTGCGAAACGAAATACATCGGCTGACCCGCGTCGTCGCGCACCAGCGAGACGGATAGAAGGACCCAGACGAAATGCCCGCCCTTATGAAGATATCGTTTCTCCATGTGGTAGTGGGTTCGCGACCCGACAAGCATCTGTCGCGTGTGCTCCATGTCCGCATCGAGATCATCCGGGTGGGTGATGGCCTGAAACGTGGTCGCTAACAGCTCCTCGGCCGGATAACCCAGGATTCCGCACAACGCCCTGTTGACTCGCATCCAGCGGCCGTCGGGAGCCACGAGCGCCATGCCGATGGCCGCGAACTCGAACGCGCCGCGGAACCGCTCCTCGCTCTCGCGCAAGGCGGTTTCCATCGTCTGCTTCTGTGCGTCGATGTCGATGCACACGCCGACGAGAAGCCGCGGAGTACCGTCACTGGCACGCGCGGCGACTTTGCCGCGCTCATGAACCCACCGCCACTCACCGTTCCGAGTGCGGATTCGATACTCGACGGCATAGTGGTCCGCGGACCCACGCCGGAAGACTTCGTCGGTCGCTACGCAGCGCCCGACATCCTCCGGATGAATGCGCTCCCGCCAGCGCGCGAACCCATCGTCCCCGACACCAGGGTCGACGCCGAAGCGCTCGCACCAGTTGTCGAACCAACGGAACTCACCGCCGGCCGTAGCCTCCCACAGCCCGATCCCCGTGCCCCGGACGGCGGACTCGAGCCGGGCTTCGCTCGTCCGAAGTCTCTCAGCGTCGCGATGTCGCTGAATAGCGAATGCCGCCAGGGAGGAGGCAAACTCAATGAGGTCTATCTCGTGCGCCGACGGCGCTCGCCGCTCGCGGTAATAAAGCGCCAGCGTGCCGAGCAAAGCGCGGGCATCATCAACGATCGGCACCGACCAGCAGGCCCTGAGGCCGTACGACAACGCGATCGGCGCATATTTGGTCCAAAGGTCGGACTGCTCAACGTCTTCCACGACGACCATCTCACGACGGGCCGCAGCGGTGCCACAGCTACCCTCCCCGATGCGAATCGGCACGGGATCTATCGCATGGGTGTACGCATCTGGCAGGCTCGGAGCTGCTCCCGGCCGCAGCAGCTGGCCCGTCGGGTCGACGAGCAGCACCGTGCAGTGCAGACCGTGCGCCCAGGTCTCGACGTAGGTCGCGAGTCCGTCGAGCAGCACATTGAGGGGCGCGGGCGAGCTGAGCAGAGCGAGCAATCGGACCTGCGCGCGCAGAGGATCCCGCTGCGAGGCCGATCTCGGTGCGCAGCGCACAATCGAATCGACGGCGGCGGCCCAGTTCTTATGCTCGGCTGTCGGAGGCATGCGGTGTCTGTCCGTCGACAGGAGCATCACCGTGCCCGCGACGTCGCAGTTGTATACGCCGCCGGTTCCTCCAAGGCAAGCGGGTCTGCGCGCGCGATCATCGTGCGCCGCGGTCAGGAAGCCCATGGCCGTGCATCCGTCCCTGGGCGGGTAGGGAAAAACCTGCTGGCTTGCGCGACCGGGCAATTAGCATCAACAGTCCTTGAGGCGCAGCGTTTTATTTCGGCATGGTCACCGCGTCTGCTTCGAGCGCATCGGCCCGGCCGGATTCTGCTGCCAGACTCGGCCCGTGCGCTGTACGCTCCAACCCATCTGCTGCAGCGTTCGCCACACCGAACTCGTCGCCAGGCGCACGCCGAACTCGCGCTGGATCAACACCGCAATCCGCGGCAGCTTCCACGTCTCCGTGGCATACCCGGCCGCGACCGCCCCGGCCTTGAGGAGCTTCGCCAGGCGCTTGAGCTGCGGGTCGGTCAGAACTGGCGGTCGCCCAACCCGCTCCGCCCTTCGCAGACCCCGCAAACCGTCCTGCTCGAGCAGTCGGCTCCAGCGCATCACCGACTGTCGCGACGACTTGACCCATCGGGCCACTTCGGCCGGCCGTACACCCTGACGCAGCAGCTCCGCCGCCAGCCGTCGGCGCCGCTCCAGCTCCTTCAGCGTCGTCAGATCTCGCTTGGTGCCCATGCTCTACCCGTATCCCACCACTCGAGATACGTGGCCGGCAAGCCTCATCAAGAGTGTCATCCATTTACGATATTGTCATCCATTTGTAGAAATGTCATTCATTTATGGAATTTTCAATGAAAACGCAGACTTTACTTTTCGTTACCGGAAAGTTGCGTGTGGTGTCACAACCGTGTTCGTCGAAAATCAGAACAATCCAAGAAGTCTCTCAATCAGTCTCAGGAATCAGCATCATGCGCAATTCGATCGTACTCAAGGGTCTCCTGGCCGCGGCTGCGGCTGCGGCCGCGGTGCCCCTGCTGTGTCACGCCGAGTCGAACGTTCAGACCGGCGCCAGTACGGCCGCACCCGGCGCGACGGCTCACGTAGATTTCCAGATCACCATTCCGAAGATTCTCTATCTTCGCGTCGGAACCGGCTCGTCGTACACGACAGGTGTTCTGTCGTCCGTCGGCACGGTTGATCTGATCTCGTTCGCACCGACGGCGGCGCAGGTGGGCAACGCCACCGCGGTCGCGGGCACCGGCGGCGATCAGACCAACGGCGTGGAGACTGCGGCGGTCGTCAGCAACAGCGGCAACGTGACGCTGAACGCCACCGCAACCGGGGCGCTCGGCGACGGCGCCGGCGATTCCATCGCCTACACTCAGATCACCACAACCGCGACGACACTGACCTCGGCGACTGCCCTGCCGGCACCCACGCTGGGCAACGGCATCAGCGCAAACGTGGTGATCACCGCGCCCGCGACCAAGGTGATCGTCCAGGATGCGAAGTGGACCTACGCGTACGCCAACACGACAACGCCGCCGGCGGGAACCTACGGTGGTGTGAACGTGAATAATGGCCGCGTGGTCTACACCGCGACGATGCCCTAACCGCTCGTTAAACCCCAGGACTCGGTGCTTTATGTCCCCCCTACGGCGCGACACATACCAGCGCCTAGGGGGGGCGGGTTTGCATAACGCGAGCCGCCTGGCCAGGCACGTTCTGTGCGCTGCGCTGCTCGCCTCAGTTTCGCACACGGTTTGCGCCTTCACGGTAGCCATCGCCCCGGTGTCGCCCAAGACCGTCTATCTGCAGGTGGGAGTCGGTGGCTTTACCGGCCACTACAACGCCGGCGGCACGCCGGGCAATAACGCGACCGTTAACAAGGAGTCCGTCACCGTGGCCGCCGCCGCAGTCGGCAACGCTACCGCGCAGGCCATGACCACGGACAGCACCGTGGGCGCAAGCTCCTACGACGGCTTTGCGTTCTGTAACGTCCCCGCGCAGCTGTACATCGGCGGTTTCTATCGGACCACGACCGCCGGCGGCGGCTCCGTCAATGTGACCGCGACCGTGCCCGCCGCGCTCGTCGATGCCGGCGGCGACACCCTCCCGTTCGCGCGAATTTCCTGGACGACCGGCGGCAACGGCGACAGCGGCAGTGAACCCTTCCCCGCCGGAAGCTTCTCCGCGGGCGCGGTGCAGACGGTGGGGACCATTGCCCAAAACCAGTGGGCCGAGAGCTGCTGGACCTTCTCCTACAGCAACACCACCTTTCCCGCCGCGGGCACCTATACCGGCCGCGTGCTCTACACGTTGTCCGCGCCGTGACGGCATCCCCACCCGTTCCATGCGCCCCCTCCCGCGGCTGCTGCTGTTGACGGTGCTGGTCGTCGCCGTCCCGGCTGACGCCAAGACCACGGTCATCGACGACTCCGGCACGCTGCCCCACGACGCGCCGCTCGTGCTGCATTGGCAACAGCTGTCGCCGCGCCGGCCCGTCAACAACCGCATGACCGGCACGCTGACTGTGCGCGTGAAACTGAACGTCGCGCCCTGGCTGCGGCGCCCCGGGCGCATCTACCTGGCGCTGCCGGCGCAGCAGCCTGGTGCGATGAACGCCTCCTGGTCCACACAGGGCCGGCTGCTTGCGGGACGCTTGAGCTCCGGTACTCGGGCGCTCGTGTATTCGGGATTGATCACCACGCCCTTCATCGAGGACGTCCTGCAACTCAGCCTGGAGGTGGACGGCACCCAGATGCGGCAGCTGTACCACGTGAACTTCAGATTCGAGATGGACGAGGAATGATCGTGCGACGCATGGCACTCGGCGTGAGTTTGCTGCTGGCCGCGTGGCATGCGGCGGTCGCTGCGGCCGCCGGATTTGCCGCGCTGGTCTCGCCGCCGCGCTTCGAGCTGACGGCCCGCTCGGGTACGGTGGTTCGTCAGGTATTCGAGCTCACCAATCGTTCCGCCGGGCCCGCCAAGTTCCACGTACATACGGCGGACTTCACGCTGGGTGCGCACTACAGCGTCGCGTTCCAGGATGAACTGCAACCGACGAGCTGCCGGCCCTGGGTCGCGATCGAGCGGCCCGAGGTCGCCTTGCCGGGCGGCGGCACCATCCGCTACCGCTTCGAGGTGCAGGTGCCGAAGGATGCGCCGGCGGGGGAGTGCCGGTTCGGCATCCTGATCGAGGGTGATGAGGCGGCCGTGGCCCAGGCCGGCGCACTGCGCCTTCCGGTCGTGGGACGCATCGGCCTTATCGTGTATGTGATCGTCGGCGACGGCAGACCAGAGATCGAAGTGTTCGGGCCGCAGGTGGTGACGCTCAACGGCCAGAAGGTGCCGGCACTACGAGTCCACAACGCCGGCAACGCGCACGCGCGCCTGAGCGGCTTCCTCTCCGGCACGGATGCGAGGGGCATCAAATACGACTTCAACCCCTCCGATTCGCCGATCCTGCCCGGCGACGTCCGCGAAGTCTTCCTGACACCGTCCACTCCCGACAACGACCACCCGACGCTCACTTTCCCCGTCAGCGTGCAGGGAACACTCGAGTGGGGTAATCAGCGCACCGAGCTCGACGAGCGCTTCGAATGACCCCCGGGGCGCGCCGCGCCTGGCCCCGGGTGGCGTGGCTATGTGGCCTTTCGGTGATCGCAGCGCTGAGCGCACCGTCACAGGCCCAGACCGCCCCGCAGGGGTCGCCGGCCCAGGCGAGCGCCTACCAGGATCGCTACATCGCCGGCGGCACCTTGAGTCCGGACATTTCCACCGGGGACTACGGCACCACCGAGACCAGTGGACTTGCGCGCTCGATACGCACGG
>WNEL01000051.1_pt1 | contig 34568 bp, 26 predicted proteins | sample 5399991 | NCBI WGS metagenome assembly WNEL01 (sample SAMN13153325, study PRJNA577476) | soil metagenome | isolation source: 20 cm grassland meadow soil pre-rain plot 2 | place: USA:California | collected 2015-09-08
GATTGCGGATTGGGCGATCCGAGCCTCAGAGCAACACCCAATCCGCAATCCGAAATCCACAATCCGCAATTGACACGCGCCAGTAGCTCAGTTGGATAGAGCGTCGGCCTCCGGAGCCGAAGGTCCCGCGTTCGAATCGCGGCTGGCGCACTAGAAGGCGATCGCGAACCCCACTCGACCGCTCGAATACTTGGCGCCGAACATCACACCTCCTCGCAACGCCATCCGCACTCCACAATGCCACGGCTGCCCTGCGTCCCTTCAAAGCAGTGGTCAGAGCTGTGCGGAGGGTAAATTGACCGTTAGAAAGGAATATCTCATGGGTCTGATGGCTATGCGGGTCAAAGCCGTGCTTGTTCTGTGGCTGCTGTGTCTTTCTGCGCCGTGTTCCGGTCAAGTGAAGGTACCGGATACGCCTGCCGGACAGAAGTTTGCAGCCTGGCTGGAGGTTTTCAATCGCGGTGATCGCGAGGCGTACAAGGCCTTCGTCGAACAGAACTATCCCTCAGAAGCTCAGCACGCCGACCAAGCGATGGCTTTTCGCGAGATGACGGGCGGCTTCGACCTCAAGAAACTGGAGCCATCCACGCCGGACACGCAGCTCGCTTTGCTGCAGGAACGGAATTCCGATCAATTCGCTCGACTCACCCTGGAAGTCGACAAGGCCGAGCCGCACAAGATCGTCAGTCTTGGTCTCATGGCGATTCCACGTCCGCCGGAGTTCCCTCTCCCGCATGTGAGCGGGAGCGAACTGATTGCGACCGTGCGAAAGAAGCTGGATCAGGATGCTGCCGCGGGCCGATTTGCCGGCACCGTGCTCATAGCCAGGAACGGCCAGCCGGTCCTGGCTGAGGCTTACGGGCTGAGCGATCGCGAACACCGGACGCCGAACAAGCTAAACACGCGCTTTCGTATCGGCTCCATGAACAAGATGTTCACCGCAACCGCGACGCTACAACTTGTGCAGGCAGGCAAGCTGGTGCTCAACGATCCGTTGGGAAAATACCTCCCCGATTACCCCAACAAGGACCTCGCCGCGAAGGTGACGATCTATCAGCTGTTGACGCACACCGGTGGTACGGGAGATATCTTCGGACCGGAGTTTCAGGCACACCGTCTGGAGCTGCGCACACTCGACGATTATGTGAAGCTATACGGCAGCCGCCCGCTTGCGTTCGAGCCGGGCAGCAAGTGGGAGTACAGCAATTACGGCTTCATTCTGCTCGGCGTCGTGATCGAACGAGTCAGCGGCCAGAGCTACTACGATTATGTGCGGGACCACATCTACAAACCCGCAGGCATGACCATAAGCGGCTCGGAGCCGGAAGATCAGGCGGTAAGCGATCGCAGTGTCGGATACACAAGAATGGGTGGAGGGTCAGAGCATCCGAACACAGAGACGCTACCGTACCGAGGCACTTCTGCCGGCGGCGGATACTCCACGGTGGAAGATCTATTGAGGTTTGCGAACGCCCTGGAAGCCCACAAGCTGCTCAATGCGCAGTATGCGGAAACGCTTACCACGGGCAAAGTTGATACGCCGGGGGGCGGCCGCTATGCGTTCGGTTTCGATGATCGCACGACCAACGGCATCCGCTGTTTTGGTCATGGCGGGGGCGCTCCCGGGATGAATGGCGAACTCGAGATCTGCCCCACAGCCGGGTACGTTGTGGCCGTGCTGGCGAATCTGGACCCGCCCGCGGCCAGCCGCATCTCCCAGTTCATTACCAGCCGACTGCCGGAGAAGTGAACCGACCGGCGGCGCACTAGAAGGCGATCGCGAACCCCACTCGGCCGAGCGACTGCTGGATCGGCGCCGGCAACACTCCCCTTCCATCATCCGTCTTCCGCGAAAAGCGCTGGAATCCATAATCGCCCGTCACTCGCACCCGGCGATGTAACGCGTCGACCGTGAGGCCGAGTCCCAACTGCAGTGCACCGAGCCCTGACGTCGTCCCGCCGCCCGAGTACTTGGCGCCGAACATCAGGCCGCCGTGCAACGCCATCCGCACGCCAGGTCCCAGCAGATACGCCATCTGCGCACCGGCCGTAACCGCGCCGACCGATTGCGCCTCGAATTCCGGGTCGGCCTTACGGTTGATAAAGCCCAGCTCGCCGGAGACAGGTCCGGTGATGTAGTAGCGCAGCCTGACGTCTACCTCCGACGCGTCGAATTCCGTGGTCGCGGTTCCGTTACTCGTGGGCTTGTACTTCACCTTGGAGAGCACGATGTCGGCCGAGAATTTCTTCCACTCGAGGGTCGCCTTCGCCCCGATGCCGCTGCCGCGATACTGCAGGTCGGACGAGACTTCGCGATAATCGCCGAAGACGACCTGCGGGCCGATGCTGATGTGCTGCGCGGAAAGACGGAATGACGGAATGACGGAAAGCACGACCATGCCGGCGACCGCGGCTCGTAACGCCCTTCCGTCCTTCCGTCGTTCCGTCCTCATCGTCCGCCTCCTGGGCGCGCGACCGGCGCGACAGTCAGCGCGACCTGCTGGCGGCGCCGCGTGTTCTCCTGCGCGATCTCGGCGTTGCGCCGTGCGATCTGCTCACGCAGCAGCTGGTTGTACAAAATGTTGCCGCGTGCCGCCTGCGGCGCCGGCTTCTTGAGCGTCATGATGAACCCTGCCAGTACGATGCCGGCGCCGATCGCGCCGCCTTCACGCAGCGACGGCGAGCCGAGGTCGCCGTTCGAGAGCGCCGACGTGCCGGCGAGCGCGACGCCGGTATACACGAGCGCCAACCCCAGCGGACGCCAGCTCTTCGGTGGCACCTCGGTCTCCGGGAGCTCGGCGTAGCCCGGCAGGCTGGTGAGATGCGCCACGGTATCCACGGTTCCGTGCGAGACCCGGATCGGTTGCGAGGTCGAGAAGCTGTTTTGGCCCACCGCCGCTTCGACAATGACGGTGTAATTGCCGGCTGGAACCGGGTCGCCGTTGGGCAGCCGCGCCGGCCAGCGAAGGTTGACCTGCCCGTTGGCGACCGTCGAGTCGATCCGCAGCGAGGTGGATGCCGCTCCCGTTCCCCCGACAACGCGCGTCACGACGCGCGCCGGCTGCGTCACGGTGTAGCGCACCGGCACGACGCCCTGACCGCCCACGAACGTGACGCTGTCCACCACCAACTGCCGCACGACGAGGACCTGGGTCAACGCCACCTGGAAGGCGCTCAGCGCCTTGGGTGACGTCCGGTTCGGGTCCAGCGTGCGCTCGGGCTCGAGGAGGACCACCTGCTTGAACGCATCGACCGCCTTCAGAATGGAATCCATGCCGCTGTACGTGAAGCCCAGCAGCTCGTAGGCGCGCGAGCGTTCGAATCCGCTGAGCCGCTCGCGCAACGCGGCACGGCCCCCACTCAGCGCCTGACGGTAATCGAGATTGTCAAACGCCTGTTGCGCGCGACGCAAAGTCGGATTCTGAATCGTTTGCGCGGCCAGGGTCGTGCCGCTCAAAATCGCTGCCGTTACCAGGGCCTGAGCCTTCATGATGTCACTCCGGAAGCAGCGAGTACCGCTTGCGTACAGGATTGTTGGCCGACACCTGCACCGTTTCGTTTATCGTCTTGTAACCGGCCCGCTCGACGCGAATCGTATGTCTTCCCACCGGCACGGCGTATTCCACGACCGGCGTCTGCCCGACGTCGGTGCCATCGATGAACACTTCGCCGTACGGGTCAGCGGCAACGGTGATCAGGCCTTCAGCCGCGGCCTGCGGCGCGGGCGGTGGTGGAGCCTGGCGCCGGTTGTCATTCCCCCGTCGCGCCGCCGGGGGCGCCGGGGGCGGCGGAGGCGGATTGGCGACGCGCACGGTCTCGACGGGCGTGGCAACCGGCGGAGGCCCCGCTGCACTCTTCCTCCCGAACGCGAGATACCCACTCACGCCGGCGGCGACGAGCACGAGCGCGCCGACCACCATCCCAACATTCGACCGCTTCTTCTTCTCCGCCGGGATCGTCATGCCGGCGCGCGGGATCGGCGTCGTCGGTGCGCTGGTCACTTCCGTCGGCGCGTCCGCGGACGCCTTCCGCGCCGGCGGTGGCGGCCGGCGCTGGCTCTTGGCGGCACCCGCCTTGGGCACAGCGACGGGCTGCTCGGGCCACACCGCAGTCGCAAACTCTTCCATCGTCGGGAAGCGCTGGTCGGGCTCCTTGGACAGCGCGCGGGTGATCGCCGCCGTCAGGAACGGCGGCGTGTCACTGCGCTTCGCGCCGGCGCTCGGCACTTCCTCGAAAATGTGTTTATAGAGGATCGTGTGAACGGAGTCGCCCGTGTACGGCAGCTCGCCGGTGATCATGCGGTACCCGACCACCGCGAGCGAGTACTGGTCGGCGCGACCGTCCACGGTGCCGCCCTTCGCCTGCTCGGGCGCCATGTAATGCGGCGTGCCGATGATCATGCCGGTGCCCGTGAAGCCGCTGGCCGCCTGCAGCGCCTTCGAGATGCCGAAGTCGGTCAGCATCACGCGGCCATCGTGATCGAACATGATATTGGCCGGCTTCACGTCGCGGTGTACGACGCCGCGCTGATGGGCATGGCCCAGCGCGCACGCCGCTTCCCACAGCACGCGCTGGATGTAGTCGATGGTCAGGGGAGAGGACGGCTTCTGATCGAGTACGTCCTCCAGGGACGTTCCCGCGACGTACTTCATCACGAAATAGTTGAGGCCGCCTTCACTCTCGACGCGGTAGATCGGGATGATGTTGGTGTGGTCGAGCCTGGCCGCCGTCTTTGCTTCCTGCTGGAAGCGCTTCACGATGTGCTCGTCCATCGAGATGTCGGGCGGCAGCACTTTGATCGCGACTTCGCGCTCGAGCGTCAGGTCATGGGCGAGAAAGACTGCCCCCATCCCGCCTTTGCCGACCATGCGCTCGACTTTGTACTTTCCCTCCACGAGCCGCTGCAGCCGCTGCATCAAGCCTTCGGTCGCGCCGGCACTCGTACCCATCGTGCCGCCACCAGTCACGTCCGCCCCGCAGGCGTAGCAGAACTTGCTCCCGCTCGGCAGCGGCGTGTGGCACTTGAGACACTGCATCATCGAGCCTGCCGCGCCCGTCATGGGGCCCGGATCCGGTGCAGCATCGGAGCCGCCAGGCCCTGGCGGACGCTGGTCCGGGCTGGCGCCGAGGGGAACGCCAGGCACCCCCCGGAAGAGATGCAGAGGTCGTAGGCGACCGGGGCGCCCCGATAGTCCACGACCACGAGGTAATAATCGCCCGGGGTCAGCAGCGTCGTAATCGTCTCCGACGAGCCGTCGGCAGTCGACGCACCGACGCTGTCCAACGTCGAGCTCGCACCGCCGCCCGGAACCGTCAGGAGGAACAAGTCGATATCGCTCGAGTCGACGGCTGTCGCGCCCGTCAGGGACGCGCTCTTGATGGTCACGCTCGACAAGCTCGTGACGCGAAACCGAATCCAGTCGATGTCGTGCGCGTTATCGATCGTCAGCGTGTCGCGGAGGGTGCTGCTCGGCATCGTCACCGCCAGGCCGCGCGCGTCGGCCGCGTCGCAGAAATCGTCTTCTTCGTGCGCGTCGCGGGGCACGGTGGGATCGCTGGTGACGTATCCCTCGAACACGGCAAGCCCGTACCGCCCCGGCTGTGTATACAGCGCCAGCGCGTGCAGCCGACCGGCCGGCATGCCCCGTAACGCCACAATCGTGGATTCGGGCTGCAGCTCGGGGGGCTCGAACGCGAAGCCCTTACACGCATGCGACCCTGGGCCGAGCGTCCAGCTATTCGGGCCGATCTTATAGGTCGGCGGATTGGGCGGGCTCGCCGGCACGAACGCCAGCGAGTCGGAGAGAAACGTGGAAAATGTGCCGCGCACCTCGGGGGCGCTGAGAATGATCGTAAGGTCTCGCGCCGTGGTCTGCGTGAAGCGATACCAATCGACGCCGAGCGAGTCGCGTTTGGTCGGTTCAAATGCCAGCGCCGGATTCAAGAACTTGATCTGCGGGATCGCTGGAATCAGTGGCGGCGCCTCAAGGCTGATTGTGCGCGGCGCCGCTTCATTCGGCTCGAGTACATCCAACGGGATGACCTTGGTCGTGTCGGGCGCATTCCCAAACACGCCCGGACCTATGAAGGAGAGCTTGTCGGAGTGCGCCGGCGGTGTGACCCAGAACGTCGCCGTGGAAAAACCCAGAGAATCGCGCGTCCGGGTTGGGACGACGCCCGGGAGCGGGTAATCGAACTGGGTCGCGTTGTCCAGGAACGCGATGAAGATCGAATCGACCCCCACGCCGTACACCGTGATCGTGTCCCCGAAACGCACGAGCGACGGCCGCACGCTGTCCACTTCGAGCGGATTCGACACGCGCAGCAGCAGGTCGCCCTCCGGCGCCTGCTCGAAGGAAATCGCGCGCGCGGTGATGTGGACGTTGCCGCTGTTCACACCGGTCACCGTGGCGTAGCCGCCGCCATCATTCTGGACCGTCGCGGTCGTGCTGCTCCCGGTCCCAAATGCGAAAGCCACATTCGTAATCGGCTGAGAATCGGTGCCACTCAGGCGCCAGGCGCGAGCGTAGACCGACATCTCCTGGCCGCGGAGCACGACGCGGGAAGGCCCATCGAGGGTGACGAAGACTTTGTCGCTTTTGTCGGTTGGGAAGGCGCAGGTGACGCCGCCGAGCGCCACTGCCAGCATCACGACGGGGGTAGCTCGCGTGAGACCGCGCATCCAGGTCAATCCGTGTGCGTGAGGACCGAACATACAATACGAGGCTTCTTAGAGCGAGCCTCGGCGCTTCAAGTCGAGATACTTCGTCACCACCGCCTGAGCGGCGCGTTCCGGTGTGACATCAATCACGATCACTCCCGCCCGCCGCATATGCCCCAGCGCCTCATCGCGCGCATGCAGCAGCTCCTCGGCGGCCGCCTTGCGGAACGCGTCGCGCGCCGAGGCCGGTCGTCGGGCGGCGGCAGCATCGAGCTCCGGATTGCGCAGCGTCACGGCAAGCGGCAGGTGGCGGGGGCGTAACGTCGCCACATTCGCAACGAGAGCATCGGACGCGAACCGGTCGATGACGTCGGTGAACAGCACGGTCAGCGCGCGCTTGCGGTTGCGCGCCGCGAGGTAGCGAAACGCGCCGGGGTAATCGGGCTCGACGAGCTTCGGCTGAACCTCCGCCAGCACGTCTACGACGCGCCGCACGCCGCTGCGGCCGCGCTCGGGCGCGACGAAGTGTTGCACGCCGTCGGCGAACGTCATGATGCCGACGTTGTCATCGTGCTGGGCCGCGGCATAGGCCAGCTCGAGCGCGGCCTGCACCACGAATTCGAGGCGCGACACGCCGCCGACTTCCGCCGTCATCAACCGCCCCGTATCGAGGACCAGCAGCACCTGTTGGCGCCGCTCGGCTTCGTACTGGCGCGTGATGACTTTGGCGCGCCGTGCGGTCGCCTTCCAATCGATGTGCCGCAGATCATCTCCAGGCACCCACTCGCGCAACGACTCGAACAGGCGTCCCTCACCGATGCGTCGGATCGGCTTGCTGCCGGCATCGCGGCGCCGCAACGCTTCGGCCACGGATGCGCGGAGCCGCACCGACACGAGCGGCGGATAGACCACCACGTCCCACGGCAACGCCATCCGCACGCGATGCCGTCCGAGACCGAGCGGGCCGATGCTGTCGAGCACGAACCCTCCGGCGCCGCCCCCGCCGCCCGCGCTGCCCTCGCCTCCCCCGGTTTCCCGGCCGCGGCGTCGTGGAATCACCGCCAGGCGCTCTCTGGTGGTCGACAGCGGGGGAATCCGCACCGTGCGCGGCGGCTGCGGGCCACCGAGGATGTCGGGCCGCACCTCCCGCACATACAGCCGCGCCGGGCGCCCCGCCGGATTCGTCCATCGATACGTGACCTCGCCCGTATGCCCTACGGACAGCGCGGGGAGCGGCTCGCGCGTCACGGCGACGCGCTGGGCGAGCGTCGCGTCAAGCCAGATCAACAGCACCAACACGAGGTCGGCGACGAGCATGACATCGAAGCCCCATGGGGTCCAGAATCCAGCGACGCCGGCGAGCGCGAGCAGACCGGCGATCAGGAGGGCACGGGGAGTCCACAGAATCCCCGCCGTGCTGCCGAGCACGTACCACAGCCCAACGAACGCGGCGATGACGGCGCTGGGCAGGAGCAAGGGTTGCAGATTCACGCGGTCGGAGCCTCGGTGCGATCCAGAATCGCTTTCAGCGCCTGATCCGCGGTGACCCCCTCCAGCTCGAGCTCGGGCGCGACGTTGATACGATGCCGCAGGATCGCCGGCGCCAGCCGCTTCACGTCGTCTGGGATGACGTAGTCTCGGGCCTCCAGCAGCGCGGCGGCCCGTGCCGCCTTGAAGAGGGCCACCCCGGCGCGCGGGCTGGCGCCCAGGGTGAGCGACGCGGCTTCGCGCGTGGCACGGACAATCGCCGTGATGTATCCCGTAATCCGTGGCTCGACGCGCACCGCGTCGACTTGCCGGCGCAACAGCTCGAGCCCCTCCGCGTTGACGACGGCACGCACGCCATAGGTGTCGGTGCGATCCGCTTCGAACCCTTCGACGTAGCGTGTGAGGATCCCCTGCTCTATCTCAGCGGGTGGGTACCCGACCAGCACTTTCGCCATGAACCGGTCCAGCTCGGCCTCGGGCAGCGGATACGTGCCTTCGAATTCAATCGGGTTCTGCGTCGCGAACACCGTAAACGTCGGCGAGAGGCGATGACTCTTTCCGTCCACGGTGACGGTCCGTTCCTGCATCGCCTCGAGCAACGCGGCCTGGGTCTTCGCCGGGGCGCGATTGATTTCATCCGCCAGGACGAGATCCGCGAAGATCGGACCGGGTCGAAATGAGAATTCATGGGTTCCGGTGAGCAGCGTGATGCCGGTGATGTCGGCCGGCATCAGGTCCGGGGTGAACTGGATGCGGCCGAACCGCACGTCGAGCGCGAGCGCCAGCGTCCGGACGAGCAACGTCTTGGCGGTGCCCGGCACGCCCTCGAGCAGGATGTGGCCGCGCGCGAGCAGGCAGACGAGCACCTCGAGCGTCGCCGCCTCCTGTCCCAACACCACTGTGCGTAATGCTGCTACGATGCGTTGTGCGTCCTGCGCGGGCGCAGTTCCTCCCACACATCCTCCACGGCTTGGGCGGTGTCAAGCACGCGCTGCGGGTTGCGATCGCGTGCGCTAAGTAAGTTGTGCAGCCGCCGCACGGCGGCGCGGCCCTGGGGCCCGCGCACCGCGAGCTCCAGACTCTCGACCCATGCGAGCACATCACCGTTCGTTTTGAAGGCGGCCCCGCCTCCGCCGGTACGGCTGAGACGGCGGCGCAGACCGAGCGCGAGTCGTTGCACCGCAGTATCGGCCGCGGCCGCGTTTTCGAGTCCGGCGCCGAGCGCTTCGAGATGCTCGAGCGGCGAGCGGCGTCGCCGCTCGATCACGGACAGCGCGGGACCGAAGCGGACGGCCGTCGTCGCGAGCCACACGAGCGCGACGGCGATGAGCTGCAGGATCGCCCACCCCGCCGGCGAGTGTCGCAACCAGCTCCACGTTTGGCCCGTCAGCGATGGTCCCGTGTCCTCGCCGAATCCCTGGTGGTACTCATCCCAGACGACGCGTCCTGGGTGCTCAGGCGGCGGGGTGAAGAGCGCGAGCGCGACGAGGGGCACGTCCGTATCACGCCACACGCGATTGGTGAGCCATCCGGGATCAGCCGCGAGCGTGACGCTTCCACCCCCGCGGTAGCGGAGGCGCAGGATCACCGGCCGGTTGTTCACCGCCGCGACGATGGTGTCGGTGGCAAACGGTGCCAGGGTTCGGCAAATCCCCGGCGGCCCCGCTGCATCCCCGCCCTTCACCAGACTCTGGAGCTCGCTGCGATCGCTCGTGTCGCGCTGCACCGGCGCCAGCACGCGCGCCGCCCGCGGCAGCCGCACGCCCCCGGGGTGGGGCGACCGCACGGCAATACTGTCCGGGCGGAACTCGGGCTGGATACGCCATCCCAGACACTCCGTGATGTCGCCGCCCCAGCCACTCGCGACGACCGCGCCGCCACCACGAACGAAGCGCACCACCTGCTCGAGCTCGGCGTCGGTCAGAGGAATCACCGGGTTCAGCACGGCGAGAATTGCCGGCCGGTGGGCGCGCGTCGTCGCAAGATTGTCGAGTTTCGTGCGGCGTCGTTCGGTGCGGCGACCCAACTGGGAGAGAACGTCGTACAACGCCTTGCTGCCCCGCGGGCCCGTCAGGAAGGTCGAAGAGCGAAAATCCAATTCCGCCGTGCGCGAATGGCGGCTGCCCGCCCATACGACGACGCCCAGGGCCAGCGTGAACAGCAGGGCCAGCCCGATCTCAAGCCGGTACGACATGGGGGCCTCGCGCCAAGTCCTCCGCGGCAGCGCCGAAGGAGCGGTACTCCGCTTCGTCGCAGGGGACGGCGCCGAACAGGTGGCGATACAACTGAGCGACCAGCATTGCCAGCGCGGCGCGACCCGTCGCGTCGAGACGCGCCTCGGCCACGTACTCGGCGGGCGTTTTGGAGACGTGAAAACGCAGCGCCTTCCTGTCGTCGAGCTCCAGGACCGCGGCCACGAAGCGGTGCGCCAGCGCTTCGGCGTACCGCCCAAGCGCGGCGAGCTCCTCGGCCCGCGCCAGGTGCGCCCGGGCGTTCATCACGACGCCGGTCGTGGCGGAGGGGCGCGCTCCGGTTCGCGCCACCGGCTGCACGATGCGCCACATGACGTAGCCGATGTGCACCAGCACCGCGACGAGCGCGACAACGAGCAGCGTGAGGAAAATGTTGAACCCGACGGGATGATTCTGGGCGAGTTGGTCGAGCCAGTCCTTCAGATGCTGCCACTGCCGCGCGATCCACGACAGCAGGCGTTGCTGCTCGACCCACTGATACTCGGCACCGGCGAACACCCGGCCGAGCACGCGCCGCAGCGAGTCGGCGACGGCGGGCGGCGGCAAGGTGGGTGCTTGCAGGAGAGCGAGCCAGCTCGTGGTCAGCGGGTCCCCAATTGCTCGCTCAGAATCTGCAGGTCGAACGCCTCCCGCCGGACGCGGAGATCGTAATACAGGAGCGTGAGAGCGCACGGCAGAATCGGCGCCAGGACCACACCTAGCACGATGGTCACCACGCTGAGGAACGGCTGCACCGGTGAATCAGGACCGACCGCCTGACCGATCCCGAATACGACGATTGACGGCAGAATATTGGTGAAGATGGCGATTACCAACCACGCGAAGAAGACCTTCAAGCGCCAATCTCTCGTGAGCTCGGCCGAGCGGCCGAAGGCATCGAAGGCGCTGAGCAGGTCCTCGAGCACGATCACCATACTTGTCAGGCCGTAACCGCACAGCACGTACGCAAACAGCCAGATCCCGCCGATGCACGCGAGGAACAGAAACAGCCCGCCCATGCCGAGCAGCCGCCCCACCGCCATCATCACCACAATGCCGATCACCACGGCGATATACAGGACGAAGATGAGTAGGGTTTTGGCGATGGCCACGAGGAGCAGTGGCATGATCCGCCCCGCCGCGAACTGCAGCGCCGCGCCGAGCGACGGCTCATTGCCGAGATACGAATCCGAGATGATGCGGATCGTTCCGGCCTTGAGCAGCAGGCTGATCATGATCCAGACGAAGAGCACGACGAGCCCGAACCCAATCGTCGCGGCGATGTGGGTTTGTACCCAGTTCGCGGCGCCCAGTGGGTTGGAGAGCGCCCGTGTGGCAAAGTACACGACGACGACGGCGGGAGCGGAGATCAGCACGAAACTCAGGCGCATGAATAGACCGAAGTGGCGGCGGAAGATACTGAAGCTGCCGTCGAGAATCTCGCCGAGCTGCATCGGCCTGACGTTGGAACTTCCGGTGCTCGAGGTAATGGGTCGCTCCCTGCGTGGGTGAGGATTCAGCGCTAAGATGAGGAAATGACGCCGTCCGCGCGAGACCTCGATCTACGGCAGCTTCACGGCGTCGAGACGCCGGAGCACGTGGACGTGCGGTTCGAGCTGGCGGGCGTCGGGTCGCGCGTGGCGGCCGGGCTCCTCGATCTGCTGCTGTTGTGGCTCGGATTGCTGCTGCTGTGGTTGGGCGGCACGACGATCGCCAGCGATATCACCCGGCCGCACGGCATGGCACGAGGCTGGGTCACCGCCGCGCTGATTCTGCTCACCTTCTCCCTCGTCTGGGGATACTTCACGCTGTTCGAGGCGCTGAACGGCGGCCGGACGCCGGGGAAACAGCTGCTCGGGATTCGTGTCGTCATGGATACCGGCCGGTCACTCACCGCGCAGGCCGCGGTGGTCCGGAACCTGGTTCGTTTCATCGATTGCTATTTCCCCGCGCTGCCGTTTGCTCCCGCCCTCCTGGCGATTGCGCTGCATCCCAGCAATAAGCGACTGGGGGACATGGCCGCCGGCACGATCGTCGTGCGGGACCGGCCCACCGACTGGACGTTGGGCCTCACGGCCGGCACGCCGGCGCACGAAACCGCTGCGGAAGCCGTCGAGACCGGCCCGCCCGAGCTGTCGGAAGAGGAGTTCCGGTTGCTGGACCGCTTCCTGGGACGCCTCAATGAGCTGGCGCCCGAAGTGCAGGCGCGCATCACCGCCGATCTGGTGCGACGGTTCGAGCCGCGCATTCCCCGCCGTACACCGGACCTGCAGAGCTATCTCGTTACTGTGTTCGCCGAGGAGCAACGCAAGCGACGCAGCCGGTTTGCGCCGCGCGCGCAGGCCAGCGCGGCCGGCCGCATCACGGTGCCGGCCGAACGATTCGTGCAGAAAAAGCGCGATGGCTGGGAAGCGTTCCGCACAACGGCGCTCCGCATGGAGCGCACCGGCGTCGAAGGGTTGGCAGCGGACGAGATTCCGGTTTTCGCTGCACAGTATCGCGAGGTGGCCGCCGATCTGGCGCGGGCGCGCACCTATCAGGTCGATCCGCGCGTCATCACCTACCTGGAGCGGGTCGTCACGGCCGGGCACAATGCCCTGTATCGCGCACGGGGGAAACCGCGTACCCCCCTGGCCTATTACATCCTGCGCGACTTCCCGGCCGCCGTCGTGCAGTCGTGGCAGTATGTGCTGCTCGCCTTTCTGCTCTTCTCGGTCCCGGCGGCGGTGGGCTACGTCATGATTCGCGAGCGGCCGGCGCTGGCGGAGGAGCTGCTGTCCCCCGTTATGGTGGCCCGTGCGGAGGCTGCGGCTGAGAATCTGGCGGAGGGACGCGGCTACGCGGAAACGACTAAAGAAGACCGGCCACAGGTAGCGGCACTCATCATCACCAACAACATCACGGTGTCGTTCGGGACGTTCGTCGGCGGTCTCACGGCCGGCGTGCTCACCACCTGGCTGCTGTTTGCCAATGGAATGATGTTCGGGCTGGTGCTGGGTCTGTTTCGCAACTACCAGGCGCTGAGCTATCTGCTGACGTTCGTCCTGGGACATGGCGTGCTGGAGCTCACCGCGATCTTCATCTCCGCGGGGGCGGGGTTTCGGCTGGCAAAGGCGATGATCGCACCGGGCGATCGGACGCGGCGCGACGCGCTGGTGATGGAGGGCCGCATCGCGGCCCGGATGATCGGCGCGGTTGTCACGCTGCTCGCAATTGCGGGAACGATCGAAGGCCTGTTGTCGACCTCGCCGGCCGCGGCGTCATGGAAGTACGGCGTGAGCGCGGCGTCGGCGGTGTTTCTGGTGCTCTACCTCGGCAACGGGTACCTCGAAACTAGGGGCGCGACCACTCGAGCATGACCCCGAGGCGGGGACCCAGTATCGAGACGCTGGTTCCCGCATCGTGGAGCGTTCCGAACGCGAGCTGCGCCTGCAGCACCGCGGCCGCGCGATCGCTCAGCCGGTAACGCAGGTCGCTGCCCGCTCGCAGGAGGTAGCCGAGGAGTTCCATCCGCTGACCGGGCCCGGTCAGCTCATGCCGGAGCTCCAGCGTCGGCGACAGCGTCGTCTTGGGTCCCGCGGGGCGATCGAGCCGCGCACCCAGGGCGAGCACGTTGCCGCGAGGCACGGCCACCGTGCTTGCGTTGGTGGAGTTGCGGGCGCGCAGGCGGCGCATATTCCAGCCGTACAACGAGAGATGCGAGTTACCGAGCGGCATGCTCACGGCGGCGTAGCCGAGCACGCGGTCGCCGATCGCGCTCTCTCCACTCGCGCCGAGGTCGTTGGCCGCGGTCGTCGTGTAGACGAGCGCGCCGCGGAAGTACTTTCCTCCACCGAACGGCCCTTCGATCCCGAAGCGAGCGCGGATCTCGCCCGCGGGACTCATCTCGTCCCCACCCTGGACCGGCACGTAGCGCGCGGCATACCGGTAGCTCGCGCCCGTCCCCACTGCCCAGTTCTGTCCCATTTTGACGGCTGACGCGAAACCGGCGGACACGGCGCCACCCGAGCCGAAGCTCGGTGTGGTGAACCCGAAGAGATGCGTACCCGTCGCGCCGAACAACGGGATCGTCGTGTCGGCGACGGCCCGCGCACCAGTCGGGATCGTGCCGACGAGATTGAACAGCAGTTTCCCAGGAATCACGCCGTAGCTCGCGCGCAGATCGGTGTCCACGAACCCTGAGTGCGTGATGCTGCCGCTCCCGCCTCCCGCTTCGCTCACGGAGGCTCGAGCAAAGGCAGTGCCGAGGTCAAGCACCAGCCGGCCACCGCCGATGCGCTGGGTGACGCTGACCGGAATCGTGAGCTCGCTGATGCGATTGAATGGAAGCCCGGAGCCGAATGCGTACGACTCGAACATGACGCCTGTGCGCGCGACTGTGGTCTCGGCCTGTGCAGCCAGCGCTCCGGGGATTACGAGGAGTCCCAACCACCAGCGCGTGCGCGTCACGGCAGGCGGAAGATGATCCGGATGATGCCTGACGCCTGGATGATGCTCGAGATCCCCTGGCTCTCGGGCGTGGGATTGCTCGCCACGCTACCGATGCCCGTCTGGGCCAGGTCGCCAATTGTCGAGGAGACGTCGAGGGTACCCTGCTGCAGCGCGCCGGCTACTGAGGGCGCGAGCTGCTCGGCCGCCTGAACGACGGTCATGATGTCGCCGCCAGATGCCGCTACGACGGGCGCCGCTTCCGCCCCCTGTTGCTGCTGGTGCGCCTGCTGGAAGGACGGATCGGCCCGCGCCGCGGCGCCGAACGCCGCCGCGGCAGCCCGATAATCTCGGGCGTCGAGCGCGTCCAGTCCCCTACTGTAGGCGAGGAAGGCGGCCAGGTTCTTTGGACCCTGCCGCAGGATGCGTTGCCGCTCCGCCTCCGTCAGCTGAATGCCCAACTCCGTCGCCAGACCGAAGACGAGCTGCTTCTCCAGATCGAGGAGTTGTCTAAACGTCCCGCTCGCCTCCGCCCCGGAGCGAACAGTGCCGTCACCGCGGACGACCGTTGCCGACATGCGGACGGGCCCGTTCGGCGTAATCGCAGCGACGCCCTGTACCATCCGCTCGGCCCGCAGCAAACGGCCTACTCGCGCCGCGGTACGCACGTCGGCCCGCCCACTCTGCCCGAGCTTCAGCTCGTCGAGCAACGCGCTGATCTGCACGCGCTCGAGGAGCCGGAGGCTGCGCACCAACGCCAGATCGGACATCAGCAGCTCGGCGAGCCCGCGCGACAACGACTGGAGGCTGGAATCGCCGGCGATCGTCAGCGGCAGCACCGCGATGGTCGAGGGCTCCGGTGCGAGCGCGGTCAATGTCGATTCCCGCGCCAGGGCCAGCTTGGCGGTCTGGGTCGCCTGCGTCCGGAGCGCCATCTCGGCCAGCGCTCGCACGGCCCCGACACCGCGCGCGCGCGGGTTCTTGCGCGCGAAGTCCGTGTACGTCGCAAACGCGAGGTCGTACCGGCCGCCTTTTTCCTGACAGCGGCCGATGACCATCGGACCCAACGCGTTGCCGGGTGCCAGCGACACGCCCGAGTTCGCGACGACGGTCGCCGTATCGCATCGTCCAGCCGCCATGAGGGCGGCCGCAAGGCGGAAGCGGATGTCAGCGTTGCGGGGTTGCTGTGCTGCCTGGGCTTTGAGCGCGGGGATTTCAGCAGGTGTGACGGGCGCGACGCGTGGTCCCCCCCCGCCCCGCCCGGCGCAGGCCACCACCAAGCCGCTTATTCCAGCGAGCAGGTACCTGCGACCAGCCAACGTCGGGGACTCCTGCCTGTGAAGGGGTCCTAAAATGCCCGAGGCATAACCCCCCGCAAGGGCGGGGGTGGTGGCGTGTGATTTACCGCCGTGCGACCGAAACGGCTATGACGCCCATCACGCACTGAGAGCCGAACCGTCTTAATAAGGAAGGCGACGGTGTGGGGAGCCCACCACACCGTTGAAGAGCAATACCGTGGCCGATGCCGCCGGCTCACTCGACGCTTTGCAGTATCTGACGCATCTTGCGCGCCAGGTCCTCGATCTGCTTGAGCCCAGCGAGCGTCTCGGCGTCGTACTTCTCCGACGCCAGGAGCAGCAGCTGAGTCTCGGCGAGAATCGCCGATAGAGGGTTAGAGATGTCGTGCCGCAGCTTGGACAGCGACGTCTGCTCAGGCATCTACAGCAGTGAGCGGTACAAGTCCCGCAGGTGATGATCCCGCAGGTCGCGCACCGATTGCCACAGGTCCTGCTCCGTACCGGCGCAGAAAATCTCCGCGCTGGAGCGCTCCGCTTCCGTCCCTTCCGCACCAAACAGGATGCGGCCACGCCAGAAGCCGTCTTCGGTGCGGCGCAGGGAGAGTCGGATGTCTATGGGTTGTCCGTCAAAGCGAATCGGGGGCAGGTCGTGGACGACCGTATCGGTGGCTGCAGCTGGTGTGTATCGGGCAGGTTGGGCAGGCATGCCAGTCCTGGTCTGGTTTGAAAGAACATTATAAATGGCTTGGAGTTACGCAATACCATCGAGGCCGTACGTCGGCCTCCTTGCGGGGAGAGGCACCGGGCGTAGAATAACCTGTACACCAAGCTGTATACAGAATTCGGCATTCTCGGATCGCGATGGGACTCACCTGTTTCGGAACATCACGAGGTAGGCCGTCTGGGTCCTCAGCACTTGGAGGTCGTATGTCGCAGATCCGTTCGTCTCCAGGCTCCCGCGCTATCGGTCTCCTCTTTCTGACGATTGTGACGTGGGCCGCTCCCGCGCGCGCCCAGACGCAGACGATCGGCGGCACGATCGTCGACGGCAGAAGCGGACTCCCGATTCCCGACGCATCCATTACCGTCGAGGGGTCCACGCCGGTCGCGCGCTCCGGCACACGCGGCGAGTTCCTGCTGAACAATGTTCCGGGCACCACGGCCCGCTTGCGCATCACCCGTATCGGCTATCAGATAGCGACCATCGATGCGGGCGTCGGTGATCGCACCGTGCGCGTCCCGCTAACGGAACTGGCCGTTAAGCTCGACGCGGTTGTCGTGACCGGTACCGCGGGCGGCGCGCAGACCCGCTCGCTGGGCAACGCCGTCGGTGATGTCGACGTGGCCAAGACGCTCGAGCTCAGCGGGCATCCGGCCAAGCTCCAGGACATGGTCTCCGCCAGCGTCCCCGGCGTACGCATCATGCGCGCAAGTGGCGGCGTCGGGAGCGGCGGCACGACGCGCATTCGCGGGTCCGGGAGTCTGAGCCTGTCCAACGAGCCGCTCATCTACATCGATGGGGTCCGCTCGAACAATCAGGCGGCCGCGTTCAGCCTCGCGTTCAACGGGGCCCAGGAGCAACCGAGCCGCGTCAATGACCTCGTTCCCGAGGAGATCGAGTCAATCGAGATCCTCAAAGGCCCGTCCGCCGCGACGATTTACGGCACCGAAGCGTCCAACGGCGTCATCCAGATCTTCACCAAGCGGGGCCGTGCCGGCCGGCCGACCATCCAGCTCCAATCCGATGCCGGCGCCGCCTGGCTCAGCAATCCCGAGGAGCGCTATCCGACGAACTTTTATCTCCGCCGCGGGGGGGACTACCGGAATCCGGCCGACATCAGAGAGTTCAACGTGCAGCGGTTCCGAGAGTCCCGTGGCTTCCCCGCCATCTTCCGCACGGGCGCACCGCGGGGCCTCTCCGGCAACATCAGCGGCGGAACCGATCAAGTCCGCTATTTCTTCAGCGCCACCTACAATCGCGAAGAAGGGCCGGTCGACTATAACTGGCAGAACAAGTTTGCAGGCCGGGGGAACCTCGGCTATCAGACCACCGACGGAAAGTTCACGGCCGACCTGAGCCTGGGGACCGTGCGCTCGCGCACGCGCGGAGCGTCCGGAACGCAGCCGATCACGACGTCGATTATCTGGGCCTGCGATTTCCCCTGGTGCCAGCCCGGCGGGCTCACGGGCACGGAGGACACCGCGACCACCGGCTGGAACAGCACCGGACACGGTTTTCAATTCTACCGGCCCGAGGACTACAAGGGGGTCGACGGCTTCGACAACATCGAGCGCATGACGCTCAGCATGCAGCTCAATTACCGGCCCTTCCCATGGCTGCGGCACCGCCTCACGGTTGGACCCGACATCACGAACGACAAATCGTCGCAGCTCGTCTTCCGCGATGGAACCGGCTACCTGCCATTCTTCAGCGCGAGCCTCGGTCAGAAGCAAGCGCTGGACTTGCGCAGCACGTTCCTCACCGTCGACTACGGCGCCAACGCCGATTGGACGGTCAGCCCCAACCTCGTGGCGTCGACGGCCGTCGGCGTCCAGTACTATTACAAGCAGTTCGATCAGCAGCTCTCGCAAGGGTTCGAGTTTCCGATTCCGGGCCCGGGCGATGTCGGCAGCGGGGCGCGGCGGGAGGCGGCCGAGGCCTTTCAGGAGAACAAGACGCTGGGCGTCTATGGCCAGGAGCAGGTCGCCTGGAAAAACCGCCTGTTTGTCACGGCGGCGCTGCGGGCGGACGGGAACAGCGCCTTCGGCGCCAACTTCGATGCCGTCTATTATCCCAAATTCAGCGCCTCGTGGGTGGTTTCGGAGGAACCGTTCCTCGCCGGTTCGCGACTCTTTTCGCAACTCAAGCTCCGCGGTGCCTGGGGTCGTGCCGGCCTGCAGCCGGACGTGTTCTCGGCCATTCAGACCTATCGCGCTGCGGTCGGGCTCGGGGGCCTCGGCGGGGTCACGCCGCAGAACTTCGGCAATGCCAATCTGAAGCCTGAGATCGGCGAGGAGACCGAGCTGGGGTTCGACGCCGGACTGCTCGACCAACGCCTCGGCGTCGAGTTCACCTTCTACAATAAGGTCATCAAGGACGCGATTATCTCCGCACCGCTGAAACCGTCGCGCGGCTTCCCCGGCGTCGAGTTCCTGAACATCGGCAAGACGCGGAATCGCGGCATCGAACTGGCGCTCTCGGGCGTGCCGCTCAACACCGCGCGCTGGGGGCTCGAGCTGCGGGGCACGATCGCGACGAACGACAGCCGGATCGTCAGTCTCGGCGGTGTGCCGCCGACATTTGTCGGCGCCAGCTTCATCCAGCAGTTCAACGTCGACGGCTTTGCCCCGTCGTCTTTCTTCTATAAGAAGATCGTGAGCGCCGCGATCGTGCCGGACACGCTGTTTATCGGCGGCGTGCCGACATTCGTACTCCCCCTAGCCACCAACGCCATGTGTGAAGGCGGAACCGACCTGGGCCGTGGCGACGGGACCACGGTTCCCTGCGCCGGTGCGCCGCGACTCTATCAGGGTCGCCCCACGCCGTCGTGGAACGGGTCGTTCAGCGCCACCCTCAGACTCGGCGCCCGTGTGCGCGTGCTGGCGCTCGCCGACTACGTGGGCGGCCTCCAGACCGTGGTGGGCGACGTTGGTGCGCAACACACGTTCTTCCGCAACTCGCGCTCGTCGATCGCCGGCGATAACCCGATCCTCCAGGCATGGCTTGTGGATCCGGACGGGACCGGCCCCGGAGCGACCGGCTTGTTTGATGCCGGCTTCGCCCGCCTGCGCACAGTGTCGCTTACCTACGACCTGCCAGAGAAGCTGCTCATGGGCGCGACCCGCGCGTCGATTACGGTGGCGGGCGAGAACCTGATGTTCCTCTGGCGCGCGCAGCAGACGTCGTACGGGGCCAAATGGATCGATCCCGAGCTGCTGCCCAACCGCAGCGATGACATCACGGGCAACTTCGGCTACACGCAGGAGTCGTGGCCCCAGCTCGCCCGCCTGCGCACAACGCTGCGGTTCACTTTCTAACCCCGACGGAGACGGAGATCCCTATGCATATCTCGATCGATCGCGCCGCCCGTTGGATTGCAGTAGCAGTGACGTGCCTCTGCTTCGCGGGCTGCAACACCGACAGGGTCCTCAAAGTCGAATTCCCGGGTCAGATCCCCACCGATCAGATCAACGATCCCACGCTCGCGCCGGTCCTCGTCCGGAGTGTGATCGGCGACTTCGAATGCGCGTACTCCAACTACATGTCGGGGTCCTCGGTACATTCGGACGAGTACGAGACCGCGAATTCGAATGTCCCGCTGGCCAATTGGGGTGAGCGCACCATCACCGCCGACGAGGACGACTACTCGGCAACCACCTGCGACGCCCAGTTCAGCTTCGGCATGAACCTGACGCTGCAGACGGCGCGGTTCCAGGCCGAGGAGGTGACGAAGAAACTCAACGCGTGGACCGATCAACAGGTCCCGGATCGAGCCTTACTCCTCGCGCAGGTGAAGATCTACGGGGCCTATGCGTACCTGCTGATGGGTGAGTCGTTCTGCCAGGTCGCGTTCGACGGGGGGCCGGCGCAGCCGCCCAGCGCGGGGCTGGCGCTCGCTGAAACGCGCTTCTCGGAAGGCTTGACCCTGGCCCAACAGGTCAACGACGCCGATCTGGTGGACCTGGCCCGCGTCGGCACGGCGCGCGTCAAGATGGACCTCAAGAAGTGGAGCGAGGCAGACCAGTTCGCGAATCAGGTGACGCCAGGCTACAGCAAGGACGTGGGCCGTGGCGTGGAAAGCGTCCGCCGCTGGAACAAGCTCTGGTATCTCGCCCAACAGGTGGGCGCCTACACGGTCGCCCCGGCGTACCGGACCATGAACGACCCACGTGTCTTGGTCGTGGACGCCGGCCGCGGCGCCTTCAATGCGGCAATTCGCCTGTGGATCACGACGAAGTACACGAGCCTGGAGAGTCCCATGCGCCTGGCGAGTAGTATCGAAGCCAACCTCATCCGCGCCGAAGCACTGGCGCAACAGAACCAGGTGCCCGCGGCGATGGCGCTGGTCAACGCGCGTCGTGCCCAGGTAGGACTCGCGGCGGCGTCGGCGACAACCCAACAGGAAGCCATTGACACCATCATCGCCGAGCGGCGCAAGGAGCTGAGCTTCGAAGGCGGGCACCGGCTCAACGATCTGCTTCGCTACAACATCACGTGGAAGACGGGAACAAATCCATTTACGAATCGCACGTACGGAAGCACGACGTGTTGGCCCTTCCCGACGCGTGAGAAAAACGGCGTGTAGGCTGCGCTAGCCGCGCAGCTCGGCCGAGGCAACACGAGCGGTCTCCGCCAAGACCGCCGCCCCGACAAAGATGCTCTCCGGCGCCGCGTAAAAGCGCGGCGAGTGCGCCGGAATCGCCGGGCCACCCGCTTCCCGCGCGCCGATCCGCAAGAAGCACCCCGGCATCTGCTCCAGGTAGCACGCGAAGTCTTCCGCCGCGAGGTTGAGCGGACCGAGCGGCACAGCCGCTCCTTCGCCAAGCACACGCTCCGCCGCGCGTCGCGCCCAATCCGCCGGTTGCGAGGGATTGACGAGCGGAGGAGGACCGATGTCGAGCGCCACGTCGGCCGTCAGCGCGTGCGCAGCCGCAACGCCTTCGGCCACGCGGCGCAGCTCGCGCTGCAGCAGCGCCCGCGTATCGGGATCCACGGCGCGCAGTGTCCCCGACAACGTCGCGCAGTCGGGAATGACATTGGGTGCTGTGCCGGCATGGACGGTCCCGACGGTCACCACGGCGGGGACGCTTGGGTTGACGCGGCGGGCGACCAGGGTCTGCAACGCGCCGACCAGGGCGCCGGCGCCGACGATGGGATCCACGCCTTCGTGCGGCCGCGCCGCGTGCGCACCGGCCCCGCGTAACGTGATGGTGAACGTGTCTGCCGATGCGGCCAGTGGACCGGCCTGGGCCACGACTTGCCCTACTGCGAAGCGGCGATCGACGTGCCCGCCGAAGATCGCAGAAACGCCCGCGAGCGCCCCGGCGGCGAGCACCGCTGCCGCGCCCCGCCCCGTCTCCTCGGCCGGCTGCAGTACTACCACCACATCGCCCGTCGCCGGCTCCCGCGCCACGAGATGCGCGACGCCGACCGTCCAGGCGGCGTGCACGTCGTGCCCGCAAGCATGCATCACGCCGGCCCGCTGCGACGCGAACGGGAGCCCCGTCTCCTCAGTGATGGGGAGCGCGTCGATGTCGCCCCGCACTGCGACCACCGGCGCCGCCCGCTCGCGACCGCGGAATCGCGCTACCACGCCGGTGTCGGCGATGCGCTCGAGTGCCGCCGGCCGCAGCTCCCCGAGCGCCTCGTACAGGCGTCGCGAGGTTTCCCGCTCCTCGAACCCGAGCTCCGGCTGCCGGTGGATGGCCTCACGCAGTGCCACCAAGCGGCGCCGTACGTCTGCGGGGACGAGGCGATCGGGCTCGAGCACCTAGCGGTTGCGGGGGCGGGCGGGGAGAGCCGGATTGAACAGGAAATAGTCGTGGATCGTCCGAGCGATGTGCGCGATTGCGCGCTCGCGCTCGGGAATCGCTTTGTCCGACGCCTTGACGAACACCACGGTCACGACGTGGCCGGCGTCACCCGGCAGTGTCACGATCCCCACATCGTTCGTCGTCCCGCCGATCGTTCCGGTCTTGTGGGAGACCGGCGTGTCAGGCGGAAGCAGTCCCTTGATCCGTTCCGCGCCCGTTGTGCTCCGCAGCATGATGTCGAGGAGGAGATCGCTCGTCGCCGGTCGCAGGATCTCTTTGCGCCAGATCCGGGTGAGGAGACGCGCCATCGTCTCGGGAGTCGCGGTGTCCCGCGGGTCGGCGTTGAAGCGGCGCGCGGCGGCCGCCCGTTCTGAATCCGGCACCTGCTCGAATAGGTCCGAGAACTGTCGGGGCGTGTTCGGCTGGACCAGCGGGATCTCCTTGAGGCCCACCCAGTCGGCGATGAGCTGAGCGGTCGGCCGGTCGACGCGGATCCCATCGAAGCCGAGTGCCCGCATGCGCGCGGTCACCGCCGCCGGGCCGCCAGCCGTCCGCAATACGATGTCCGTCGCACTGTTGTCGGAGATCAGGAGCATCAGCTCCAGGAGGTTCCGCAGCGACAATATCACCCCCGGGTCGTCGAACAGCTCGGTCAGCGTACCGCTGCCCGGGTGGAGGTCGGCGGGTGTCAGCGCGATCAGGCTGTCGAGCCGCACCTCACCCTGATCGACGCGCGTGAGCAACTGCACTGCGATCGGCACTTTGTACGTGCTCGCCATGGGGAACGGCTCGACCCGATTGAAATACACCTCGCGGCCGGTCTCCAGGTGAACGGCGGCGACGCCCACGGTGCCGCCAGCAAGCGGCGCCAGCCGCGCGACCTCCTGTTCCAGGCGCGCCAGTCCGGGATCGCGGACCTGTGGAGCCGCGGCCGATGCCGCGACGACGAGCAGCCAGGACACGAGCGACAGTGTTCGCATGCGATGACCTCGTTGATGGCGGCGGCGCTAGGGCGCCGTCAGCGTTTCGCGGCGGACGGTGAGGTCGTCCACCCGGTCGATATCGACGGCAACACCCAAGCCGGGACGATCGCGCGGAACGGTCATGGTGCCGTCCGGAGCCATCGTCCATTCCGGCGTCACGACGTCCCGCTCCCAGTACCGGGCGCTGGGGCTGAGGTCACCCGGAATCGTGAAACCGGGCAGCGAGGCGAGCGCGACGTTATACGCGCGCCCCACCCCGCTCTCCAGCATCCCACCGCACCACACCGGGACGTCGTGCCGCGCGCACAGGGCATGGATCGCCCGCGATGGAGCGAAGCCGCCTACACGACCAGGCTTGATGTTGATGATGCGGCCTGCGCCGAGCGTCACCATGTCCTCGGCGCGCTCGAGGCTCGTAATGGATTCGTCGAGGCAGATCGGGGTCGCCAGGCGCCGCTGCAGCGCTGCATGCCGGACCAGATCGTCCCACGCGAGCGGCTGTTCGATCATGAGCAGCCCGAACTGGTCGAGCTGCACGAGCCGGTCGCTGTCGTCGAGCGTGTACGCGTTGTTGGCGTCCGCCATCAGCGGCGCGCCGGGACCGAGCGCTTCCCGCGCCGCGCCGACATAGTCCACGTCCGCGCCCGGCTTGATTTTGATCTTCACCTTGCGGTACCCGTGCCCCAGCGCCTGGCGCGCTTTCGCGACGAGCGCCGCCGGGGTAGCCTCGATGCCGAGTGAGATGCCGACTTCGATGCGCTCGCGCGTACCGCCGATGAATCGCGCCAGGCTGACGCCGTCGCGTTCGGCCGCGAGGCCCCACGCGCCCATCTCCAGCGTCGCCTTCGCCATCCAGTGGCCGCGGAAATCCCGCTCCAGGATCGGGTGGACGTCGCGGGGATGGGCGAGCGCGCGCCCCAGCAGTCGCGGGGCGACCCAGGATGTGATGGCGAGCCACGCGGTGTCGATCGTTTCGGGCGAGTAGTTGGGGGCGGCGCCTGCAGGGCATTCCGACCACGCCACGGCGCCGTCCTGGTCCCGCAGTTCGGTGAGCAGGATGCGGCGCGTCGTGACGGCCCCCGAGGAGATCACGAACGGTTCTTTGAGCGGCAGGTGAATCTCGCGCAGCGTGATTTCGCGGATGCAGATCGTCACCGCGCGAGCCCGTAGAAGCAGCGTCCCGTCGCGCGATCGCGGTAGAACGTCGCCACCCGATAGCCCTGGCTCAGGTACTGCTGGAACGCGCCGCGCGTGCGTGCTCGCCATTCGGCCGCCTGCTCCGGGGCGCTCTCCAGCACGCCGTAGATGTCGGCCGGAATCTCGATCCGCACGCGTGAACCGGAAGCGGGTGGTGGGCGCAGCGTATTGTTCACGACCGGGCTCGTCGCGAAAACGGTGGCCCCGGCAGGCTCGGGTCCCGCGATGGCGCGGAGGACGGCCTCGTCGCCCAGTCGCCACTCCACGACGAAGCGGTCCGTGCCCAGACCGGCGTGCAGTGTGCTGTTCGACTCGCCGTACATGTTCTCCACGTGCTCGACTACGACCGCACCGAGCCGGTTGAGGTTGATGTGGGCGTTTTTCGCGACGAGGGGGTCGAAGGTCCAGCGCGCCGTGTCGACGCCGTTCTTCAGCAGCAGCTCGCGCTGGTAGAGCTTCAGCCTGATGCCGAGTCCGGCGTCCCGCGCGCGCTCCCGTACCGCCAGCATGTGCGACCAATGCATGGGGCGGCCGCCGCTGTACCCGGTCAGCCCGAATATGAATCCCTGCAAACGTCCCTCGGCGTCGAAGGCGCCCGCCGTCACTCCGCCGACGCGCTGCGCGACCATGAGCACGGCGGCGGGGACGCAGGCGCTGAAATCGCGTCCCCACGTATCGCGTTGTAGCTCCACGCAGGCTTCGAAGTCGCGCCACCGGTCCAGGTTGCGCAGCGTCATGGTGCCGGTTTCCATGGTCGGGAGGTCATTGTACCGCCATGGTAGGTATCCAGCAAGGGATACAAATATTGCCTTGCGCGTATCCCGGCGCGGCGGTATGAATGGTGGCCGATGCCGAAAGCGCCGAAAGCCGCCACCAGTGACGACCGGGTCTCCGCCACGTACCGGCGGCTGCGGGAGTTGATCGTGGGAGGGCGTCTCGCCGCCGGCGCCCGGCTGATCGAGACGGAGCTGGCCAGCCGACTCGGGGTTAGTCGCACCCCGGTTCGCGCCGCGCTGCTGCGGCTCGCGCAGGAAGGATACATCCTCTCCCCGGCCGCGGGGCGACGCGCTCGGCCGGCGGTCGCGGCGCTGACCCGCGAGGACGCGTCGGAGTTGTTCAACATCATCGCCGAAATCGAGGGGCTCGCCGCGCGCCGCGCCGCGTCCCTCGCGCCGCCACAGCGGCGCCGACTCATCCGCGCGTTGCGCGGACTGAACAGCCAGCTCCTCAAAGTTGCGATGGCCCCGCGGCCGGACCCCAACCGCATCTCCCGCCTCGACGGCGAGTTCCATGCGCTGTACGTGCACGGCGCCGCCGGGCCCCGTCTGCTGGCCCTTCATCACGGCATCAAGCCGCAGGCCGAGCGCTACGTGCGCGTCTACGTCAACGCGCTGATGGATGAGATCGCGACCTCGGTTGCCGAGCACAACGTCATTATCCGCGCCATCGAATCGGGAAACCCGGATGCGGCGCAGCGCGCGGTTCAGACCAACTGGCGCAATGCCGCCGACCGGCTCGGACGCGTGATTACGAACATGGGTGAACACGGCACCTGGTAGGAGGACCTCAATGACCCGCGTCGCGCTGATTGCATGTGTTGTTCTCGCGTGTGGCCCAAAAGCAGGACCCGGCGCCTTTGCGCCCGTACCTGCGGGCTCGCCGTACGATGTCGTGATCGAAGGGGGCCGCATCGTGGACGGCACCGGCAACGCCTGGTTCTACGGCGATGTCGCGATCACGGGCGACCGGATCGCTCGCATCGCTCCCCCAGGGACGCTGCGCGAAGCGCGCACACGCGAGCGCGTGGACGCGCGCGGCCTCGTCGTCGCCCCCGGCTTCATCGACATCCAGGCGCACTCGCGCGACGCGCTGCTCATCGGCGACGGGCGCGTCGTGGGGAAAGTCACGCAAGGCGTCACGACCGAGATCATGGGTGAGGGCTGGACGAACGCACCGGTGAATGATCACGTGCTCCAGGCGGCAGACCCGAGCGATCCGTCCGACACGGCGCACGCCGGCGAATTCCGCGGGAACCATGGCTTCGACGCGTGGCTGCGCGCGATGGAGCGCCACGGGATGTCCGTAAACGCCGGGTCATTCCTCGGAGCGGCGACCATACGGATCTACGCGAAGGGCATGGCCGCCGGCGCACCGACAGCCGCCGAGCTCGACACGATGCGCGCTGTGACCCGGCGCGCCATGGCGGATGGGGCCTTCGGAGTCGCGAGCGCCCTGATTTATCCCCCCGGGAACTTCGCCACGACCGAAGAGCTGGTCGAGATCGCGAAGGTGATGGCGCCGGACGGCGGCGTGTACATCACGCACATGCGTTCGGAGGCGGATCAGTTCCTCGAGGCCATCGACGAGGCGATTCGCATCGGGCACGAGGGCGGCGTGCCGGTCGAGATCTATCACCTGAAGGCCGCCGGCCGGCGCAACTGGCCGAAGGCGGCGGCCGCCATCGCCAAGATCGACTCGGCGCGGGCAAGGGGTTTGGACGTGCAGGCCGATATGTATCCATACGTCGCCGGCGGGACGAGCCTCACGGCCTGCTTGCCGCCGTGGGTCTCCGCGGACGGCAAGCTCTTCGACAATCTCCGCGATTCGTCGACACGCGCGCGCATCAAGGCCGAGGTGCTGAGTGAGCGAACCGACTGGGAGAACCTCTGCTCGCTCGCGACGCCCGAGGGCGTGTTGGTGCTCGGGCTCCGCAAGCCCGAAGACAGCCTCTGGGCCGGGAAGCGCCTGTCCGAGATCGCGGCCGTCATGCACAAGCCCTGGCCCGACGCCGCGATCGACCTCATCCTGACGGAGCAGTCGGGCATCGGGACGATCTTTTTCCTGATGAGCGAAGACAACGTCGCGCTGCAACTGCGGCAGACCTGGATCAAGATCGGCACCGACGCCGGCGGCTACGATCCCGACAGTGCGCACGGGCTCACGCATCCGCGTTCATACGGGACGTACCCACGCATCCTGGGCCGCTACGTCCGCGAGCAACGCGTCATCGGCCTGGAAGACGCTGTGCGCAAGATGTCGGGGGCCGTCGCGACGCGCCTATCGATCCGTGACCGTGGCGTGCTCGCCCAGGGTTACTACGCCGATGTTGTGGTGTTCGACCCGGCGACGATCATTGACCGTGCCACGTTCGAGCAACCGCACCAGCTCTCGACCGGCGTGCGCTATGTGTTCGTGAACGGCGTGGCGGTGGTGAGCAACGGCCGGCACACAGGGGCGAAGCCGGGCCGCATTGTGCGCGGCCCGGGGTACAGGCGTCCCTAGAGTCTAGGGGGTCTTCACCCGCGTGAACTCGATGTCCTTGACGCTCGGCTCGAACGGGACCGCGATACGATCGATGTCACCCTTCTGGTCCATCCGGAACGTCAGGATGCCGTTCAGCGGCACGATCTCGCTCGGGTCGTCGACCTCGAACATGTCGTAGTGGTAATGCTTGAGACGAGCCGTGTAGTCGGCGAATGACACCTCGAGTGTGTTGCCGGCCGTGCGAACGGTGAGGCGACCATAGGCCGGGTGCTCGTAGATCCCGGCATACGCAGCCAGCTCGTGGGACGGTGTGGTGTTGGGCTTCCGCGCCGCGGCCCGCTCGTCGCGCTGCTTCTTCGACGCGGCTTCCGCCTCCTGCGTCTGCTGGCGGGCGCGCGCATTCCAGTCGAACGGTGCCAGGCCGAGTAAGCGATCCAGCACATTCTCCGTCACGATGTTCGGCACCGGATTGTTGCCGGACATGTTCGTCAGAACCACGACCCCGATGCGCTCCTTGGGCAGCCAGGACATCTGCGAAATGAATCCGTCGATGCCGCCGCCGTGCTGAACCAGTTTGTGCCCCCGGTACGGCATCACGGCGAGGCCGAGACCGTAGGTCGCCAGGCCGAAGTCGTCGGGCCAGATGGGCTGGGGACCGACCAGCATTTGGGGCGTCTGCATCTGCATGTCGTTGTTTGTCGACAGAAGGACTCGGCCCTCGTACCGCCCCGAGTCGATGTGAAACTGCACGTAGTGCAGCATCTCCTCGACGCTGGAGTTGATGGAGCCGGCGGGCGCGACCGCATCGATGTTCCGGTAGGGCACCTTCACGAGCCCGCAGGCGTCGGCACTCGCCCCCGCCGACCCCCCCGGTGCCGGCGCGACGCCATTTGCGGCCGCATGTTCCGCGGGACACGTACGCCAGACGTAGGCGAGGGCGGCGTCGTCCGAGGACGGCAGGTCACGGACCGATGTATTCGACCGCGTCATCCCCAAGGGCGCAAAGAGGCGCTCGCGGATCAGGTCGTCCCAGGATCGGCCGGTGCGTTTTTCGACCAGGTAACCGGCGGTCATGAACATCAGGTTCTGGTACTGCCAGCGACTGCGGAATGAGACATTCGGCTCGAGGTATCTGAGCCGCCGGTACATCTCCTCGCGGCCCAAGCTGCCCCCGTACCAGAACAGGTCGTGCCGGGGCAAGCCGGAGCGGTGCGTCACCAGGTCACGTGACGTCATCTCCTGGCTGGCGAGCTCGTCGTGCAGCTGGAAGTCCGGGAGGTAATCCCGCACCGGCTTGTCCCAATCGAGCTTGCCCGAATCCACCAGCATGCCCATCAGCACCACTGTGAACGATTTGCTGTTGGACCCGATCGCCATCAGCGTCCGCGCCGTGACCGGCAGTTGATGCTCCACATCCCGGAAGCCGTACCCCTTGAGCAGCACGGGACGGCCGTCCTGAATGATGCCAATCGCGAGCCCGGGGACGTGCCACTCCTTCATCACGGAAGCGACGAATGGATCGAGGCCCGCGAGCGCGCGCGCGCTCCCGCGAGGCGGCGCAACCGCCTGGGCCGCAACGGCGCGCACCGCAAGCGTCGCCAGGAAAACGGGCAACCAGCGCATTGGGAATCGAAGCATGGGCGTGTTCCCTAGATCAGAGGTTCGGGTTATTGAGATCAGAGGTTCGGGTTATTGAGCCGCTCGATGTCCGGCAGCGGCAGGCACCGCAAGTCGGCGTAGGTTCCGCCTTTGACCGGATAGGGCGTGCCGGCCGGCGGATTGAGCGGCAGATTGAATCGGTTGATGTCCCAAAAGTGGTGGCCCTCGAGGAACAGCTCTCTCGAGCGCTCCGTAATCAGATAGGCCCGCACGCTGTCCGGGTCGATCGCACCACTGTACGGTGGTAGCCCTACGCCCGCCCGTCCGCGCAGCGAATCCAATGTCGCAATCGCGGTCGTGACGTTCCCCGCGGCCAGCTCGGCCTCGGCGATGATGAGCCGGGCTTCCCGCCAGGTGGCGAGGGGTATCGGCGTGTTCAGCGCAGGATATTTGTTGGCGAACCACACCGTGTCGACCGCATCGGCGCCGAGGGGACCTTTCGTCACCTGGACCCGCGGATCACCCAGGTTGCGGTAGCTTGGCGCCACGCCGTAGAGCAGGCTCAGCCGATTGCGCTGCACGATGTTGTTCTGGGAATAGAAGGCGGCCGCGTTGTAGGGAACATTGTAGGTAAAGCCGGTGGCGATCAGCGCCGCGTCGGTCTCAGCCGCCCCATATTGCGCAAGGTCGACCGCCTGTCCGGGTAGCCGCGCCAGATCGAGTCGCGCCCGGGCTCGCCCCAGCCGCGCGGCGGTGCCGATCGCGGTCGCTCCCGCGACCTGCGCCTGCGCCATCGCCTCGGTGAAGCTGGACTCTGCCCGCGCAAAGAAGTCCTGCGGGAAGAGCTCGGGGCCCAGGTCCTCGGCTGCGGAGCAGAATCCCTCGCCCAGCAGGATGCGGCCGTATCCCAGCAGCAGGTTGGCTTCGGCCAGCAGCTGCGGCTTGTTGGTCACCTCGGCATCGGGGAAAGCGGTGATGGACTGGATCGCATCCTCCGCCGTGAAGCGTGCGGTCTGCAGCGGCCGGTACACGCCGAAAGTCTGGAAGGCGGTGCAGGTCGCTTCGGCGTACCCACTGCCCACTGCGCTGGTCCAGTCGCGGCGATCCCACGGCCACGCCGCCGCGGCGAGTTGGGTATCCTCCATCTCGTCGGTGAGGAGCGCAGCCCCGTTGATATAGGCCTGGAAGGCGCAGCCGAACGCCGCGCGTGATCCGTCGACCAGCAACTTCGCGTTGCTAGGCTTGTGCAGGTTGTCGTCCTGCACCTGGCTCGGGGCCTGGACCTCGAGCAGTCGCTCGCAGCCGGCGCTGCCCAGCAGCAGCAGCCCGACGATCGCTTGATACAGGTATCTGCTCGTCCTCATGGCGTCGCTCGTCAGAAAGTGATATTCAGGCGGGCTTGGACCGAAGCCAGCTGCGGCGTATTGTCCTGCTCCAGCCGCGTGAAGAGCTGAGTGACGAAGAAAGCCTCTGGGTCCATGCCCGTCCAGTTCGTCCACGTGTGGAGGTTGCGGGCCGCGAGCGTCAGCGTCGCCTCATCACCGCCGATCCGCCGGGCGAGCTGGGGCGGGAAGGCGTAGCTCAGCGAGACCTCGCGTAATTTCGCGAAGCTCGCCTTGTTGATCACCCAGCTCTGCGCCAGGTTGTTGCTCTGCAGCTCCGCGATGTAGAGGACATCGTAATTCTGTGGGTTGAAGTTGGCGTCACAGCGCCTGAACACCTGACACAGCGCGCGCAGGTTGTTGTCGAAGTGCTTGTTGCCGAGCTTGAAATCCACGAGGCCATACAGGCGCAGCCGTCCCCACACCGTCAGCGTGGTGCTGAAGGAACCTTCCCACGTCGGGTCCCACACGCCGAGGAACACGCCGCTCGCCGCCGGCGAGTTGCAGGCGACGCCGGTCCTGCCCCCGGGACCACTGGCGCAGAGCACGTTAATGGCTCGCCCAGTCGCCGCGTCGTAGTCGGCGCTGATCACCTTGCGCGCGAAGATGGCGTCAACGGGGAACCCCTTCTTGAATCCGAAGGTGCTGGTCGAGTCGACGCCGGGGCCGAGGTCCAGCACCTTGTTGGTGTTGTGGGAGAGGCTGAAGTCCACTCGCACATTCAGGTCGTGCGTGCGGACCGCCGTCCCGCCGAGCTGCGCTTCGAACCCGATGTTCCGGATGGCCCCGAGATTGCGGAACTGGATGCCAGGGAAGCCGGTGGATGGAGCCACGGACTGTTGCACAATCGCGTCACGCGTTTTGGCGTGATAGAAGGTGAAATCGGCGGAAAGCCGGTCATCGAGCAACCCCGCTTCGAAGCCGACTTCGAGCTCGGTACCACGCTCCGGCGCGAGGTTGGGATTCCCTACCGATGACGGAATCACCGCGGGCCCACCATCGCCGCCGGTCACCGGCTGCCAGGTGCGGAGAGCCGCAAACGACTCTGGTTGCTGGCCGGACTGGCCGTACGCCGCGCGCAGTTTGAGCGTGTTGAGGGCGCCGCTTTGGCCTTCGGCGGCGACGTAGCTGGCACTGAGCTTCGGGTAGGCGACCCAATCGAAGTTTTTCCCGAAGGCGCTGTTGTTGTCCACCCGAACAGCTCCGGTCACGTACAGCTTGTCCCGCCAGGCGACCTGCTCCTGGCCGAACACGCCCACCGTGGTGTTTTCGACAAAGTCGTCGAAGCCACGCAGCACGGCCGTACCGGCGATTGTTTCCAGGTCGGGAGCGGGGAACTGCTCGCCTTGAGCCCAGACGACGTCCACACGCCGCCGGTAGTATTGCGCCCCGAACGTGGATGTCGATGCGAAGTCCTGGGTGACTCGCGCCTTCGCGCTGGCGTTGTAATCGAGCGTCAGGTACGAAATGGTGCGCCGCTGGTCGAACTTGAGCCCAAGCGCTGCCGTGCCGGGGTTGAATTGGACCCATTCGGGCGGCAGGAAGCGATTGAGCTGCTGGCTGCCCTCGTCGGTCTGGTCCTGGCCCACGGTGAGCCGCTGGGTCAACCACCCGAGGGTACGGTGGTTGACGGTGAGGGTCGTGGTCACGCGGTTGATGAGCTGCGTCGCCTGCCGCGATCCCCACTGGAACTCGGGAGGCCCGAACAGGAAGCCGCGCCGCGGGGTGAGATTGCCGAGCGTGTCATGCACGAGCGCCGGGTCGCCGAACAGTGTAGAGAACCAGACGCCGCCGGCACCGGCCTCGAAGGACTCGTCGAGTTTGCTCTTCAGGAATCCAACGGTCCCCTGCAGGTCCCAGCGACCGCCGGGGGTGATGTTCAGCGTCGTGGTGGTCGATAGCCGCGTGTACCTATTGGTCGGCTCGATACCCAAATCTCGATCGAACGTCCCGCCGGCGAAGTACCGGACCGTGGGAGTGCCCCCGGCGAGGTTGAGTCCGTAGCCACTCGTGTAGCCGTTGGTGAACAGCGGGCGCTGCACCAATCCGAGCGCATGCAGGCTGTCTTCCTGGCGTACCGGGTTCCAGGTCACGAGGGGGCAGTTGGTCGTCTGTCCGGGCGCGCACACGCGGTTGATCGGCTCCCGCAGGCGGCCCTCGGGATTCATGAACCACTGTGTCCCCTGCCGCATCACGAACGTGATACGAGGGCGCTCCGCGACGCTACCGCGCTTCGTGAAGATCTGGATGACGCCGTTCGCCGCTTCGGTTCCATACAGCGTCGCTGCAGCGGGACCTCTGATGATCTCGATTCGTTCGATCATGTCCGGGTCGATGTCGTTGAGACGGGACGCGATGCCCGACCCGAACCCCTGGACGACGACGCCCGTCGCGACGTCGTTGGCGACGCGGACACCGTCGATGTAAATGAGCGGCTGATCGCTGAGCGAGAAGCTGTTCATGCCTCGGATTCTGATGCGAGGACCGGAGCCGACTTGTCCCGTCCCAGGTATCACCACGACGCCCGGCGCCCGGCTATTGATCAGGCTGGAGACGTCCGGCGCAGGGGCCAGGTTCTGAATCGCCGCGGCCTGGATCGTCGCCGCCGAATTTCCCACGGCGCGCCGCTCCTGATCGCCGGCGGTTCCGGTGACGACGACCTCCTCGAGGTTGATCGCTTGCTGCTGCAGGGCGATGCGAATGTTCGTGTCACCGACGCTTACCGCCTGCGTCACCGGCCGATAGCCCAGGGCGGCGACGCGCAGGGTGACCTGTGACTCCAGGAGGTCGGCGAAGCGGAATTGTCCGCGCGTGTCCGTACGCACGGTGCTGGTGGTGCCCTGGATCGAGACCGAGACGCCCGCGATGGGGCGGTTCGAGCCCGCGTCGACGATGGTTCCGGCGACTTCCTGCTGTCCGGCAAGCACGGCGGGGAGGAGTGCGAGGACGCCGGCCCCTAACAGAAAAAACCGGGCGAGCTTCATGATGCGACTCCGCGTCAGGAGGAGGGCAGTGCGCCCGCGGCGGGGATACCGACTTGCATACTCGATTGCATCCAATATGCTCGGGACGCACTATTATGACCGCCGTCCAGGGAGTGCGCAATGCCTCCGATTTCGCCACGTTTCAGCACCACCTTCACCGGGAGCGCGGCCACGTCCCCATCGCCGGAAACCACCGCTCCGACGCGCGAGCTCGCCCGCGTGCTCCGGCTCCCCGATGTGATTCTGATCGTCGTGGGTACCGTGATCGGCTCGGGCATCTTTCTCGTCCCCGGCGGTGTACTGCGGGATTCGGGCGGCGACGTCGGGCTGGCCCTGCTGGTCTGGATCGTCGGCGGCGTGCTGTCACTGCTCGGGGCGCTGACCTACGCCGAGCTGGGCGCCATGAATCCGCGCGCCGGCGGATTGTACGTGTACCTGCGCGACGCGTTCGGCCCACTCCCCGCGTTCCTGTACGGATGGGCGTTGTTCTTCGTGATCGGCAGCGGCTCGATCGCCACC
>WNEL01000064.1_pt1 | contig 32522 bp, 30 predicted proteins | sample 5399991 | NCBI WGS metagenome assembly WNEL01 (sample SAMN13153325, study PRJNA577476) | soil metagenome | isolation source: 20 cm grassland meadow soil pre-rain plot 2 | place: USA:California | collected 2015-09-08
CCCGCGCGTGACGGCGCGTGTCGCGCGAGCCGGCGCCGACCGCCGGCTTCACCACCAGCTCGGCGCACACCTCGCGCTCGAGGAACTCGCCGAGCGTCTCCCGGGCATCGGCACCGGGCTCGACAAAGGTGGTCGCGACCACCGGCACGCCGAGGCGCTCGAGGTCGCGCAGGTAGTGCTTGTCGGCGCTCCAGCGCAGCACCGGCGCGGGATTGAGGAGCGTGGTGATCGCGTCGACGCGCTCGATCCAGTCGAGGAACTCCGGCAGCCGCTCGGTATAGTCCCAGGCGGAGCGCAGCAGCGCCGCATCGAAGCGCGCCCAATCGGCCTCGGGGTCGTCCCAGTCGGCGATCTCGGCGTGCGCGCCGGCGGCCGCGAACGCCGCGAGCAGCGGCGGCATATCCTCGTCGAGGCCGCGCGCGGCGCGCGCGCTCACCAGGGCGACGGCGGTCTTCACTCCCTGATTCCCGCACCGCGGTTCATCAGCGCGACCGCGATCGCGAACAGCGCGGCCGCCGCGGCCAGCATCAGCGCGAAGGCGAGGCCGACACTGACGTCGGAGACGCCGAGGAAGCCGAACCGGAATGCGTTCACCATGTGCAGGATGGGGTTGACGTACGACACCTGCTGCGCCCACTGCGGCAGCAGCGTCACCGAGTAGAACACGCCGCCGAAATAGGTGAGCGGCGTCAGCACGAAGGTCGGGATCCAGTTGACCTGGTCGAAGTTCTTGGCGAAGAGCGCATTGAGGAACCCGCCGAGCGCGAAGATGAGCGAGGTCAGGAGTCCCGCCGCGACGATGACCGGCAGGTGCTGCACCGAGAGGTGAGTGAAGAGGAGCGACACCACGGTCACCGCGGCGCCGACCAGCAGTCCCCGCACCACCCCGCCGGCGGCATAACCGGCGACGATCACCCAGTTGGGGAGCGGGGAGACCAGCATCTCCTCCACGTGCTTGCCGAACTTGGCCCCGAAGAACGATGCGACCACGTTGCCGTAGGAGTTGGTGATCACCGACATCATGATCAGTCCGGGGGCGATGTACTGCTTGTAGTCGAAGCCACCCATGGCGCCGACGCGCCGCCCGATGAGGCTGCCGAAGATCACGAAATAGAGCGTCGCGGTCACCACCGACGGCACGATGGTCTGGCCCCAGATGCGGATGATGCGTCCGTACTCGCGGATGACGATGGTCTGGAAGCCGATCCAGCGCACCACGTTGAGATTGACGGGTGGCGCAGCCGCCCCGGCCACGGCGCTCATCGGCGCGCACCGGCCGGCAGGCGGGCCGCGGCCGCCGCGGGCGCCTCCGGCCCTGTGCCCGCGGGCGCGGTAGCCGGCTGCGCCGGTGCCGCTTCGCCGTGCGCGCCCTCGCCCGCGGTTCCCCGCCCCTCGACCAACTGCATGAAGATCTCCTCCAGGCGGTTCACCTTGTTGCGCATGCTGAGCACTTCGATGCCGAGCGCCGTGAGCCGCGCGAAGATGTCGTTGAGGTTCTCCTCGGCGGAAACCTCGACCTCGAGGGTGTGATCGTCGACCAGGGTCGTGACGTAACCGTCGAGCCGCGGGGCGACGCTGAGCGAGTCGCGCAGGTTCAGCACGAAGGTCGCGACGTGCAGCCGGCGGAGCAGTCGGCTCATGCGGTCACGCTCGACGATGCGGCCGCCGCTGATGATGGCGATGTTGCGGCACAGGGTCTCGGCTTCCTCGAGGTAGTGGGTGGTGAGAATGATGGTGGTGCCGCGGGCGTTGATCTCCCGGAGGAACTCCCACATCGAACGGCGGATCTCGATATCCACTCCCGCCGTGGGCTCGTCGAGGATCAGGAGGCGCGGCTCGTGCATGAGCGCGCGCGCGATCATCAGGCGGCGCTTCATGCCTCCGGAGAGCGCACGCGAGATGCCGCGGCGCTTGTCCCATAGCTGCAGCTGCTTCAGGTACTTCTCCGCGCGCTCGCGCGCGACCGCGCGCGGGATGCCGTAGAAGCCCGCCTGGTTGACCACGATGGTGTACGGGCTCTCGAACATGTTGAAGTTGAGTTCCTGCGGCACGATGCCGATGCAGGCCTTGGCGGCCTCGGGCTCGCGGTCGATGTCGTAGCCGAAGACGCGCGCTTCCCCGCCGGTCTTGTTGACCAGCGAGGTGATGATGCCGATGAGGGTCGTCTTCCCGGCCCCGTTGGGACCGAGCAGCGCGAAGAAGTCGCCGCGCTCGACCTCGAGGTCGACGCCGCTCAGCGCCTGCACGCCGTTGCGGTAGGTCTTGGTCAGTCCCCGGACCGAAAGTGCATTCATCCGGCAAGGATCGGGGCTCGCGCGCGGGAGCGCAAGGGACCCGCCCGGGCGCTTGCCGCTCCTGCCCTCGTTCAGCCGGTGCTCTGGAGCAGGCTGCCCGCGTCGGGCCGGCCGGCGGCCTGCGCCGGCAGAGGCTCAAGAAACGACCAGCCGTCGCGGCCGCCCGACTTGACGGCGTAGAGCGCGATGTCGGCCTCGCGGACGGCGTGCTCGTGGGAATAGTCGCCGCCCGGCTCCACCGTGGCGACTCCGACGCTGACGGTCACGCACGGGCGCGTGAGCGAGCCGCTGTGCGCGATGTTCAGGTCCGCGACCGCCCGTAGCACACCGCCGGCGCCGCGCGCAGCCTCCGGCCTGCGCCTGTTGCCAGAGAGTCGGCGCCTGCGCCTCGAGCGCGGCGCGAGGTCCGGCCCTTCGAAGCGCAGCTTGAAGCGACTCAGCCTCGGGCGTCCAACGTCGCCCAAGTCCCTCCCCCCCGAAAGAATCTCCCGCCGCTAGGCCGGCGGGTCGTGCTCGCGCTCCGCTTCTCCCTCGACGGATTCCTTCACGCGGTCCCGCCACACCCCGTACGGATCCCAGCCCAGCCGTGTGCGTGCGAGTCCACTCCGATCGCTCGCGGCGCCGGGGAAATCCTCGTTGGCCGCGCGCGCTACCCGGTGGATGACCGGAAATCCCTCGACTCCTTTTCTCTTCATCCTTAGGCTCCTGCCTTGCTCCGCCGTCCATTCCCTCATCGCCCTGCCCGGCGCGACGCCGGGAGTGCGAAGTTTAAGTCGCCCCAAACGCGAATGGCAAAGTGTCTGAATTCGCGCGACAGCCCGAAGCCATTATGTCCGGTCGAGCGGAAGTTCGGCGCTCGAGCGCGCGCCGCCCCTCAGTCGGCGAAGTAACGCGCCAGATACTCCTCGAAGGTTCCCCGGTCGCTCGCCTCGATGGCCTGCTGCGCAGCGAGGGACTCCTCGGCTTCCCGGGCGAACTCGCGCAGCCGCTCGTCGTTGGGCGGATACAGGTCGAGGAAGTACGACTTGTGGGTCGCCGACATGCGCAGCGCGAGATCGAAGAACGGCTCGCCCGCGGTGAGATCCGCCATGAGCCGCGCGGAAGGGGTGAGCGTCACGTCCTCGACCTTCGCCACCTGGTCGGCGAGCGCCTGGGAATAAGGGCGCGCGGCCTCGCCGCGATCGAGGATCTCGCAGATGCCGACCATCGAGTCGAGGAGCTCCCGCGCCCACCGGCGCATCGGAATCGTCTGTCCGTCGCGCCACAGGGCGAGCCCGGGCTCCCGGCCGCGCCGCGCGACGGTGAGGTGATTCTCGTCGAGCGTGCGCTGCTCGGAGTCGCCGATCGGCGCACTCTCCTTCATGAGGCAGAGCGCGAGGAACGCCTCGAGGAAGCGCAGCTTGTTCTGGTTGACGCCCACCGGGTCGAAGGCGCTGACGTCGAGCGCGCGCACTTCCACGTACTCCACCCCGGCGCGGCGCAGCGCCTTGGTGGGGCGCTCGCCGGAGCGAGCTACACGCTTCGGCCGGATGAAGCTGTAGTACTCGTTCTCGATCTGCAGGATGTGGGCGTTGAGCTGCCGGTATTCGCCGTTCACCTTCACGCCGAACGCCTCGTAGGGCGGATGCGGCGTGCTGATCGCCCGCTGCAGGTCGCGCACGTACTCCTCGAGGCTGTTCACCGAGACCGAGAGCCCCGCCTGGTTGCGGTTGCGATAACCGACATCGCTCATGCGCAGGCTCGTGGCGCAGGGCTCGTAGGCGGTGCCGGGGCCGAAGTCCTGGAGCTGCACCTCCCGCCCGCGGAGGAACGACTTGCAGACCACCGGCGACACGCCGAAGAGGTACAGCACCAGCCAGCCGTGGCGGCGGTAGTTGCGCAGCAGGTCGAAGTAGCAGGAGGAGATGAACTGCGCATCGTGCGCGCGCGAGCCGCGCACGTCGGCCCACGCCTCCCACAGCGGCCGCGGAAAGGAGTAGTTGAAGTGCACGCCCGAGATCGCCTGCATCATGCGCCCGTAGCGAAGCCCCAACCCGTTCCGATAGATGGTCTTCATGCGCCCGATGTGCGAGCGGCCGTACTCGGCGAGTGGAATGTCCTCGTCGCGATCGATCGCGCACGGCATGCTGGTGGCCCACAGCAGCTCATCGCCCAGGTGGCGGTAGACGAACTGGTGCAGATCGAGCAGGTACTGCAGCAGCTCCCAGCTGTGAGTGAAAGCCGGCGTGACGAGCTCGATCAGCGCTTCGGAATAGTCCGTGGTGATGTGCTCGTCGGTGAGCGCGGATCCGAGCGCGCGCGGGTGCGGCGTGCCCGCCAGGCGCCCCTGCGGCGTCACGCGCAGCGATTCCTTCTCGACGCCCTTGCGCCCGCCCTGCAGCAGCTGCGGCTGGCCGGCGTTGATGAAGGCCGAGAGGCGTCGCTCGAAGACGCGGTCGATGGCGGCAGGGCTCATGGGTGTGAGTGTCGGGCTCGGCGCTACCAGGGCATGCGGCCGGTGAGCACCTCGACGAGGAGCGACAGGTCCCCGCGCAGGCTGTAGAGGGGATGACTGAAGGTGGCCGGCACGTTGCGCTCGAAGAAGTAATGCCCCACCCAGGCCGGGAGATAGCCCGCGAGCGGCGCGCCGAGGAGCCACGCCCAGCGTCCGGTGACCAGCGCGGCGAGGGCAACCGCGAGCGCGAGCAGCGTGCCGCAGACGTGCAGGCGGCGCGAGATCGGGTGGCTGTGCTGGCCGAGGTAATAGGGATAGAACTCGCGAAAGCTCGCGAACTTCGGCGGCCGCTGGCGCACCGGTGCCGAGGTCACCGCTGCGCCCCCGGATCGCGGGCCGCAACCGCCGCGAAGTCGGGCGGAACGAGCGCGGGGAACGGCGTGCTGCTCATCGTGGATTTCGAGTTGTTGTGTGGCGGCGCTTTGAGGCATCTTGCCGCTTTGCGGGTCGTCCGCGCAAATGCGCGGTGCGAGGGCGAACCATGATCGGCATCATCGGCGGCACGGGCCTGTACGCCATGCAGGAGTTGACGGCGACGCGCACGCACACGCTCGCCACCCCATACGGCGCGCCCTCGGCGCCGTTCACGATCGGGACGCTCCGCGGCCGGGAAGTCGCGTTCCTCGCGCGCCACGGCCTCGAGCACCAGCTGCTGCCCGGAGAGATCAACTTCCGCGCCAACATCTGGGCGCTGAAGAGCCTCGGGGTGCGTACCGTGATCGGCGTGTCGGCGGTCGGGAGCCTGAGGCAGGAGATCCACCCGGGCGATCTGGCGCTGCCGTCGCAGTACCTCGACTTTACCCGGGGAACGCGCGCCGCCAGCTTCTTCGGCGGCGGGCTGGTGGCGCATGTCTCGAGCGCCCAGCCGACCTGCCGGGCGACCGCCGCGCTGATCGCCCGCGTGGCGCGCTCGCAGGGCGTGACGCTGCACGAGGACAAGACTTACGCCTGCGTCGAGGGGCCGCGTCTCGGCACCCGCGCCGAGAGCCTGTTCCTGCGCACCGCGGGGGCGGACCTGGTCGGCATGACCAACGTGCCCGAGGCGTTCCTGGCGCTCGAGGCGCAGCTCGGTTACTGCACGATCGCGGTGGTCACCGATTACGACTGCTGGCTCGAGGATCCGACACAACACGCCGTGGCGGACCAGATCCTCGCGCTGTTCCGCGGCAGCCTCGGGCGCGTGCAGCAGCTGATCGCGGCGACCGTCGGCGAATACCGCGAAGACGAGGCCCGCTCCTGCCGCAACGCGCTCCGCGGCGCGCTGGTCACCCCGCGCGAGCGGATGACGCCGCAGCAGCGGGCGCTGGTGGATTTTCTCCAGGGCTGAGGCGTGCGCTTGCTCAGTGCCCGCGCGTCTCGCTGCACGAGGCGCCGTACTTGAAGCAGCTGAAGCAGCGGTGGTGGCGCAGCATGACCCGCCGGCCGAGACTCTCGGCGAGAGTTCCGCCCTGGTCGTAGGCGGGATCGTCATCCACCAGTGTGCAGGCGTAGACGCGCATGCGCCCGTTCTGCTTCACGACCATCTTGCTGTAGGCACACATGAATTCGCGCCGCGTGGCCTCGGTCTGATACTGCCTCATGCAGCTCTCGGTCACTTGCGGCACGGCCCGCCGCGCGCCGGGGGTGCCGAAGTCCGGAAACGCCACGACGTTGAGATCCTCGGGGAGCCCATGCTCCTGCATCAGCGCCCGGTAGGCGCCCTCGATGGCCGGGGCGTCCTCGCCCGGCTCCATCTGCCGGGCGATCGAGACGCGAAAGCCCGCGCCGTGGAGCAGCGCGAGCGCCCGCCAGGCCTCGAGGAAATTTCCCGCGCCGCGACCTGAGTCGTGGCGCACGGGATCCGGGTAGTCGATGCTGACGCGCAGCGCCAGCGGGTGTGGCCGCGCGCGAAGCGCTGCGAGCTTCGTGAGCCGCGCGGGCAGCGCGTCGACGCCGTTGGTCAGCACCAGACACGGAGCCCGCGCGAGCGCGTAGTCGAGGATACGCAGCAGATCCCTCACGATGAACGGCTCGCCGCCCGTGAACGAGAACTGCCGCACTCCGAGCTGCGCCGCCTCGTCGATGAAGGGCTGCACGTCCGCGAAGCCCACTCGTCCGAGGCGCCGATCGCCGGGCTTCGAGCCCTCGAGGCAGAAGGGGCAGGCGAGGTTGCAGGCGGTGCCGGTGTGAAACCAGAGCTCCGAGAGCGCGTGAGGCTGGACGTAGCCGCGCGCCTCCCCGGTGGGGGTGAAGAGCCACTCGTCGCGGGGCAGCGGCCCCGTCGCGCCGGTCGCGCCGGTCCCGCTCGTCGCGCTCGTCGCGCCCGGAAGTTCCGCACCGCTCATGACCGCGATTGCCGCGCGCGCGAGGCGCGATACCAGCGCTCGAGGGTCCCCGCATCGACGCCGGCGGCGAAGGCGAGCGCCAGGGCGCGGTTGCGCGCGGTGCGCAGCAGCAGTCCCTCGCGCCGCCAGCGACGCTCCGAGACGAGCATCGGCAGGGGCACGGCGACGAAGCGCCGCGTGCGCCGCAGCGCCCGCACCAACGGCACCTCCTCGAAGAGCGGCGCCGGACCCATGCCCGGAGTGGCGTCGTACGCTCGGCGGCTGACGAAGATCCCCTGGTCTCCGTACACCATCGACAGCCGGCAGCGCCAGGCGATGCAGATCTCGAGCACGCACTTGGTGGCGCTGCGCTCGCCGCCGAAGCGGAAGTTGAAGTAGCCACCCGACGCTCCGGCGGCGATCGTCTCGCGGACGGCGCGCGCGGCGAGCGGGTGAGGCTCGCAGTCGGCATGCACCATCCAGAGGATCTCCGCGCCCGCCGCCCGCGCGGCATCGATGCCGGCGCGCAGCTGAAGCCCCCGCCCCGGTCGGCACGGCAGGTGCGAGCAGCCGGCCCTCGAGCACAGCGCCGCGGTGGCCTCGCTCGATGCGCCGTCGACGACGATCACATGCTCGGGAGGCAGCTCGAGGTGCGCCAGGACGTCCAGGAGGCGCGCGAGCGCGGCGTCGTCGTTCAGTGTCGGAATGACGACTGCGAGGCGCCTTCCCGGAGAGTCTAACGGGTGCGTGTCAGCCACCACCTGAGTGTACGCGCGGCGAGCGGCGTCAGTCGCGTGCGGGCATGGGCGTCGATGATGCGGCGCAGGTACTCCGAGCGCGTCGGGTACGGGAGCACGAGCGGGCCGAGGCGCTCGAGCCCGAGCCCCAGTGTGAGCGCCAGCACCACCGGCGAGAGCTGCTCGCCGGCATCCTTGCCGACGATGGTCGCTCCCAGAATCCGGTCCGTTCCGCGTGCTGTCAGCACCTCCGCATAGCCGTCGGCCGAGTCGTCGGTGAGGCCGCGATCGAGCTCGCCGAATTCCACCCGATACCGGTCGAAGGCGCGTCCGGCGCGGTCGAGGTCGCGGCTGCTCGCCCCGACGTGCGCGAGCTCGGGCCTGGTGTAGGTGCACTTTGGCATGACCAGGCGATCAGCGCGCGCGCTCCCGGGGAAGAGCGCGTTGCGCACCACGACGCGCGCTTGCGCGTCGGCGGCGTGCGTGAACTGCAGCGCCGAGCACACGTCCCCGGCGGCGTAGATATGCGGGTGGGAGGTCTGGAGCCGCGCGTTCACGGCGATCCCGGACGTCGGGTCCGCGCGCACGCCGGCGCGCTCGAGGCGCAGCTCCGCGACGTTGCGCGTGCGGCCGGCTGCGACCAGCACCTCATCCGCAACGACCTGCGTGCCGTCCGCGAGCCGCAGCGTCTTGCCGGCATCGGTGCGGCCAGCGGAAGCGACGCGCACGCCGAGGCGCAGCCTCACGCCGTCCCGCAAGAGAGCATCCGCCACGCGCTCCGCCGCCTCGGGCTCCTCCTGCGGCAGGATCTGCGGCGCGAGCTCGAGCAGCTCGACCTCGGTCCCGAGCCGCGCGAAAGCCTGCGCCAGCTCGCAGCCGGCCGGGCCCGCACCGAGCACCGCAAGACGCCGCGGCTGCCCGGCGAGATCGAAGACCGTCTCGTTGGTGAGCGGCGCAATTCCTGCGAGCCCCGGAAGCGGTGGAATGTGCGCTCGCGCGCCGGTGGCGATCACTGCGCGGCGAGTGCGGAGCGTCGCCTCGCCGACGCGGATCTCGTGCGCGCTCGCGAAGCTCGCCTGTCCGAGGAACACATCCACCCCCGCCGCGGTATAGCGCTCGACCGAGTCGTGCACGGCGATCGCCGCACGCACCGCGCGGACGCGCTTCAGGGCGAGCGCAAACGTAAGGCCGCTCGATGCCGCCGCCAGCAGCGTCTTCGAGGGCACGCAACCGACGTTCAGGCAGTCGCCCCCCAGGCCCGCGCGCTCGATGAGGGCGACTCGGGCGCCGAGCCCCGCCGCGGCGATGGCGGTGAGCAGGCCCGCGGGCCCGGCGCCGATCACGGTGAGGTTGTAGCGCGCGCTTGGTGTGGGATTGCGATAGTCCGCCGGAAAGACCAGCCGGCGCCAGCGCGCGTCATCGCCTCCTTCGTCGGAGGCACTCATGCGGCGAGCTCGTGTTCGAGCTGCCCCCGCGCGAGGCGCGTCACCAGCACCGCGACCGCAACCGTCGCCGCCAGGCCGAGGACGAGAAAGAGGAGCGCCGCGGTTCTGCCGGCGAGCGCACCGCCCGCGAGAGCCTGCGCGAGACTCGCGGCCGCGGACCCCGCGTACACGTACAGCACGGTCGCGGGCAGCATGCCGAGCCAGGATCCGGTGATGTAGTCGCGCGGCCGCACGGCCGTGGCGCCGTACGCGTAGTTCAGCAGGTTGAAGGGAAAGAGCGGCGAGAGTCGAGTCAGCAGCACGATCCAGAAGCCGCGCGCGGCGAGCGCCCCATCGAGCGCCCGAAACTTTGGCCAGGCCGCGATGCGCCGCTCCGTCCAGCCCCGGGCGAGTGTGCGCCCGACGAAGAACGCCGCGCTCGCCCCGAGCACGCTCGCCACCGAGACCAGCACCACGCCGCGCACGAGGCCGAAGATCGCGCCCGCCGCGACGGTGAGCAGGATGCCCGGCACCATGCACACGGTCGCCAGCACGTAGAGGCCGATGAATGCGAGCCCGGAGGACTCGCGGTGCGAGGCCATCCAGCCGAGCGCCGCGCGCAGGGACTCCTTGACCGGCAGGACAAGGGCGGCGGCCGTGAGCAGCAGCACGACCGCAAGCAGGAGGAGCGCCCGCCGCCTCATGCGGTGAAGCCGAGCAGCAGCTCGCGCAGCCGCCGGCGCGCCGGACGTGAGTCCGCCGCGAGCGCACGGCGCGCCGTCGCGAGATCGGACGCCTCGTCCACATCGTAGGATGGAGCCATCTGCGTCACCGAGAGTCCTCGCGCGCGACAAGCGCTCTCCAGCGCCCTTCCCAGGCTCGGCTCGCTCCACGGAAGCGGTGCCAGATCCGGCCAACCGCAGCGCGCTCCCATGAGCGTCACACCCCCGTCCTGCGCCGCAGCCAACACCACATCCGAGCGCTCGAGCGCGGCGGCCGCGGCGCAGAGATCGGGCACGGTGAGCGAGGGCGCGTCGCTGCCGATGAAAAGGAGTCGCTCGTGGCCGAGGGCCCGTACCGCCGCATCGACCGCGCTCAGGCGCTCGCCGAGATTCCCCCCGGGCTGAGGCTGCACGGCGACGGCGCGAGCGAGCAGTCCCGCCGCCCAGGTGGCATCCGCCGTTCCGTAGGGCGCGATGACGAGAGCGCCGGGCCAGGCGGCGGCGTCCTCGAGCGCGCAATCGAGCAGCGCCCGGGAGATCGTGAGGGCGGCGGAGGCGCCGAGCGCGCGCGAGAGTCTCTGCTTGCCCTCGCCGAGCCGCGGGCGGCGGCAGAAAAGCACCAGCACCGCGTCCAAACGCTTACTGCGCGCCCGGCGCACCCGAGGACGGCAGCGGCAGCAATGCTCCGCGCCACGCCCGGCCGGCGCGATACTCGCCGAGCCGCTGCTTCATGAGGCGGGTATCCCACGCGAGCGCCTCGGCCTTGCGCAGAGCCATCCGCTGCTTCGCTATGGCACGGCCGAAGTCTCCGCTGGCCGCGTAAGCGGCCGCGAGGGTCTCGAACATCTGCGGGTCGGTTTGAATCTCCCCCGCCGCAAGCTCGAGCGCCACGCGGAGCGCCGTCGCGGGATCGCGGACCGCGTCCAGCGGCGAGGCCGCGAGCAGCGCCGCCACGTGCTTCCTGACATAGAAGCTGTCGGCGCCCGAGGCCTGCTCGAGGAGCGACCGTGCGCTGGCGAGCTGCGCCGCCGAGGGCGCGCCGGCGAGCAGATCGACCGCCAGGATCAGCTGCGCCGCCGCGCTGCCGCCGTCGGCCGCATGGCGCAGCCACACCGCGCCGTTCGCCTGCGGGTGGCAGGCGGCCGTGGCGCGCAGCTCACGTCCCACCCAGTACTGGGCTTTGGCGTCGCCGTCGCGCGCCGCCGAGAGCAGCAGCTGTCCGGCGCGCGCGGCGGAGATCCCGAGCGATGCATCGAGCGTCGCCGCAAGCCCGGTCGTGTAGGCGGCGTCCGCATCGCCTGCGTCGGCCCGCCCCCGGGCGCGCGCCACGGCCTCGATGCCTGCAAGTCCCTGGCTTCCCTCGACGCCGAACACGAGCTTCGCGGGCAGCCGCGACTCGACCGGCGCACCGGCGCGGGTCGCCGGCGCGAACCGCGAATTCAGCCACGCCTCGACGGCCGAGGCCGCGAAGCCCTCCCCCGGCAAGGCCAGCAGGATCTCGGGGTCGCGCGCCAGGCCGTCGGCTCCGATCGTGAGCACGGTGATCACGAGCGCCGGCCGCCGCACGCCGCCGGCGCTCGGCGGATATTCAGGCGCCGGTGAATCGAGCAGAGTCGCCGGAGAGTCGGTGCGGCAGCTGAAGTCGGGCTCTACGATGCCCTGCGCGCGGAGCGCCTCGTGACCATAACGGGCTACGATCTCTTCGGCGGCCCGGCGCTCCCGGTCGTCGAGCCGCGCCTCGAGGTCAGGGAGCTTTTTGCCGAGGAGCTGCAGGCAGCCGTTGCCGGCAGCGGCCCGCAGCCATCCGACCCCGCTGCCGGAATCTTTCGGCCCGCCCTGCCCCTTGAGCGCCATGGCCCCGAGGTTGAACTGCGAGGAGCAGTCGCCGAGCTCCGCGAGCCTCTGGAACTGCTCGTGCGCCGCCAGGTAGCGGCCGGCGTTGTAATCGGCGAGCGCGGCGCGGAAATCGGCGTGCGCCGCGACGGCGATCGACAGTGCGCCCGCGCATGATGCCAGGCGGATGCTCGTGACAGTCATGGCTGCGGCGGCGCGCTCAGCGCTCGACGATGGCGGTGACTCCCATGCCCCCGGCGGTGCAGACCGAGATCAGTCCGCGCTTCGCACGTGCGTCGCCGGCGAGGATCTTGGCGAGCGTCGCGAGGATCCGCGTGCCGGTGGCGGCGAAGGGATGCCCGATGCCGACGCTGCCGCCCTTCACGTTGAGCTTGGCGCGATCGATGCTGCCGAGCGGCGCGGGCAATCCCAACACGTCGCGGCAGTATTCCCGCGACTCCCAGGCCTTGAGCGTGCACAGCAGCTGCGCCGCGAACGCCTCGTGAATCTCGTAATAGTCGAAGTCCTGCAGCGTGAGTCCCGCGTCGCGCAGCATCGCGGGCACCGCATGGGTGGGCGCCATCAGGAGTCCCTCCTTGCCGGTCGCGAAATCGACCGCCCACACCTTGCCGTGCCGCAGAAAGCCGAGCACCGGGAGCTTGCGCCGCGCGGCCCACTCCGGAGTCGCCAGGAGCACCGCGCTCGCGCCGTCGGTGAGCGGCGTGCTGTTGCCGGCGGTGAGCGTACCGTCGGGCGCGAAGCTCGGCTTGAGCTTCCCGAGCCTGTCGAGGCTCGTGTCGCCGCGGATGTTGTTATCGATCTTCAGACCCTGGTACTCCACCACCAGATCGTCGTAGAAGCCCGCGCGCCAGGCAGTTGCTGCATTCATGTGGCTGTCGTAGGCGAGCTGATCCTGATCGACGCGCGGGATCTGCCACTGCCTCGCCATGATCTCGGTGCTCTGCCCCATCGAGAGCCCGGTGCGCGGCTCCACCACCGCCGGCATCACCGGCTTGAAGTGCCGGGGGCGCAGGCCGAGCCACGGCGAGAATCTTGCCCAGGCGTTGCGCCCGCGGTAGCTCGCGAGCAGCAGCTGCTGATAGGAGCGCGGGTAGACGAGCGGCGGATCGCTCACCGTGTCGGTGCCGCCCGCGATTCCGGCGTCGATTTGTCCGAGCGCGATCTTGTTGCCGATGTCGATCGCCGCTTCCAGACTCGTGCCGCAGGCGCGCTGCATGTCGAGGCCCGGGGTGTGCGGATCGAGCCCGCATCCGAGCACGCACTCGCGCACCAGGTTGTAGTCCCGGGAATGCTTGACCACGGCCCCGGCGGCGACGTCCCCGAGCCGCTCACCCTCGAGCTTGAAGCGCTCGACCACGGCGCGGAGCGTGGCCGTGAGCATGTCCTGGTTGCTGGCGGTCGAGTACGCGGTGTACGAGCGGGCGAACGGGATGCGTACGCCACCGACGATGGCGACGCGCCTGACCGCGGATCCGACCAGCATGACACCTCCGTGAGCGCGCGACGCGTTAGAATGCCACGGCCATTCCGGCGAAGCCATTGGAAGCACCCGATGGGCGAGTACTCGACCCTCATGGCCCGCGATGGTCACGAGTTTCAGGCCTGGCTCGCCGCGCCGCCCGCGCGAGCGCGCGGCGCGATCGTGGTGATCCAGGAGGTCTTCGGCGTCAACCGCCACATCCGCGCGGTCGCCGACGCGTTCGCCGCCGAGGGCTACACGGCCATTGCGCCGAGCCTCTTCGACCGTGTGCGCCGCGGCATCGAGCTCGACTATTCTCCCGCCTCGCTCCAGGAGGGCGCCGGCTACGCGAAGCAGCTGCCGCCGGAGCTCGTGCTGCGCGATCTCGCCGCGGCGCGGGCCGCCGTGAGAAACTCGGGCCGCGCGGCGACGGTCGGCTATTGCTGGGGCGGCACGCTGTCGTATCTCGCGGCCTGCGAGCTGCCGATCGCCGGTGCAGTGGTGTATTACGGCAAGCTCGCGAGCTACCTCGACAAAAAGCCCAAGTGTCCGGTGATGTATCACTACGGAAGCGACGATGCGAGCATCCCGCCGGCGGACGTCGAGCCGATCCGGGCGGCGGCGAACCCGCCGTCGATCCTCTATGTCTACGAGGGAGCCCGTCACGGCTTCAACTGCGACCAGCGCGATTCCTACCATCCGCAGGCCGCGGCGCTCGCGCGCGGACGCACACTGGATTTCCTGACCCGCCGCTTGAGCGGCGAGCGAGTTCCTCATGAAGCTGCGCGATCCTGATCTGCTTCGTACCCGGGCCTTAGTCGGGGGCAAGTGGGTGGACGCCACGGGCGGCGCCACGCATCAGGTGATGAATCCCGCGACCCGCGAGCCGATCGGCGTCGTGCCCGAGATGGGCGCCGCCGACGCGCGGCGCGCCATCGAGGCGGCGGCGCAGGCCTTTCCCGCGTGGGCCGCGCAGACCGCCAAGGAGCGCGCGGTGATCCTGCGCCGCTGGTACGAGCTGCTGATGGCGAACCTCGAGGACCTCTCGACGCTCATGACCGCCGAGCAGGGCAAGCCCTTCGCCGAATCGAAAGGCGAGATCGCCTACGCGGCCTCCTTCATCGAGTGGTTTGCGGAGGAGGGCAAGCGGCTGTACGGGGACGTGATCCCCGGCCATCAGGCGGACAAGCGCATCCTGGTGCTGCGCCAGCCCGTCGGGGTGGTCGCGGCGATCACGCCGTGGAATTTCCCGCTCGCCATGATCACCCGCAAGGCGGGACCGGCGCTGGCCGCCGGCTGCACCCTCGTGTGCAAGCCCGCGAGCCAGACGCCCTACTCCGCCCTCGCAGCCGCCTCGCTCGCCGCGCGCGCCGGGGTGCCGGCAGGCGTGCTGAACATGATCACCGGCAACGCCGAGGCGATCGGCGGGGAAATGACTTCCAACCCGCTCGTGCGCAAGCTCACCTTCACCGGCTCGACCGCGGTCGGCAAGAGGCTCATGGCGCAGTGCGCCGGCTCGGTGAAGAAGCTCTCGCTCGAGCTCGGCGGCAATGCGCCGTTCATCGTGTTCGAGGACGCCGATCTCGATGCCGCGGTAGCGGGGGCCATCGCCAGCAAGTACCGCAACACCGGCCAGACCTGCGTGTGCGCGAACCGGCTCCTGGTGCAGGCGGGCGTGTACGAGGCCTTCACGAAAAAGCTCACTCACGCGGTGGCGCAGCTGCGGGTCGGCGACGGACTCAAGGGTCCGACCGACCAGGGTCCGCTCATCGATACCAAGGCGCTCGCCAAGGTGGAGCAGCACCTCGCCGATGCCGTGGGCAAGGGCGCGCGGATCGTGCAGGGCGGCAAGCGCCACGCGCTCGGCGGCACCTTCTTCGAGCCGACCGTGGTCGTGGACGTGACGCGCGACATGTTGGTGGCGCGCGAGGAGACCTTTGGACCCGTGGCGCCGTTGTTCCGCTTCGAGACCGAGCAGGACGCCGTGAGGCTGGCGAACGACACCGAATTCGGGCTCGCGGCCTACTTCTACACGCGCGACCTGGCGCGCTCGTGGCGTGTCGCGGAGGCGCTCGAGTACGGCATCGTCGGCCTCAACACCGGAATCATCTCCACTGAGGTCGCGCCCTTCGGAGGCGTCAAGGAGTCGGGCACCGGCCGCGAGGGCTCGAAGTACGGGATCCTCGACTACACTGAGCTGAAATACCTCTGCGTGGGCATCGGCTGACGTGACCGAGCGCATCGGCATCCTGCTGGTCAACTCCGGCACGCCGCAGGCGGCGGAAGCCGCCGCGGTGCGCGCCTTCCTCGCCCGCTTCCTCGCCGACCCGCGCGTCGTGGAGCTGCCGCGCGCGCTGTGGCTGCCGCTGCTGTACGGGATCGTTCTGCCGCTGCGCCCGCGGCGCGTCGCGAAGAAGTACCGCCGTATCTGGTCGGCGACCGGTTCGCCGCTCAAGGAGCACTCGGAGCGCCTCGGCGCCGAGCTCGCCGGCGCGCTCGCGCAGCGAATCCTGGCGCCGCTGTCGGTCGAGCTCGGCATGCTCTACAGCCCTCCCGACGTGCGCGCCGCGCTCGGGCGGCTGCGCGCCTCGGGCGCGCAGCGGATCCTGGTGCTGCCGCTGTTCCCGCAGTACTGCGGCGCCACCACCGGCGCGGTGTTCGACCAGGTGACGGCGGAGCTCTCCCGCTGGCGCTCGCTCCCCGAGCTGCATTTCATCGCCGACTATCACGAGCACCCGGGCTACATCGAGGCGCTGCGCGCGAGCGTCGCCGAGCACTGGCAGGCCCACGGCCGCACCGCGCACCTCCTCATCTCCTTCCACGGCATCCCTGAGCGCTACGTTCAGCAGGGCGACCCGTACTTCGAGCGCTGCCAGACGACCGCGCGCTTGCTGGCGGACGAGCTGCTGTTGCCGGACGGAGCATGGGGCGTGAGCTTCCAGTCGCGCTTCGGTCCCACCGGTTGGCTCAAGCCCTACACGATCGAGGTGCTCAACGGCATGCCGGCCCGGGGACTGCGCGAGGTCACCGTCGTGTGCCCGGGTTTCGCCGTCGACTGCCTGGAGACGCTCGAGGAGATCGACATCGAGAATCGCGAGGCCTTCATGCGCGCCGGCGGCCTTCGCTTCCAGTACGTCCCGGCGCTCAACGCCCGCGCCGCTCATGCGCAGGCACTCGCCGATCTGATCGAGCAGCACTGCCGCGGCTGGACGCACCCGGGGCATGGGCGGCTGCCGAGCGCGGCGCGCGGCGCCTCCGCCTGATGACCGGCGCGCCGCTGCCGCTCCTCGGAACCTTCCACGAAGTCAGCTTCGCCGTCCCCGACGTGCGGGCCGCGGTGGAGTTCTACGAGCGGCTCGGCTTCACACAGGCGACCACCACCGACACCTTGAGCCACCCCTACGGTGTGCTGAGCGACGGGCGGCTCTCGGTCGGACTGCATCAGCGGCGGGGGCCCTCGCCGGTGCTGACCTTCGTGCGCCCGGGCATCGCGGGCTGGGTGCCGCAGCTCACCGATGCAGGCATCGAGCTCACGGTCTGCCACACCGGCGATGAGGTGTTCAACGAGATCGGCTTCGAGGACCCCTTCGGCCACGCGCTCGCGGTGCTCGAGGCGCGCACCTACTCCCCGGTGGCGCGCACGCTCACCGAGGTCTCACTCTGCGGCGACTTCGCCGAGGTGAGCCTGCCGGTCACTGACTTTGCCGCCGCGCAGGGCTTCTGGGAGCCGCTCGGCTTCGTGGCCGCCTCGCCGCTCGAGGGACCGTACCCGCACCTGCCGCTCACCAGCGATTACCTCGACGTCTCGTTTCATCATCCGCGCGTGTGCGAGCGTGCGATGCTCGTGTTCCGCGACCCCGAGATGCCCGCCCGAATCGGGCGGCTCAAGGAGCTCGGGCTGCCGGTGTCAACGATCGCCTCGGGCGCCGCAGACGGCGCGGGCGGTACGCTGCTCGAAAGTCCGCACGGCACGCCGCTCATGCTGCTCGAGTCCGAGCGCTGACAAGGATGCGCATGTCGCGCCGCCCCCTGTCGGCAGTCCTGGCGCTCCTCGCCTCGCCGGTCCCGCTGCTCCTCGCCTCGCCACCCGCGTTCAGCGACGCGGGCATGTGGACCTTCCACGATTTTCCGCGCGAGCTCGTCAAGGGCCGGTACGGCGCCGACCTGAGCCCCGCGTGGCTCGAGCGCGTGCGCACCGCGACGGCCCGCCTGTCGAACTGCACCGCCTCCTTCGTGTCGCCCGACGGGCTGATGCTCACCAATCATCACTGTGCGGAGGGCTGCCTCGATGAGCACTCGAGCCCGGAACACAACCTCCTGCACTCGGGCTTCCTCGCCCGCACGCGCGCTGAGGAGCTCAAGTGCGGCACCCAGGTCGCCGACGTGCTCATGGGTCTGGAGGAGGTCACCGCGGCGGTGCAGGCGGCGATCCGCGGACTCGATGCCAGGAGCGCCAACGACACCCGCAAGAAGACCCTGACCCAGCTCGAGCAGACCTGCGAGCAGCAGAGCCGCCGCGGTCGGTACGGACCGCTCAAGTGCGAATCGGTCGACCTGTACCAGGGCGGCCAGTACTGGCTCTACAAGTACCGCCGCTACCAGGACGTGCGGCTGGTGTTCGCTCCCGAGCGCGATATCGCCGCCTTCGGCGGCGACCCGGACAACTTCCAGTTTCCGCGCTGGTGCCTGGACATGTCGGTGCTGCGCGCCTACACGGGCGACGGCAAGCCCGCCGCGACGCCGGCGTACCTGCGCATCCGGCCCGAGGGGCCGCAGGCGCGCGAAGTGGTATTCGTCTCCGGGCACCCGGGCACGACCGATCGCCTGCTCAGCGTCGCGGAGCTCGAGACGCTCAGAAACGTAGGCCTGCCGCGCTGGCTGCTGCGCGCCGCGGAGCTGCGCGGCCGCTACATCGAGTTCGGCAAGACCGGCGCCGAGGCGAGCCGCATCGTCGAGGACCCGCTGAACAACCTCGAGAACGCCATCAAGGTGCGGCGCAAGCAGCTCGATGCGCTGCTCGATGACCGGCTGTTGAAGGCCAAGCGCCTCGAGGAAGAGGCGCTCCGCGCCCGGGTTGCCGCCGACCCGCAGCTCGCCGCCGCGATCGGCGAGCCCTGGTCGGACATCGCCCGGGCGGAGCTGCGCGAGCAGGAGCTCTACCTGCCCTACACGTTTCTCGAGCAGGGCGCCGGCTTCAACAGCCACCTGTTCACCTACGCGCGCACGCTGTTGCGCGCCGCCGCCGAGCGCACCAAGCCGAGCACCAATCGCCTGCGCGAATACCGCGACACGGCGCTCTCGCGCCTCGCGCAGCGCACCACCGCGCCGGTGCCCGTGTATCCGGCCCTCGAGAAGCTCACGCTCTCCTTCGGGCTCGAGCGCATGCGCGAGTGGCTCGGGCCGGACGCGCCGATCGTGCGGGCGCTGCTGACGAGCGACTCCCCCGACACGCTGGCCACACGGCTCGTGGACGGCTCGCGGCTGGCCGATCCGGCGCTCCGCCGGCGCCTCTGGGACGGCGGCGCAGCGGCGGTCGACGCCTCGCACGACCCGATGATCGAGCTCGCCCGCAGCGTCGACGGCGAAGCCCGCGCCCTGAGGAAGAGCTATGAGGACGAGGTCGAGGCCCCCGTCCAGGCCGCCTCCGAGAAGATCGCCCGCGCCCGCTTCAGCGCCTACGGCACCAGCCTCCCCCCGGATGCCACCTTCACGCTGCGTCTCAACTTCGGCACCGTGCAGGGCTGGAAGGAGGACGGCCGCGAGATCGAGCCCTTCACCCGACTCGCGCGCCTGTTCGAGCGCGCCACCGGGGAAGAGCCCTTCCGCATTCCCGCGAGCTGGCTCGCGCTGCGGGCGCAGCTCGATCCGCAGACGCCCTTCAATGTCTCGACCAGCAACGACATCGTGGGCGGCAACTCGGGCAGCCCGCTGATCGACGCCCAGGGGAGGCTCGTCGGACTCATGTTCGACGGCAACATCCATTCGATCGCGGGCAGTTACTGGTACGACCCGCAGCTCAACCGCGCGGTCGCGGTGGACCCTGCCGTCATGCTCGAGGCGCTGCGCAAGGTGTACAAAGCGGACGGCTTACTTGCGGAGCTCGGACTGCACTGACCGCACTCGTCGCGCACAAACGCGGAAGCTGATTCGCATCTCGTCCTGCACCTGCAGCGCGCCCAACATGGCGCTGAACGGCGTCAGCCCGAGCTCGCTCTGCCTGAGGCGCGCCTCGCCCGATGCGGTGACCGTCCCATCGGTCAGGCTGTAACTGACCGGGATCGTGATGGCGCGCACCTCGCCGCGGACCGTGGTCTGCACGCGCGCGAGCACCATCCCGCCGGCCGCGCCGGCATCTCCCGTAGCCGCTGCGGCCGACTCGAGCCGCAGCGAGCGCAGCACGATCTCGTGATGGTGCTCGCCATCGAGGAGCGCCGCGCCCAGCATGTTGCGCAGCGTTCCCTGCCGCGCGGCCTCCGGCACCTCGGGCGGGAAGTCGGCGCTGCCCTCGCGCTCGCGCAGTGCCGCCTCATCGACGCTGAGCTCGGCCACGGGAACATGAATCTCGAAGCTCGCGCGCATGAGGTCCCCGGGCACGTAGACCGTGCCGCTCAGCGAGTGCGAGGCGATCACGTGGTTGTGGCCGGCGCTCGCGAGCGCGCCGCCGCGGTAGGCGCGGATCACGAGCAGCGATTCATCCGCCACGATGTCGTAGGGCGTTCCCTCGTGCGGCGCGGGCTTCTCGGCCTCGGCCTGCGGTGCAGCAGCGACCGGCGGCGGCGCGGGAGCGCGCGGCGGCAGCGGACAGCCGCCGAGCAGGAGCGCGGGGAGCGCCGCGCCGAGCGCGCGCAGTTTGCAAGCGGCGTTCACCCGCATAAGCTTAGCCCTCATGGGTCTACGGAACACCACGGAGCGCTGGGGCGCGGTCTCGCAGCTGCTGCACTGGCTGATCGTCGGGCTGATCATCGTCCAGGTAACGCTCGCCGAGATGGCCGACGAGCTGCCGGTTGGAGTGAAGAAGCTCACGCTCCTCGCGCGCCACAAGTCGTTCGGCATCACGATACTGGCTCTGGCGCTGCTGCGACTCGCCTGGCGGCTCCGCAATCCAACACCCCTGCTGCCGGGGACGCTCAAGCCCTACGAGCGCGCCCTGGCGCGCATCACGCACGTCATGCTCTATGTGCTGCTGTTCGCGATGCCGCTCTCGGGTTGGACGATGTCCTCGGCTCGCGGCTTTCCGGTCAGCTGGTTCCATCTCTTTCAGCTGCCGGACCTGGTTCCGAAGAACAAGGCGCTGTACGAGGCGCTCCTGACCACCCACAGCACGCTCGCAGCGGTGCTGGCTGTGGTCGTGGCGCTGCACGTGGCCGGTGCGCTCAAGCATCACTTCATACGCAAGGACGACGTGCTGCGGCGTATGCTCCCGCTCCCCTCCGCAACTTCCGGGACCAGGCGATGACCAGACGCGCTTCAAGGACGGCGGGATGGGGGCTGGCTGCCGCGGCAGCGGGCATTGCGGCGTGGGCGTGGCTCGGCGCCTCGGCGGCGGGTCCCGGCGCGGTCACGCACTACGTGCTCGATCCGGCAAAGAGCTCGCTGGAGTTCGCCTTCGATCAGGCGGGCGCCCAGAACAAGGGCAAGTTCACCCGCTTTCAGGTGAGCTTCGACTTCTCCCCGGAGAACCCAGCCGCGGGCCGGCTCGAAGTCACCGTCGAGATGAGCTCGGCCGACACCGGCGACCAGGAGCGCGACGACACCTTGCGCGGGGCGGACCTCTTCGCGGCGGCGAAGTTCCCGCAGGCCCATTACACCGCCACGCAGTTCACCAAGACCGCGACCGGCTACGAGGCCGCTGGGAAGCTCACGCTGCGCGGCGTGACGCGCGACGTGCGCGTGCCCTTCACGTTCCGCACCGCCACCGAGATCGGTATCGCCGTGGGCTACATGAGCGGCAAGACGACGCTCCGGCGGCTCGACTTCGGCGTCGGCCAGGGCGACTGGAAGGCCACCGACCAGCTCGGGAACGATGTCGGAGTGTCCTTCGCGCTGCGGCTCGCCGCCGCGGCTCATTAGCCGCCCCGACCGGCGCCCCTGGCGCCGCGCTGCCGTTCAGGCCGCCCGTTTGAAGAGGCCCGCGATCGTGTTGACGGCGAGCTCGGCCTCCGCGCGATCCGGGACGGTGGTCTCGTCGTTGAAGCCGTAGTAGTCGTTCTCTCCAATGATCTGGAAGACGAGACCGTCACGGCGGGGCACGAAAGCGACGCCCTTATAGATGAGTCCGTAGTCGACCTGCGGCTGGGGGATCATGCGGGCGAGCTGGCCGCGGACCGGGATGAGCGATGCGTCATCGAACAGGGCCCGGGCGCCGTAGCCCGTCGCGTTGATCAGCGTCTTTTCCCGCACCCGGACCAGGTCGGCCGGGGTGTGAAAGTCCTCGATCTCGATCCGCCCGCCGGCGGCGAGAAAGTCGGACATCAGCATGCGAGTGTAGGCCGGGAGGTTGAACATCATCAACGCGCTGCGCTGCAGGTAGCGGGCGCCGAGCGAGTGGCTCCCGGGTGCGAACTGCTCGCTGCGCGGGATCAGATCGGCGATGAGCTCGCGCTGCAGGTCGGCGAATCTCGGCCGCGGATCACCAGGCGGGAGACCGCGCGCGGCATTCGCGCTGTCCGAGACGAAGTAGACGTCGATGAACTCGACCGGCGCTCCGGGCAGGCCCAGCAGCGTCTGATAGGTCGCGAAGGAGCGGCGCGCCATGCGTTCCCAGAGTTGCCTGAACTCGGGGGTGGCGTACTGCTCGAAGCAGATCCGCGAGTCGGGAGTCCACAGCCCGGTGGCGAGGGACGAGCGGACGTTCGGCGGCAGCTCTTTCGCATAGATCGTGACGCGCGCTCCTGCGCGCTGCAGCAGCAGCGCGGAGGTGACTCCGATGGCGCCGCAGCCGATCACGGCCACCTGGCGCTCCCCGCCGGCGAGTGCCCGCTCCGCGGCCATGGCGCTCGAGCCCCAGGACAGCGACCAGCCGCTGCCGCCGTGCCCGTAGTTGTGAACGACGGTCTTGCCGAGGACCTGCTCGACCTCGAGCCGCGGGCCCTGAGCGCGGAACGGTCTCGTGCAGACCGTGATGCCGGTGATGCGGTCGGTGCTGGCCCGCGGGGGCAAAAGGCTCAAGACGCGCGCCGCCGCGACCTGCCGCCCTGGCCCACCGAAGCTGCAGCCTGCGAGCGCGCCCCCGAGGAGGGCCGCGCCGGCGCGAGCCAGGAACTGTCGCCGTCGGAGCGGCCGACTCATGAGACCGGATGCCCGCTCATGCGCTCTAGTACGGCGTGCCGTCGCGGCGCGTGAAAGAGCCCGGGGCGTGCGGCGGATTCCACCTGAGGTCCACGTCCGAATAGTGGGCGCCGTCGGCGGGGTCGCGGTTGCTGATTTCCAGGTAGACGGCCGGACGAGCGCTGCGATTGACGAGCTGATGGCCGTCCGTGGCGCCCGCGGGGAAGCCGGCGCACATGCCCGCGGTGAGCGCCTGCTCGCCGGCGTCGGTTCGCAGCACGACCTCGCCCTCGACCACGTACACGAACTCGTCCTCGTGGGTGTGCCAGTGGCGCATGGAGGATTCCTTGCCGGGGGGCAGCATCGTCAGGTTGACGCCGATGCGGGTCAGTCCGAGCGCATCCCCGAGAGGACGCCTGTGCCGCGGCATGACGCGCGCGCGGAACGGCTCCGGATAACCGCTGCGCGAGACGACTTCGACGGTCTTGGGGTCCAGGGCGGGCTTGATCACGGGCATGGGGGCTCCTTCTGACTCATCGCTCGTGTGGTTGACTCTCGCGTCGGGCCTAAGAGAATGCCACACCCGAATGCCCGAAGTGTTCGATGACGTCGGCCACTGCGTCGACGCGGTACTGAAGCGCGTCGGAACGCGCATCGTGCTCGCCATGCCGCTCGGCATCGGCAAGCCGAATCCGCTCGCCAACGAATTCTACCGCCGCGCGCGGCTGGACCCCGCGATCGACCTCACCATCGTCACGGCGCTGTCGCTGCTGAAGCCGGCAGCCCGCTCGCCGCTCGAGGGGCGCCTCCTCACGCCGCTCATCGAGCGCGTCTTCGGCAGCTATGTGGAGCCCGATTACGCCCGCGCCATGCACGACGATGCCCTGCCGGGAAATGTCCGCGTCATCGAGTTCTTCCTCGCGCCGGGCGCCTTTCTCGGCTCGCGCCAGGCGCAGCGCCACTATCTCAGCGCCAACTACACCCACGTGGCGCGCGAGGTGCTCGCGCGTGGCGTCAACGTCATCGCCCACCTCGTGGCGCGGCGCACGGTGAATGGTGAGATGCAGCTGAGCTTCGGCTCCAATCCCGACGTCACCGTGGATCTGCTGCCGCTCATCGAGAGTGAGCGCACGCCCGAGCGCGACATCGTCATGGTGGGCGAGACGCACGCGCAGATGCCCTTCATGACCGGTCGGGCGCTGGTCGCGCCAGGTCGCTTCGACTTCCTCATCGACAGTGCCCGCTACGACTACGACCTGTTCGGCCCGCCCAACCCCCCGCTCGGCACGGTGGATCACGCCATCGGCGTCTACGCGAGCGCCCTGGTGCGCGACGGCGGCACGCTGCAGGTCGGCATCGGCGAGATGGGTGATTCGCTGGTGTACGCACTGCTGCTCCGGCATCAGCAGAACGCCGCCTGGCGCTCCGCGCTCACCGCGCTCGGCGCGCCGAACGCCGCGGCCCACCTCGCCGCAACCGGCGGCGAGGCGCCGTTCGCGTCAGGTCTCTACGCCTGCACCGAGATGTTCGTCGATCAACTGCTCGAGCTCCATCGCGCCGGGATCCTGCGCCGCCGCGTGTACGACTCGCTGCTCATCGAGAGGCTGCTGAGCTCGGGAAGCCCCGGCGAGCGGCTCGATGAGGGCACTCTCGGCGCCCTGGCCGCCACGGGCGCAGGTCCGGTGCTCGGCGGCGCGGAGTTCGCGGAGCTCAAAGCTCACGGCGTGTTCCGCGAGGACGTGGAGTTTGGCGGCGGGCGCGTGCGCGCCCGCGGCGGCGAGTGGATCGCGGCCGATCTCGCCGATCCCGCGAGCCGTGCGCGCCTCGCGCTCGAGTGCCTCGGTAGCGCTCTCTCGAACGGCCAGGTGCTGCACGCGGGGTTCTTTCTCGGCCCGCGGGGATTCTATGCGGCGCTGCGCGAGCTGCCCGAGGCCGAGCGGGCGCTGTTCGGCATGCGGGGAGTGGCCTTCGTCAACCAGCTCTACGGCGCCGACCAGGAGCTGCGCATCCTGCAGCGGCGCGCCGCGCGGTTCATCAACACCACCATGATGGTGACGCTCCTCGGGGCCGCGGTCTCCGACCAGCTCGAGACGGGCGAGGTGGTATCGGGCGTCGGCGGACAATACAACTTCGTCGCCATGGCGCACGCGCTCCCCGATGCGCGCTCGATACTGTGCGTGCGCGCCACGCGCACCCGGGGTGGCCGCACCACCTCGAACCTCCTGTGGAGCTACGGGCACGCCACCATTCCGCGACACCTGCGCGATATCGTCGTCACCGAGTACGGCATCGCGGACATTCGCGGGCGCACCGACGAGGAGACGATCGCAGCACTCCTGAACGTGGCCGACTCGCGCTTTCAGGAGGAGCTGCTGTCGCGCGCCCGGGCGGCGGGCAAGATCCGCGCCGACTACCGCATCCCGGAGGCATTCCGCAACAATTTCCCCGGGCGCCTGGAGCTCGCCCTGGGGAGCCACCGCCGGCAGGGCTACTTCAGCGAGTACCCCTTCGGGACCGACCTGACCGGGGATGAGATCGCGCTGGCGCGGGCGCTGAAGTATCTCGAGAGGCGCACCGGGAGCGCACTCGCGCGCCTCGGGACCGCCGCGGCGGCGCTCGGCGCGAGACCCGCGGAGCGACATGCGTCCGCGCTCAAGCGCATGGAGCTCGATACGCCCCGGGATTTCCGGGAGCGGCTCCTGCAGCGACTGGTCGTGCTCGGACTCGATGCGGGAGCCGTTTAGGTTTAGGTTTAGGTTTAGGGTTAGGTTTAGGGAAGGGCTGGCCGCGCCCGGACAGCGTTACATCCGCCGGCGCGGGGCGGACTCTCCCGCCACCGCGCCGGCATTCAGCGCCACGATCCCCGCCCGCTTCAGGCGGTGCGGACTTCGATCCTGCGCGGTCGCAGCTCGGCGCGCTTCGGGATCCGCACCGTGAGCACACCGTCCTTGAGCGTGGCCTGGATGTTGGAAGTCTCCAGCTCCCGGCTCAGGACGAAGCTGCGCCGATAGACGGTCGAGCGCACGTCGGCGTACATCGCCTCGGCGTCCTTGGGCAGCTCGAACTGCACATTGCCTTCGAGCAGCAGCGTGTCGCCGTCCACGCGGACGTCGAGCCGCTCCCTGGACACTCCGGGCATATCCGCCTCGAGCGTGATCCCCTCGCCGTCCTCGTAGATGTCGACGGGCGCCCGCATCCCCGCCTCGGTGCGTCCGCGCGTCTGCTGGACCGCTCCGCCCTTCGATTCGGGGGCGGCAATCTCACTGACGTTTCTGGCCATGTTGTTTCACCTCCCGATCAATGAATCTCGATCTGACGCGGCTTGGCCGACTCGCGCCGCCGTACCTGGATCTGCAGGATCCCGTCGCGGTACTTCGCTTCGACCTTGTCCGGGTCCACATCGTCCCCGAGGCTGATCGCACGCCGGAATTCGCCGCTGAAACGCTCCTGGCGGTAGTAGGTCCCCTCGTCGTGGACCGGTATATTTCGCTCGCCCGCCACGGTGAGCAGCCCCCGCTGCACGGAGACATCCAGCTTCTTCGGATCGACGCCCGGGGCGAACAGGTAAACCTGTACCTCCGCCGGGGTCTGAATCACGTTGACTGCCGGAAACGTCCCGCGCGGGGCCGACCGGATGCCGCCTGCGCTCGACAGTCCGTCGCCGAGCATCTCGTCCATCTCCTGATGCAGGCGCCAGAATTCGTCGAGGAGCGAATCCTGAAAACTCGTTAATCTGCCGAACATCTCAGCACCTCCTTTCTGCTTTGAGAGACTCGACCGCTGCCTACGGTAGGGTCTCTGAGCGCAACTTCAAGATCGCCCGGCCGTCCCCGTCGCAGGGGCGCGCGCGGGCTTAACTCATTGATCGGGCGAGAAATAGCGACGCATTCCCGGCCCTGGCGCCGGGGGACAGGTGTACGCTTCCCCGAGTTTCCCCGCGCGGCCGATTCCGCCGCGCTTTCCCGCGAGTCGCCGAGTGCCTTCAGCGCTTGCGGGACGAACCGCCGGCGCGTCGCGTCGCGCGGCCCCGCCGAGCCGGGGCGGGACGCCGCGTGGCGCGTGCCGCCGCCTTGCGGCGTGGCGTCCTCGAGGGCTTGCGGGCTCTGGTGCGCGCGGTCGCCCGGCGCGGGGCGCGCGCCTTGCGGCGCGCGGGCGCGGACTTTCTGCGCGCGGCGGCGGGCCGGCGCTGCGGCGTAGCGGAAGCGGTGGCGGGCCGGGCTGCGGCGCCGGCCGGCGCGACCGCGGCGCCTTCGGTGCCGCGCAGCTGCTCGAGGATCGCCGGGTTCTCGAGCGTGGAGACGTCCTGCGTGATCTCCTCGCCGCGCGCGATCGCTTTCAGGAGCCGCCGCATGATCTTGCCCGAGCGGGTCTTCGGCAGATTGTCGGCGAAGCGGATGTCGTCGGGCTTGGCGATCGGCCCGAGCTCCTCGCCCACCCACTCGCGCAGCTCCTTCGTCAGAGCGCTGGTATCGCCCCTGGGCCGCTCGCCACGGAGCACGACGTAGGCGAACACCGACTCGCCCTTGATGTCGTGGGGCTTGCCGACGACGGCGGCCTCGGCGACGCGCGGGTGCGCCACCAGCGCCGACTCGATCTCCATGGTGCCGAGGCGGTGTCCCGCCACCTTCAGCACGTCGTCGATTCGGCCCATGATCCAGAAATAGCCGTCCTTGTCGCGGTGCGCGCTGTCGCCGGCCATGTAGTAGCGGTTGTTGAACTTCTCCCAGTAGTTGGCGATGTAGCGGGCGTTGTCGCGCCAGATAGTGCGCAGCATCGCCGGCCAGGGCTTCCTGATCACGAGATAGCCGCCGGCGTCGGGGCGCTTCACGGAGTTGCCGCGATCGTCGACGATGTCGGCGTCGATGCCCGGCAGCGGCTGCGTGCACGAGCCCGGCTTGGTCGCCGTCACGCCCGGGAGCGGCGCGATCAGGATGGCGCCGGTCTCGGTCTGCCACCAGGTGTCGACGATCGGGCAGCGGCCCTGGCCGATCACGCGGTGATACCACATCCACGCCTCGGGATTGATGGGCTCGCCGACCGTACCGAGCAGGCGCAGCCGCGAGAGATCGTGCCGGGCCGGCAGGGCCTCGCCGAGCTTCATGAGCGCACGGATCGCAGTCGGCGCGGTGTAGAACACGGTGACGCCGTGCGTCTCGCAGTTCTTCCAGAAGCGCGCGCCATCGGGATGAGTCGGCCCGCCTTCGTACAGCACGACGGTGGCGCCGAGCGCGAGCGGCCCGTAAGCGACGTAAGTGTGTCCGGTGACCCAGCCGACATCCGCGGTGCACCAGAACACGTCCTCATTGCGCAGGTCGAACACCCACTGCGTGGTGAGCTTCGCTCCGAGCAGATAGCCGCCGGTGGCGTGCTGAATGCCCTTCGGCTTGCCGGTGGAGCCCGAGGTGTAGAGCAGGAACAGCGGGTGCTCCGCATCGACCCACTCCGGCTCGCAGGCCGCAGGCTGGCCCTCGATGGCGTCGTGCCACCAGAGGTCGCGCTTCGGGTCCATGGCGACCGGCTGGCCGGTTCGCTTGAGCACGATGACACGCTTGACGCTCTTGCCGTGACTGGTAAGCGCCTGGTCGACGGCCGCCTTGAGCTCGACCACGTGGCCGCCGCGCCAGCCGCCATCGGCGGTGATCACCACCTTCGCCTCGGTATCGACGATACGGTCCCTGAGCGCCGGCGCCGAGAAGCCGCCGAACACGACCGAATGCACGGCACCGATGCGGTTGCAGGCGTGCATCGCGACCAGGATCTCCGGAGTGAGCGGCATGTAGATGATGACGCGGTCGCCGCGCTCGACGCCCTGGGCCTTGAGTGCGTTGGCGAAGCGGCACACTTGCGCGTGCAGCTCGCGATAGCTGAGGCGCCGCACGTCGCCCGGCTCGCCCTCGAAGATAACCGCGGTCTTCTCGGCGCGCGTGTTGAGGTGCACATCGAGGCAGTTGTAGGAGGCATTCAGCCGCCCGTCGCTGAACCAGCGGTAGTTCGGCGCGCGCGTCGCGTCGAGCCCCACGGTGAAGGGCGTGTGCCAGGTGAGCTCCTGGGCGGCCAGATCGCTCCAGAACCCGACGTGGTCCTCGCGCGCGCGTCTGCGGAGCGCCTCCGCGTCCGCGGGCTTCAAGTGCGCACGCGCGCTGAATGCCGGCGCCGGAGGGAAAGTACGCTCTTCCAGGAGAACCGATTCGATGTTCTTGTCCGCCATGGATGTCTCCTGATTCGACACACAGGCCACGCCCCGCAGCATAGCCCATCGCGCGCATCCGGTCTGTCCGGTCCGGACCGCTCTCAACCCTGCGTCCGCGCCAGCAGCCGCTCGATGATCGACCACGCCTGCCGGGCGTAGGCGCCCCCGAACAGGTTGGCGTGATTCAAGACGTGGTAGAGGTTGTAGAGCTCGCAGCGCTCCGGCCAACCCGGCGGAAGCGGTGACGCGGCCTCATACGCGCGGTAAAAGGCTTCGCCGAAGCCACCGAACAGGCGCGTCATCGCCAGATCCGTCTCCCGGTCGCCGTAGTAGACCGCCGGGTCGAAGAGCACCGGCTCACCGCCCGAGCTCGCGAGCCAGTTGCCGCCCCAGAGATCCCCGTGCAGGAGCGAGGGCGCCGGGCGGTGCCCGGCGAGGAGCCGATCCACGCACCCGAGCAGCCGCTCGCCGGGGGCGCTGAGCGCTCGGGCCAAGCCGCGCCGGCGGGCGAGCTCGAGCTGCGGGCGCAGCCGCCGCTCGCGGAAGAACTCCGTCCAGTCGCCACTCCAGGCGTTCGCCTGCGGCGTGCGTCCGATGGTGTTGTCGCGTCCCCACCCGAAACGGGCCTCGGTCACCGCGTGCAGCGCCGCGAGCCCTTCACCGAGCCGGGCCTCGCACGCCTCCCCGCTCTCGCCGGCTTCGATCCACTCGAGCGCGAGGAATGCCGCGCCGGAGGCAGCGCCGCACGCGAGAAGGCGCGGCACGCGCAGCGCGCGCGAGCGCTCGAGCTCGGCGAGCCCGGCCGCCTCGGCCTCGAACATGGCAAGCGCCTCCGCGGCGGCCACTTTCACGAACATGGCGCCCGCCGCGCTCACCCAGCGGTAACACTCGTTGATGCTCCCGCCCGTCACCCGCCGCTCGGGACCTCCCTCACAGCGCGCTCCGGTGAGCGCGCCGATCTCACGGGCGATGGCCGCGAACGGCTGCATCCCTCACGGCCCGCGCCCCGGCGCGCTCTCAGCCCGCCGGCAGCTGCGCCAGGCGCTCGCCCTGGCGGCGGAGGAAGGGTCCGAAGCCGAGCCGGTCGTACAGCGTCGACAGCGCGGGCAGGTCCGGCGGGCGGCGCCTGAGTCCGCCGGCCGCGACGCCTAGGCGCAAATCGCAGGCGATGCGCGTCAGCTGCCGCGCGAGAAACACCGAGTCGCGATGCGCGCTCAAGCGCACGCCGAGGCTGCCCGCGCCGCGAAGCTTGAGCCCCGCGACGCGCGAGAGGTCGGCGTACATCTCGTCGAGCGAGTCGAAGGCTTTCATGAGCGAGGCGGCGGTGCGGTGCCCGATGCCCGGCACACCGGGAATGTTGTCCACCTCGTCGCCGGTGAGCGCCAGGTAGTCCGCGAAGCGCTCCGGCCGCACGCCGAAATGCCGCTCGATGTCGTGATAGCCGAACTGCCCGCGCGCGCCGAAATCCCAGAACAGGTCGCCGTCGCGCACGAGCTGCGCGAGATCCTTGTCGCGCGTGATGAAGGCCGAGCGCACGCCCTGCCCGCGCATGAGGTGCGCCAGCGTGCCGATGATGTCGTCGGCCTCGTACTCCGGATCCACGAACGCCGCGAGCCCGAGGCAGCGGCAGAGCTCCCGGCAGTGCCCGAGCTGCAGCACGAGGTCGGCGGGCGCGCGCTCGCGGTTGGCCTTGTAGGGCGGGTAGATGCGATTGCGGTAGGAGCCCGCCCGGCGCTCGTCGAAGGCCACCGCCATGTAGGCCGGCCGCACCCGCTCGATGAGATCCCCGAGGAAGCGGGCGAAGCCGAACACCGCATGCGCCGGATTCCCGTCCCGGTCGCGCATGTCCGGAAGCATGGAGTGATAGGCGCGAAAGACGTAGACCGAAGCGTCGATGAGGAAGATCAAGGCGCCGCCCGCGAAAGCCGAAAGCCGCGCCACCTTAGCAGCCCGCGGGCCGCACCGTCACGGCGGGTATCGTCGCGGCGCGCCCCGCGCGCGGCCGCGCTCACGACAGCCAGCGCTGAATCCGGTCGTGCAGCGGGCTCGAGCGCGGGAAATGCGCGATGAGATATTCCATCTGATCGGCGAGCACCCGGCGGCCCTTGAGGAAGATGTACTCCGCGTAGGTCGGAGTGAACGGCACCGCGATCAGCTGCATGCGCGACTGCTCGGGCGTGCGCGAGGCCTTGTGGTTGTTGCAGCGCCGGCACGCCGCGACCACGTTCGTCCAGCTGTCGGTGCCCCCTTGGCTGAAGGGCCGGATGTGATCGCGCGACAGCTCGCGCGAAGCGAAGCGCTGACTGCAATACATGCACAGGTACGCGTCGCGCCGGAACAGGGTCTGGTTGTTGAGCGGCGGCACGTAGTCGTGGCGCGTGTTGCCGGGGTTGCCGGTGTGCCCGACCGTGGCGACGATCGAGTTGACCTCGAGCACCGTGCGCCGTCCGGTGCGCGCGTTGGTGCCGCCGTACAGCTCGTAGAGGAGCGAGCCGCACGTGTAAGCGACCTGCTCCTGATGGTAGAGTCGCGCCGCCTCCTTGTAGTCGATCCACTCGAGCGGCATACCGGCGACGTCGGTGCGCAGCACCAGCTGCGACAGCCCGCGCGCCGCGGCGGTCGGCACTACGCGCAGGTCGTCCAGGAGGCCGTGATCGGCACGCTCGAGATCGATGCCCAGCATAGCGGCGTAAGATACGGCAGTTGTGTGCATGAATTCAACAACACAAGATCTTAATTCAACTGGGGATTTCCGGGCACGTGGCCACTCGGCCACGGACCTCGGGCGTCTGGGCTGCGCATGTCGGTAACCATCGGCGTACTGCGCGAGAGCGCCCCCAACGAGACGCGGGTCGCGCTCGTCCCCGAGGTGGCCGACAAGCTCGCCCGCGACGGTGCGCGGGTCGTGATGGAGCGCGGCGCGGGCGAGCGCGCCCGCTTCCCCGACTCTCTCTTCAAGAGCGTCGTGTGGGCCGATGGCGCCCAATCGGTGCTCGCCGGATCGGGTGTGATCCTCACCGTCCAGCCGCTCACCGTCGGGCAGATCGGTGAGCTCAAGCCCTCCGCGGTGGTCATCGGCTTCATGCAGCCGCACGCGCGCGCCGCCGAGGTGCGGGAGCTCGTGGCGCGCGGCATCACGAGCTTCGCCATGGAGCTCGTGCCGCGCATCTCGCGCGCGCAGTCGATGGATGCGCTGTCTTCGCAGGCCTCCATCGCGGGCTACAAGGCGGTGCTGATCGCCGCGAGCCACCTGCAGAAGTTCCTGCCCATGCTCACGACGGCCGCCGGCACCATCCGCCCCTCCCAGGTGCTGATCATCGGCGCGGGCGTTGCGGGGTTGCAGGCGATCGCCACCGCGCGGCGACTCGGCGCGGTGGTCGAGGCCTACGACGTGCGCGGCGCGACGCGCGAGCAGGTGAAGTCGCTCGGCGCGAGGTTCGTCGACACCGGGGTGAGCGCCGAAGGCTCCGGCGGCTACGCGCGCGAGCTCACCGCCGAAGAGAGGGCGAAGCAGCAGGAAGTGCTCGACGCGCGCATCGCCGCGGCCGATGCCGTGATCAGCACCGCGGCGGTCCCCGGACGCCCGGCGCCGAGAATCATCTCGCGCGCGGTGGTCGAGCGCATGCGCGCAGGCTCCGTGGTGATCGACATCGCCGCCGAGCAGGGCGGCAACTGCGAGCTCACCAGAGCCGGCGAGGTGATCGAGCACCGCGGGGTGAGGGTGGTGGGGCCCGTCAACCTCCCCGCCGAGCTCGCCTACAACGCGAGCGAGATGTAC
>WNEL01000408.1_pt1 | contig 31409 bp, 42 predicted proteins | sample 5399991 | NCBI WGS metagenome assembly WNEL01 (sample SAMN13153325, study PRJNA577476) | soil metagenome | isolation source: 20 cm grassland meadow soil pre-rain plot 2 | place: USA:California | collected 2015-09-08
TCGCCGCCGGTCTCGCGCTCTGTGCGGCCGGGCCGACCGTCACCTACCACGGAACCGGTACCGTCCTGGCCCTCTTGCCCTCCGATCTCCACGCGACCCGTCCCGTGATCGTGATCGAGCACGACCCGATCGCCGGGTTGATGGCCGAGCGCATGGCCATGCCGTTCATCGCGGCGTCGACCACGCTCTTCGACGGGCTGCATGCCGGTGATCGGATCTCGTTCGGGCTCCAGGACGCGCCGGGCGCGCTGCTCGTCGTGACGATCGAGCGGACGCCGCCGCGCCACTGAGCCGGCGGAGGAGGCCCTATCCGAACCGCACCCCATCGGATTCTCCGGAGGTTCTACGCCGACGATTCCGGCCGGCGGCCGTTCGTCAGCGCGCTGTTCGACGACGCGGCCGAACACTACGACTGGGTCTGCCGGATGATGTCGTTCGGCGCGGGCCAACTCTATCGCCGTCTGGCCCTCACCCGCGTAGGCCTGGCTCCCGGGATGAAGCTGCTCGATGTCGCCACCGGCACCGGTCTCGTGGCTCGATCCGCCCTTCACGTGCTCGGCCAGCCCGGCGGCGTCGTCGGCGTGGACCCCAGCCGCGGGATGCTCGAGAAAGCCGCGGAGACGCTCACGAGCCCGCTCGTGCAGGCCAGAGCCGAGGCGCTGCCGTTTCGCGCCGGCCACTTCGATCGCGTGAGCATGGGCTACGCCCTTCGCCACGTCGCCGAGCTCGAAGTCACGTTCCTCGAGTTTGCTCGAGTCCTGAAGCCAGGCGGGCGCCTGCTGATCCTGGAAATCTCGCGGCCGCGCTCCCTCATCGCTCGGTCGCTGCTCCAGCTCTACCTGGGGCGAGTGCTCCCCCTGGTGGTGAGGATCGGAACCGGGCACAGGAACGCCGAGCTGCTGGTGAAGTACTACTGGGAGACGATTGCCGAGTGTGTGCCGGTCGAGAAGATCGTCGAGATCGTGCAGGCGAGTGGCTTCGTCGAGGTCGAGCACCGCATGCTCGGAGGCTTTCTCGCCGAGTACGTGGCGACGAAGCCGGGTTAGCTGGCCTCGATCTTGAGCCCGGCCTTGGTCACGGTCACCGCGGCCTGGCTGGCCTGCCGCAGCACACGAGCGAACTTGTGCGTGTCGAAGAAGGCACTGATCTGCGACTCCGAAAACTCGACGAGCAGATCCTCGGCGACCGTGGCCGTGTGGATCACGGCGCCCGAATTGTCCTGCAGGTGGAACATCTGCACGCAGAGGTCCTGGGCGAAGAAGTCGTAGATGACGCTGGTCGGGAACTCGCGCTGGAGGTACTCGCGGACGACCTTCACCTTCCACTCGTCGACGTCGCCGGGCCGTCGCTCGAGCTCTCGCTGCCACTGCGGCGACGGCGTGCCGTTCGCGGGAGCCTTGAGGCCCTCGAGCCGCGACTCCCGTACTCCGGCTGGCTGCGGCGTCCTTGCCTCGAACATGTGCGGAACCTCCACGGCGCGCGGCACGTCGATGTGGCGCTGCTCGGCGACGCGCGCCTCGGCAACGCGGGGTTGAGCGACTCGCGGTTCGGCCACACGCGGTTCAGCCATACGCGGTTCGGCGGCCCGTGGCTCGGCCGGGCGCGGCTCGACGCGGCGCCCCTCGGCGACGCGGAGCTTCTCGGTAACGGCGCGAGCGGCGGGGCGGCGGGGTGTGGCGGCAAGCGGTCGCGCCGGCTCGGCCGGCCTGGACTCCTCGCTCTTACGCGACGCGCCGACCGGAACGAACTGGAGACCGAACTTGAACTGCACGAAGTCGACGCGGTGAAAGCGGAGGTGCCGGGCCTTGCGGAGGAATGCCTCGGGGAGCTGCTCGGCGACGAAGATCACGCGGGGGGGCTGACCGGACGACAGGCGCGCCATCGGGTACAGCCGCCGCAGCGCTTCGGGATCTTCCTGGCACCACGAATACGCGTCCAGCGCTCGCATCAGCATCTCGTCGTCGGCGACGAAGCCGAGCGCGACGAGGGCGAGCGACGTGGCGCTATCGACGGCGACGAGCTCGATCGTCGCGCCGCCCAGGGAAACGCCGGTGTCCAGGATCTTCAGCCCGGCTTCGATGGACTCGGCGTTCTCGGCGACCGCGGCCTGGAGATCGTTCACGTCCTCGAGCTTCGTCGTTGTCTTCAATGCGCAAACCCCCGACCCTGCCTTGGCAACGGCTATGCCAGGTGCAGCGCCACGGGAATTTCGAGCACAATCGACGATTTACAGCGGCCGTTGGCATCGATCGTCGTGATCGGGGATGTCACGGTGACATGAGGGCCGTCAGCACGATGTCACCCGCGCGCTACAAGTGCGCGAGGAAAAAGTCCCGAACCTTCGGCTCGAGCTCGGCCGCTTCACCGTGTCGGCCGCGGTCGAGGACGTGGAAATCGACCTCCGAATTGGCGCCGAGCGCCGCGCGCAGGAGCTCGGCGTGATGGAAGCCAATCTGCTCGTCCTGACGGCTGGCGATGAGGAGCACGGGAATCATCACGCGGGCGACCACATCGACCGGCGCCGGCCGGGTGATATCGGCTCCGAGGAACACGAGCGACGAGAGTCGCATCAGGTAGACGAGCGGCCCGTAGGTCTCCCGGCCGAGGAGACGCAAGTCGGCGAACGGCGCGTAGGCGGCGACGGCCTGGATGCGCGGATCGTCCGCGGCCGCGAGTAGCGCCACCGCTCCGCCGAGCGAGAAGCCGAAGACTCCCACGCGCGCGTGGCCACGGCCGCGGAGCCAGGCGACGGCACGCTGGAGATCGCCGCGCTCGCGGAAGCCGAGCGTGGTCGCGCGGCCGCCACTCTCGCCGAAGTAGCGCAGGTCCATAAGCAAGACGGCGAAGCGAGGCGCCAGAGCGGCCGCGAGCGGCAGGAGGTCCGCCTTGTTCGCGGGATAGCCGTGAAGGAGCACGACCGCCGGCGCCGCCGGCCGGGGGACGAACCACCCTGCGAGCGTGACGCCATCCTCCGCGCGAATGCGAACGTCCTCGACGCGCAAGGCGACGTCGGCGGGAGTGAGCGGGATCGCGATCCGAGGAGGACGGACGACGAGCCAGAAGCTGGCGACACCGAGAGCCGCCAGACCCGCCGCGACGAGCCCGAGCCAGATCAGTGAACGGCTCAGATCGTGCGGCGGCTCAGGTCAGCGGGACGTAGTCGTACTCGCCGATTCCCTGCAGGACGAGGAAGATCGCCGAGCCCTGTCCGCCGTTGACGACGAGGTGCGGCCGCTTGGGTGGGACCGTGTGCGTCTGTCCCGGCTCCAGGACGACTTCCTCCTTGGGATCGCGCAGGAAGAGGCGCACGCGCCCCTGGAGCACGTAGAACGTGTCCTGCGTGTTCGTGTGGTAGTGCCACGGCACCTGCTGGCGCGGGCCGATCTGCAGCTCCTGGATCCGGAAGCCCGGCCGCTCGGCGTGTCGCGCTCTGCGCTCCACTTCGTAGAGATGACTCGCGTCCTTCACCGCTTCCATGCTCGACTCCTTCAGTTGAGCTTCGCGCGCAGGCCGTGGAGCGCCTTGCGCGCTTCGGCGTCGCCCGGCGCCGCCGTGACGGCGCCCTCGAACTCGCGCAGGGCCTGCCACCACTGTCCCTGCCGAATGTAGATGCGGCCGAGGTTCATGAACGGGAACTGGCGCGGCTCGTAGCGCGGGGCGCGCTTGGCCTTCTCGAGCCACGGCACCGCTTCGTCCAGCTTGCCCTGTTGCATCAGGTACACGCCGATGTCGTTGTAGGGGTTGCCGAAGTCGGGATCGACCTTGATCGCCTTCAGGCATTCCTCCGTCGCATCGTCGAATCGGCCCTGGAACGAATACGTCCAGCCCAGGAACGTGTGGGCCTCGGCCGTCGGGCGCACCGCGAGCGAGCGGCGGTACAGCGTGATGGCCTCGTCGAGGTCGCCCGCCATCTGACGACGGTACGCCTCTCGCCACAGCTCGATCGCACGCTCGAGATCTTCTGCGTCGCTCACGTTGCTCTCTTCCGCGGGGCCCGGGGCGGGGCTATTGTACGCGCCGGGAGGCCGCGCATGCGCATCGCCGACGTCCGAGCGTTCCCGACATCGTTCCCCGTGCCGCCCGAGGCCAGTGTCACGCTCGGTATCGGGCGCGCCGTCAAGCGCGATTCGGTCGTCGTGAAGGTGACGACCGACGACGGCGTGATCGGCTGGGGCGAATCACACCACGGCCACGGCGCCCGGCGAACGGCGACACCCCCGAACGCGATCTCGCTCGAGTGGCCGCGGTCCGCCACGCCTTCGGTGACGGCATCACGATTCTCGTGGACGCCAACACCGGGTACACGGTCGCCGACGTGAGACGTGTGATGCCGGGTCTCGAGGCCAATGGCGTGGGCTGGCTCGAGGAGCCATTCCCCGCCCACGATCACCGCTCCTACGCCCAGGCGGCCACCCTCGGCCGCGTGCCGCTCGCCGCCGGCGAGAATCAGTACACGCGCTTCGAGTTCTCGCGGGTGATCGAGGATCGCGTGATCACCATCCTCCAGCCCGACCTCTCGAAGACCGGTGGCGTCACCGAGGCCCTCCGCATCGCCGCGCTCGCCATCGAGGGCCCCGGATACATTTAACTGACGCGTCGCGCTCGCCCTTCTGACACGGCCGTCGTCAAAGAGTCACGCCGCCAACGCGGCCGCCGCTGAAATATGTGCCCTGGCGGCCAAAAACTCGGGCATTCACCTTGCACCAGCGATCGGCCATGGCTCCAAAGGTTCTGGTCATCGAGGATCGCGAGTATGTCCGCCAGGTGATGGTGGCAGTCCTCGTCGACGCCGGCTACGTCGCCGTCGGCCTTCCTTCCGCGGTCACGGCTCTGGACCGGCTGGCCGAGATCAGGCCACAGATCATCTTGCTCGACATGGAGATGCCGGGCATGAACGGCCGCGAGTTTCTGGTGCGCCTGCGCGCGATACCTCGCTGGGCCGAGCTCCCGGTCATGATCGTCTCCGGCTACGGCGAGACGTCCCTGCCTTCTCCCGAGCGGCCCGGTATCGCCGTCCTCGCCAAACCGTTCGACAACACCACCCTGATCGACTGCGTCGGTCGCATGGTGGGTCCGGCGTCGATTCCCACCAGCGCCTGATTCGCTAGTGGCCCGGGGCGGGGCTACGGTCGACGGGCGCGATGGCGCCCATGTCGGAATCGAGCTGGAGCGTGTCGGCGATCTTCGTGTAAGAGGAGAACATCTGCGTCACGCCGATGACCTCCATCACACCGCGCTCGCCAACCCCGAGGCGCCTGAGCTCGGCGAGGTGGAACCGAGTGCCGAAGCTCGAGCGGGTGGTGAGCGAAACGGCGAAGGCCAGCGCCGTCTTGAGCCGGCGCGTCAGTCGCTGATCCGAGAACGCCCGGCGCCAGGCCGCCCACACGTCCGCGAGGTACGCCGGATCCCGAGCCAGCGCGCCGAATGGCGCCGGCACCAGCCCGGCGTGGAACGCGCGGATCTCAGCGAAGACGGCCGTCGCATCGCCGGCGGTGGCGTCGTCGAGCGGCGGCAGCACGTCGGCCAGGCCATCGGCGACGACGTTCAGCGCATTGGTGATCCCCGTGACGAAAGCCGCCTCGTACCAGGGCGCATCCTCGGCCAGCCCCTGCAGCTTCCCGGCTGCAGTGTGCGCGGTCACTCAATACGAGCAGGCATTGACGCCGCTGACGACGGCCGCCACCATCTCCTTCTCGGCCCGGGTGAACTCGCCGGGCCCCATCGCGCGCTTCATGGCGCGACCGTGCGGCGCGCCGAATTCGGGATCCCACGCCATGACGCGGCTCATCGCCGGGGGCTGCTTGAAGTCGTAGGCGAACCACTGGCTCGACAGCTCGAACATCTTGCGGGTCGCATCCGGGTACTCGTCGGCGTCGCGAAGACGAACGGTTGGCACGATGTGTCCTCCTCAGCGGCCGCGGAAGACGGGCTCGCGCTTCTCCACGAACGCGCGCGCGGCCTCGCGATGGTCCTCGGTCATGCCGCAACGGGTGTGATGCCACGCTTCCAGGTCCAGCATCGGGGCGAGCCCGGCCGTCTCTGCCGCGTTGAAGTTGCGTTTCATGTAGCGATACGCGATTCGCGGGCCGCTGGCGAGCCGGCGGGCCAGGGCGAGCGTCTCGTCCTCCAGGCGGGCGTCGGGGACCACGCGGTTGACGAGGCCCAGCGCCAGCGCCTGCCCCGCGTCCAGGATGTCGGCGGTGAAGTAGAGCTCGCGAGCCTTGGCCGTGCCGACGAGCTGGCTCAAGAAGTACGAGCCGCCGAAGTCACCCGAGTAGCCGACTCGCGCGAACGCGGTGGCGAAGCGCGCCCCGTCGGCGGCCACGCGGAGGTCGCAGGCGAGCGCGAGCGACAGGCCGGCGCCGGCGGCCGCGCCTCGCACCATGGCGATCGTGGGCTTGGGCATCTCGTGCAGCCAGCGCGAGGCCTCCATGCGCGCGCGCAGCGCCTGCGCCTTGTCTTCGAGCGTGTCGCCGCCGGACTCGCGCCCTTCGGCCATCGCCTTGACGTCGCCGCCGGCGCAGAACCCGCGGCCGCTCCCGGTGAGCACCACGACGCCGACCTCGGCGTCGGCGGCCAGCCGGGGCAGCGCCTCGAGCAACGCCTCGAGCATGGCGGGCGAGAGCGCGTTGAGCCGGTCGGGGCGATTGAGCGTGAGCAACGCGACGCCGTCCTTGACGACTTCGAGCAGATCCTGGGCCATGGCCTCCTCCGTGTACACGACGGTGATCGAGGCCACATCATAAACGGATAGGCGAGGACACGCGTGCGCTCGAAATTCTGGGTCTGGCTCTTGCTGGCGGCGGCCACGCTGCTCATCGCGTGGAACACGAACATCTTCGTCCCCGTCGAGCACTGGCTCGTGTCGCTGGCCGGCCACCCCGAGATCCGAAATCAGTTCAACGATCCCGACTACGGCCGCGTGGATGCGCTCACCCTGCTCCTGTCGGTCTTCGTGCTGTCCCCGTTCGCCGCCCTGCTGATCATCGCGGCGTTCACGTTCGCGCTCATCATCGCCGCGTTGCTGATCGAGCCGGTGCTCCGGACGTTCAGCCTGCCCGACTGGGTGGCGGTGCCGGTGGTGCTGGCCGGTTCGGCGTGCGGGGTGTGGGCGGCCAGTGGCTTCTGGCTGCCGCAGTCACTGCATTTGCTGGGGCTGGTCGTGAAGGCGTGGACGGTGTACTTCGGCATGGACCGGCCCTACCCGCACTGATATTCCGCTCTAATCTCTTCCGCGGCAATAAGTCGGCGGTCTCGCGCGGAGCACTTCGCGTTGTTGCGCGCAACGCCAAGAGGGGGGTTTGGGGGGAAGCGGAACGGGTCCCCCCAACTCAACAGCGGGCGTGACTACTTCGGCTTGATCAGGAATTCGGCGCGGCGGTTCCTCACCCAGCAGGTTTCGACGTGCTCCGAGCACTCGGGGCGCTCCTCGCCGAAGCTCACCAGCGAGATCCGATCGGCGGCGATCCCCTGGGAGACGAGGTAGTCGCGGGCGGCGCGCGCTCGGCGTTCGCCGAGGGCGAGGTTGTACTCGGCCGTACCACGCTCGTCGGCATGGCCTTCGATCAGCACGAGCGTGTCGACGTTGTTTTTCAGGTACTCGACGTTGGCGTCGAGGACCCTGGCGTCGTCCGACCGGATCAGCGCCCGATCGAAGTCGAAACGGACGGCCTTGACCTCGGGGATCGCCACGAAATCGGCGGGCGCCGGCCGCACGGCTGGTGTCGGCGCTGGCTGCTCGACGGCGGAAGGCGGCGCGGCCACCTGAGGCTCCGGGGTCTTCGGCGGTTCGGGAGCCACGGGCATGGGCGCGGGCGGCGGCGGAGCCGGCTGCGGGGCGAGGGCGACGGGACGAGTCGGCGTCACCGGCTGCACCCGCTCGAGCACCACGCGAAGCGGCTTGTCGGTATTGCGCATCCGGCCGACCATCCGGTCACCGTCGACCTTGAAATCGATCGCGAAGCCCTGGCCACCCAGCTCGTGCTTCATCGTGAGACTGGATCCAGAGAGGTCGAACTGCACGCGGGCGCCGGTGAGGCCGCCACGGCGCAGCGAGATCGGCACCGACTCCGCGGCTTGGGCCCCGTCGAAGATGATGCGGCCATATCCGTGCGAGCCACGCTGATAGAGCTCCGCGGTGGCGTCCTCGTTGCGCGGGATGTCGACGATCCCGTAGCCGATCCACTTCCCCGCCCACTTGCCGGAAACGTCCATGCGGTCCGAGCTCACCGGCGGTGCACTCACCGGGGGCGCGGTCGCCATCGGCCGCTTCGGCGCTCGCGACGAGCAGCCTGTCGCGACGAGCGTGACGGCGATCATCAAGAGTGCGAGTCGTCGCATGCTGCCCTCCTTGGCATCTACGACATTAGCAACAAACCTGCCAGGAAACGGCCAACCTTTTGCGCGATTTCGAGGTGAAACCGGCAACGGCGCGGCGCCGACACGCGACAAGTTGAGCGGTGAGGTGACAAGTCGGCATCACCCCAATTGCGCGGAGCGAGCGCGCGTGGGGGCGTAGGTTTACGTCGGGCGCGAGATCACTCGAACGCGGTGAGCAGCGCCTCGACCTGCTCGAGGCCGTCGATGAGTCCTGGCCCCGGGCGCTTCACCTGCCCCGCGGGGATCGCCCAGACGCGTCCAGACTTCACCGCAGTCAGCCGGTCCCAGCCCTCGCGAGTGCCCAGATCGGCGGGCGTCGCGCTGCCCGGCCAGGCGGCGATCACGATCACGTCGGGATCGAAGCGAAGGACGGTGGCGAAATCCAGGCGCGGCCACTCCACGCGGGCGTGGCCGCCGAGGTTCACGCCGCCGGCCTTGGTGATCAGATCATCGACGAAGCTCTGCGGGCCGCCGGTGTAGCCATCGGGCGACAGCTCGAGATAGACGAGCGGGCGGACGCGACGGCGCAGGGTCCGTTCGACCACCGCGGCGATGCGCGCACGACAGCGCGTCAGGTAATCGGCGTTCGCGGCGGCGCTGCCGATGATGGCGGCCAGTCGCGCCATGCCGTGGACGAGGTCGTTCAGCGTGTGCGGCCGCATCACGAACACCGGAACACCACGCGACGCCAGCGCGGGCGCGCTCGTCAACGCGTGCAGCGACGCGGCGACGACGAGGTCGGGCGCGAGCGCGACCACGGCATCGAGATCCACGTGCTTGAAGCCGCCGACGCGCGGCACCTGACCGAGCTCCGGCAGGTCCGAGTGCTCCTCGACGCCCACCAGACGATCGAGCGCACCCAGCGCGATCAGGCACTCGGTGCACGCCGGAGCCAGAGAGACGATGCGGCGGGCGCCCCGATCGAGCGCCAGCGGACGCGCGAGATCGTCGACGGTGAAGCGCGCGGTCACTCGAGAGTCGTGAGGTCGGCGAGCGAGCCGAAGATGCGATCGGGCACGACGGGGGCGTCTGCGGGCAGGCCCTGTCGCGAGCGATCGAGCCAGGCCGCGCTCACGCCCACCTGCTTGGCGCCGAGCACGTCCCACACGAGGTGATCGCCCACCATCCACGCATCGCGTGGATGCGCTCCGAGCGTTTCGAGCGCGTGACGATAGACGCGCGCATCCGGCTTGCCGCAGCCGAACTCGCCCTCGATCACCACGACGTCGAAGAAGCGCGCGAGGTCCCAGCGCACGATCTTCTCGCGCTGCATGCCGGCATCACCGTTGGTGACGAGCCCGAGCGCGATACCTCGCGCCCGCAGGCGCTCGAGCGCGGGGAGGGCGTCGGGGAAGAGCGACCACGTGGCACGTCGGCGGTCGGCGAAGTCGGCCGCCACCCGCGCGGCCAGGCCGTCGCGGAGCCCGCCGCAGCGATCGAGCGCACCCTCCACGATCTTGCGCCACGCGCCCATCATGTCGGTACGCTCCAGCCGGTGGCGCTCGGGATCGCTCCAGAACAATGTCCCCACGTCGCGGATGGCCGCCCGCAGCGCGTCGGCATCCACACCCGTTGGGGCCGCCACCGTCGCACACGCTTCCGACCAGCAGCGCGCGGCGTCGCCGCTGTAGTCGAGCAGCGTGTCGTCGAGATCGAAGAGGACGACGTTCACACGGGCCATCCTTCGCGCGTCTGGCCCATGTTCCAGAACATCCACTCGTAGCGGCTGGTCGTCGTGAAGTGGCGGATCATCTGCCGGCGCTCCTCGGCACCGATCCGGGCGGCGATCTCGTTGGTCGCTTCGAGCACCGCCTGGACGACGGCGCCGAACTCGGCGGAGGCGTAGGTACCGATCCAGCGCGTGTAGAGTGGATCGCGCGAGCCCGCTCGCTCGAGCGCCTTGCCGACCTCCCAGTAGATCCAGTAGCAGGGCAAGAGCGCAGCCACCGCCTCGTGGAACGGCGAGCCGTAGGCGGTTGCGATCAGATAGCTGCAATAGGCCAGATTCGTCGGCGCCAGCGGCGTCGCCGCCACGTCGGCCTCGGTCAGCCCGAACTCCTTGAAGAACGACTCGTGGAGCGACCGCTCGACCTGCAGCGCCCCCGCCGCGTGCTCGTTGAACATGATGATCCACGCGTCTCGAGGCGCGCGCGCGGCAGCCAGCGAGAGCGCACGCGCGAACTCGCGCAGGTAGAGCGCGTCCTGCACGGCGTAGAACTGGAAGCTCTCACGGGGAAGCGACCCATCGGTGAGCCCGCGCAGGAAGGGATGGCGAAGGATCGCCGCGTAGATCGGCTCGATCCCACGCCACAACTCATCGGTGAAGGCCATGGCCGTATGATACGGCACGGGGAGGACCGACCATGCTGGAGCTGGGACTCAAGGGCAAGGTGGCGATCGTGACGGGAGGCAGCGAAGGGCTCGGCCGAGCGACGGCCGAGCGGTTTGCACGCGAGGGCGTGAGGGTCGCGATCTGTGCGCGGCGCAAGGACGTGCTGGAGCAGACGGCCGAGGCCATCCGCCGCGCAACCGGCGGCGAGATCCTGGCGCAGCCGGCGGACGTCACCCGCCCCGACGAGGTGGAGGGGTTCGTGCGCGCGGTGGTCGGCCGCTTCGGTGGCGTGGACATCCTCGTCAACAACGCAGGGACCTCGGCCGCGGCCGGTTTCGAGAAGGTGGACGACGCCACATGGCAGACCGACTTCGACCTGAAGCTGATGGCCGCGGTGCGCTTCTGCCGGCTGGTCATCCCGATCATGAAGCAGCGCGGCGGCGGGCGCATCGTCAACGTGACGACGGTCGGGGGCAAGGCCCCGCGGCCCCAGGCGCTGCCGACCAGCGTGACCCGGGCCGCCGGCATCAACCTCACCAAGTCGCTGGCCCTCGAGTACGCGGCCGACCGCATCCTCGTCAACACGGTGTGCCTTGGCATCGCCAAGAGCGCCCAGCTCGCCCGGCGGGCCAAGGACGGCGACCTCGACGCCCACTGGCGGGAGATGGGCAAGCGCGTGCCGATCGGCCGGCTGGGGGAGCCCGAGGAATTCGCCGATCTGGTCGCCTTCCTGGTGTCCGAGCGGGCCGGCTACATCACCGGGAGCGCGGTGAACTTCGACGGCGGGGCGTCGGCCGTCGTTTAGCGGCGAGGGGTCGAGGGCTTTTCACAACAGCGACGTTGCGGGGTCTTACGGGTCAATGGGTCAACAGCCTTTCGAGACCATCCTGGAAGCTCATCATGCAGAGATATATCGGTACCTCCGCCGGGTCACCTCGCGCGCCGCCGAAGCCGACGACCTTTCCCAGGAAACCTTCCTGCGCGCCTATCGCGCGTATCGGGCCCTGCCGTCGGACGCCAACGTGAGGGCCTGGCTGTTCACCATCGCCACCAACCTCGCCCGGAACCACTTCCGCTCCGAGGGGCGTCGAAGCCGCGCCCATGCCGCGGTCATCGTCTCCCGGAGCGCTCTCGATGACGGGGCCGGGCCCGAGGGCGAAACACTCTTCAACGAGACACGAGCACGCGTCGAAGCGGTGGTGGAGCGGCTGCCGCTTCGCCAGCGCCTGGCCTTCATATTGAGGAAAATCCACGACGTCGACTACGAAGTCATTGCGCGTAGCCTGGACTGTTCGGCGGAGACGGCGCGGGCCCACGTGTTTCAGGCCCTCCGCAAGATCCGCCAGAGCCTGGGCGAATCGCAGCAGATGGAGATCCAGCGATGAACCAACCGCGCGTGTGCTCCAATATCGAGCCCGACATCGTCGCCAGCGCCACCGGCGACTCCGATCCCGTCACCGACGAGCGCGTGCAGCGGCACATCCACCGCTGTCCCCCCTGCGCCGGCGAATACCAGCGGTATCGAGCTATCGAGCGTGTCGTGGGGGCGATCCGGCGAGTTCCGATCCCCATGGCAGCCGCCGGACGGGCGCGAAAGCGCCTCGAGGTGAGCCTCCAGGGACTTCGACACCGCACCATCGCGTACCGCATCTTCCCCTCCCCGCTGGGCCAGATCCTGATCGGACAATCGGAGCAGGGCGTCTCGCTGGTCGAGTACCTGGGTTCGCGCGGGGACGTTCGACATTCGCGGCTCGCTCACATGCGCGGCGTGGAGGCCGTCGAGGATGGCGCCGAGGTCGAGGCTCGCTACCGGGAGCTGATGGAGTATCTCGAGGGCAAGCGCACGCGGCTCGAATGGCCACTCGATCTCCGGCTCGCCCGCAGCGACTTCCACCGACACGTGCTCTCCGCCACCTCGGAAATCCCGTACGGCGCCGTGACGTCGTACGCCGGCCTCGCCTGCCAGGTCGGGAAGCCCACAGCCGCTCGGGCGGTGGCGCAAGCGCTCCGATGGAATCCGCTGCCGATCGTCATCCCCTGCCACCGCGTCATCGGGACGTCCGGCGCGCTCACCGGCTACGCCGGCGACAAGCTCGGGCTCAAGCAACAGCTCCTCAGCACCGAGGGCGTTCGCACGCAGAAAACGACCATCCCGCGAAATTCCATGTACGTCTCCTTCCCCGGCGAGACGTTCTACTGCCTGCCGTCGTGCTCCTGGATTCCCACGTCCGAGCATCCGCATCGCTTGATCTTCTTCGGAACACGGGACCGGGCAGAAGCGTCCGGCCGAACGGCCTGCGGCGACTGCCGCCCCGATCTCCACCCGCTCACGAACTAGCTCGACGATTTCACGCCGGCCTCCGCCCGGGGTTCTCCCAGGTGAGGAGGCAACCATGCTGGAGCTGCTGGCCGCTATCGCCATCGCGCTGCTTCCCTTCCTGGTCGTCGCCGGCCTGCTCGTCGTCGCCGAGCGCGTGCAACGTCGTCGCGAACGCGTCACGGCGCGACAGGTCTCGATCACCGACGCCATTCACCAGGAGCTCGGCGCCGTCGTGGCGCCGACCGTCGAGAAGTCCGCGTGGGGGCCGTGGCGTGTCGTGATCCCCGTGCGCTTCGAGGATCCGGGCTTCGCCAGCCACGTCCTCGCCGTGGCGCACCGTGCGCTGGCCGGTTCGTCGGCATCGTTCCAGATCGTCCTGGTGCCGCAGGTGGTGGCGCGGGGGCAGCACTGATGGAGTACAACGAGTACGCCACTCAGGTGCTGATCAAGCAGCGTCACGCCGAGCTCATGGCGTCGGCGCAGCGCGAAGCTGTGGCGCGGGCGGCAAGGTCGGAGAGAGCGCGGCGCCGGCCGTTCCGCGTCGCGCTCGGCACCGGCCTCATCCGCTGGGGCGCCTGGCTCCTGCGCCAGCGCTATCCGAGCACGTCACTGCTCTGAAGCCTGGAGGTTGGCGGACGCCCGGGGCCCGGCGGAATGATCGGCCGGGCCTCGGGCCGGATGGAAGCGCTCAGAACGTGACGACGCTGCGCGCCACCTCGCCCCGCTCGAGCGCGGCGTACGCCTCGTTGATCTCCTTGAACGGATAGGTGCGCGTGAGCAGCTCGTCGAGCTTCAGCTTCCCGGCTCGGTAGAGCGCGATCAGCTTCGGGATGTCGATGGCGGGCCGGCTCGAGCCGTACACGGATCCGGTCAGCACCCGCTCCTCGTACACGAGCGACATCACCGGAACCGAAACCTCCATCGTCATTGGCGCGACGCCGACGACCACGCACACGCCGCGCTTGGCCAGGCAGTCGTAGGCCTGGCGCATCGTCTTCGGCAACCCGATGACCTCGAACGCGTAGTCGACGCCGCGGCCGCTCGTCAGTGCGCGCACCGCCGCCACCGGGTCGCCGCAGCGCCCTGAACCGCGTTGAGCCCGACGCCTCCGGCGCCGAAGACGACGACGCTGGCACCCGGCTTCACCCGGGCGCAATTGACGACCGCGCCATAGCCGGTGATGACCGCGCAGCCGAGCAACGCGGCCTTGTCGAGCGGCAGATCGTCGGGGATCTTGAGCACGGCCTTCTCCGGCACGACCGAGTATTCCGAGAACGTGGACACGCCGGCAAAGTGCTTGATCTCGCGCCCGCTCAGCGAGAAGCGCGTGGTGCCGTCGAGGAAGCGCCCGGTCATGCGTACCTGCGAGCCGGCATTGCACAGCGCGGGCCGGCCATCGCTGCAGAACTCGCAGACGCCGCACGACAGCCGCCACAGCGGGATCACGTGATCGCCGGGCTGGAGCGACGTGACCCCGGGGCCGACGTCGGCCACGACGCCGGCGCCCTCGTGGCCGAGGATGGCGGGCAACGAGGCCACCAGGTGTCCGGTCATCGCGTGCAGATCGCTGTGGCACACGCCGCCGGCCGCCATGCGGATCAAGACCTCGCCGGCTTGCGGGGCCGCCACGTCCACGTCACACAGCTCCAGGCGCTTGCCGACCTCGAAGAGCACTGCGGCCTTGGCTTTCATCTGAGATCCCCCTTTTGAATGTCGGCCAACCAACGGCTGACGGCGTCCGCGAAGGCCGCCGGATCGTCCAGGATCACGTGATGCCACGCGTCTTTCACTTCGACGAAGCTTCCCTGCTGCAGAACGGCGGTCACGCGCTCGCCGGCCTCTCGCGGCATGACGACGCTGCTCTCGCCCCGGATGACGAGGGCCGGGCACCGGATGCGAGACAGAAACGACCAGGGGTCGAGCGGAGGGTGGAGGAATACGTGGCGATCGAAGGCGAACGTGAACGCGCCATCTCTCTCGTCGATCCCAGTCTCGGCGAGGTGACGCAGGATACCCGCGGGCGCGCGTGTCTCCGGTGGCGTGAGGCGAAAACGCGCGACCGCCTCGTCGAGGCTGGCGAATGCCGGCGCCGGGCGCTCGGCCATGACACGGGCCCGCTCGGACAGGGCGTCGGTCCAGCCGGTGAGCATGTCGCCGATGACGAGCGCGCCGACGCGTTCGGTGTGACGCGCGGCGAGCATCGACCCGACGTACGCTCCCATCGAGTGCCCGACGACGATCGGCGCCCGCCAGCCGAGGACGTCGAGTGCGGCGACCACGTCGGCCACATAGTCGGCGAAGTGATGGGCAAGCGGCATCGCATGCCCACTGTGGCCATGACCCCGGAAATCGAGTGCCACGATGTGGAAGGTGTCTTCCAGTAACGCGGCCATCCCGTCCCACCAGTGACTGTGAGCCGCCAGCGAGTGGAGCAGAAGCATAACGGGCCGCTCTCGAGCGCCCCACTCCCACGCCGCGAGCCGCAAGCCGCGGGCCTCGATCGCTCGCGTGGCGCCGCACGTTCCGACGTTATTCATCGAATCTCGGCGTCATCACGTCGGTGGCAGCGGTCTTGCTTTCCGGAAGCCTATGGCCTTGGAGAGCCGCTTCAGCATCGGCGGCGTGCTGACACGTGTCTCCCCGTTCCCCAGCTTCCAGGTTCTGAGCCATTCGCTTCTCACGTCAGCGTCGGACTCACGGCGTGGCCCCGGCGACGACGATCGCTTCTCGCCGGAGACGCTGCGCGCTCTCGGCCTGCCGAGGCAGTGACCTTACTCTAGCCGCCCCCGCTGCACCAGCGGCTCGAGCCGCGCGACGGCCAGCGCCGTCACCACGACGATCACGCTCAGGAGCCGCCACGACCACGCGTAGTCTCCGCTGGCCTGCAGCACCGCCCCGAACACGAGGGGCCCCACCAGCACGCCCGACCACGTGAAGACGACAGCGACGCCGGTCAGGAGCCCGGCGTACCGCGGGCCTCCGACCTCAGCAACGAGCGCGAAGTAGAGTCCGACCCAGCCGAACGCGCCGGCGCCGGCCAGGAACGCCAGCGGCGCCGCCAGCACGCTCGGCACGACGGCGCCGAGCGAGAACACGACGTACGCGAGGGCGCCGGTGAGCGCCGTGATGACCACGCCGGGCCGCCGCCGGCTGCGGAAGAAATGATCGCTGGCGAAGCCCCACCCGAGCCGCGCGAGCGTGCCGCCGAGCTGGGCCAGCGCGAGGAGCTGACCGGCTGCCACCGGCGACACGTCGAACGTCTCGCGGGCATAGAGCGCGAGGTACGCTAGAACCGACGCCTGGGCGAGCGAGAGCAGGAAGCCGGCCGCGAACACGACCTGCACGCCGCGACGGCGCATGACGACACCGAGCTCGCTGAAGCGCGGGCGCTCGACGGGCGCGCGAACGGCGATCAGCGAAGGCGGGCGGTACGACACCATGACCGCGACGGCCGACGCGATCGAGAGCAGGCCCGCCACGACGAGGGCATCGCGCCAGCCCAGGCGAAGCGCGATCGGCGGCAGCAACAGCGAGCCGAGGATGCCGCCGATGGTCAGGCCCGTCTGCTTGATGCCCATCGCCATGCCGCGCTCGCGCGCGGGAAACCACTCGACGATCGCGCGTCCCGTCGCCGGATTCGCGACGCTGAAGCCGAAGCCGGCCACAACGAGGCAGCACAGCATGAGGGGCAACGAGCCGGTGAGCCCGGCGAGGGCCACCATCGCCCCCGTGAGCAGTTGACCGAGGCCGAGCGTCCTGCGGACACCGAGCAGATCGGTGAGCCAGCCCGCGGGCAGCGCCATCAGCACGCCACCCAGGTAGACGGCGGGAAGGAAGAGCCCGACGTGGGCCCGTGAAAGACGGAGCGACTCGAGGAGGAACGGCGCCAGCGGCGCGACGGCGAGCGCCGACAACGCGCTCAGCGCGAAGGCCGCAGTCACCAGCGCGAGCGCGGCCCAGCGCGAGGTCAGGAGCGCGGGTCTCTCAGCCCAGCCCGGCCGCCTTGAGCGCGGAGTCGATCTGGGCCGGGAAGAATCCGACCAGCCGCTGATCGCCGATGAGGATCACGGGCAGCGACATGACGCCCATCTCGATCAGCTCCTGGCGAGCTTCCGGCGTGCGGCTGAGGTTCTTCTCCGTGTAGGCAATGCCCTTTCGCGATAGATACTCCATCGCCTTGTGGCAGCCCGTTCAGCCGACGTTGCTGTAGACGGTCACGTGCGCCGCCATGCGTCTCTCCTTCGTGCGAAGGGGGCTACGCCCCCCCTCGGAGCTCCCCCGGCTCGGAGTGATCGGCGTTCACCGCCGATCCAGAGTGTACACTGCTCGCGGTGTCCACCGTGTCCGCTCGCGGCGCCGACCGTACCGTGGCCGGCACCCTCGACGTCGCCCGATCGACCGTCATCACCGTCGGCATCGGCGAGACGCTGATCCAGTTCGGCCTCACACCCGTCGTCGCCGTGATCCCCGGCCTCGGCAGCGCGCTCGGCGTCGGCGCCGCCGAGGCCGCCTGGATCCTGACCGTCTTCATCCTGGCGCTGGCCGGCACACTGCTCGTGTGCGGCCGCCTCGGCGATCTCGTGGGCCATCGCCAGATGTTCGGCGCCGGCACGCTCGTGTACGCGTTCGGCGCCATCCTCGGCGGACTCTCACCCGGTCTTGGGATGCTGCTCGTGGCCCGCGCGCTTCAGGGCGTCGGCGCCGCGATGGTGTCCGGCAACAACCTGGCCATTCTCACGGCCGCCGTCCCCACCGAGCAGCAGGGCCGCGCCATCGCGGTGGTCGCCACGACCGCGTCGGTCTTCGCCGTCGTCGGCGCCGGCTTCGGCACGCTGGTGCTCGCGCTCGGCGATTGGCCGCTGCTCTTCCTGGCTCCGGCCCCGCTGGCGCTGTGGGCGACGTGGCGCTCGCGCCGCCTGCCCGACACCACGCGGGGCACGCGAGGCGACGTGGACTGGCTGGGCGCCGCGCTCCTCGCCATCACGATCACCGTGGTCGCGATCGCGCTCAATCATCCGCACGGTACGACGACGTCGGACGTGATGCCCGTCTTCCACGTCGTCCTGCCCGTGATCGCGCTGGCCACCGCGGCGCTCTTCGTGCTGCTCGAGCGACGGCGGAGCGAGCCATTGATGGACTGGCGCCAGCTCCGCCATGGCGGCTTCGCCGCCGCCATCGGCGTCAACACGGTGCTCCACCTCACCATGATGGCCACGATGTACCTGGGGCCCGTCCTCGTCGTGCGCGGGTTGGGACGGTCGACGACCGCCGGAGGCATGCTCATGGTGATGGTGCAGACGAGCGCGATCGCCACGACGTTTCTGGGCGGCTGGCTCTACGATCGGACTCGCGCGCCCTGGCTACGCCCGGCCGCCGCTGGTGTTCTTGCCGCCGGCTTCGTGCTCTGGGCGCTGTCCGGCGTTGCCGGCTCCTACGCCGCGATGCTCGCCGTCGGGCTCTTCACCGGGCTCGGGACCGGCGTGCTGCTCGCCGTGAACAACACCGTCGTCATGGGCGCTCTGCCCGATGATTTCCGCGGCGTGGCTTCGGGCATGCTCGAGACGACTCGCCACTTCGCCCACGCCTTCGGCGTCACGATTCCCACGGCGATCCTGAGCCTGGTCGTGACCGGGCTCGCGGGGGCCGGCGGCGACGCTGCCGCACTCCGCTGGGGCTTCGTCTGGTCGTGTCTCGGCATGGCGGCCGTTGCGGGGATGGGCGTCATGCTCGCCCTCGTCCCCGGAGGTGGCAAGACGGTCGCGTCGAGATGATCCGATCGTCCTCGCGGAGGCCGGGCCCATCGTCGGGATCGTGGAGGTCTACAAGCGCCCGATCGGGCTGTCGGCCCACATCCGCGCGGGCCGCTGACCACACTCAGGAAGGAACTTCCGCGGCGCGCGAGATCGCCATGGGCGGAATCTCGCGCGCCGCATGATGCGTCGGTCAGCGCGGTGCGGCAGCCGCCCGCGTGTCCTTCGACTTCAGCTCGTTACGCACCGACTTCACGCCGGACACTCCGCGCGCGAGATCGGCGGCCCGGTTGCGAGCCCGCGCGTCGGGCACGCTGCCCTTCAGCGTGATCATCCCGGCGTCCGCGCGCACGTTGATGTCAGCCTCCCTGAGCATCGCGTCGGTCTCGAGCCGATTCTTCACCGACTGCTTGATGTCGCCGTCGCGCGCGTCCACGAGGCGCCGCTGGCCCTCGGGAACCACCTGCAGGACGTTGTTCACGCCACGCACGCCGTCGGTGCCTCGCGCGATCTGCTCGGCGGCCAGTTTCTCCTCGACCGTCCTGACCTTGCCGCGCAGCGTGACGATGCGATCATCGGTTTCCACCGTGACCGCCGTCGCCTTCACGCGCTTGTCGGCGAAGAGCCTTGCCTTGGTCTTCGACGTGAGCCAGCTATCCTTGACCGGCGACTGATCGGCCATCGCCAGGCCCGGTCCCCACACCATGCCGGCGATCGCCACGCAGATCGCAATGCGCTTCATGGTCCGCCTCCTCTCGTCAGCGACCACTGCGGCCAGACTTCTCAGGCCTGTCCATTCGCACGGGCTTGCTCTCGAGCTTGTCGGCCTTGTCGGCCCGCTCCATCGCTTCGCCCTTGTCCTTGTCGACGTTGTCCCGGCGGTCCAGGCGCGCCACCTTCTTCTCCGCGCGCTCCACCTCGGCCCGGACGCGGCCGAGCTTGAGGCCAAGATCCTGGGCGATGCGTCCCCAGCCCTCACCGCCCGCTCGCTTGGCGAGAACCTGGTCGAGAGCGCGCTGCTGAGTCAGGCTCTTGTCCTGCTTCATCAGCTCCTGCGAGAGCGCCAGGGCCACGGTCGCTTCACCGAAGCCGATCCGGCGATTCCGCAGATTCGTCACGACCGAGGGATCGACCTTGAACTGCTTCGCGATGGTGTCGGTGATCCGCTGCTGGCCTTCGGGTGACATCGCCTTGGCCGCATCGGCGTCGATGCCCTTCGCCTCGGTTTGCAGCCGCTCGGCGTGCTTCATCTCGCCCGGGTCGACCGGCCGCGACGACTGCGCGGCGGCGACGCTGACGAACAGGAACGCGAGGGCCCCTGCCTGCGCTGCGAAGACCATGAAAGCCTCCCCGGCAGGCTTGCTCCTCGCCCACCAGGGTCCCCTCGAAGCAGCGCCTGTGCCAGGCGTTAACTTGCTGAAAATCCTGAGATGTCACCCTGCCGAGGACGCCCTGTCAGTGACAAGGCGACGCGACCGTCGCGGCGATGACATGCCGTGTTGGCGTTGACAGTCGCCGGGGAACCAAGTAGAGAACCGAAAACCGTGAGCTACCTAGACCGAGCCAGGGAGCTGAGGCTCCGCGTGGCCGCCGCGGCCGATCAGATCGACCGTGAGCGCCGGATCCCCGAGCCCCTGGTTGACGCACTGCATGACGCGGGGTTCTTCCGACTCTTGTTGCCGCGGAGCTTCGACGGTGGCGAGCTCGATCCGGTGACCTTCACGCTGGTCATCGAAGAGATCGCCAAGGGTGACGCCAGCACGGCGTGGGTCCTCTGCCAGACGGCGGGCTGCTCGATGACCGTCGCGTACGTGCCGCCCGACGTCGCCCGCGACATCTTCGGCGATCCTCGCGCCGTCATGGCCTGGGGACCGGGACCCGGCTCACGCGCCGTCGTCGCCGACGGCGGCTATCGCGTGACCGGGACGTGGAGCTTTGCGAGCGGCGGCCGTCACGCCACGTGGTTCGGCGGCTATTGCCTGATCTACGAGGCCGACGGCGCCCCGCGCCGGCGCCCGGACGGCAGCCACGAGAGCCGGACCATGCTGTTTCCGGCCAGCCGCGCTCAGATGACCGACGTCTGGCGCGTCATCGGTCTGCGGGGAACCGCCAGCGATTCGTACTCGGTGAGCGATCTCTTCGTGCCGAAGGCGTACTCGATGGCGCGGGACGACGCGTCGGAGCGTCGCCAGCCGGGCGCGCTCTACTGCTTCCCCATCGTCAACCTGTTCGCCTCGGGCTTCGCCGGCGTCGCGCTCGCCATCGCCCGCGCCTGCCTCGACGACTTCGTGGCTCTGGCGCGTGACAAGACACCGCGCGGCATGAGCCGGACGCTGCGCGAGAGCGCCGCGGTCCAGGGCCAGGTGGGGCAATGTGAAGCGCGGCTCCGCTCGTCGCGCATGCTGCTACTGCAATCGCTCGAAACGATCTGGCGCGACGTGGGCAGTCAGGGGGTGCTGAGCCTCGACCAGCGCGTGACCATCCGCCTGGCGGCGACGAATGCCATCCAGAACGCGAAGGAGGTGGTCGACGTCGTCTATCACGCCGCCGGCGGGACGTCCGTCTTCCAGAGCCAGCCGTTCGAGCGTCGCTTCCGCGACATGCACACGGTGACCCAGCAACTGCAGGGCCGGCTGTCACACTTCGAAACGGTCGGTCAGCACCTGATGGGACTCGAGCCCGATACGAACTGGCTGTAGACGCGATAGGGGCGGATCTCTCCGCCCCTATCGACGACCTGCTTCAGGACTATCGAGCGGCGATCTTGTGCCAGGTCGAGTTCGAGACCTCCGACATCTGGACCTGAGGCGTGCCGTCGGCGACCTTGGCCACCGCCTTCAGCACGTCCGGGTAGGCGCCGCGCTGGTAAGCGTCGGCATTTTCCCGCTTCTCCCAGAAACTGATGGCGACCGCTTCGTTGCTGCCCTCCACGGGCAGGAACGTGATCTCGTCCTTGAAGCCCTGCTGCTTCCGGAGGAGCGGAATGACGTCTTTCTCCATCGTCTCGGTGAACTGCGAGATGCTGTTCGGCTTGAGATGCATTCGCACTGTACGAGCAAACATGGAGACTCCTTCGCGGCTAAGCAGGGGGGATTCAGAGGGTCTGACTTAGTTCAGACGGTCTAAAGAGATGAGCAACTGCCCACGTCGCGGCCAGGATGGGCCCATCGGGAGGCGTTGTCAACGACCTTACTCTAGCCAGCCCTGGCGACGATGAACAGGCGCCGGAACGGAAAGAGCGTGCGGCCGTCGGGGCGGCGTGGATACGCGCGCGCCGCCAGCTCCGCGTAGCGCGCCTCGAAGCGGCCGCGGTCGGGCTCGTCGAGCGCCGCGAGCAGCGGCACGAGCCAGCTTCCCTTCACCCACTCCTTCACGGGATCGACGCCCTGCAAAACTTGCAGATACTCGATCTCCCAGATGTCGAGCGCGGCCGTCCTCGAGGACAGGAGATCGAAGTAGAAGCTCGGCTCGGCCACCGGATTCGGCCGGAGCAACGGCTCGAGCTTTTCGCGCCATGGTCCGTTGCGGACCGCGTCCGTGATCAGCGTGTGAGACGGCGCGCCGAAGTTCCGCGGGAGCTGAACGGCGAGGACGCCGCCCGGCTTGAGCCCCGACAGCAGCGCGGGAAAGACGCGATCGTGGTCGCCGAGCCAGTGGAGCGCGGCATTCGAGTAGATGACGTCGGCCGGGCGTGGCGGCCGCCACGTCGCCAGATCAGCCCGCTCCCAGGTGATCGCGGGAGCCGCGACGGCGGCCTTGGCGAGCATCTCCGCCGACTCGTCGATCCCGGTGATGCGCGCGTTCGGCCAGCGCGTCCGGAGGAGTTGCGTGACGTTGCCAGCCCCGGCGCCCAGATCGTAGACCTCTACCGGATCTTCGACGTCGATGCGGTTCAGCAGATCGACGGCCGGTCGCAGCCGGTGCCCGGAGAACTTGAGGTACTGCGAAGGATCCCAGGGTGTCATTCGTGGACCTCGCTCAGGGCTCGCGCGAGATGCGCCGCACCCAATAGAGGCGCGCCAGACGCATCACGCCGTCGGCCGGCACTCGCTGCAGCTTCACCGTCATCCCCTGCACGCCGCTCACCACGCCGTACGTCTGGAACAGGCGGATGTGAAAGTCCTCGGGCGCGAAGCCGAGCGTCACGGCCACGTTCACGAACGGCTCCCGGCCCATGGCCCGGGCCAGATCGGGGTCCAGCCGCCCCGGAGCCGCCATCCATATATATAGCTCCCAGGCCGCCCCGGCCAGGATGACCCCGGCCAGGAAGGCGACGGTCCGGTGGCGCAGGTACCTCACGTGATCGAGACGAGGCCCCAGCGCTCGATCGTGCGGCGCTCGAGCGGCCGCAGCAGCAGGCGGTCGGTGAGCAGCCACAGGACGCCGATGACGATGATGCCGACCAGGATCGTGTCGCTCTGGAGGAAGTTGGCGCCGTTGTAGATGAGGAAGCCGAGGCCGGTGCTGGTCGCGATCATCTCGGCTGCGATCAGGGCGCGCCAGCCGAAGCCGATCGACATGCGGATACCGGTGACGACACTGGGCAGCGCCCCGGGGATCAGCACCTGGAAGATGACGTCGCGGCGCGACCCGCCCATCGTCAGCACGGCCTGCTCGAAGATGCGCGGCACGGCACGCACGCCGACCAGCGTGTTGAAGAAGACCAGGAAGAAGATCGTGTTGAACATGATGAAGGTGACGCTCGTCCAGCCCAGGCCGAACCACGTGATGGCCAGTGGCAGCCAGGCGATCCCGGACAGCGCGTTGAAGAACCCGACGATCGGCTCCACCACCGGCGCCAGCCGGCGATTGAGCGCGACGAGGACGCCGAGGCCGACGGCCAGCGGCACGCCCGCGACGATGCCGAGGAAGACGCGGCCGAGACTGGCCGCGATGTCGATCCACAGCGAGCCGTCGCTGGCCAGCTCGGTGGCGACCCGTATGACGTCGCCGGGCGGAGGCAGGAAGATCGGCTGAACGAACCCGAGCCGCGTCACCATCCACCACACGGCGATCAGCACGGCGAACGGCAGGGCCCCGCGTGCGCCGGCCTTCACCGCTGGATCAGGCCCCAGCGAGCGATGGTCGCTTCCTCCAGCGGGCGCAGCAGGAAGTAATCGAGGACGAGCCAGAGCCCGCCAATGAGGGCCATGCCGAGCATGATGCGCGCGGTGAGATGGAAGCTCTGGGCGCTGAAGATCATGAACCCCAGGCCGTTGGCGCCGACGAGCATCTCGGCGGCGATCAGCGCACGCCAGCCATAGGCGAGTCCCAGCCGCAGGCCGGTGGCGATCGATGGCAGGGCGCCCGGCAGCACCACATCGCGGACGATGCGCCACCGGGACGCCCCGAGGGTCCGCAGCGCGTTCACGTAGAGCGGCGGCACGCTGCGCACGCCGAGCATCGCGTTGAAGATCACCGGAAACAGCAGCGTGTAGTTCACGGCCACCAGGATCGTCCGCTCGCTGAACCCGAACCACACCAGGAAGAGCGGCAGCCAGGCGATGCCCGAGACCGACTGGAAGAAGTTGAGCAGCGGATAGAAGAAGTCGGCGACCCGCCTGCTCATGCCGAGGAGCAGTCCCGCCGGAACGCCGACGACGAGCCCGAGCACCGCCGCGGTCAAGATCCGGCGCAGGCTCTCGGCGACGTACGTGGGGAGAATGCCCTTACGGACCAGCTCGCCGAAGGCGCTCACCACCGCCGTCGGCGGCGGCAGGAAATACGCCGGCACGGGCAGCGTCGCCGCCATCAGGCTCCAGGCGCCGAAGAAGCCGGCGAGGACGACGAGCCACGTCATCACGGCCTCGCGCCGGAGCATCACACCTCCTCTCTCACCAGCCGGAGCACGTGATCCTTGATCCGCGAGAACGCTGGATCGGACGTGAAGAGCGTCCACGTCCGCCTGGCCCGCGGGATGTCGATCGGCACGAGCGTCTTCACGCGGCCGGGGCGGCGCGAGAGCACGCAGCAGCGGTCGCCCAGGAACACGGCCTCCTCGACGTTGTGGGTGACGAACAGGATCGTCTTGCCGGTGGCCTGCGCGATCGTGTTCAGCTCTTCCTGGAGCGTGATGCGCGTCTGCGCATCCACGGCGGCGAACGGCTCGTCCATTAGCATGACCTCGGGATTCGCCGCCAGCGTGCGCGCCACCGCGACGCGTTGCTTCATCCCGCCCGAGAGCTCGTGAGGATATTTCGTCTCGAAGCCCTTGAGCCCGACCAGCTCGACGAAACGGCGGACGGTGGCGGCGCGCTCGCTCCGGTCCACCCGCTGGATCTCGAGGCCGTGGGCGATGTTCCGCTCGACCGTGCGCCAGGGCAGGATGGCGAACTCCTGGAAGACGACGCCGCGATCGTGGCCGGGGCCCTTCACCGGCCGGCCGTCCACCAGGACGGCGCCGCGCGTGGGCCTGAGCAAGCCGGCCAGGATGCCGAGCAGGGTGGATTTGCCGCACCCGCTCGGCCCGACCACCGTGAGGAACTCGCCCTGAGCCACGTCGAGGTCGAGGCCGTCGAGGGCCAGCACCCGCTCGCGCGTGAAGGGATTGACGTACTCGTGACCGAGCCCGGCGAGCACGATCTTGGCGGGCACGCGCTCAGGGCACCGTCTTGAGGTCCGCGAAGAGCTCCGGGTGCTCCTTCATCACCTTCTCGATGAACCGCGGCTCCATCCCCTGCTGCCACGGCAGCGCCGTGCGCAGCTTCTTCTGCTCGATGAGGATGCGGACGTTCTCCTCCCAGGCGGCGATCGTGTGCCGGGTGATCCGGGGATCGAACGTCAGGTTGCGGATGGCCGTCTTGGCCACGGGCAAGTCGAGCCCGGGGATCCAGCGCGTGGCGATCTCGGCGCCCTCGTCGAGGTGCTGGCGCGTGTACTGGGAGGCTTCGGCAAACGCCAGCACGAACCGCTCGACGAGCTGCGGGTCTTTGTCGATGATGTCGTTCCGGACGCTGATGTTGATGTAGTAGCCGACGTAGCCGCCGCCGCGCGCGACGAGCTGGGCGTCGGGCACCTTGGCGCCGACCAGCGAGCCATACGGCTCCCAGACGGCGACGGCGTCCACGCTCCCGCCCTGGAGCGTCGAGACCGTGTTGCCGGGCATGACATTCAGCAGCGTCACGCGCTCGCGCGCGATCCCCTTCTTCTTCAGCGCCGCGCCCAGGTACTCGTCGGCGGTGCCGCCGACCGGCGTGCCCACGCGCTTGCCGGCGAGGTCCTCGAGCTTCGTGATGCCGCTGCCCTTGCGCGTCCACACGCTGACGGGCTCGTCGGAGTGCATCGTCGTGCGATCGCCCATCGAGCCCACGACGCCCTTGGCGGTCATCCCGCGCTCGACGGCCAGCGGAAAGTTGGAAAACGCGGCGCCGACGAGCTGAGCCTCGCCCGCCTGCAGCGCCTTCGACATCTCCTGGCCCGTGCTCAGGATCTTCAGCTTCACGTCGATGCCGTGCTTGAGGAAGATGCCCTTCTCGACGCCGACGAAGCTCGGCACGTGGTTCATGTTGCTGCCGATGGCTGCGGTGACCGTCGTGGGCGTCTGCGCGCGGGCGCCTGGCGCAATCACGACGACGGCGCCCACGGCCATCGCGACGAGGAAGAGCTTCATGCGGTCACCTCGCGAGGGGATCGGAGCGAAGCTGGAACTTCACGACCTTGCTCGTCGTCCCCTTGCCGCCTTCGACGTGGAACGGCGTCCGCGTGCTGTACGTCGCCCACAACCCCTTGCCTTTCCAGCCTGCACTCGGGTCGTCGATGCGCCCGTCCATCCACTTGGTGTAGAAGCCCATCGGATAGGGGACACGCAGGTTGACGAACTGGCCGTTCACGAGGGCGAGCAACGACTCGTTGGCGTTGCCGGTGGCGATCGGCACGTTCCTGCCGAGCCCGAACGTGTCGAACTGATCGACCCAGGTGTAGTAGCTGGCCTCAGCGCTGCCCGACTCGGTCACCTTTCTGAGCTGGGGCCCGGGAAACGGATAGAGCGTCCAGCCCTCGGGGCAGTGCTGTCCCGTGGCCGTCGGCCCGTTGAGCGGCCCCTGGCACTTGCGCCGGTCGAAGCTCGCGAGGTGTCCGCTGGAGAGCGGCGTCCAGGCGACACCGTTCCGATCGATGTCCATACCGCGCGGGCCGTACCCCGGCATCGGCGGCTCGAAGACTTCGGCCAGCGCGGTCGCCGGCGGATTCGATCCCGGGTTCAATCGAATGACGTAGCCGGGAAAGCCGAGCACCGAGCCCCAGATCGTTCCGTCGACCGGGCTGACCCCGACGCCGTAAAAGGCCGCGGCAACCCGCCTGTCCTTCGTGGGATCGACCGGCTGATTCGGCTCGACGTAGTCGTCGCGCTTGCCGTTCCCGTTGGTGTCGAGGACGAGCGCGGTCCATCCCTGCGACTTCGCCTCGTCACCGGTCTCCTCGAACGCCTTGCGGTTGAGCCAGCCGATGACGCCACTCTGCGGGCCGCCCGCGCTCGTCCACAGCGTGTTGTTGGCATCCTCGGCGAAGACCAGGTGGTGGGTCGGGAAGCACGTGCGGATCAGCGTGATCTTCCCGGTCTTCGGATCGTACATGGAGAGATGCCGGTTCGACGTCTCGATGGGCGTGAGCTTCGCCGACGGGTGCTCCGACCCCTTTTTGCAGAAGTCGGGATTGGCCGGCGCGCCGACGCGCGACGTGAACCAGACCCGTCCTTTCTCGTCGAGCATCGGGTTGTGCATGCTGCTCTGGCTGTCCCAGATCGGCTCGGGACCCCAGTACGGCGACGGGAGCATCGCGTTCTGCTTCGACGAGGGCGTCTTGGGATCGCGCACGAGCATCTTGACCTGCGTCGCCTTGTGCTTCACCGGATCGAGCACCGGGAAGAGGTCCGTACTCTCCTCGGTCGCGCCGTAGATCTGGCCGTTGGCGTTGACCCGCGGGTTGCGCTTGTCGGTGGAGACCTCGTCGTGCAGGTAGTCCTTGGGCCCGGCCCAGTCCCAGAGGGTGATGACGACGTTGCGCTCGACGCCCTGCGGCCGCGACGGCTGCGAGGCCGGCAGCTCACCGGCGGCGATCCGATCGGTCCAGTCGGCGAACTGCTTCAAGGCGCGCGAAGGATCGAGCCGGCCGAGATTGGTGGTCATCTGGATCATCGCCTGGCCGGACTGGATGCGGCGCTGCCACGCGTCGACGGAGGAATCGAACGAGCCCAGATCCTTGGGAATCGTGCGCGTCGCCTTGTTGCCGAGCTGATGACAGGTGTAGCAGCCGTTGGTCTTGACGACGTCCAGCCACTGAGCCTGGCTCTTCACGGCGGCGATGGGAAACTCGCTCTTGTCCGGGACCTCGAGCATCGAATACCAGTAGATCGCCGGATAGTATTCCGCCGCGGCCGCGGGGCTCGGCGCCGTCACCGCTCTCAGGTTGAGCACCTTGCCCGGCGAGGTCCGAATCTTCGGTGAGTCGATCAGTCCGTAGCCGCGCACCCAGACGTTGTAGCCGACCTTGGGCAGATCGGGGATGAGATAGCGGCCCTGGTCATCCGTCACGACGATCTTGGCGAACTTCGTGGGAAGGTCCGTCGTCTCCGCGATGACCCAGACGCCGGCTTCCGGTCCCTTCACGCTGGTGACGACGCCGCCGAGATCATTCGCCCCTGGTCGGATCGCCGGGTCGATGGTCTGCTGAGCGGTCGGCCGGCTCTGCCCGGTCGCCAACAGCACGACGATGACGAGCGCGACCACATTGACGCACACACCCCGTGTCGTCCTCATGTGCAGCGTCCTCCCGTCGACAGCGCCCACAGTCGGGAATTCGAGGTGCCGACTCGCGACGAGCGTGGAGTATACTCCGCCCACATTTCCCAGGAGGTGCTCGATGTTACGTCGACTGACATTCTTCGCCTTGTTGACGTTCGCGGTCGTGACAACCGCCTCGGCCCAGTCGCCGCCCTCGATGCCGGGGATGCCCTCGATGCCGGCCGGCATGGTCATGCTCACGCCCGATGAGATGAAATGGGGCGATGGCCCGGCAGCCTTGCCGCCAGGCGTGAAGATCGCGATGCTGGAAGGCAACCCCGCGCAGCCTGGAGCTTTCGCTTACCGGCTGAAGTTCCCGGCCAACTACAAGGTGCCGGCTCACACGCATCCCGCGGACGAGCACGTGACGGTCATCTCCGGAACGTTCTACGCCGGCCATGGCACCAAGCTGAGCGAGGCGGAGAGCAAGGCGTTTCCGCCAGGCGGCTTCTTCATCGCGACCGCCAAGACGCCGCACTTCGCCTGGTCGAAAGAAGAGACGGTCGTCCAGGTCCACGGCGTGGGCCCGTCCGGCATCACGTACGTCGACCCCGCCGACGATCCGCGGAAAAAGTAAGGGGGCTCGATCAAGACGTCCCTGCTGACGACCGTCCCCGAGATGATGGAGTGGGGCCTGCGCGGCCCCACGCTGGCGCGCCGGCGCGCGCTCGGGATGCGCGTCGGCGCGATCGCGCTCTTCCTCGCGTCGTGGGCGCTCGTTGCGGGAGTCGTCGAGGCCCTCGGACTCGTCAATCCGATCTTCCTGCCCGGGCCGTGGCTCGTCATCGGCAAAGTCGTGGAGCTCGCGTTGAACGGACAGCTCTGGGCTCACGTGGGCGCCACGCTCCAGCGCGTCGCCCTGGGCTTCAGCTCCGGCGCCGTGCTCGCGCTCGCGGTCGGTCTGCCCGCCGGACACTTCCGCTCCGTCCGGCGTGCCGTCGAGCCGGTCGTCGAGCTGCTGCGCCCGATCCCGCCACTCGCGATGCTGCCGCTCTTCGTCGTGTGGATCGGCATCGGCGAGGAGTCCAAGGTCGGCTTCATCACGTACGCGACGTTCTTCCCGATGTTCCTCACCACCGTCCACGCCGTCCGCCGGATCGATCCGCTCCTCGTGCGCGCGGCCGAGAGTCTCGGGGCCCGGCCGCGCCAGCTCTTCTTCCGCGTCCTGCTGCCAGCGGCGCTCCCTGAGCTCCTCACGGGCATGCGCCTCGGGCTGGCGCTGTCGTTCTTCGTCATCGTGATCTCGGAGTTCATCGGCGCCGAGCACGGCCTCGGCTATCTGATCAATGACGGGCGCAATTTCTTCCTGGTCCCGCAGATGCTGGGCGCGGCCGTCGTGCTCGGCCTCCTCGGCTATGCCGGCAACGCGCTGGTCCGGCTGCTGGAGCGTCGCACGCTCCGCTGGCAGCATCCCGCGTGAGCATCCAGGTCCAGGGCGTGTCGAAGTCGTTCACCGTCGGTGGCGCGACGCACGCCGCGTTGACGGACGTCGACATCGACGTCGCCGAGCGCGAGCTGATCTGCATCCTCGGGCCTTCGGGCTGCGGCAAGTCCACGCTCCTCAACATCGTCGCCGGCTTCCTCCCGCCGACGTCGGGCCGCGTGCTCGTCGACGGCCGGGCCATCAGCGGCCCCGGCGCCGACCGTGGTGTGGTCTTCCAGGAATACGTGCTCTTCCCGTGGCTCACGGTCGCCGGCAACGTGGCGTTCGGTCTCGAGCTGAAGGCCGTACCCTCCGACGAGCGGATGCGCATCGTCAGGCACTACCTCACGCTGGTCGGCCTCAACGCCCACGCCGACAAGTACCCGGTCCAGCTCTCGGGTGGGATGAAGCAGCGGGTGGCCATCGCGCGAGCGCTCGCCAACGATCCGGCGATCGTCCTGATGGACGAGCCGTTCGGCGCCCTCGACGCCCAGACCCGCGAGGTGCTCCAGGACGAGCTCTCGCGCATCCAGTCGGTGGAGCCCAAGACGATTCTGTTCGTGACGCACTCGATCCGCGAAGCCGTGTACCTCGCCGATCGCGTGGTCGTGATGACGTCGGCGCCGGGACGGATCAAGCAAGTGGTCCCGATCAAGCTCGGCGAGCTGCGCGACCGCTTCGCTGCCGAGTTCACGCAGTACGAGAGCGAGCTCACGCGGCTGGTGAAGGAAGAAGTCGCCAAGGTGCACGAGTGATCGCGCTGCTTGCGACCCTGGCCGGCTGGGCGATCGTCACCTACGGCAACGCCGCCCTCGGCGTGGTGAATCCCGTGCTGCTGCCCACGCCGGGCGCCGTGGCTGCCGTCCTGGTTGACGCGATCCGCGACGGCAGCTTGCCGCGGCACGTGCTGACCTCGCTCCTGCGCGTCGCCGAGGGCTTCGGCCTCGCCGCGCTGGTGGCGCTCGTCGCCGGTCTGCTGGCCGGCATCTGCACGCCGGTGCGACTGCTGATCGAGCCGGTCATCGAGTTCGTGCGGCCCATCCCACCGCTGGCCTTTCTGCCCATGTTCCTGGTGTGGTTCGGCCTCGGGGAGACGTCGAAGGTCGCGTTCATCGGCTACACGACGGTCTTCCCGATGTTCGTGGGCATCGCGGCCAGCGTGCTGAGCGTCGACGTGATGCTGCTGCGCGCCGCGGCCAGCCTGGGCGCGCGCCGTCGCGAGCTGATCCGGCGCGTGGTCATCCCCGCCGCGCTGCCGGGGATCATCGTCGCGCTCCGCGTGGGCTTCGGCCTCGCGCTCTTCGTCATCGTCGGCGCCGAGTTCATGGGCGCCGACGCCGGGCTCGGCTATCTCATCATGGAGGGCCGCACGTTCTTCAATCCGGCCCAGATCGTCCTGGGGGCACTGGTGCTCGGCCTCCTCGGGTCG
>WNEL01000080.1_pt1 | contig 31400 bp, 25 predicted proteins | sample 5399991 | NCBI WGS metagenome assembly WNEL01 (sample SAMN13153325, study PRJNA577476) | soil metagenome | isolation source: 20 cm grassland meadow soil pre-rain plot 2 | place: USA:California | collected 2015-09-08
TGTGCAGCCTGCTCGGGCAACCACTGTTCCAGGGCACGATCGCGCCACAAGCACGCGCAGCCCGACCCGGCTGCATCAACCCGGGCCGTACGGCCAGGATCAGCGCAGGATGAGCACGGGAACATAACATAATAATGCGCAGGTACCATGCTGAGGTAATGCAGGGGTTTGCTTGACGCGTTGAGGCGTCGAGGCGAAGCGGACCTGCATGCCAACCGCGCGCCAGAAGAAGCGGCGCTCGCCGTTGACATAATTCAGAACGACGACGGCCGCACGCTGCCTAACTGCTAGAGCAGCTCATGCAGGACGCAAAGCAACCATTTTGGCGTGAGGTTTGGATTCAGGTAACGGCCGGCCTGATCGTTACAGCTGTCGCCGCATGGCGCTGGCAGAACATCAAGCCGTACCTCGCGACCGCGGGGGCACTCATCACAGCCGCCCGTTCGGCCGTCGCGTATTACCTGGCCGGCAGCGTGCACGTTCGTCGCTGGCTGCTGCTCGCGCTGCTCGGAGCCTGCGTCGCATTGCCTGCAATGATCATGCGATCTGTCTCCTGGTGGCATGCCAGGAGAAGTGAGCGAGAGCTCGCACTCGTTGTGCCGCACGACTTCAGCCCAACGGTCTTGCAGCGGGCTGTGATCGTCCTCATGCTCGAGAACTATCCGCACAGCATCAGCGCCGATGACGCAGCGCTCTCGATAATGGGCCGCATACCGGGCCAGCATGTGACGCGGGCTCAGGCCGAACTGGTGCTCGAGGAACTGTGCCGGGTCTATCTCATCGCCCCCGAGCGCAATGGCGGGTATCGACTGACCGGGGCGGGCCGTGACTGGACCCTGGCGAATCTGGACAAGCCCTGGACACCTTGAATGTGCGGCTGGGTGGGCAGGTGACGTGTGGCGATACGACCCGAACAGCAATTTTCGCGCGCCCGGAGAGATTGCTCGCGGGCTGCGCCCGCTCGTCCCTCGCTCACGCTCGGGACCGCCCGCGCGGAAGCCGCGCGTGCGTCCAACTTGGCTCGGGGACTCGCCAAGTTGTCGAACTCCCGCGCCGCCTGCGGCGGCGATCGGGAGTTCGAACCCGCCTGACCGCAGGACAGGCTCTCCGAACTCGGGCTGCCAGGTGATTTTCGCGCGCCCGGAGAGATTCGAACTCCCGACCCTCAGGTTCGAAGCCTGATGCTCTATCCAACTGAGCTACGGGCGCGGCGCGCGGATTCTACCCGGGACGCGGGGCAGATTCCCCTCCGGGCGCGGCTGCGCGCAGAATGCGCCGTGGATCGACCCGAGGGGTTGTCCCCATGAGCCTGTTTGATCTGTCGGGCAAGGTGGCCCTCATCACCGGCTCGAGCCGCGGCATCGGCAAGGCGATCGCGATGCAGATGGCGCTGCACGGGGCGCGGGTGGTCATCTCGAGCCGCAAGCTCGAGGGCTGCGAGGCGGCGGCCGCGGAGATCACGGCGGCGGGCGGCACGGCGTTCGCCCGCGCCTGTCACGTCGGGCACAAGCCCGAGCTCCAGGGGCTCGTCGACGCCACGGTCGCGAAATGGGGTCGCATCGACATCGTGGTGTGCAACGCGGGCGCGAACCCGCACTTCGGCCCGTCCGCGAGCCTCACGGACGAGGTGTTCGACAAGATCATGCACACCAACCTGCTGAGCAACGTGTGGCTCAGCAACATGACGCTGCCGGCGATGGCGCAGCGCAAGGACGGAGCCCTCATCGTCGTCTCCTCGGTCGGCGGCTTCGTCGGCAGCGCGATGCTCGGCGCCTACTGCCTCTCCAAGGCCGCCGACATGCAGCTCGCGCGCAATCTCGCGGTGGAATGGGGACCGCACAACATCCGCGTCAACTGCATCGCTCCGGGCATCATCCGCACCAGCTTTTCGCGGGCGCTGTGGGCGGATCCGGCTCGCGCCGCGGCCTTCGCGCGCGCCAATCCGCTGCGCCGCCTCGGCGATCCCGACGACGTCGCCGGGCTCGCGGTGCTGCTCGCCTCGCGCGCCGGCGCCTTCATCACCGGCCAGACGCTCATAGTCGACGGCGGCGGCCTGAGCGGCGGTGGTGAGCCCCTGACGTAGGCCGCCGCCGTCGGTCACGCCTTCTGAGGAGCGCGTGATTTCGACGCGAGGTAGCCGATGGTGAGCAGCCCAAACCACACCGGCGCCACGTAGAGCGCCACCCGGTTGTCCGGATCGCGCCACAAAAGCGCGCTCACCGCAACGAGAAACGCGAGCACCGCCCAGTTGGCGAAGGGCGCGCCCGGCATGCGGAAGGGGGCCGCGGGCACGCGGCCGGCGAGCACTGCCCGGCGGTAGTTGAGATGTGATACCAGGATGATCCCCCAGGTCCAGAACGTCCCGACCAGGGCCACGCTCGTGACCCAGATGAACACACGCTCGGGAACCATGTAGTTCAGGGCTACCCCGAGCAGCATCACGGCGGCCGAGGCGTGGATGCCGGCGGCCGGCACGTGCCGCGGGCTCAGGCGCGCGAAGGGGCGCGGTCCGTGGCCGCGCTGGGCGAGCGACCAGAGCATCCGGCCGGTGCTGAAGAGGCCGCTGTTGCAGGAGGAGCTGGCGGCGGTGATTACGACGAGATTGATGAGGCCCGCGGCCGCCGGAACGCGCAGCTTCTCGAACACGAACACGAAGGGACTCACGCTCGGGCTGAGCTCGTTCCACGGCACCAGCGCCATGATTACGATGAGTGCGCCGATGTAGAAGATGAGGATGCGCAGGATGATGCCGTTGGTCGCCCGCGGCAGCACTACCTTGGGATCCTCCGCCTCGCCCGCGGTGACGCCGATCAGCTCCACGCCCACGTAGGCGAACATCACGATCTGCATGGTGAGCAGCATCCCGCCGACGCCGTAGGGCAGGAAGCCGCCGTGCGACCAGAGGTTGCTGAAGCTCGCGCCGGCGCCGAGATCCCCGACGTGGAACACGAGCACCACCAGGCCGCAGACGATCAGCGCGACGATGGTGACTACCTTGATGAGCGCGAACCAGAACTCGAGCTCGCCGAACATGCGTACCGCGAGCAGGTTCGAGCCGTAAAGTGCGAGCAGCGCGACGAGCGCGGGCAGCCACTGCGGCACGGCGGGCAGCCACCAGCGCACGTAGACGCCGATGGCGGTGAGCTCGGCCATCGCCGTCGCGATCCACGCGAACCAGTAGGACCAGCCGGTCACGAAGCCCGCGAACGGGCCGCAGAACTCGTCGGCATAGGTGGCGAAGGAGCCGGCCACCGGGCGGTAGGTGAGGAGCTCACCGAGAGCTCGCATGATGAAGAAGATGGCGATGCCCCCGAGCGCATAGGCGAGCACGAGGGCGGGACCGGCGTTGTGGATCGCCCTGGCGGAGCCGAGGAACAGCCCGACGCCGATCGTTCCGCCGATCGCGATGAGTTGGATGTGCCGGCTGCGAAGCCGGCGCGAGAGATCGGACCCTGGTTGCGACATGAATATTCCCCTGTGAGTCTCAAGGCGGCGGCGGCGGCGGCCCGAGCAGCGCGTACCGCCGCCCCTGCGGCAACTCGTAGCGTCGCACGAGCGCGGCGGCGCCGGATGCCGTGAGGCTCCCGGCGACGCCGTCGCTCTCGGGAGGCGGCGCATGGAAGTGCTCGAGGTAGCGCGTGAGAGCGCCACGGGCGTGGCCGGGAACGAGGATCAGCACCCGCGCCTCGCGCCCCTGGTCGCTGAACCAGCGGGTCACGATGGCGCGCGAAGCGTCGTGATCAGATGTCAGGATGGTGAATCGCGTGTCGAGCCCGTGATCGAGCACGGCGATCGTCGTCTCGTCCGGATCGAGCAGCGCGAGCGGCGCTCGCGCGCAGTCGGCGTGGATGCGCCGGGCGAGCCCGGGCAGATCCTGCCAGCGGTCGAGCACCGGCAGCAGCGCGAGTGCGCTGAAGCTCACCGCCGCCGCGTACGCGGTATAGCTCCAGAGGAGGCTGCGCTTGAGATCGCCGCGCTGCTGCGCCGCGCGAGCGAGCAGCAGTGCCGCGATCGCCGGAATACCGGCGCCGAGTGCCGCCGCGAGGCACGCGAGCGGCGGACCCGCGCCCGAGAGGATCAGGAGGGCGAGCGCGGCGAGCAGCACGCCGGCGAGCGCCGCGACCAGAACGCGCGTGCCGGTCACGGCGAGCCGGTCGAGCCGGGTGGGCGCGCGCTCGGCCTCGCGGCTCCACAGGCCTGCGAGCGCGGCGAGCCCGAGGATCGCCGGCGCGGCGTAAATGTCGCGCGCGGTCGCGGCCAACGACAGCACGGCAAGGAAGGGCAGGCTCGCACCGAGCGCGAAGCGCCACGCCGTGCCTGCGGCATCAGGCTCGCGCACGCGCCGCCAGGCGTGTACGAGCGCCGCCGCCACGACCGGCGTCCACGGCAGCAGGTAGAACGGAAGCTCGAAGAGATACTTGCCGGGTGCGTTGCGATGTCCGAGGGTGTAGTCGAGGGCGGCGGGGGAGTCGATGCGGGTGAAGCGTCCCACGACGTTGTTCCAGAAGAGCGCCCGGAGAGCGTCCGTGCCGTGCTCGCTGCGCGCGACCGCGAGAACCCACGGGCCGATGATCAGCCCCTGGAGCGTGAGGCCTGCATACAGCTCCCAGCGGCGCAGCTCCGACCAGCGCCGCTCCCACACGATGAGAGTGAGGAGCGCCAGGGCCGGCACCAGCCATCCGGGCGCGCTCTTCGCCATGAATCCGACCGCGGCTCCGAGGTGCATCAGAGTGTAGCCGGCCGCCTTCGCCGGCCCGGGCGGTGCGCGAGTCCCTCGCCAGGCGCCCAGCAGCGCGAGCGCGTTGCCGGCGAGGAGGCAGGCGTCGGGGGCGAGCCACACGCCGACCCGAAATGCGGTCAGGGCGCTCGCCGCGACGAGCGCCGCGATCAGCGCCGCGACGGCCCCCGTGTCCATGGCGAGCGCGAGCGCCCCCACGGCGACGGCCGCGACCGCCGCGTACAAGAGGTTCGGGGCGCGTTCCGCCGCGGCCGAATCGCCGAACAGCGAGATCGCGGCCCCCGACATCCAGTAAGAGAGCGGCGGCTTCTCGAGAAAGGGTGTGCCGGCGAGCTGCGGCAGGGTGCGATCGCTCTGGCGGCTCATGCGCCAGGCGATGTCGGCCTCGCGCGGCTCGTCAGGGGTCCACAGCCCGCGGCCGAACATGCCCGTAACCCACAGCGGCGCCAGTGCCAACACGATGAGCACGGCCACCGAACGCGCGGATGGATGCGGCGCAGAATCCAACAGCCCACCTCACGGGGCGACCCCCGCAGGCGGCCATTATGCGGACCTTCGGGCTATAGGGAGTAGCGCACGAGCACGCGCACGCTGCGCGCGTGCTCGGCCGACCAGTGCGTGAACACCTGGCAGACCTGCTGTGTGGCGCCCTCGGGCGTGCTCTGCGAATATTTCTCCGCAAAGCGCGCCTGGCCGGATTCTTGCCCCGGCACGAAGCGGTTCGCGCTCCACGGTGCATCGCTGTCGGCGAGTCGGCTGAAGAGCTGGACCTCGGTGACCTTGGCGCTGCCCGGGATGGTGGCACACAAGGTGATGGGGCTCGCTTCGGCTTCGGTGCACGCGCGGCCCGCCTCCGCGGATGCGCCGGGAGGCGAGGCGGTGCCGGGCGCATTGATCACCAACGCCGGCCGGCACGCGGCCACGGTCGCCGCGACGACCACACCGTCGGCGCCGATCTGACGCAGCACCGCGTTCTCGATCTCGGCCCGGGCTCCCGCGCGGGTGAGCTCGAGCTGACTCGCGGTGCGGCTGATCTCCGCCACGCGCGCCTGCAGCTCCTGCTGGAGTGTCTTCTGGGCGAGCCGCTCGCCCGAGTTGAGCCACTGCGAGAGCGCGAAGCCCGCCACGGCCGCAGCGCCCACCACGATGAGCAGCAGGATCGTCTGCACGCGGTTCTTGCGGCGGCTGGCCGATTGGCCACGGGCGGCCTCCCTGAGCAGGGCGGAACGCAGCTGCAGCAACGAGGCCGACAGCGTCGCGGTGCCCGCGATGATGGCGGCAAGCACGGAATCGGACATGGGGATCGACATCACTTAAAGCTCCCGGCGGCAACGCTACCACGGTCGCCCGCCGAGGCGCGGCGCGAGGGCGGAAAATCGCGATACTGGTCACAGGCGGCGCTGTTGCCTCAGTGCGACGCGAGCGCGGATGCGCGCGGGAGGCTCTCGAGCCAGCCCTCGAGGGGACGGGTGTCCTGCCCGAGCAGCTGCAATCCGAGCTTGGTCCGTCGCCACAGGATGTCCTCGGCCGTGCGCGCGAACTCCTCGCGGGTGAGGTACTCGACCTCGCGCTCGTAGAGCTGCGGCAACAGCTCCCGCCCGAGATCGGCGAGCGAGCCGGGGGGGCCGAGCACGCGCTCGAGAAGGGAACCATAGGCGTGCGCGCACCGCAGCCGGAGCCGCGCAGGGAGGTAGGGGTAGCGCCGCTCGACCGTGCGCAGGAACACGGCGAAGCTGCCCCGCGGCAGCTCGCCCCCCGGGAGCCTGGCGCCCGACGTCCAGGGTGAGCCGCCGGCGCCGAGAGCGGCGACGAGACGGTTCACCGCCTCTTCCGCGAGGCGCCGATAGGTGGTGATCTTGCCGCCGAACACGGACAGGAGCGGCGCCGGCTCGCGCTCGAGCTCGAGGGCGTATTCGCGCGTGACGCTCATCGGATCGCGCGACTCATCGGCAAGGAGCGGGCGGACGCCGGCGTAGCTCCACACGACGTCCGCGGGCGCGATCGGCTGGCGGAAGTAGCGGTTGGCGAGCGTGCACAGGTAGGTCACTTCCGCGGGGTCGGCCGCGACTGCGGCCGGATCGCCGCGGAAATCCACATCCGTTGTGCCGAGGAGCGTGAAGTCGCGCTGGTAGGGAATCGCAAACACGACACGCCGGTCCTCGTTCTGGAAGATGTAGGCGAAGCGATGCGTGAAGAGGCGCGGCACGACGATGTGGCTGCCCTTGACGAGGCGTGTCTGATGCGCCGCCCGGATCGGGGTGCATGCGGCGACGAAGCGGCTCACCCAGGGACCTGTGGCGTTCACCACCGCGCGCGCCCGGACGAGCCGCTGATCGTCTCCCGCCGCGAGCGTCGCGCTCCAGATGCCGCCCTCAACGGTCAGCCGCTCGCAACGGGTGCGCGTGAGGATCGTGGCGCCGCGCGAGCGCGCATCGAGCGCGTTCAGCACCACGAGCCGCGCGTCGTCGGTCTGCACGTCGGAATACACGAAGCCGCGCCGGTAGCTCTCCTTGAGAGGCTCGCCCGCGATATGCCGGCGCAGGTCGATGGAGGAGGAGGCCGCCAGGCGGGTGCGCCGGGCCAGGTGGTCGTAGAGAAAGAGCCCCGCGCGGATCATCCATGCCGGTCGCAGATGCGCGGCGTGCGGCATGATGAAGTGCAGCGGACGCATGACGTGCGGGGCGGCGTCGAGCAGTACCTCGCGCTCCTCCAGCGCCTTGCGCACCAGCGCGAAGTGATACTCCTCCAGGTAGCGCAGGCCGCCGTGGATCAGCTTGGTGCTGGCGGAGGAGGTGTGCGCGGCCAGATCGTCCTGCTCGCAGAGCAGCACCGCGAGGCCCCGCCCGGACGCGTCGCGCGCGATGCCGGTGCCGTTGATTCCCCCGCCCACGACCAGCAGGTCGTAGGTCGGCGCCGCCCGCTCGCTCACGCCCGGCGCGCTCGCTGGCCGTAGTAATCCGGATAGTCCTCGGAGAGGCCCTTGAAGCGGCGATGAATCCACAAGTACTGCTCGGGCGCGACGCGCACCTGTGCCTCGATCATATGGTTGAAGCGCGCGGTGTCGGTCACCGGGCAGTCACTCGGGAAGTTCTCGAGCGGCGGATGGATGGTCGCCCTGTAGCCCTGCGCTCCAGGGAGTCGCTGCAGGAAATACGGCAGCACCGTGGCCCCGGTCATCCGTGCGAGGCGGGGAGTGAGGGTGTTGGTGGCAGCCGGGATGCCGAAGAGCGGCACCATCTGGGCGCCTTTCTTGCGATAGCTCTGGTCGGGGGCGTACCACACGCACTCGTTATTCTTCAGTGCCGCGATGAACGCGCGGATGTCATCCTTCGGGATCCCCTGGCCGCCGTGCGCGCAGCGGAAGCGGCTCAAGGCGTAGGCCAGCACTTCGTTGCGCGTCGGCCGATAGAGGAATCGCACCGGGGCCACCGATGCCAGCGCGCGGCCCGCCATTTCCATGGGGGTAAAGTGGGCGGTGAGGAGGATGACGCCCTGGCCGCGTGCCACGGCCGCCCGCAGATGCTCGGCGCCCTCGACGCGCACCATGCGGGCGATGCGCGCAGGCGGGCTCCACCAGGCGAGCGGGATCTCGAGCAGCGCGATGCCGAGGCTTACGAAGTGCGCATCGAGCAGCCGCTCGCGCGCCGCGGGGGAGAGCTCCGGGAAACACAGCTCGAGGTTGCGCCGTGCGGTTCTGACGAATCCGATCGGCAGGCGGCGCAGGAGCTTCCCCAGCAGCCCCCCAAGGGACACGATCCACCGGAATGGCAGCAGCGCCACCAAACGAAGCAACCCCAGCCCGGCCCACGTGAGCCAGTAGCGGGGCGCGAGCAGCCGCAGTCGCATTGCACCCCCTGTAGGTCCGCGCGCGCGAAGAATAACCCATCCGAGCACGGCAACTGTGATCCAATTCCCCGGATGAGCCGTTCCGCCACGCGATATCTCGAGGTGCGCCTCGAGCACGTGAGCCTGCACCGCGCCGGTCGAAGCGTCCTGAAGGACATCAGCTGGACCATCCGGCCCGGGGAACGCTGGGTGTTGGCGGGCGCCAACGGGGCCGGAAAGACGCAACTGCTGAAGCTCGTCGCGGGCGCTGTCTGGCCCACGCCTTCGACGCGCGCGATCCGCCACTACCTCCTCGGCCGCGAGCGCAGCAGCACCCCCGCCGAGGTGAAGGAGGAGATCGCCTATCTCGGGGCCGAGCGCCAGGACAAGTACCAACGCTACGGCTGGAACATGGCGGTCGAGCGTATCGTTGGGACCGGCTTGTATCGAACCGATATTCCGCTCGATGCGCTCACCGCATCGGACCGGGGGCGGATCGGTAAGGCGCTCGGGCGGCTCGCGGTCTCTCAGCTTGCGGCGCGCCGCTTCCTTTCGCTGTCGTACGGGGAGCGCCGGGTGGTGCTGCTGGCGCGCGCGCTCCTGTCACGCCCGCGCCTGCTGCTGCTCGATGAGGTGCTCAACGGGCTGGATGAGATCAATCGCGCCCGCCTCGAGCGCTGGCTCGAGCGGCAGAAGGGGCCGCTGCCCTGGGTCCTCGCCACGCACCGGATGGAAGACGTGCCCCCGAGTGCGACTCACGCACTGGTGCTCGACGGTGGACGAATCGTGTACGCGGGTGCGCGGCGTGCGGCCCCGCTTTCCGAGTGGCTCGAGGCGCCGCACCGGCGCGCGGCGCTCCCTAAGCGCTCGCGCGGTGCGCAACGCCGCAGCGGGCGCACTCTGGTCCGCCTGGATCAGGCGCGGGTGTATCTCGAGGGCAGCCGCGTCCTCGAGGGGGTCTCGCTCACGGTGCATGCGGGCGAGTTGTGGGTGATCCACGGACGCAACGGATCGGGCAAGACGACACTGCTGCGCACGCTCTACGGGGATCACGGAGTCGCCGTCGGCGGCACGATCGTGCGCGCGGGCGCGGCCGCGGGCGTGCCGCTCGAAGCGTTCCGCAAGCGCGTGGGGCTCGTCGCCCCGCACCTGCAGGCCGACCACCCGCAGGAGCTCACGGTGGAGGAGGTCGTGCAGTCCGGGCGCTACGCGAGCCTCGGACTCAACGAGCCGCCAACCGCGGCCGATCGCGCGGCTGCGCACCGCGCGCTCGCCGCGCTCGGGCTCACCCCGCTCGCCAGGCGCGCGCTCGGCGAGCTGTCCTACGGACAGGCGCGACGCGTACTGTTCGCGCGCGCTCTGGTGCGGGCTCCCCGGCTGCTGCTGCTCGATGAGCCCTTTGCCGGCGTCGACAGCCTGACCCGCGGCGCCCTGCTCGAGCGCGTGCTCGAGCTCGCCGCAGGCGGCACCGCCGTGGTCGTGAGCGCTCATCGGCCGGGCGAATGGCTCAAGTCGGCGACGCACGAGCTCGAGCTCGCCGCGGGCCGTGCACGCTATTGCGGTCCGATCCGGACTGGCCTCGGGTCCGGTCGCGCGGGCGCAGGAAGCGCGCGGTGAGGGCGCACTTTCTGCGCTCGAGGCCGGCGTTGACGGCGGCGCTGCTCTTCGCGGGGGCGATCGCCGCCGGGGCGCTCCTCTGGCTCGGCCATCGGGCGTTGGGTGAGCGGCCGCGCGAGCGGGTCGTAGGCGGCAACGAGCCCCCGGCGCCGCGGGTCGCCCCCGAGCTCGAGTCGCTCGATGTGCGCGCCCTCGAGGAGGCCGCACATTACGCGAGCCTGCACGACTCGCAGGCGCTGATTGTCAGCCGTCACGATCACATCGTGTTCGAGCGCTACTGGCACGGCAGCGGCTTCGATACCCTCTGCGATGCGCAGTCCTTCACCCCGTTGCTCGCCGCGCTCGCCACCGGGGTGGCGATCTCGCATCGCCGGATCGGCTGGCCGGACGAGCCGATCGGCGCGCTGATCGCCGAGTGGAGAGATGACCCGCGCGGCGCCATCACGGTGCGCAACCTCCTTGAGAGCTCGAGCGGAGCGCAGCGCCTCGCCCTGATCCTCGAGCGCGCCACGCGCGAGCGCTACGCGAGCTATCTGTCCGAGGCGCTCTGGCGGCGAATCGGGGCGGGGGACGCCTGGCTCGAGGTCGACCGTCCCGGAGGGACGGCGCGAGCGGACTGCTGCCTGCTTGCCCGGCAGGGCGACTGGATCCGCATCGGGCAGCTGCTGCTGCGCGATGGCAACTACCGCGGCGATGAGGTGATTCGGCCCGGCTGGGTGGCGTTGCTGCGCACGCCCAACCGCGCCGACCCGCGCTTTGGCGCGTATCTGCGGCTCGGCGGGCCGGTCACGCCCGGTGGCGGGGGGTACGCCGCGCGTGACCTCTACGCGGTCTCCGGCGAGGGCGGAAATCGGCTTTGGCTCGTGCCCTCGCTCGAGATCGCGATCCTCCGGACCGCCGCCGCGGTCGATGCCGGGTGGGACGAGACGCGGATCCCCAACCTCATCATTCGCGGGGTACGCGATTTTCTCCCGCCGCCCGCGCCCGCGCCCGCCCGCGTCGACGTGTCGGCGCTCGTTCCGGGCCACCAGCCCTGAAGGCGTTGGACCGTGCGCCGACGGCTGGCCGCGCTCTTCGGCTTCTGCGTCATCGATATGCTCGGGTTCGGCATCCTGATTCCGCTGGTGCCGTACATGGCCGACCGCTTCGGCGTCCCGCCGCAGCTCATCACGCCGATCCTCGGCAGCTATTCGCTGTGCCAGCTGCTCGCCGCGCCGCTCTGGGGGCGTCTGAGTGATCGCTACGGACGGCGGCCCATCCTCATGAGCAGCCTCGCCGGCGCCTGCGTCTCGTACCTGCTGCTCGGCGGCGCGCGCAACGTCGGGTGGCTGCTCGCCTCGCGAATTCTGGCGGGTCTCATGGCCGGCAACATCGCCGCGGCCTTCGCCTACGCTTCCGATGTGAGTCCGCCGGAGAAGCGCGCCGCGACGCTCGGACTCATCGGGGCGGCCATCGGCGTCGGCTTCACTATCGGCCCGCCGCTCGGGGGCGTGCTCTCGGGGAAGGATCCCGCGCGCGCGGACTTCCTCGCGCCCGCGTTGGTTTCCGCGCTCTTGAGCGTGCTCGCGATCCTGCTGGTGAGATTTGCGCTGCCCGAGAGTCACACGGCCGAGCATCGCCGGCTGCATGCCGGTGAGCCGCGACGCGGGGCGCTCCGGCTGCTGCGCGAGCGGCCCGCGCTCGCCACGCTCGCCGCCGCGACCCTCCTCGTGACCTACTCGCAGTCGATCCTCGAGTCGATCTTCGCCATCTTCGCGATGCACCGCTACGGTTTCGGACCGCGCATGGTCGGTCTGCTGCTTTTTGCCGCGGCACTGCCGGCGCTCGTGATGCAGGGCGGGGCGGTGCGCATCCTCGCTCCGCGCCTCGGCGAGGCGCGCCTCGCGATGTGCGGGGTGTTCGTCTACGTCGCAGGCCTCGTGATCCTCGGCGAGGCGCCGGCGCTCGAGGCCGCCATAGCCGGGCTGGTGTTGTGTGGCATCGGACTCGGCGCCTACAACCCGAGCGCGTTCGCGCTCGCTTCGAAGCAATCCCGCGGCCATGACCGCGGGGCGGTGCTGGGTGCGTACGCGGCGAGCGCGAGTCTCGCGCGGGTGATCGGGCCCTTCACCTCCGGTCCGATCTATGCGCTGCTCGGGGCCGCGGCGCCGTTCCTGATCGGCGCCTGCGTCACGCTGCCGGCGGCCTGGCTGGTGCGCCGGGTGCGCGGGACTTAAGGGGCGGTGGGGCGAGTCAGCGCCACTTCGATCGTGCCCTCGACGATGCGCACGGCGTGGGTCGCCAGCGGCACCTCCGCGGGCGGCGCGAGCACGCGCCCGTCGCGGATGTCGAACGAGCCGCCATGCAGCGGGCACACCACGCGCGTCGCACGCAGCCGCCCTTCGCACAGTCGCGCGTGGGCATGCGTGCAGATGTTGTCGAGGGCGAACACACCCTCGCGGGTGTGACAGATCAGGATCTCGCGCCCGCCGATGAGGCAGGTGCGCATGCCCCCGAGGGGAACCTCGGCGAGCTTCAGCGCGGCTTCGAACTGCGGCATGGGATCTTTGTGGAAGCTCAGAACTCCATCTCGGTCTCGAATATCGACACCGCCTGGCCGCTGATCCAGACGCTGCCGAGCGCCTCCCCCTTGAATTCGAGCTCGACCTCGACCCGCCCGGGCCGGTGGAGCGATGCGCCCTGGATGCCGGAGAAGCGCACCCGATCGCCGCTGCGATCGAGCAGCCGCAGCTGCGCGAGGTACGCCCCGAGCAGGCCGTGAGCGTTGCCGCTCACCGGATCCTCGGCGATGCCGAGCGCCGGGCAGAACATGCGCGACTCGGTCAGATGGTCCGCGGCACCCGGTGTCAGGGTGAAGACGAAGTAGCCGGCCGCGCCGATCTGCGCCGAGAGCGTCGTGAGCCGCGCCAGGTCGGGTTTCAGCTGCTTGAGGGGCTCGGGCCCGCGCACCCCGACCAGCAGCCGCGCAGCGCCCACACCGACGATCCGCAGCGGTATGCGCGGATCGAGGCTCTCGGAGGCGAGCGCCAGCGCATCGAGCACGGCGAGGCGCTCGCGGTCGTTGAGCTCGCGCCCGATCGTCGGGGGGCTGCGCCGGATCGCGATGCGGCGTTCCGCATCCGTGCCGCGCACCTCGATGTCGACGATGCCGGCCTTGGACTTCTGACGCTGCCAGCGCGGCGCATCGAAGCGCCGCGACAGCACGTACTGGGCAGCCACGGTGGCGTGGCCGACGAAGCCGGCCTCGGCGCGCGGGGTGAAGAAGCGCGCCCGCACCGTGTGATCCGTGCCGTCGGCGGCGAAGATGAAGGCGGTCTCGGCGTTGTTGAGCTCGCGCGCGATGGCGAGCATCTGCGCCTCGGAGAGCGCATCGGCGTTCAGCACCACACCGGTGGGGTTGCCGGTGAAGGGCTCGCGGGTGAACGCATCAACCTGATGGACCTGGATCCTGCGCGTCATCGTGCCTCGCCCGTTGGGGTTCGCCCGGGCGGTCAATTCTAGACCCCAGACGCGATCATAGCCGCAGGGCGCACTCCGGGCGTGCAATACTCGGGAACAGGTCTCAAGGCCTTAGGCGAGCGTCATGGACATCGGGGTCGAGATCAGCCTGTACCCGCTCAAGAGCGATTTCGTTCCGGAGATCCGCGCGTTCCTCGCGCGGCTGCACCAGGACCCGCACCTCAAGATCGTGACCAACAGCCTGAGTACCCAGGTGTTTGGAGCGTACGAGGAAGTGATGGAGGCGCTGCGACGGGAGCTGCGCGCGACGTTCGAGACGGTGGCGAAGGAATCTCACAAGGCGGTGTTCGTCATGAAGGTCCTCGGGCCGCTGCCGCAGGCGTGAGCCGTCCGGCATGGGCTGGCGGGGCGCCCGGCGAAGCGGCAAACTAGCCGGCCCGGGGCACCTCCGCCTCAAGAAAAAATCCCGAGCGGTCGCCGAGGTAAGTGCATGGCGCTGATGCGAGTCGTGGATCGCGACGGAGTCGAGCACGAAGTCGAGGCCAGGACCGGTCTGAAGGTGATGGAGAACCTGCGCGAGCTCGACTACGGCGTGGCGGCCATCTGCGGCGGCATGTGCTCGTGCGCCACCTGTCACGTGTACGTGGATCCGGAGTGGCAGTCGCGGCTGCCCGAGATGATGTCGGATGAGCGCGAGCTGCTCTCCGAGCTCACTCACTACCAGGAGAATTCGCGCCTCTCCTGCCAGGTCGAGTTCACCCCGGAGCTGGCGGGGCTACGCCTGCGCATTGCGCCCGACGAGTAGCCGCGATGGCCGCCGCCACTGTCGAGGTCGAAACCCGCGGGGCCGTGGCGATCGTCACCCTCAACCGGCCGCAGAGCGCCAACACGCTGAACCTGCAGATGGCGATGGACCTGCTCGCCGCCGCCATGACCTGCGCGCGCAACGCCGCGGTGCGCGCGGTGGTCCTCGGCGGCGCCGGACGGCATTTCTCCTTCGGCGGCGACCTGCGCGGCATGGCGGGCCACGAGCGCGCGGGCGGCGACTACGTGCGCGAGCTCACCACCTACCTGCACGCGGCGATATCGCACTTCGTGCGCATGGACGCCCCGGTCGTCGCCGCCGTCAACGGCACCGCCGCGGGTGCGGCGGTGGGGCTGGTCGCCATGGCTGATCTCGCCGTGTGCGGCCGCAGCTCGCAGTTCAATCTCGCCTACACCAACGTGGGCCTCACGCCCGATGCCGGCACCTCGTTCCTGCTGCCGCGGATCGTCGGTGCGAAGCGCGCCATGGAGCTGCTGCTCCTGAATCGCGCGCTCTCGGCCGCCGAGGCGCTCGGCTGGGGACTGGTGAACGAGGTCGTGGACGATGAGCAGCTGCCCGCGCGCGCGCTCGAGCTCGCCGAGCAGCTCGCGCGCGGAGCGCGCGGCGCCTACGGCGCCACCAAGCGGCTCATCGCGCAGTCCCTCGGCGCCTTCGAGTCGCAGATGGTTCTCGAGAGCGAGACCATCGCGGCGCATGCGGTGAGCGCGGAAGGAATGGAGGGGATCGCCGCGTTTCTCGAGAAGCGCCGCCCGCAATTCCCCGAGGCGCCCGCGCCGCTGAAGCCGCCGAGGGGGTGAGCGCACCGCCATGTGGTGGTTCTTCCTCGCCCTGGTGGCGGCGCTCGGTCTCATCCTGGTACGCGTCTACGTGAAGCTGCGCGCCGCGCGCAGCTCGCGTCGCGAGAGCTGGGACGAGCAGATCGTCGGGCGGCTGCGTTCGCAGGGTTACGCGCCCTTCAACGACTACCGGGTCGATTTCTTCCTCGCGCTGCCGGATGACGCCGCCTGCCAGGCGGCGCGCGCGCGGCTCGAGCCGGAGTTCAGCGTCGACGTGAAGCCGCTCGAGAACGATACGGAGCTCTTCTTCAGCTTGCACGCCACGAAGACGATGCGCCTCATCGTGCCGGACATCCAGGCGATCAGCCGCCGCCTGGGGGCGCTGGCGGCCGAGCACCACGGTCGCTACGACGGCTGGGCGGCGTAAAGCACCCCACGAAATCAAGCATTACACGAACGGCAGGTGAGTGCCGTGCATCAACGCTTCTCGGTCTGGCGCTTGACCGCTTCGGCGGCGGCGGCGACGGCCTGCGGATCGCCGAGGTAGCGGCTGCCGAGCGGCTTGAGCTCCGCGTCGAGCTCGTAGAGAAGCGGAACCCCGGTGGGGATGTTGAGCTCGACGATCTCGCGCTCGGGGATCCGGTCCAGCATCTTCACCATGGCGCGCAGGCTGTTGCCGTGCGCGACGACGAGGACGCTCGCTCCCGAGCGCAGCTCGGGAGCGATGCGCGCGTGCCACAAGGGCAGGACGCGCGCGAGCGTATCGGCGAGCGACTCGGTGGAGGGAAGCTCGCGCGGATCGACGCCGGCGTAGCGCGGGTCGAGGCGCGGGTGGCGCGGATCGTCGCTCGCGAGCGGCGGCGGCGCAATGTCGTAGCTGCGGCGCCAGATCTTCACCTGATCCTCGCCGTGGCGGGCGGCGGTCTCGGCCTTGTTGAGCCCCTGCAGCGCTCCGTAGTGACGCTCGTTCAGCCGCCAGCAGCGCTCGACCGGGATCCACATGCGATCCATCTCATCGAGCATGATCCAGAGCGTGCGGATCGCGCGCTTCAGCACCGAGGTGAAGGCGACGTCCGCGGCGACACCCGCGCCGAGCAGCTCGCGGCCCGCCTGGCCGGCCTCGGCGCGTCCGGCGTCCGAGAGATCCACATCGGTCCAGCCGGTGAACAGGTTTTCCAGGTTCCAGGCGCTCTGGCCGTGACGGACCAGGATCAGTCTTCCGGGCACTCGAGTTACCCCGCGAGCCTGCGCACCGACTCGACGCCGACCGTGAGCGTGGCGAAGTCACCGGCGCCCGCGGCACGCATGTCCGCGAGCGTACGCTGCCAGAGCGCCAGGTCCTTGCCGGCCGACTCCGCCCAGGCGCTGACGCGCGCCTCGGCGCTGCCGCGCCCGGTGCGGGCCAGCACGCGCTCGCTCAAGCGCCGCTGGACGCGCAGCGCCGCATCGCGCAGCCCGGTGCGGGCGATCGCCTGCCACGGACCGTCCACCGCGAGCTTCTCGATCCGTGCGCGCAGCCAGTCGAAGCCGATGCGGGTACCGACCTCGAAGTAGACGCGGGCGGTCTCGGAGACGCTCACGCGGTGCGCGGCCGAGATCTCGACGATATCGAGCGCGGCGTTGAGCGCCTCGAGGCTCGCGACGCGGGAGGCGAGCGGCGGCGGCATGCCGCTGGCGGCGAGGCGCGCGCGGCTCTCCTCGAAGCGCGTGAGCTCGGCGCCGGCGAGCGCCTGGGGAATCTCCGCCTCGAGCGCGCGCACGCCGGCGCGGAACTCGCCGACCGCGGCGTCCACCTGGAGGGAGCTGCGCGAGGTGAGGAGCCAGTAGGTGGCGTGCCGGAGCAGCCGGCTGGTCTGGAATGAGCCCTCGTACTGGAGCCCCGCCGGCACCTTGTTGTCGAGCGCCTCGATGTGCTCCCAGAGCGCGCGCATGGCGAAGATCTCGCGCGCCGCGCTGTAGGCGCGCGCCACCTGCGCGGGCCCCGCGCCGGTGTCCTCCTGGGCGCGCGGCACGAAGGTCGGCCCCATGCGGTTGACGACGCTGTTGGTGGTGGCCGTGGCGATGATCTCGCGGCGCAGCCGGTGGCGGGCGATGGCGCGCGGAAAGCGCTCGCGCACCGGGGCGGGGAAGTAGCGCTCGAGCTCGGCGGAGAGGTACGGATCTTCCGGCACGTCGGACGCCAGCAGGTGATTGTTGAGCCAGATCTTGCTGTAGGCGAGCAGGATCGCGAGCTCCGGGCGCGTCAGCCCGACGCCGCTCTTGCGCCGCTCGGCGAGCTCATCGTCGCTCGGCAGGAACTCGAGGGCGCGGCTGAGCTCCCCGGAGCGCTCGAGCGAGCGGATCAGATGCTGGAATTCGGGCAGCCGGGCCGCGGACTGTGCTTCGAGCGTGCTGAGCGCCTGGCTCTGCAGGTAGTTGTTGCGCAGCACCAGGGAGGCGACCTCGGAGGTCTGACGCGAGAGCAGGCGGTTGCGATCGCCGCGCGAGAGCTTCCGCTCCGCGACCAGGGGATTGAGCAGGATCTTGATGTTCACCTCGACGTCGGAGGTGTTGACGCCGGCGGAATTGTCGATGAAGTCCGTGTTGAGGCGGCCGCCGGCGAGTGCGTACTCGACGCGCCCCCGCTGCGTGAGTCCGAGGTTACCGCCTTCGCCCACCACCTTGGCGCGCAGCTCGCGGCCGTTGATGCGCAGCGCGTCGTTGGCGCGGTCGCCGACCTCGGCGTCGCGCTCATCCTGCGCCTTCACGTAGGTGCCGATGCCGCCGTTCCACAGGAGGTCGACCGGCGCCCGCAGGATCGCGCGCATGATCTCGTTGGGCGTGGCGCTCGCGGCTTCCAGGCCGAGGAGCGCGCGCGCTTCCGCCGGCAGCGCGATCGATTTCGCCGTGCGCGCGAAGATGCCGCCCCCGCGCGAGAGCTTCCTGCGGTCGTAGTCGTCCCAGCTCGAGCGCGGCAGGGCGAAGAGGCGCGCCCGCTCGGCGAAGCTCGCGGCGGGGTCCGGGTCCGGGTCGATGAAGATATGCCGGTGATCGAAGGCGGCCTGCAGGCGGATGTGCCGCGACAGCAGCATGCCGTTGCCGAACACGTCTCCCGACATGTCGCCGACGCCGACGACGGTGAAATCCATCTTCTGCGTGTCGATGCCGAGCTCGCGGAAGTGCCGCTTGACGCACTCCCAGCCGCCGCGCGCGGTGATGCCCATTTTCTTGTGGTCGTAGCCGGCGGAGCCGCCCGAGGCGAAGGCATCGCTCAGCCAGAACCCGTACTCGGCCGAGATGGCGTTGGCGATGTCGGAGAAGGTCGCGGTGCCCTTGTCGGCGGCCACCACCAGGTACGGATCATCGCCGTCGTGGCGGACGAGGCGCGGCGGCGGGACGATCCGCCCGGCGACGATGTTGTCGGTGAGATCGAGGAGGCCGCGGATGAAGGTCTGGTAGCAGGCCACGACTTCGGCCTGCACGTCCTCGCCTCTGCCGGCCGGCGGGCGCTTGACGACGAAGCCGCCCTTGGCGCCGACCGGAACGATCAGGGTGTTCTTGACGTTCTGCGCCTTCATGAGGCCGAGGATCTCGGTGCGGAAATCCTCGCGCCGGTCCGACCAGCGCAGGCCGCCGCGCGCCACGTACCCCATGCGCAGGTGCACGCCCTCGACGCGCGGGCTGTAGACGAAGATCTCGAACTTGGGCCGCGGCAGCGGCAGATCCGGGATCTTCGCCGGATCGAGCTTGAAGGCGAGGTAGCTCTTCGGCGATCCGTCGGCGCCCTGCTGATAGAAGTTGGTGCGCAGCATCGCCAGCACCAGCGTCAGGTAGGCCCGCAGGATCCGATCCTCATCGAGGCTGCTCACCCCATCGAGCCCCGAGCGAATCTGGGCCGCGAGCGTCTCGGCGCCGCGCGGGCCGCCGCGGCGGCTGCGAGCGGCCGCCGGCTGGAAGCGCGCCTCGAAGAGCCGCACCAGATTGCGGGCGATGCCGGGGTTGGCGCCGAGGGCTCGCTCCATGGAAGCCTGGCTGAACGGCACGCCGGTCTGCAGCAGGTAGCGGCAGAACGCGCGCAGCACCACCACCTGACGCGCGGCGAGCTCCGCGCCGAGCAGCAGGCGGTTGAAACCGTCGTTCTCCACCGCGCCGCTCCAGGCGGCCGCGAAGGCCTCGCGGAAGTTGGCCTCGATGCGCGCGATGTCGATCGCGACCGCGTCGCGGTGCTCGAGCTCGAAGTCCTGGATCCAGGCCGAGCCGCCCTCCGGCCAGGCGAGCTCGTAGGGCCGCTCGGCGATCACGCGCAGGCCGAAATTCTCCAGCATCGGCAGCACGTCGGAGATCGGCACGGGGTCGCCGAGCCTGACGATCTTGAGATGCACGCGCTCACGTCTCTGCCCGGGCGGGCGGTGCAGGTTGAGCTGCAGCGCGCGCGGCGACTGGCGCAACGACTCGAGCCGGTCGATGTCCGCGAGCGCCTCAGCCGGGGCCACGTCGTCCTGGTAGGCCAGCGGGAAGGCCTGGCGGTAGCGGCCGGCCAGAGCCAGCGCGGCGGCCTCGCCGCGCCGCTCGGCGAGCACCTCACGCAGCCGGTCGGCCCAGGTGAGCGCGGCCTCGGCGATGCGGCGCTCGATGGCGGCGAGGTCCGCCCGGTGGCGTTGCGCCGGATCGGTGCGGACCACCACGTGCACGCGTGCGTGACTCGAGCCGGAGATCTGCGCGTGACTCTCGACGCTCTCTCCCGCGAAGCCCTCGCGCGCGATCTGCTCGATGCGCTGGCGGACCTCGGTGTTGTAACGGTCGCGCGGCACGTACACCAGACACGAGTAGAAGCGGTGGTACGGATCGCGCCGCACGAGCAGTCGCACCGTCCGCCGCTCGTAGAGATTGACCACGCCGCGCACGATGCGGACGAGGTCGGGGATCCCCGCCTGGAACAGCTCATCGCGCGGATAGGTCTCGAGCACGTTCAGCACCGCCTTGCCGTCGTGGCTGGCCGGATCCAGTCCGAAGTGCTCGATGACCCGCTCGACTTTGCGCCGCAGCACCGGAATGTCGCGCGGGCTGCCGTGATACGCGGTCGAGGTCCAAAGCCCGAGGAACCGGTGCTCGCCGTCCACCCGGCCGCGCTTGTCGAAGGTCTTGACGCCCACGTAGTCGAGCAGCTCGCCGCGGTGAACGGTCGCGGTCGAGTTGGCCTTGGTGACGATCAGGAGCTCCGGCTCGCGCGCGCGGGCGCGCACGTCACCGCGCAAGACGGTGACGCTCGCACGCCGGCGCCGGGGCCTGAGAATCCCGAGACCCGAAGACGCATCCGGCACCAGGCGGTCCTCGGAGCGACCGCGCTCGAGCCGGTAGTGGCGGTAGCCGAGGAATACGAAGTGCCGCCCCTCCATCCAGTCGAGGAGGTGATGCGCCTCGCTCACCTCCGCCGCCGGCAGCGGCGGCGGATCGCTCTCGAGCCGGGTGATGATCTCGCGTGCCCGCTCGCGCATCGCCGTCCAGTCTGCGACCGCGTCGCGCACGTCGGAGAGGGTCGCCTCGAGATCGCGCTGTAGCCGCGCGAACTGCGCCGGCTCGCTGACCCGGTCGATCTCGTACAGCTGCCACGACTCGGGGTGCGCGGCCTCAGCGCCGTTGCCGCCGATGTCGATCAGCTGTCCGCGGCGGTCGCGGCGCACCTGCAGCACCGGGTGCACGATCAGGTGCACGGCGAGCTCCGCCCGGGCGAAGGCCATGCCGAGCGAGTCGACCAGGAACGGCATGTCGTCGGTGACCGTGAACACCAGCGTGTGCGCCGACTCGAAGCCGTCGCGGTCCGCCTCGGGATTGAACACCTGCACCAGAGTGCGGCCCGGCGGGCGGCGTGCCCCGAACTCGAGATGTGCGAGCGCCGCGCGGGCCAGGTGCTTTGGTGCGCGCTCGGCCAGGTCCTCTTCGGCGACACCGTAGAAGTAGGCGCGCAGGAAGCGCTGCTGCAGCGGGCTGCGGCCGCGGACGCCGGTTGCGGCGCGTGCGATGCGCCCGATCAGCGCGACGCGCGCCGCCGGGATGCTGCGGAGCAGCTCCTTCTCTTCAACAGCCACTGACGCGTGCATGCAGAATGTCCTGCCCGGGGAGCGGCTCAGCTCGGCTGTGCGCGGCCGTGTTGTTGGAAGCAGGCCCCCGCCCCAGCTCCCGCGCTGCTGCGGCGGGCGATTATACATGCCATGCGCGGCGGGCGTGGCGGGTGCGGCCCGCCACCGGCGCGCGCCGTACGCCCCCCGCGCGCCCCGCACGGGCAGGTCAGGACCGCGGCCCCCGGGTCGCTATAATTGCGGTCGATTCTCAGGCGGGCCGATCAGCGGCGCCTTAGGACCTCGAGGTGAGCTCATGAGCGACTCGCACGACAACCCGATGGGCACGGACGGCTTCGAGTTCGTCGAATACACGGCACCGGATCCGCAGCTCCTGCGGACGCTCTTCGAGCGGCTCGGCTTTCCGGCGGTGGCGCGCCATCGCTCGAAGAACGTGACGCTCCACCGCCAGGGCGGAATCAATTTCATCATCAACGCGGAGCCCGAGTCCTTCGCGCAGGCTTTTGCGCGCGCGCACGGCCCGTCGGCCTGCGCCATGGCGTTTCGCGTGCGGGACGCCGCCCGCGCCTTTCGCCGCGCGCTCGAGCTCGGGGCGAAACCCGGACCGCTGAGCGCGGGCCCCATGGAGCTCAACATTCCCTCGATCGAGGGCATCGGCGGCTCGCTGATTTATCTCGTCGACCTGTACGGCGATCGCACGATCTATGACGTGGACTTCCGCCCCGTGAGCGGCGCCGCGCCGCCCGAGGGGGCGGGACTCACCGTCATCGACCACCTCACGCACAACGTCGGCCGCGGGCGCATGGACGTGTGGGCGGGCTTCTACGAGAGACTGTTCAACTTCCGCGAGATCCGCTACTTCGACATCGAGGGCAAGCGCACGGGACTCTTCTCGCGCGCCCTGACCAGTCCCTGCAGCCTGATCCGCATCCCGATCAACGAGTCGCAGGACGACAAGAGCCAGATCGAGGAATACCTGCGCGAGTATCACGGCGAGGGGATCCAGCACATCGCGCTCGCGACCGAGGACATCTACCGTACGGTGGACGTGCTGCGCCGGCACGGCGTGGCTTTCCAGGACACACCCGACACTTATTATGAGAGCGTCGGCGCCCGCGTCCCCGGCCACCGCGAGCCGCTCGACGAGCTGCGCAAGCGCCGCATCCTGATCGACGGCAATCCCGAGAAGGGCGAGGGGCTGCTGCTGCAGATCTTCACCCGGAACGTCATCGGCCCGATCTTCTTCGAGATCATCCAGAGGAAGGGCAACGAGGGCTTCGGCGAGGGCAACTTCCGCGCGCTGTTCGAGTCCATCGAGCAGGACCAGATCCGGCGTGGGGTGGTTTAAAAAGCCTGGCGCTCAGCCGCACTCGCCCGCGCCGCCGTTCGCTACGCCCGGTGCTCGCGCGAGAGGTACTCCTCGCTCTGCATCTCGGTGAGACGGCTCGAGGTGCGCGCGAACAGCGCCCGCAGCCGCTCGCCGCGGTAGAGCTCGGCCGCCGACGCTACCGCCGAGACGACGAGGTTGACGTTGCGGTCGTAGAGCTCGTCGACGAGCGCGATGAAACGGCGCGCTTCATCGTCGCTCTCCGCCCCGAGGACCGGCACGCCGGAGACGATCACCGACTGGTATTCGCGCGCGATCTCGATGTAGTCGTCCTGACTGCGCGGCGCGGCGCAGAGCGCGCGGAACTCGAACCACGCCACCCCGGCGCCTGCGCGGATCACCGCGATCGGCCGCCCTTCGATCTCGATCGCGCCGCCGGATTGCACCTCGCCGTCCGCGAGACAGGCGAAGAGCGCGGCGAGCCGCGCCTCGGTGTCGGGAGCGCCCGCCGCGAGGTAGGTGCCCGCCTGCGTGAGCTGCCGCAGCCGGTAATCGGTCGCGCCGGCGATGCGCACCACCTCGAGATGGCGCTCGAGGAGGGCGATGGCGGGCAGGAAGCGCTGGCGCTGCAGGCCGTCCCGGTAGAGCTCCGCCGGCGGCACGTTGGACGTCGCCACCAGCGTCACGCCGCGGCGGAACAGGCCGTCGAAGAGCGCCCCGAGGATCATCGCGTCGGCGATATCCGCCACGTACAGCTCATCGAGGCACAGCACCCGCGCGGCGCGCGGCAGCGCCCGCGCGACCTCTTCGAGCGGGGAGCGCTGACCGGGGATGTTCTTCAGCTGCGCGTGCACCTCGTGCATGAAGCGGTGGAAATGTACCCGCCGCGCCTGCCCGGACGGCAGGCTCCCGGAGAACAGATCCATCAGGAAGGTCTTGCCGCGACCCACGCCGCCCCAGAGGTACAGTCCGCGCACCGGCGTGCGCGCCGCGGGCACTCCGAGTGCGCGCAGCGCCCGCGCGAGAAGCGCCGTGCCACCCTGCGGCGCCTCGATGAGACGCCGCCGCAGCGCATCGAGCCTCTCGACCACGGCGAGCTGCGCGGCATCCTCCTCGAGCGCCCGCTCACCGAGCTCCGCGCGGTAGCGCTCGAGCACGGTCGGCGCCGCCGCGCCGGAGTCCACGGACGCCGCATCGCGCGCGCTCGAGGGGGCAGTGCGCACCTGAGATTCAGGACTGAAGGTCGGGGAGATCGCGGAAGTAGTCCAGCGCCCCGGCGTTGGCGAGCGCATCCACGTTCTTGACCGGCAGTCCGTGGATCACGTTGCGGACCGCGAGCTCGGTGACCTTGCCCGAGAGCGTGCGCGGGATGTCGGGCACGGCGATGATCTTCGCCGGCACGTGTCTCGGGGTGGTCTGGGCGCGGATGGCATTGCGGATTTCCTTCTGCAGCGCCTCGTCGAGCTCGACGCCGCCCTTCACGCGCACGAACAGCACCACGCGCACATCGCCCTGCCAGTCCTGACCGACCGCGAGCGCTTCCAGAATCTGCGGCAGGCTCTCGACCGCGGAATAGATCTCCGCGGTGCCGATGCGCACGCCGCCCGGGTTAAGCACCGCATCCGAGCGCCCGTAGATCACGAGCCCGTCGTGCGCGGTGAGCGCGGCGTAGTCGCCGTGGTGCCAGACGCCGGGGAAGCGCTCGAAATAGGCGGCGCGGTACCTGGCTCCGTCGGGATCGTTCCAGAACCCGACCGGCATCGAGGGGAAGGGCGCCGTGCACACGAGCTCGCCGCGCTCGCCGCGCGCGGGTGAGCCGGCATCGTCGAAGATGTCGACCGCCATGCCGAGCCCGCGGCACTGGAGCTCGCCACGGTACACCGGCCGCGTCGGGCAGCCGAGCGCGAAGCACGACACGATGTCGGTGCCGCCCGAGATCGAGGCGAGCTGCAGGTCTGACTTCACCGACCGGTAGACGTAGTCGAAACCTTCGGGCAGGAGCGGCGAGCCGGTGGACAAGAGCGTCCGCAGCGCCGTGAGATCGACGCTCTGCGCCGGCACGAAGGTGCTCTTTTCGAGCGCCGCGAGGTACTTGGCGCTGGTGCCGAAGATCGTGATGCGCTCCTCGTCGGCCATGTGCCACAGGACTCCGGGCTGTGGATGGAGGGGGCTCCCGTCGTAGAGCACCAGCGTCGCCCCGCAGGCGAGCCCGCTCATCAGCCAGTTCCACATCATCCAGCCGCAAGTGGTGAAGTAGAACAGCCGGTCACTTCTCTTCAGGTCCGTGTGCAGCAGGTGCTCTTTCTGATGCTGCAGGAGCGTCCCCCCGGCGCCGTGCACGATGCACTTCGGGACGCCCGTGGTACCGGACGAGTAGAGGATATAGAGCGGATGACTGAACGGGTGCAGCGCGAACTCGGGTGGGGCCGAGCCCGAGCCGAACTCCTGCCAGAGAATCGCGCGCGAGGCCGCCGCGCCGAGCCGCGCAAGACCGGGCTCCCGCTCGGCGTAGGGGATCACCACCACACGCTCGACCGAGGGGAGCTTCGCGAGCACCTCCGACATCGACTCGAGCGAATCGAGCTGCTTGCCCGCGTAGAAATAGCCGTCGGCGGTGAAGAGCACGCGCGGTGCGATCTGCCCGAAGCGGTCGAGCACGCCGCGCACGCCGAAGTCCGGCGAGCAGGACGACCAGATGGCGCCGATCGTCGCCGTGGCGAGCATCGCGATAGCCGCCTCCGGCAGGTTCGGCACGAAGCCCGCGACGCGATCACCCGCCGCCACGCCCGCGGCGCGCAGGCCCCCTGCAACCCGCGCCACCTCGCCGCGCAGCTCCCGGTGCGAGAGGCTGCGCCGCGCGCCGCACTCATTGCGGAACACCAGAGCTTCCCTGCCGTCGTCGAAGCGGAGGAGATTCTCGGCGAAGTTGAGGCGCGCCTGCGGAAAGAAGCGCGCCCCGGGCATGCGCTCGGGGTGCTCGATGACAGGGCCCGCGCCCCACTCGGCGCGCACGTCGGCAAAGCGCGCGAGCTCGCTCCAGAACGCCGCCGGCTCGGCGAGCGACCACGCGTAGAGCTCGGAGTAGTCGCCGAGGCGCGTGCCACGGCGCGCGTTCACGCAGCTCGTGAAGCGCGTGAGGTTCGCATCCCGGATGCGCGCCGCGGAGGGGCGCCACAGCTCTGACTCGGGAGCCACGTTCGCCATGTTACAACGACTGGTAGTTCGGTCCCGAGCCGCCTTCGGGCGTCGTCCAGGTGATGATGTTGTACGGGTCCTTGATGTCGCACGCCTTGCAGTGCACGCAGTTGGCGGCGTTGATCTGCAGCCGCCGGCCGCCCGCGCCGTCGTCCACCATCTCGTAGACGCCCGCTGGGCAGAAGCGCTCGCAGGGATTGCCGAACTCGCGTGCGCAGCGGCTCGCGCAGATCCCCGTGTCGGCCACCAACAGGTGCACCGGCTGGCTCTCCTCGTGAGCGTTGCCGGCGAAGAACACGAACGACACGCGATCGCGCGGCGGGAGCGTGCGCTCGACCCAGTGACGCTCGGGGGAGACGAACTCATCGAGGCGCTCGAGGCGCGACCAGTCGGCGCTGTTCCTGAGCGTCCAGGGTGAATGGCCGCGAACGAGGGTTTCCCAGGCGGAGTTGACGAGCCCGAGCCAGAGATTCTTCTTGAACGCCGGCTTGAAGTTGCGGACCCGCTCGAGCTCGCGTCCGCCCTCGGAGGCGCGCCATCGGGCATCGAAGCCCCCGCCGCCGCCGGTCTCGGCGACGTGCTCGCCGGCGAGCGTCCCGGAGCGGATCGCCTGGTGCACGCCCTTGATCTTGGCGAAGTTGAGCGTCCCGCCCGCATCGCCGACGAGGATCGCGCCCGGCATCTCGAGCGTCGGCGTCGACTGCCAGCCGCCGGCCGCGATGGTGCGCGCCCCCGCCGAGAGGATCTCCCCACCCTCGAGGAGCGGCTTGACGCTCGGGTGATTCTTGTATTGCTGGAAGGCCTCGAAGGGCTTGAGCCGCGGATCGCGGTAGTCGAGGCCCACGATATAGCCGACGTACACGCGGTCGTTGTCGAGGTGATAGAGAAAGCTCCCGGCGTAGGTGCGCGAGTCCGCGGGCCACCCCAGCCCGTGCTCGATGCGTCCGGGGCGCACCCGTCCGGCGGGCAGCTGCCAGAGCTCCTTGAATCCGAGCGCGTAGGTCTGCGGGCAGTGCCCGCGGGTGAGCTCGTAGCGCGCGATGAGCTCCTTCGAGAGCGAGCCGCGCGCGCCCTCGGCGAGCACCGTGAGCGGGGCGTGGATCTCGACGCCGGGGGTGAAGTTGGGGCCGGGCTTGCCCTCGCGGGTGAGTCCCATGTCGCCGATGCGCACGCCCTTGACGGCGCCGCGCTCATCGAAGAGGGCCGCCGCGGCGGCGAAGCCCGGGAAGATCTCGACGCCGAGCGTCTCGGCGCGGGTAGCGAGCCAGGCGGTGAGCTCACCGAGCGAGACGATGTAGTTGCCGCGATTGTCGAAGGGCGTCGAGTAGACAATCGAGCGCGGCAGAAGCCTGACCAGAAAGTGCGGCACCGGGCTCCACGAGCCGCGCGAGGTGAGGATCGAGAACTGGTCCTCGGTCGCGGGCACCTTCATGCCGGGGTACTCGCGGCTCCACTCCGGCAGCAGCCGCTCGAGCGGCCCGGGCTCGAGCACCGCGCCCGAGAGCGAGTGCGCGCCGACCGCGGAGGCCTTCTCGAGCACGCACACCCGGGCCGAGGGCTTCAGCTGCTTCAGGCGGATGGCGCACGCGAGCCCCGCAGGTCCCGCGCCCACGACGACGACGTCGTACTCCATGACTTCCCGCTCGATCGCGACCGCGCCGCCGTCCGCGTCAGTCACTGGCCATCCCCCGTCGTGAGCCGCGCTTGACTTCAGGTCCGCGGCGATTATTTCGGCTGCATGCGGATCGCGCCGTCGAGACGGATCGTAGTGCCATTCAGCATCACGATCTCGAGGACGCTCGCGACCATCTGCGCGAACTCCTCCGGCCGGCCGAGCCGTGCCGGGAAGGGCACCTGGGCCGCGAGCGAGTCCTGCACTTCCTGAGGCATGCCGTCCATCATCGGCGTGTGGAAGATGCCGGGCGCGATCGACACGCAGCGGATCCCGAAGCGCGCCAGCTCGCGCGCGATCGGCAGCGTCATGCCGGCCACCGCCGCCTTGGTCGCGGAGTAGGCGGCCTGGCCGATCTGGCCCTCGAAGGCGGCCACCGAGGAGGTGTGGATCAGGAGGCCCCGCTCGCCGTCCGGCCCCGGGGCGTTGTGCTGCATGAGCGCCGCGGCCGCCTTGTCGCAGAGGAAGGTGCCGATGAGGTTGATGTGGATCACTTTCGTGAAGAACTCGCCCGCCATCGGCCCGCTCTTGCCGAGCACGCGCCCGGCACCGACCACGCCGGCGCAGTTGACGAGGAGATTCATCCCCGTGAGGCGCGTGTGCGCGGCTTCCATGGCCGCGTTCACCTCCGCCTCGGAGGTCACGTCGCAGCGGATGAAGGCGGCGCCGGCGCCGAGCGCGGCGGCCGCCGCCCGTCCGGGCCCCTCCTGCACGTCGAGTATGACGACCCGGCCGCCCCGCTTGCTCAGGTGGCGCGCGACCGCGGCACCCAAGCCCGAGGCGCCGCCGGTGACGACCGCGCGCGCGTCCTCGATTCTCACTAGAGCACCTCGACCGCGAGCGCTACCGCCTCGCCTCCTCCGATGCAGAGCGATGCGATTCCACGCCTTCCGCCGCGGCGGCGCAGCGCATGCACGAGCGTCGTGAGGATCCGCGCCCCCGTCGCGCCGATCGGGTGGCCGAGCGCACAGGCTCCGCCCGCGACGTTCACGCGCGCATGATCGATGTCGATGTCGCGCATCGCGGCCATGGTGACCACGGCGAAGGCCTCGTTGATCTCGTAGAGGTCCGCATCGTGCGGCTTCCAGGCGAGCTGCGTGAGCACCTTGCGGATGGCGCCCACCGGGGCGGTCGTGAACCATTCCGGCTCCTGGGCGTGGCTCGCGTAGGCGAGGATCCGCACGAGCGGCTTCAGTCCCCGGGACGCCGCCGTGCCGGCGTCCATCAGCACGAGCGCCGCGGCACCGTCGGAGATGGAGGAGGAGCTCGCGGCGGTGACCGTGCCGTCCTTGCCGAACGCGGGCTTCATGCTCGGAATCTTCTCCACATCGCAGGTCCCCGGCGTCTCGTCGCGGGCGATCACGGTGTCGCCCTTGCGGCCCTTCACGGTGAGGGGCGCCACCTCCGTGTCGAACTCGCCGCCCTGCATGGCCCGCATGGCGCGCCGCACGGACTCGGTGGCGAACGCGTCCTGCTGGGCGCGGGTGAAGCCGTACTTGCTCGCCGTCGCGTCGGCGAAGCAGCCCATCGACTTGCCGTCGAAGGGGCTCTGCAGGCCGTCGCGCAGCATGTGATCGATCACCTCGCCGTGACCCATGCGGTAGCCCGAGCGCGCCTTCGGCAGCAGGTACGGCGCATTGCTCATCGACTCGAGCCCGCCCGCGAGCACGATACTCGCGGTGCCCGAGCGGATCTGATCCGCGGCCATCATCACCGCCTTCAGCCCCGAGCCACACATTTTATTAAGGGTGGTGGCGGGGGCGGCGATCGGCACGCCGGCCCCGAGCGCCGCCTGCCGTGCCGGCGCCTGCCCGAGGCCGGCGGGCAGCACGCACCCCATGATCACTTCCTGCACGTCGCCGGCCCCGATGCCGGCGCTCTCGATCGCGGCCTTGATCGCGGCGCTGCCGAGCTGCACGGCGGAGAGGGGCGAGAGCGCGCCCAGGAACGCGCCTATCGGCGTGCGCCTGGCGGACACAATGACGACATCTGAAGCTGACATGTGAAGCCTCGTTGCTCGCTGAAACCGATCAGCGCGACAGTGTTCCCCGCGCCCGCCGCGCAGGAAGTGCGCGGGCCCGCAAAGCGGAGGCGCTGCCGCGCGGACGCAGGCCTCCCTCGAATATGGCGACGAACGCCTCGGCGATCTCGGCGCCCGTCAGGGACTGATCCTCACGATACCAGTGCGCGATCCAGTTGAGAGCGCCGGCGAGGGCGAAGGCGGCCAGCTTCGGATCGCAGGGCGCGATCGATCCGTCGTGCACGCCCTCGCGGATCAGGCGGCGGATCCCCTGGTCGATCTCGGACTTGAGCTGCTTGATGTGGCGGCTCATCGCAGGCGACAGGTCCTGGTCCTCGGCGCGCACCATGCACCAGCCGAACTCGGAGCCGACCGCCTCCCCGTAGTGGCGGAGTACCGTGCTCAGGCGCTCGCGCGCCGGCGCCTGCAGCTGCCGCGCGGAGCGGAAGGCGGCGCGGATCTGCTCGACGCCGGCCACGAAGCACTCGAAGAGCAGCTGCTCCTTGCTCGTGACGTAGTAGTAGACGGTGGGCTTGGTCACCTCGAGCGCGGTGGCAATGTCGTCGAGCGAGGTGTTGTGATAGCCCTTGCGGTTGAATTCGCGCGCCGCGGCACGGATCACGGCCTCGCGCTTGAGCTCCCGGTCGCGCCGCCGCTCGCGGCTCGCCCGCCACGGCGAGGCGCCCGGTGCGCTGGGTCTTGCGGCTGCGGGGGCGGTCGGGCTGGGGCGGCGGCTGTTCATGGCTCGGGGAGTATTATAGCGGCGCGCTCGAGGGGCGCGCGCGGTAAGCGGGGGGCGTTGACCGTCCATCGCGGGCTCAATCATACTATCGAGTAGGTATCTTACTCATGAGTAAAGAGACGGGCAACCGGGCGTGTAGCGGTGCCTCCCGTCTCGGGGAAGGCTAAGGACAGATGAACGCCGGTCTCGAGGGTGGCGCTGCGAGCCCGAGGAGCGACCTTGCCGCAGCGCGGCCGCCGCTGCGCTTCGTGTCGGCCGCCTCGCTCTTCGACGGCCACGACGCCGCGATCAACATGATCCGGCGGCTCCTGCAGGCGCGCGGCGCCGAGGTGGTGCACCTCGGCCACAACCGCAGCGTCGCCGACATCGTGCGCGCCGCCATCGACGAGGACGCCGATGCGATCGCGGTGAGCTCCTACCAGGGCGGCCACAACGAGTACTTCGCCTACATGGTGGACATGCTGCGCGAGCGCGGCTGCGGCCACATCCGCGTGGTGGTGGGCGGCGGGGGCACGATCGCCCCGAGCGAGATCGAGGCGCTCGAGCGTCATGGCATCGAGAAGATCTACACGCCCGAGGACGGCCGCCGGCTGGGGCTCGCCGGCATGATCGAGGATGTGCTGCAGCGCATCGCCGCGGTGCGCCGGCCCGCGTACGAGCTGCGACCGCTCAACGCGCGCGACCATGCCTTCATCGCCCGCACCATCTCGGTGCTCGAAGGGGCTCCCGGAGCCGAAGCCCAGGCGGAGGTGGTGCGGCGCACGCTGGCGCGCTCGCGCCACCGCTCTCCCGTGATCGGCATCACCGGCACCGGCGGGGCCGGCAAGTCGAGCCTGACGGACGAGCTGCTAGCGCGTCTGGTGCGGCAGTTCCCGCAGGCCCAGATCGCGGTGGCGGCGATGGACCCGACGCGCCGCAGGAGCGGCGGCGCCCTCCTCGGGGACCGCATCCGCATCAACAGCCTCGCCTCCGAGAACGTGTTCATGCGCTCGCTCGCCACGCGGCGGGCGCACCTGGCGACCGCGGCGGTGCTCAAGGACGTGATCGCGCTCTACCAGGCCGCAGGCTTCGACCTGGTGCTGGTGGAGACCGCGGGCATCGGACAGTCGGACACCGAGATCGTGGATCTCGTCGACCTGTCGCTCTA
>WNEL01000087.1_pt1 | contig 30732 bp, 25 predicted proteins | sample 5399991 | NCBI WGS metagenome assembly WNEL01 (sample SAMN13153325, study PRJNA577476) | soil metagenome | isolation source: 20 cm grassland meadow soil pre-rain plot 2 | place: USA:California | collected 2015-09-08
AAGGCGTCCCGCGCGCGCTCGTCGAGCCCGGCGGGCAGGAGCGGGGCGAGCCAGCCGCGTGCGGCTTCCGCGGGCAGACGATGCACGGCCTCCTTCTGCCACACCCGAAGCTGCGGCTCGTCGAAGCGCGAGGGCGCGCGCCCGAGGTGTGCCGTATCGAACGCGCGCGCCATCTCAGAGAGCTGGAGGAGCCCATGGAGCGCCGTCGAGTGCCCGAGCCGGAACAGGTGATTGAGGAGCGCGATCGGCTGGTAGCCGCGCTCGCGGTACTCGCGCACGCTCACCGCCGCGTGGCGCTTGGAGAGCGGCGCGCCGTCGGCGCCGACGATGAGCGCCACGTGTCCGTACGCGGGCGCAAGCAATGCGAGCGCGCGGAGGATCAGCAGCTGCCGCGGCGTGTTGGCGAGGTGATCCTCGCCCCGCAGCGCCTGCGTGACCCCCATCAGTGCGTCGTCGACCGCGTTCGAGAAGAAGAACGCCGCGGAGCCGTCCGCACGGCGCACCACGAAGTCGCCGATGTCGTCGGTGAGGAAAGTCTGCGGGCCGTGCACGAAGTCCTCGAACACCACCCGCTCGTCGCGCGGCACCCTGAAGCGCAGCGTCGCGGGGAGTCCCTGTGCCGCGCGCCGCGCGCGCTCCTCGGGCGAGAGGTCCCGGCAGGTGCCGGCGTAGCGCGGCGGCCGGCCCGCGGTGAGCTGCGCACGGCGCGAGAGCTCGAGCTCCAGCGGCGTGCAGAAGCACGGATAAGCCGCGCCCTGCCCTTCGAGCTGCGCGAGATAGCGGCTGTAGAGCGCGCCGCGCTGCGACTGCCGGTAGGGTCCCCGCTCGTCCGCGCGGTCCGGCCCCGCGTCCCAGTCGATTCCGAGCCAGCGCAGGTCCGCCATCAGGGCGACAGCGTGCGCATCGAGGCTCCGCTCGCTGTCGGTGTCCTCGATGCGAAGCAGAAACCGCCCGCCCCCACCGCGTGCGAGCAGCAGGTTGAAGAGCGCGGTGCGCGCGTTTCCCAGGTGCAGCTCCCCGGTGGGACTCGGGGCGAAGCGGGTAACCCGCTGCCGCTCCCCGCCCGGGGCTGGCATCGCGCTCGTGCTCATGACGCCATGGTACGGGAAACATGCAAAGCTCAACAAAGCGCCGCTCACCGCTGCGCCGTGCTCTGGAAGCGGCGGCGGCGCCCTGCTGGCGGCGGCGCCCTGCTATAGAATTCCCCGCGCCGCGCCTGCCGCGGCGCGCTTTCGGAGGATTCGATGCTCACTCGGCCCGCTACCCGCATGCTCGCGACGCTGCTGCTCGCCCTGGTGCTGCCAGCCGGCACGCGCGCCGAGGAGCCGAACCCGCAGGTGAAGGTCATCACCAATCTGGGCGAGTTCGTCATCGAGGTGCGTCAGGACCGGGCGCCCCTCACCGCGGCGAACTTCCTCCGCTACGCGCGCGAGGGGTTCTACTCCGGCACCCTGATCCATCGCGTGGTCGCGAACTTCGTCATCCAGGGCGGCGGGCACGACGCCACCACTTACGCGCTGAAGACACCCCACGAGAACGTCGCGAACGAATCCGGCGACGGACTGCAGAACAAGCGCGGCACGGTCGGACTCGCGCGCGGGGAGGCGCCGCACTCGGGCAACGCGCAGTTCTACGTGAATCTGGTCGACAACCCCGACTTGGATCCCGTCCCGACCCGCTGGGGGTACGCCGTGTTCGGCCGCATCCTGCAGGGGATGGATGTGATCGAGAGGATCGGCGAGGTAGCCACGGGCTCCTTTGGGCCCTTCAAGGCGGATGCGCCCCTTAAGCCGATCGTGATCGAGAAGATGGAGATCCTCGCGCCGGGGGCGACCGCGGCGGCGCCGCTCGTGACTCCGGTCACGCCTCCCCGGCAGGACACCATCCTCTCGCCCAAGTAGCCTGCGTGGCGCGTCTCCTCGTGTCGGACGTGCATCTCGATGCCGAGGCGCCCGAGGCCACGGAGCAGTTCCTCGACTTTCTCGCCCGCCAGGCCCGGGAGGCCGAGGCGCTCTACATCCTCGGTGACCTGTTCGAGGCCTGGGTGGGCGATGACGATCAGGATCCCGAGAAGGAGCGGGTGTGCTTGGGCCTGCGCGCGCTTAGCAAGCGCGGCGTCGCCTGCTTCGCGCTGCGCGGCAACCGTGATTTCCTGCTGGGAAAGGGCTTCGGCGAGCGCAGCGGCTGCCGGCTGCTCGGCGATCCGGTCATCGCCGAGCTCGATGGGGAGCCAGTGCTGCTCACCCACGGCGATACGCTCTGCACCGACGATCACTCGTACCAGGAGCTCCGTAGCGCGGTGCGTAGCCCCGACTGGCAGCGTCGCTTCCTTGCTCTGCCGCTCGGCGTTCGCGAGACCTTGAGCCGCGAGGCGCGCGCCGGCAGCGCCCGCCACATCGCGCGCGCGGTCCCCTACATCATGGACGTGAACGAAGGCGCGGTGGCCGCGGCCTTCCGCGCGGCGCGGGTGCGGCGCATGATCCACGGGCACACGCACCGCCCCGGCGTGCACGAGATGCGCATCGACGGCGCGCCGGCCGAGCGGATCGTGCTCGGCGCCTGGTACGAGCAGGGGAGCTACCTCACCTGCGAGCAGGGAAAATACCAGCTGCACGCGCTGCCGCGCCCGGCTTGAGCGGCGGCAGCGCCGCGTGCAGGTGCGCGGTCGCGTCAGTTCTGTGACGGAGGCGGTGTGTCGCCGCCCGGCGGTCCGCTGTGGCCGAAACGCTCGTGCATCATCTCGTGGTGCATCATCTCGTGGTGCAGCTCCTGCAGCGTCTGGAACTTCTTCAGCTGCGCCTCGGATAGCACCGGCGTGAGTTTCTGCAGGGTCTCCTGCTGAATCTGCTGGTGGAGCGCCTTCATCTGCTCCCAGTCGGGTTTCGTGCCCGAGGCCTTGGCCTGCTCGTGCGCGGCCCGGATCTTGGCGTGCTCGGCCTCGAGCACCGCCTGCACCTGGGTCTTCTGCGCGTCGGTGAGGTCGAGGAGCGTGGCGAGCTTGTCGAGATGCGCCGCGGCGTTCGGCGGCGCAGCGGTGGGCGTCTGGGCACAGAGCGCGCCGGCCCACAGCAGGGCGAGGGCAAACATAGTGGCTTTCATCGGGGGTCTCCTTGACTCAAGTGTGGCGGGTCTAAAGTCCGCGTGCGGGCATGTCGGTCCCGTTAGGGTACTGCATAGCTAACGGGCTAGCGCCGCCGCCGACGGTGAGCAATCGTGAGCGAGTGTGACGGGGCTCAGCGTGCGGTAAGGCCGTGCCGGCGCGTGCGACGAGCCGTGCCTCCCGTGCGGCGCGCGGCTCTTGTCAGCCCACAGCGGCCCGCGGCAGCAGCAGCTCCGCTTCGAGTCCCCCGGCCGCGAGGTTGCGCAGGCTGAGCGTGCCGCCATGGGCCTGCGCGATGTCGCGCGCGATGGTGAGCCCGAGCCCAGTCCCGCCGCTGTCGCGGTTGCGCGAGGACTCGAGGCGGTAGAAGGGCTCGAACACGCGCTCGAGCTCCGCCTCCGGAATGCCCGGACCCGCATCGCGCACCCGGATCGCCACCACCGGACCGTCCTCGAGCTCGATGTCGGCGCGCGAGCCGAACTTGATGGCGTTGGCGACCAGGTTGGTGAGGCAGCGCTTGAGCGCCTGCGGCTTAGCTGGGAGCGGCTCGCCAACGCGGCCTGCCACGCTCACCTTCCCGCCCATGTCGGCGAACTCCTCGCGCACCTTGCCGACGAGCGCGTTGAGGTCCACGGGCGCCGCCGGCTCGCCGTCCTCGACGCCCCGGAACAGCGCCAGCGCCTCGCGCACCATGGCCTGCATCTCGTCGAGCTCGCGACCGATGCGCGCCTCGAGCGGCGGGTTGTCGAGCGTCTCCACCTGCAGGCGCAGCCGGGTGAGGGGTGTCTTCAGGTCGTGCGACATCGCGGCGAGCACCCGCGTGCGGCTGTCGAGGTAGCGGCGGAGCCGATCCTGCATGGTGTTGAAAGCACGCGCCGCATGGCGGAGCTCGCGCGCGCCGCGCTCGGGAAGCGGCTCCGTGCGCGCGTCGCGGCCGACGCGGTCGGCCGCCCGGGCCAGCGCCGAGAGCGGCCGGGTGATGCTGCGCGCCGTGACGTAGAGCACGATCACGAGGATGAGCACCAGCAGCGTCAGGTTGAACAACAGGTGCCGCGGCAGCGACACGACGCGGGACATGCGGATCACCCTGAAGGGCACCGTGCCGCCGTCGGGCAGACGCACGCTCACATCGTAGCGCTGCGCGCCCGGCCCCCGGGGAGCTACCTCGTGCGCTCCGAGAAAGGGCGCCGACACTGCAATCGCCGGCGGCGCCGCGGCCGGCGTGGCGCGCACCTCGACCGCGTAGCCCGGACCGAGCGCCGCGCGCACCTGATCCCGGAGGCTCCGGTCGAAGTCCGTCAGCACTGGCAGAGGAATGAAGCTGTGCGGGCCGGGCTCGGGGCCGCGCTCGGGGCCACCGGGTGGTCCGGGCGGCGGGTGTGCCGGGTCACCCGGCGGCATGAGCGGCCAATGCAGTCGCTCGGGTGGCGCCGCCAGGAGCCTCTCGACCGCCCCGGCGCGCTCGGCGGGGCTCAAGGGCTGGAGCATCAGAGTGGTCTCCGCCACCCGGCGCGCCCACTCGCGCACGCTCCACTGCTGTACGAAGCGCTCGTGCTCCTGGGCGATGAGAAAGAGCGCCGCCACCTCCGCGAGGACCACGGCGCAGATCGTGGCGGCGAGCAGCCGTCCGAAGAGTGATTGCGGCCAGAGCGGGAGGCGCATCGTCGCAGAGCCGGAGCCTCAGTCGGACGCCACCGCGACGCCGACCACGTAGCCCTCGCCGTAGACGGTCTTGATGATCTGCGGCGCGCGCGCGTCGTCGCCGAGAATCTGCCGCAGGCGGCTGACGCGCACGTCGATGCTGCGATCGAAGGGATCGGCGTCGCGGCCGCGCAGCAGCTCCGTCAGCTGGGCACGGCTCAGCACGCGGTTGCCGGCCGCGAGCAGTATCGCGAGCAGTCGGTACTCGGCGCCGCTGAGCGCGACCTCCCGGCCGGAGGTCTCTTTCAGGGTGCGGGTGACCGTGTCGAGCCGCCAGCCGCCGAAGGAGAAGCCGCGGACGCTCTCGGGGCTCGGATCTCGGGGCGCGTGAGCGGTGCGGCGCAGGATCGCCTTGATCCGTCCGAGGAGCTCGCGTGGATTGAAGGGCTTCGGCAGGTAATCATCCGCGCCGAGCTCGAGCCCGACGATGCGGTCGACGTCCTCGCCGCGCGCGGTCAGCATGATGATCGGCACCTGCGAGCGGCTGCGGAGCTCGCGGCAGAGCGTCAGCCCATCCTCCCCCGGCAACATCAGATCGAGCACCAGCAGATCCACGTGCGAGCGCTCCATGACGCGGCGCATTTCCTTTCCGTCGGCGACGGCGGTGGTGCGGAAATCGTGCTTCTCGAGATACTGGGCCAGCAGGCCGCGGATCTCGCGATCGTCGTCGACGATGAGAAGATGGGGGCGCTCGCTCATCTTAGCTTCGCGGGGTGGCTGCGCCCGAGGATACTTTCGCCATGGAGTTCCTGACAGCGAATGCGGGCGCGAGTTTGTAAGCGACTGTAGGCCTGGTGCTGCAGCAGCCTTCAGACCTCTGGCGCCCGCTCGAGGGGGCCCGAGTGAAAACGCAGCAGCCGGTCGGCGGTTGTCGCGAGCTGCGCCTCGCGCGAGGCGAGCGCCTCGAGGCGGCTCCGCCACTCCTGCGGGGCGGCCGTGCGCGCGAAGTCGATGTACAGCTCGAAGTGGCGCGCCTCGGAGGCCGAGAGCTCCTCGTACAGCCGCTCGAGCGGCGGCGGCACGTGCGGGGCGAGGAGCGCAAAGCGCTCCGCCGAGCGCGCCTCGATCAGCGCCGCGGCGAGCAGCAGATCGAGCTTGCGGCCGGGCTCGCCGCTGCGCAACACCGAGCGCAGTCCATGCGCGTAGCGGCCGGGGCGCTGCTGCGCGAACGCGACCCCGAGTGCGTCGAGGGCCTTCTGCACCTGCTCGAAGTGCCTGAGCTCCTCGCGCGCCAGGCGCGCGAGCGCGAGCGCGAGACGAGTGTCCTCGGCGTACGCGAACATGAGCGCGAGCGCGCTCGAGGCGGCTTTCTTCTCGCAGTTGGCGTGATCGAGCAGCAGCTCCGGCAGATGGCTCAGCGCGTCCTCGACCCACGCCGGCGGGGTGGGCGCCTCGAGGATCCAGGCGCGGTCCGCCGCGAGCGGCGCGGGAGCGGCCGCAGCGCTCATCCCGAGATCCCGCGCGCCAGCCACGCATCGAGCGTGTGCTGCAGCGCCTCGGCCGCCTCCTCCGCCGTCGCGATGCGATCCGCCGGCGTCTTCGCCAGCAGCCGCTCGAGGAGCGGCTGCACGACCTCGAACTGCGCCGGCAGCTGCGGGATGGGCTCCTTGCGGTGCTTGTAGACGATCGCCATCGGGTTCTCGGCGCGGTAGGGCTTCCGGCCGGTGAGCATCTCGAAGAGGATGACGCCGAGGCTGTAGAGGTCGCTGCGCGCATCGAGCGGCTCGGCGTGGCCCTGCTCCGGGCTCATGTAGTGCGGCGTGCCGAAGATGGTGCCGCTGTCGGTGAGGTCGAGCACGAGCGCCAGGTCCTTGGAGAGGCCGAAGTCGATCAGGGCGACGCTGCCGTCGTGGCGCAGCATGATGTTGCCGGGCTTGAGATCCCGATGCAGCACTCCCGCGCCGTGGACGGCGGCGAGCGAGCGAGCGATCGCGGCCGCGAGCCGCAGCGCCTCTCGCGGTGCGAGCGACGCGCGCATCCGCCGGCGCAGATCGCCGAGCTCGAAGTACTCCATCACGAGCCACGCATGCTCGTCGCTGACCCCGAGGTCATGCAGGCGCACCACCGCCGTGCTGTTGATGCGCTGGGCGAGCTCGTACTCCTGCAGGAAGCGCTGGAACATGTCGACGGGCTGGCTCTCCTCGTCCTGGCGGTCGCGCGCGACCTTGAGCGCCACCAGCCTCCCGGCGCGCTCGCTCTCGCCGACGAAGAGATCGCTCGTGGGGCCCGACGCCAGGCGGCGGATGAAGCGATAGCCGCGGATGAAGGCGTCGCCGAAGCGCTGGGTCTCGCGTCCCGCGCGGCTGCTGCGCCAGACGGCCCGGGCCAGCGCCTGACGCTGCTCCGCCGCCACCAGCACCTGCGCGAAGGTGTCCCGCTCGAGCTCCTCGCGGCTCAAGGTGTAGGCCCCGAGCGCGCACGCCTCGCGCGCCGCCGAGAGGTCCGCGTCGGTGAGCAGCACGAGCGGCGCAAAGCCGGCGCGGCTCGCGAGCTCGCGCGCCCAGTTGAGGCCACGGCCACCGGGCCAGGAGTCCGCCAGCAGCACCGCATCGAAACCCTGGGCCAGGAACTCCGGCGCCAGCGCTCCCTGCGAGACGGGGCTGTGCACGGTGAGCTGCGCCTGCGGCCGCCATGAGGCGAGCCGCTCCCGGATATAATCGCAGCGGCCCGCGTCTTCCTCGATCAACAGCAATCGCATCACGCGGAATTACAGCACGCGCGCACCGCGGCCGCCATGCAGCGCCTGGAGGGCGCGCGCCGCATCCGCGCCCAGCTTAAGTCCAATCACCAGATCCCCGACGTTGGTGCCGGTGGGACCCAGGTGCACCAGATCGCCGCTCGAGGCGAGCGCGGGCGCGGAATCCGCCCTCTCGAGGCCGCGCTCCGCGTCGAGCTCCGCGAGCGCGATCCGCGCGCAAGTGTCGGCGTCCACGAGGGCGCCTGCGTCCTCGGTGACGCCGTCGCTCCCGTCGGTGCCGGCGGCCAGCAGCATCAGCTCCGGGCGGCCCGCGATGAGGCGCGCCGCTGCCAGCGCGAGGTGCTGGTTGCGCCCGCCGCGCCCGGGATGCGGCGGCAGCCTCACGGTCGACTCGCCACCCCAGACGTGCAGCTGCGCCGTGCCCGTGTGCAGCTCGTGCGCGAAGCGGGCCGCGAGCCGCACGGCCTCTCCCGCGAAGCGCCGCCCCGGCGGGTGCACGGTGAGGCCCAGCGCGGCGGCCGCCACCGCGACCGCCGCCACCGCCTGATCGACCGAGGCCACCACCTGCCGCTCGACGCGATCGTCGCCCTCCGCGGCGGGGCCCATGAGTCCTGAGCCGATGACCCGCGGGTCGTCGTCCGGCACGTCCGAGATGAACAGCGCCCGCGCCGGACGGCCGCGCAGCCTACCTGCGAGTCGCCCCCCCTTGATGCGCGACAACGCCGCCCGCCGGCGGTTCAACTCGCCGATGGCGAGCCCTTCGGCGAAGGCCCGGCGCGTCAGCGCCTCGAGGTCGGGGAGCGTGACGCCGGCCTCCGGCACCTCGACGAGGCTCGAGGCGCCGCCGGAGATGAGAAACAGCGGCTCGACCTCGCCCGGGAGGCTCTCCACCCACGCGAGCAGCCGCCCGCCGGCCGCGAGCGAGCGCTCATCCGGCACCGGATGGGCGCCGATGAGGACTTCGGCGCCGAGACGGGCGATCTCCGGGGAGAGGGGAGCATCGCGCGTGATGAGGAGCGCGCGTTCGATGGCGCCGCCGAGCGCATCGTATGCGCCGAGCGCCATGGACTCGGCGGCCTTGCCGACCCCGGCCAGCCACACGGGAGCCGCGGGGTGTTGGGGCCTCGCGAGCGCCTCGCGCACACAGCGCCGCCCCTCGACGCGCCGCAGGCCCGTCTCGAGGAGGGCGAGCAGCAGCGCGCGGCGCGGGTCGCCGCCGTCCGGGAGCTTAGCTGCCGCGGACGACTTTGAGCTTGCCGCGCCGCTCGCGGCGCGCGTGCTTCGCCGCATCCGAGCGCTCCAGCTGCAGCCGCCCGAGATATTCGGGCGTGACGTCTCCGGTCACGTATTCGCCCGAGAAGCAGGAGGTGTCGAACTCCTCGATGCGCGCATCCTCGTGCTTGCAGGCTGCGATCAGGTCGGTGAGGTCCTGGTACACCAGCCAGTCCGCGCCGATGAGGCGCGCCACCTCCTCCACCGTGCGGCCGCTCGCGACCAGCTCGCTCGCCGCCGGCATGTCGATCCCGTAGACGTTCGGGAAGCGCACGGGAGGGGCGGCGGAGGCGAAGTACACCTTCTTCGCGCCGGCTTCGCGGGCGAGCTCGATGATCTGCGCCGAAGTCGTGCCGCGGACGATCGAGTCGTCGATCAGCAGCACCGTCTTGCCGCGGAACTCGAGATCGATGGCGTTGAGCTTGCGCCGCACCGACTTCTCCCGCTCGTCCTGCCCGGGCATGATGAAGGTGCGGCCGATGTAGCGGTTCTTGATGAAGCCCTCGCGGTACTTGACGGAGAGGCGCTGCGCGAGCTGCAGCGCGCTGGTGCGGCTGGTGTCCGGGACCGGGATGACCACGTCGATGTCGTGCCTGGGGCGCTCGCGCAGGATCTTGTCCGCCAGGCGATCGCCCATGCGCATGCGGGCGCGGTAGACGGAGATGTTGTCGATCTTCGAGTCGGGGCGCGCGAAGTACACGTACTCGAAGATGCAGGGGGTGTGGCGCGGCGTCGCGACGCACTGCTGCGTGTGGAGCCGGCCCTGCTCGTCGATGAACACCGCCTCCCCCGGCGTCACGTCGCGCACCAGGCGGAACGAGAGGGCGTCGAGCGCCACGCTCTCGGAAGCGAGCATCCATTCGGTGCCGCGCGCGGTGCTGCGCTCGCCCAGCACCAGCGGGCGGATGCCGTTCGGGTCGCGAAAGCCGAGGATGCCGTGGCCGATGATCATCGCCACCACGGCGTAGCCGCCGCGGCAGCGGCGGTACACCGCGGTGAGCGCGGCGAACACGTCCGCGGGCGTCACGCGAGCGGTGCCGACCCGCTGCAGCTCGGAAGCGAAGACGTTCAGCAGCACCTCGGAATCCGAGGTGGTGTTGAGGTGACGGCGGTCCTCGCGGATCAGGATCTCCGCGAGCTCGGTGGCGTTGGTGAGGTTGCCGTTGTGCCCGAGGCAGATGCCGTAGGGCGCGTTGACGTAGAACGGCTGCGCCTCGGAGGCGCTGTCGCAGCCGGCGGTCGGATAGCGCACATGGCCGATGCCGACGTTGCCCTTGAGCTCGAGCATGTGATGCTGCTGGAAGACGTCGCGCACGAGTCCGCTGCCCTTGCGCACGTAGAGCTCGCCCTCGCCGCAGGTGGTGATGCCGGCGGCGTCCTGGCCGCGGTGCTGCAGCACCGTCAGAGCGTCATAGAGACGCTGGTTGACGGCGCCCACTCCGACGATGCCGACGATGCCGCACATGTGTAACTTCAGCTCCTCAGACCCGCACCCGCACTTCGCCCGCGTGCCGCACCACCACCATCGGCGGCTCGCCCACGAGCTTGCGCAGCCCGTTCGCGACCGAGGCCCCGTAGGGGATGAGCCGCGAGTGGCTCCACCAGTACTCGTCCTCGAGCTTGAGGAGCTGGCCGAGGATCACGAACACTCCGAGCAGCACCGCGCCCCGCAGCAAACCGAAGACGAAACCGAGCAACCGATCCATGCCGCTGAACATCGACAGCCGCACGAAATGTGCGAGGGTCGCGCCGATGCCGGCGCCGAGGAGCAGCACCAGCACGACGATGATCACGCGCGCCGCCCAGGGCCGCACCCCGGAGTCGGACATGAGTCCCCCGAGGTGCGGCGCGATGAGATCCGTGAAGTGCCAGGCGAGAAACAGCGCGATGACCCAGGCGGCGAACGCGATCACCTCGCGCAGGAATCCTCGCCAGGCGCCGACGATCGCGGAAGCGATGACGGCAACGATCACCAGGTAGTCGGTCAGATTCATCGCAACCCGTCGCGGGCGCACCTGTCGAGCGCGGCGCGGATTGTACAAGAGCGGCGCACGCCTTGCCCGAGGCGCACATCACGCGCCCCGCGGCGCTACTTCGGCACGATCGCGCCACTGTGACCTGCCGCATGCAGCTGCGCGGCGAGCTGTGTAGCGGCCGTGCGGTCCTGCCCGGGTCCGACTCGCACCCGGTACAGCCGCCGCCCGGAGCTCTCCTGCGAGACGCTCACCTTGAAGCCCCGCGCCCTCACCTGGCGCGCCAGTCGCTCGGCGTTCGCGTGTTGCGCGAAGCTGCCGAGCTGCACGACCCACCCTCCCGGGCCGCCCTCGCCGCTCGCCGGGCCCGAGGTTGCGGGCGTTGTCACCCGCTTCGCCGGCGCCGGCGCGGAAGGCTCCGGCGGTGGCGCGCCCTGGGGCGCCGCCGAAGCTTTGTCCGCCAGCGTTGCCCGGTCCGCCGCGGCGGGTCGTGTCTCTCGCGGCGCGGCCTCGAGAGGGACGGGCGGCTCGGGTGCGGCGCGCTCGGCGTCGGCGTTGCGCGGATGAGCCTCGTCCGAGAGGTTGATGGTGTAGGAACGTAATGGCGCACCTTCCCCGGAGGGCGTGGCGGCCGGCGTGTGCGGCGCGGACCGGATCGGGCCGGTCAACACCTCGGGCACCAACAGCACGATCAGCGCCACGAGAATGATTGCGCCCGTCAGCCGTTCTTTCACTTAGGTCCCCTCACGATGGGGGCGAAACCGCGAAAGCCAAGCGCGGTGCACCGCCGCGCGGGCGTTACGGACGCCGCGCTGGCTGCGGGCTCGCACTTAGTATATCCGAAGCCATTCGAGCGCCGGCCCCACGGTGTGGACTGATCCGAAGACGACGACCCGGTCTCCGGGCCGTGCCGCCGCGCGCGCGAGCTCGCAGCCCGCCGTGACCGAGTCGGCGAGCTGGATCTCGCTCCGCGGCCGCCCGAGCCGCTCCGCGAGCTGCCCGGCGCTGCTGCCGCGCGCACCGGGCAGCGTGCACACGATCCAGTGATCGATGAGGCCGGCGAGCGCCGCGGCGATTCCTCCGGCGTCCTTGTCCGCGAGCACTCCGATGACCGCGAAGGTCCGAGCCCGCGGGCGCTCCCCGCGCTCGGCGCCCGGCATCGCTCGCTCGCGCAGCTGTCTCGAGAGCACCTCGGCCGCAGGCGGGTTGTGCGCAATATCGAGGATCCACTCCACCTCGCCCGGCACCACCTGGAAGCGCCCGGGGAGCCGCACCGCGCGCAGCGCGCGGCTCACCGCACCCTCCTCGAGCGGCGCGAGGCGCGCGGCGAGACGGCGGACCGCCGCCCGCGAGCCTGCGTCGCGCGCGAGCGCCTCGACGGCGGCGAGGGCCGTGGCGGCGTTGCGATACTGGACGGAGCCGGCGAGCGCCGACGGCGGGAGCGCGCGCAGTGCCAGCTCGAGCCCTTCGTAGTCCCAGCTCTCCCCGCGCAGCCGCCAGCTGAAATCGCGCTCCGCGATCACCGCTCGCGCCCCGAGCGACTCGATCGCGGCCGAGACGCTCGCGGGCATCTCCGGCGTGCCGAGCACCGCGGGGCGCCCCGCGCGGAAGATGCCCGCCTTCTCGGCGCCGATGAGGTCGAGCGTGCCGCCGAGCCAGTCGCTGTGATCGAAGCCGACGGAGACCAGCACCGCGACATCGGCCGCCACGAGGTTGGTGGCATCGAGGCGCCCCCCGAGCCCCACCTCGAGGAGCGCCACATCGACCGCACGGTCCGCGAAGATCACGAGCGCCGCCAGCGTGTTGTATTCGAAGAAGGTGAGCGTGGTCGCCCCGCGCGCCGCCTCGATGCGCTCGAACGCCGCGATCAGCTCGGAATCGGCGGCCTCGCGGCCCTCGAGGCGGATGCGCTCGTTGTACTTCAGCAGGTGCGGCGAGGTGAACATGCCGGTCGCGGCTCCGAGCGCCCCGAAGAGCGCCTCGAGGTGCGCCACGACCGAGCCCTTGCCGTTGGTGCCGGCCACGGTGATCACCGGGAACTCGGGCGCCTCGATCCCGAGCGCGCGCGCCACGGCGGCCACGCGCGTCAGCTCGAGGTCGATGCTCTTCGGATGCACCGCCTCCTGCAGCGTGAGCCACTCGGCGAGCGTGCGCATGGGGGCTGATGTGCGAAGCGGGCGCGGCCTTCAGGCGGCGGCCGCCGGGAGCTTCAGCAGCAGCCGCAGCAGCGCCGCGATCCGGTCGCCCATCTCGCGGCGGTCGACGATCATGTCGAGCGCGCCGTGCTCGAGCAGGAACTCGCTGCGCTGAAAGCCCTCGGGCAGCGTCTCGCGCACGGTCTGCTGGATGACCCGCGGGCCCGCAAAGCCGATGAGCGCGCGCGGCTCGGCGAGGTTCAGGTCGCCGAGCAGCGCGAGGCTCGCCGACACGCCGCCGGTGGTCGGATCGGTCAGCACCGAGATGAAGGGCAGGTGCGCCTGCGCCAGGCGCGAGAGCGCCGCCGCGGTCTTCGCCATCTGCAGCAGCGAATACAGCGCCTCCTGCATGCGCGCCCCGCCGCTCGCGGAGAAGCACACGAGCGGCCGCCGCTCCTGGATGCAGTAGTCCACGGCGCGCTTGAAGCGCTCGCCGACCACCGATCCCATCGAGCCGCCGAGGAACTGGAACTCGAACGCGCAACTCACCACCGGCAGGCCGTGCAGCGTGCCCGCGAGCACCACCAGCGCATCGCTCTCGCCGGTCGCCTTCTGCGCCTGGGTGAGGCGGTCGCGGTAGCGCTTGCTGTCGCGGAACTTGAGCGGATCCTCCGGGGAGATGGTGGCGCCGATCTCGGACGTCGTACCGGGATCGAGGAAGCGCTCGAGGCGCTCGCGCGCGCCGATGCGCATGTGGTGACTGCACTTGGGGCAGACATAGAGGTTGCGCTCGAGCTCGGCGCGATAGAGCACCGCATCGCAGGCCGGGCACTTGATCCACAGTCCCTCCGGGACCGAGCGCGAGCGCCGCTCGGTCTTGATACGGGAGGGCATGATCTTGTCGAACCAGGACATTCTTAGCGCGCCCACACGGGCTCGAGGCCGAATCCTGCGATCATAGCCGATCGGACCCCGTGCCCCTCGTGCCCGGGCGCCGCCGGCAGCCCGAACGCTTCCCCGTAGCGCACCGACATGAGATAGAGGCCCGCGGCAGGCGCCGTGGCGGCGTTACGGGTGCGGTCGCGCCCGTCCAGCACCTCGCCCGCAAAGGAAGGGGGCGCCTCGGCCTTGCCGATGGCGATGAGAAGCCCCGCGATGTTGCGCATCATGTGGTGGAGGAACGCGTTCGCGGTCGCCTCGATGAGGATCCAGTCGCCGCGGCGCTCGACGCTCAGGCGCTCCATGCGCCGGATCGGCGATCGGGCCTGGCATTCCGAGGAGCGGAAGGCGCTGAAGTCGTGCTCGCCGTGCAGCATGGCGGCCGCCTGCGCCATGCGCTCCTCATCGAGCGGCCGGTGCACCCACGCGGCACGGTGTGCAGTGAGCGCCGAGCGGGCCGTGCGGTTCAGGATCAGGTAACGATAGGTGCGTGCCTCGGCGCAGTAGCGCGCGTGGAAGTGCCCCGGCACCGGCACCGCCCACGAGAGGCTGACATCGACGGGCAGCCCGCTGTTGGCTCCGAGGACCCAGCCGCGTCCGCTCCGCAGCGCATGCGTGTCGAAGTGCGCCACCTGACCGAAGGCGTGCACGCCGGCGTCCGTGCGCCCGGCGCACGTGAGGGTTACGGGCTCGGCTGCGACGCTGCCGAGGGCGCGCTCGGCGATCGCCTGGACGGTCGGCCGCTTGGCCTGCGCCTGCCAGCCCGCGTAGGCGAAGCCGTCGTACTCGATCCCGACGGCGATCCTCTCCATGCGCGCTGCACCCGCAACGAAAACCGGCCGGTTCTTCGCGGCCACAGGCCGCGGTTCTTCTTAGCCGCCGGCGCGAAAGTCCACTACCCCGGCAGCGACTCCATCAGGCGCTGCGCTTCCTGCTTCTGCGCCGCCGAGCCTTCCGCGAGCACTTCCTCGAGAATGTTGCGCGCGCCGTCCGGGTCGCCCATGTCCATGTAGGCCCGGGCCAGATCGAGCTTGGTGCCGACCTCGCTCATGGTGACCGGCTCGAGGTCCGGGAGCGCCAGGTCCTCCGAAGACAGTCGCTGCGTGGCGGCGAACGCGGTGTCCGGCACGCTGGCCGTGCCGACGTCGACGTCGATGTGCCCGCCGTTGGCCGCGTGGCTGCCGGTGGCGTCGCCGACGTCGAGATCCACTCCCCCGCCGTGCAGTGACGGGTGCGTGCTGCTCGCCTCGCCGATGTCGACATCGACCGAGTGCGCCCCGAGCGCCGCGAGGCGCGAGGTCGCCGAGGCGTCCTGGAGGGCGAGGCTCGTCTGCGTGAGCGCCGCTTCGAGCTCGTCCTGGTCGAACTGCCAGGCACCGGTCTGACCGTGCTCGTCTCTCTTGGCGCGCCGCTGCGCGTCATCCATGACCTTACGGGAGCGATCGTCGAGGCCCGCCACCAGCGTGGGACCCTCCGCCTCCGCCCCCGCCGCGGCCGCCAGTCCCGGCTGTTCCACCGTGTCGACCTGCCCCACATCGAGCCCGAGGTCATCGAGGGCGAGCTCCGCGGTCTGCTCGGTGCTCTTGAGCGCCGTCTCCACTTTCTGACGTATGGTGGGCTGATCCTGCGTGAACGCCGGCTGCTCGACGGTCGGCGCGTCGACCTCGGTGGTGGTGGTAAGGTCCTGACGCAGGCGCGCGGTCATCTGGCGCGTCGTTCCGGTGGCGCCGAGGCCCCCGAGCGCGGCGTTGCGGTCGGTGACATTGGTCGGCGAGTCCGCCTGATCGCCCATGGCCGCGCCGATGTCCAGATCCACGGTCCCCTGCCCGTCGGCTGTGCCCGGCTCGCCGAGCAGATCGAAGTCCACGCGGCTCTGTCCGCCTTCGAGGTCGAGGTCCACGCCCCCGGCCATCGCGCCGCTCACCGCGCCGGTGCCCGAGAACAACGGATCCTCGGGCGCGAGCTGCTTGCCCATGATGAGGATCTTCTCCCACTCGCCGGGGGCCGCTTCGTCGCGGCTGTCGGCGAGCTCCCGGGCCGTCTGCAGGAACTGCTCCTTGTTCCCCCACACGAAGAACACTTCGAGGAGCTTCAGCCTCAGATCGCGCCGCGCGGGCTCGCGGCCGATCGCGATGCGGATCAGATCCGCGGCCTGGTCGTACAGGCCGTACGCCATGTGGAAGTCGGCCTCGGCGAGGGGGTCGCCCTGGTCGAGGTTGATCGCGGTCTCGCTGCTGATCGTCTCGTCGGCGGTGACATGCCGTGCTTGCGCCGCCTCGGCCGCTCCGAGCGAGAGGCGCGGCCGCTCGTGCGTGCCGGATTCCTCGACGACGAAGCCCGGCTCGCGGGAGGCGGGCTCGGTCGCGCGCATCGGCGGCTCGCCCGATGCGAATCCGCCGGAAGCGAACCCGCGGCTCGGCGGCGAGGCCTCCACGGCTTCGGCGCCCGCGACGGCGAGGCGCCCGAGGGAGTCATCGAACTGCGCCGCGCGCTGCGCGCGCACGAAGCGTGCGGCGATCACTCCGACGACCACGAGCATCGCGAGTGCGATCTCCCACCAGTAGCCCTCCAGCGTGTCGAGGAGCGACTCACCGGCGGCGCTCTCGGGCGGCACCGGCGCAGGCTTTGCGCTCTGCGGCGCGGGGGTCGGCGCGGGGGTCGGTGCGGGCGGCGCGGCGGCCTCGGGCGGCGCGGTGGCCTCGGGCGGCTTCTCCTCGGTTATCGGAGCGGGTGGCGGCGGCGGAGCGGCCTGCGTCACCGCAGGGGGTGGCACCTGCGCCACGGGCGGCGGCGGCGGCGGGGCGGCGGCGGCCGCCCGTTTGGCGGCAAGCTCCGACTGCAACCGCGCCAGCTCTGCGTTCTTCAGCTCGAGGAGGCGCTTCGATTCGGCGAGCTGCCCTTCGAGGTCGTGCACCTGCCCCTGCAGCCGGCTGACCTCGGCGCCGCTCGAGGCACCGGGCGTCGCACCCACTGAGGCCGACTCCGACGGGGTCACGAGCTTCAGCCGCCCGGCCTGCTCGCCCGAGGAGGCGGTCGGGGCCCCACTGCTCGAGCGCCAGGCGGCGTACTGACGACGGATCTCGGCCGCCGCCTCGGCCGCAGAGACCGCCGTGGCCTGCGCCTCGCCGGGGATGCGCATCACTGCGCCCGAGCGCATCACGTTCATGTTCCGATCGAAAGCACGCGGGTTGGCCTGGTAGATGGCCAGCATCCAGCTGTGGGTGCGGGCGGAATTCGCGCTAGCGCTGGCGGCGTCGCTGGCGATCGCCGTGAGCGTCTCGCCGCGCTGGACGACGTGCATCGAGCCTGCGGTCGAGTCGGAGCTCGCGGGAGGCGCGCCGCGGGGCGCCGCGGGCGCCGCCTCGGCGGGTGCGTCGGGCTGCGGTGCCGCGGGCGCGGCGACCGGCGGGGCGTCGGCGCTGCGCGCGATCGCCCCTTCACGCGTGCCGACGCCGGTCGCGGGGGCGGTCACCGGTGCGCTGGCGACGGCGGATTGACCCGGCGTATACACCGGCGGATCGAGCATCATGGTGTACTCGCGCACCAGGTGCCCGCGCGACCAGCTCACCTCGAGCAGGACCGTCATGAACGGCTCGGAGATGGCCTCCGTGGATTTGAGCTTGAGCATCTCGCGGCCGTTGGGCGAGTGCACCACGTGGACCTGGACGCCGGCGAGGTAGGCCGGCCACTCGAGCCCGTAGCGGGCGAACGTCTCGCGTGAGGCAAGCTGTGCCTGGAGCGTGTTCACCTCGTCGGGCGCAACGTCGACCAGCTCGACTTCCGCATCGAGCGGCGCGTTGAGCGGCGACAGGAGACGGATGTCTCCAAGACCCAAGGCAAACGCCGCCGACGGCAAGGCCAGCAGCAATGCCAGCGCCCGGTTTGAGCGTTTGGCAACCATCAGGGCACCCCGAAAGGCATTATCGGACCAAATGTCCTATGAAAACAAAAGGCTAGGCCACAGGATGCGACCCCCTTAGAAATAACGCCGCAATATAACTTAAATAGGCTGCTGCACCAAAGCCCGGTTCCCCGGAACCCACTGCGCAGCCACGCTTTTATACGCATGGTCGGGGGCAATCCATAAGTCAAGTCCTCGCCAAGGATCGGAATCTTCACGGATTCTCGGGGCATAAACTGTGTCGCGGTTCGCTGCCTCGGGAGCCACCCTGCAGTGCAGGCGCGTCCGCCGCCCGTCCGGGAATGCGACGCGGGCCGCTATGCGCAGTAGTTCACGCTGCGGTCAGCGGCGGGACGCTGGGGTCAGCGGCGGGGCGCTGCGGTGATATCCGGAGTCGGTGACTTCACGTCCGCGTTCTGCGCGCGGTGCCGCAGGTAATGGTCCATCAGCACTATGGCGAGCATGGCCTCGGCGATCGGCGTGGCCCGCAGTCCTACGCAGGGGTCGTGCCGCCCGGTGGTCACGACCTCGACCGGATTGCCCGCGACGTCGATGGTCTGCCCCGGCAGCTGGATGCTGGAGGTGGGTTTGAGGGTCAGGTGCGCGATGATGTCTTGACCGGAGGAGATGCCGCCGAGGATCCCGCCGGCGTGGTTGCTGCGAAAGCCCTCAGGGGCGAGCTCGTCGCGGTGCTCGCTGCCGCGCTGCGTGGCGGCGCGGGTGCCGGCGCCGATCTCGACCGCTTTCACGGCGTTGATGCTCATGAGCGCGTGCGCGATGTCCGCGTCCAGCCGATCGAACACCGGTTCGCCGAGCCCGGGCGGCACGCCGCTCGCGACCACCGTGACGCGCGCGCCGATCGAGTCGCCCTCCGCGCGCACTTTCCAGACGAGCTCCTCGAGCTCGGCGAGCCGGGAGGGGTCCGGACAGAAGAACGGATTCTGGTACGCGAAGGCGGGATCCACCGCCTGGATCGAGAGCAGGCCGACCTGGCTCAGGTAGCCGTAGATGCGCACGCCGAGCCGTGCGGCGAGATAGCGGCGCGCGATCGCGCCCGCGGCGGTCCGCATCACCGTCTCGCGCGCCGAGGAGCGCCCGCCGCCGCGGTAGTCGCGCACGCCGTATTTCTGCTGATACGTGTAGTCCGCGTGTCCGGGGCGGAAGCGGTCCTTGATCTTGTCGTAGTCCCGCGAGCGCGCGTCGGTGTTCTCGATCAGGATGCCGATCGGCGTGCCGGTCGTGTGCCCTTCGAACACGCCCGAGAGGATGCGCACCTGATCGGCCTCGCGCCGCTGGCTGACGAAATGAGAGGTGCCGGTGCGGCGGCGATCGACGTCCTGCTGCAGGTCCGCCTCACTCAGCGGGAGGCCCGGCGGACAGCCGTCGACGATGCATCCCATGGCGGGCCCGTGGCTCTCGCCGAAGGTGGTCACCGTGAACAGCCTGCCGATGGTGTTGCCGGACATGGTCCTGTGTGACTCCGCGCGGCGCTGCTTCAGCTAAGCCGGCAGTTGCTCGCGCGACAGCAGGAACACCCCCCCGCCGCCGCGCTCGAACTCCAGCCACACGCAGGGCAGGCGCGGGAAGGCCCGTCGCACCGCGCGCTCGGTGTTGCCCACCTCGACGATCAGCACGCCGCGCGGACGCAGATGCCGGCGCGCCTCCTTGAGGATGATGCGCACCGAGTCCAGGCCCGCCTCGCCGGCCGCGAGCGCCACGCGCGGCTCGTGCCGGTATTCCGGCGGCAGTCGCTCGAGCTCACGCGCCCCCACGTAAGGCGGATTCGACACGATGATATCGTAGGTGGCGCGCCCGAGCGCGCGGAAGTGATCGGACTTCTTGACGAGCACACGGCCCCCGAGACGGTGGGAGCGGACGTTGGCGCGCGCCACCTCGAGCGCCGCCTCCGAGATGTCGACCGCATCGACGCGGGCGCGCGGCAGCGCCCGCGCGCAGGCGATGGCGATGCAGCCCGAGCCCGTGCCGAGATCGAGCACCCGTCGCACGCGGCGCGCGTCGATCCACGGCGCGAAGCGCCGCTCGATCAGCTCCGCGATCGGCGAGCGGGGCACGAGCACCCGCGCGTCGACCCGGATCTCGAGGCCCGCGAACCAGGTGACGCCGGTCAGGTAGGCGGCCGGGACGCGCTCCTCGATGCGCCGCCTGACGAGCTCCGCCGCGCGCGCCTGCGCGCGGCGGTGGACGCGTCGCCGAAGGAGGTCCGCGCCGCCGCGATCGCGCGCCCCGATTGCGTACAGTACCAGCGCGGCGGCTTCGTCCCGGGCATTGTCGCTGCCGTGTCCGAAGTGCACGCGCGCGCGCGCGAGCGCCCGCGCGGCGCGCGCGATGAGCTCGCCCACGGTGACGGTGCGCGTGGCGGAGGGCGCGTGTGGGGCGCGCCGCGCCCGCGCCGGCCCCGCGCGCCGGGCCCTGTGAAATAATTCGCCCATGTCGAAGGTCCGTGTCCGCCTGCTTCTCACCGTCGCCGCGCTCGCCGCCAGCGTCGGCGGGTATTGGCTCGCGCAACAACTTGACAGGGCAGGCCCGCGCCTGACAAGCGGCACGTGGCTGCCGCAGCCGAAGGCGGTGCGCGACTTCGCGCTCACCGACACCACCGGGAGCTCCTTCACGCGGGCGAGTCTCGTGGGGGCGCCGTCGCTCGTGTTTTTCGGCTTCACGCGCTGTCCGGACGTCTGCCCGGCGACGCTCCTCGAGCTCGCGCAGGTGCGAAAGGCCGCCGCGCTCCCCACGCTGCGGGTGGTGTTCGTGAGCGTCGACCCGCAGCGCGATACGCCGGCGCTCCTCGGCACCTACGTGCACGCCTTCGATCCCGCATTCCTCGGGCTGACCGGGGCGGCGCGGTCGATCGCATCGATGGCCGCCGATTTCGGGGTAGCGGTCAATCGCGTGGAGCTGCCCGGCGGCGACTCCACCATGGACCACTCCGCGGTGGTGTTCCTGCTGGACGCCAGGGCGCGCGTCGTCGCCGTCTTCACGCCGCCCTTCGAGGCGAGCCCGCTCGCGGCAGACCTGCGCCGCGCGGCGCCCTGGCTATGAGCGCGTCGGCGGACATCGGCCCGAGCGGCCTGGCCGACAGCGTGCGGACGCGGCTCTTCGTCGCGCTGCAATACCTGCTGCCGCAGCACTTCCTCTCGCGCGTGGTGCGCGCAATCACCCGCGTACGCACACCGCTCGTCCGGGAGCCGCTCATCCGCGCCTTCGACGACCGCTTCCACCCCGACATGAGCGACGCGGAGCTCCCGGACCCGCTGAGCTACGCGAGCTTCAACGCCTTCTTCACCCGGGGGCTCGTCCCCGGCGCGCGCCCGATCGATCCCGATGCGGGCTCGCTCGTCTCGCCGGTCGACGGCAGCGTGAGTCAGATCGGGCGGCTCGACGGCTCGTGGCTGGTGCAGGCCAAGGGGCGTGCCTATACGCTCGAGTCGCTCCTGGCGGCGGATCTCTCCTGGGCGCAGCACTTCAGGGCGGGCGCGTTCGCGACGTTCTACCTTGCGCCGTTCAACTACCACCGCATCCACATGCCGCTCGCCGGGCGGCTGCGCGCGGCGTGGTACGTGCCGGGGCGGCTGTTCAGCGTCGATGCCGCCACCACCGCCTCCGTTCCCGCTCTCTTCGCGCGCAACGAGCGCGTGGTGTGCGTCTTCGGGCAGGAAACGCTCGCCTTCGCCCTGGTGCTGGTGGGAGCCCTCTTCGTCGGCAGCATCGAGACCGTGTGGCACGGCGTGGTGACGCCGCGGAGCCTGCGCCATGGCGCCGAGCTGCCGCTCGATGAGAGCCGCGCGCCGCTCGAGCTCGAGAAGGGCGCCGAGCTCGGCCGCTTCAACATGGGCTCCACGGTCATACTGCTGCTGCCTCAGGGCAGGAGCGAGTGGCTGCGCCCGCTCGCCCCCGGCAGCGGCGTGCGGGTGGGCCAGGCGCTCGCCCGGCTCACGTGAGGCTGACGTGAGCGGCGGCGGGGACTGGCGGCCCAGCGCCTCGCGGGCGCTCCTCGAGCGGCGCGCGGCGCTCCTCGCGTGCACGCGCGAGTTCTTTGCCGCCCGCGGCGTGCTCGAGGTCGACACCCCCGTCGTCGTCAATGCGCCGGTGAGCGACGTGCACATCGTGAGCGCCACCGTGCAACTTGGGCGTACGCCGGCCTACCTGCATACCTCGCCCGAGTACGCCATGAAGCGGCTGCTCGCCGCCGGCAGTGGCGACATCTACCAGGTCTGTCACGTGGTGCGCGGCGCCGAGAGCGGGCGGCTGCACAACCCCGAATTCACGCTCATAGAGTGGTACCGCGTCGGTTTCCCGCTGGCGGCGCTCATGGACGAGGTGGAGGCGCTCGTGCGGCTGCTCCTCGGCCCGGCCGCCGCGCAGCGTGCGAGCGAGCGCATCAGCTATCGCGACGCGTTCCTCCGCGAGCTCGGCCTCGACCCCCTCACCGCGCCCGACGAGGCGCTCGAGGAGGCCGCGCGGCCGCTCGGCTTTACGGACCGCAGCGCCGATCGCGACGCGTGGCTCGAGCTCCTCATGGGTTCTTGGGTGGGCCCCCGCCTCGGGCGCAGCGCCCTCACCTTCGTCCACGGCTACCCCGCGAGCCAGGCGGCGCTCGCGCGACTCGACCCCGAGGATCCCCGCACCGCGCGGCGCTTCGAGCTGTACTGCGACGGCGTCGAGCTCGCCAACGGCTTTCACGAGCTCGCGAGCGCAGCCGAGCAGCGCGAGCGCTTCGAGCGCGACAACGCGCAGCGGCGGCGCCTGGGGCTCCCCGTCTGCCCGATCGATGAGCGGCTGCTCGCGGCGCTCGAGAGCGGCCTGCCGGATTCGGCCGGGGTGGCCCTCGGCTTCGAGCGCACGCTGATGCTCGCCGCCGGAGCCTCGCACATCGAGGAGGTGCTCGCCTTTCCGACCGCCCGGGCTTAGCCTCGCCCCGACCATGAGCTACACCGCACAGCGCTACCACTTTCACGACAAGCCCGCGGACTACGCGCGTCTCGCGCAGGAGCTCGGCGCGCTGCTCGCGGGCGAGAGCGATCCGATCGCCAACGCCGCCAACACCGCAGCGCTCGTCTTCGAGGCTCTGCCGGAGGTGAACTGGGCCGGCTTCTATTTCCTCAAGGGCGGGCAGCTCGTGGTCGGGCCCTTTCAGGGCCGTCCGGCGTGCGTGCGGATCGCGCTCGGCTCGGGCGTGTGCGGCACGGCGGCGGCGCAGCGCCGCACGCTCGTCGTGCCCGACGTGCTCGAGTTCCCGGGCCATATCGCCTGCGATCCGGCGTCGCGCTCGGAGATCGTGGTGCCGCTCATCGCCGGCGACGCGCGCGATGGGTCGCTGCTCGGGGTGCTCGATCTCGACAGTCCGCGCGCGGCGCGCTTCGACGAGGCCGACGCCCGCGGGCTCGAGTCGCTCGCCGGGCTCTTCGTGCGGAGCATCCGGGAGACGAGCGCGCTCGCGAATCCCGCATGACCGTCCCGCGGTCCGGGACGCGGGGGCTGGCCGCGGGGAGCGCGGCCTTTGCGATCTGGGGACTGTTCCCGCTCTACCTGCATCCCTTGAGCGGCGTGCCGGCGACGCAGGTGATCGCGCACCGCGTCGCCTGGTCGTGCCTGTTCCTCCTCGGGTGGATGCTGCTGCGCGGGCAGCTCGGACGGCTCACGGCGACCCTCACCAACCCGGCGCTCCTGGTGCGCCTCACGCTCACGGCGCTCCTCGTCAGCTGCAACTGGCTGGTGTACGTCTGGGGCGTGACGCACCAGCACATCGTCGAGACCAGCCTCGGCTACTACATCAATCCGCTGGTGAACGTGGTGCTGGGGGTGGTGGTGCTGCACGAGCGGCTGAACCGCACGCAGTGGCTCGCGGTGGCGCTCGCCGCGATCGCCGTCGGCTATCTCACCGTGCTCGCCGGGCGTCTGCCGTGGATCGCCTGTTTCCTCGCGCTCACCTTCTCGCTCTACGGACTGCTGCGCAAGGTGATCAGCGTCGAGGCGCTCCCGGGACTTGCGAGCGAGACGCTGCTGCTGCTGCCGCTCGCGGTGGCCTATCTCGGGTGGTGTCAGGTCGCGGGCACCGGCGCGCTGGGCTCCTCCGGCGCCGCCATCGATGCGCTCCTCGTCGGCAGCGGGCTGGTGACGGCGATTCCGCTCCTGCTGTTCGCTTACGGGGCGCGCCGCCTTCCTTACTCGACGGTGGGCGTGCTGCAGTACATCGCGCCGAGCCTGCAGCTGCTCTGCGGCGTCGTGGTCTATCACGAGCACTTCGGGCTCGCCCGCGCTCTCGGCTTTGCGCTGATCTGGGCGGCGCTCGCGATCTACGCCGCCGATGGCCTGTGGCGGGCGCGGAGCGCGCCGCGGCTGCAGCGCGCCTGAAGTCGGCGGCCCCCGAGCCCTTCAGAGGGCGCGCCCGCCGGCGCGCCTACCCCTTGCTGCGCGAGATGTACTCGCCCGTGCGGGTGTCGATGCGGATCACTTCACCCTCGTTGATGAAGAGCGGCACCCGCACCACCGCGCCGGTCTCGAGCTTGGCGGGCTTCTGGCCGCCGGTGGCGGTATCGCCGCGCAGCCCCGGGTCGGTCTCGATGACCTTGAGCTCGATGTGCGGCGGCGGCGTGACCACGAGCGGCACGTTGTTCCAGAGCGTCACGATGCAGACCACGCCCTCCTTGAGCCACTGCGCGTTCTCGCCCAGCGCCGACTTGCCCGCGGTGTACTGCTCGAAGTTCTCCGGCACCATGAAATGCCAGAAGTCGCCGTCCTGGTAGAGATACTGCATGTCGGTGTCGACGACGTCGGCGGCCTCGAGCGATTCGCCTGACTTGAAGGTCCGCTCGATCGTGCGGCCGGTCTTGAGGTTGCGCACCTTGATGCGGTTGAACGCCTGGCCCTTGCCCGGCTTGACGAACTCGTTCTCGATCACGGCGTAGGGCTCGCCGTCGAGGAGGACTTTGAGGCCTCCGCGGATCTCGCTGGTCGTGTAGCTGGCCATCTGACTCTCGCGCTCGCGTATGTGCGCTTCAGCGCCGGTATGCACAAAAAAGGGCCGCGTATGATAGCGGCATCGCCCGCGGCCGGGAAGCGCGCGCGCCGCTTGCCGCCGCGCACCCTCTGCGTGGCGTGCTTTTCGCGAAGTCGCACACACGGCCGGCTGGGGACGCGGTGCTAGAATCGCGGCGCCATGCCCGGGCAGAACGCCGTTCCGCTCATCGTGCTCAGCGCCGCGCGCGAGCCCGTGGAAGCCGTCAACGGCATTCTGCGGCGTGCCGGGCAGCCCGCTCACTGCACCTGGATTCCGGCGCTGCGCGACCTCGCCGACGCGCTCACCCAGCTCAATCCCGAGCTACTCGTGCACGTCGCCGAGAGCCGCGGGGAGTTCGAGGCCGCCGTCCGGGTGCGCGACAAGCTCGCGCCCGGGGTGCCGGTGCTGCTGCTGGCGCCGGAGGTCGATGAGGCCGACATCGCGGAAGCGATGGCGCTCGGCGCGCGCGACGTCGTCACGCTCGCCAACACCGAGCGGCTGCAGGCGGTGATGCTGCGCGAGCTCGAGGTGTTTCGCACCGAGCGCAAGCTCGCCGAGACGCTGAAATCCGCTCAGGAGGCGCGCAGCCAGCTCGGCACCGTGCTGCATCGCTCGAACGACGCGATCATCCAGGTGCAGGAGGGGATCGTCGTCGATGCGAACCCCGCCTGGCTCGAGCTCTACGGCGTCGCCGAAGGCGTCAGCGGCGAGCCGGTGATGGACCTTTTCGACGATTCGACTCACGCGGCGCTGCGCGGCGCGCTGGCCGCGTGTCTCCAGGGGCGCTGGAAAGCCGATCACCCGCTGCGGGTGAACGCGCAGCTCGCCGATGGGAGCGTGCTGTCCATCGAGATGACGCTGGCGCTCGGGGAGCACGAGGGGGAGCCGTGCGTGAGCCTGATGGTGCCGTCCCGCTCGCGCGAGGAGCACGGGGCGATCGCCCGTCCGGCCGGCAGCGGCGAAGCCCCCGGGGGCCTCTTGCCGCGGCGCGAGCTCCTCGAGGGGCTCACGCGGCGCCTGGCGACGCCCGCGCTCGGAGGCATGCGCTGCCTGGCGCTCATCTGGATCGACAAGTTCACGGATCTCGAGCGCGTGGTCGGCGTCATGGCGAGCGAGGAGATCCTGATCGAGTTCGCGCGGCTGCTGAAGGAGACCCTGCATCCGAAGGAGCTCGCCGGACACTTCGGCGGAGTGCGCTTCCTCGTGCTCCTCGAGCGCGGCAACGAGCAGGACATCAACGCCTGGAGCGAGCGGCTGCTCTCGCGCGTTCAGAGGCAGGTGATGCGCATCCGTGACAAGGCGGTGACGGTGACCTGCAGCCTCGGCATGTCGGTGGTGCCTTCGGCACAGGTGAAGCTCGATGCGGTGATCGCCGATGCGGCCGAGGCGGCCCGCCGGGGCGCCGCCCGCGGCGGCAATCAGAGCATCATGTCGGAGCGCGCGGACAACGACAGCCGTGTCATGGCCTATGACAAGGTGTGGGTCAGGCACATCAAGGCGGCGCTGATGGAGAACCGCTTCCGCCTGGTGCAGCAGCCGATCGCGAGCCTGCAGGGCGAGCGTCCCGGCATGTTCGACGTGCTGGTGCGCATGATCGATACGCAGGGGCGCGAAGTGCTGCCGTCCGAGTTCATGGCGGCCGCCGCCCGCAACGACCTGCTGAGGAACATCGACCGCTGGGTGGTCGGCGCCTCACTCTCGTTTGCGGCGCAGAAGAAGCCGGAGTGCCTGTTCGTGCGCCTGTCGAAGGAGACCGTCCGCGACGCCGGCTTCCTCGAGTGGCTCGACAATCACCTGCGCTCGAGCCGCGCGGAGCCGCAGCGATTGTGCTTCCAGGTGACCGAGGAGAGCGCGACGAGCCACCTGCCGCAGGTCAAAGCGCTCGGCGCGGCGCTGCGCCAGCGGAGCTTCCGCTTTGCGCTCGAGGGCTTCGGCTCCGGGCGCGCCAGCTCGGGGCTGCTCGAGGCGGTGCCGCTCGACTTCGTGAAGATCGACGGCACCATCGTGCAGGGCCTGGCCCGCGACGAGGCGCTCCAGCAGCGCGTGCGCGCCCTGGTCGAGGCCGCGCGCAAGCACGACATCCAGACCATTGGCGAGCGCGTCGAGGACGCCAACACCATGGCGGTGCTGTGGCAGGTCGGCGTGCAGTACATCCAGGGCTACTTCATCAACGAGCCCGAGCAGGTGGTGCTGCGCGCCGAGCGCTAGAAGCTCACGCCGAGTCCGAGGTCGAAGCGGTTGAAGGACGAGTTCAGCCGGAACCACTGGTAGTCGCCCTTCAGCACCACGTGCGTGCCGAGGTAGAGGTTCGCCCCGGCGGTCCATACCCGGTCATGGCTGGCCGGCCAGTAGCCGACGTCCCCGGGGCTGCCCGAGAGCGGCACGAGTCCCGTCGGGACCACCGGGCCGCCCGTCCCGGAGTAGCTCGCGCCGAGGTTGTAGCGCTCGAAGCGCGCGAAGGCCGCCGCGCGGTAGCCGCCCTGCTCGAAGAGCTCGTAGGCGCACTGCAGGAAGTATCCGTAGAAGGACGACGGCACCGGGTTCGCAGCCCCCGGATGCGCCGCGTTGGCGCCCGCGAGGTCGCTGATCGAGCCCCGCGCGTAGAGCGCCGACAGGTCGAGCTTCCCAGGCGTCCAGCGCCCGTGCGCCTCCCACAGCGTGACCCGGGGATCGGGCTGCGCGGTGCTCGAGCCGGCCGTGAGCGGGATCCCGACCGCTTTCCCCGTGCTGATCGCACCACCGACCTCGAGCGCCGGCACACCGTAGTAGCTCACCGCGGCGTATTGCGTGAGGTGTCGGGCATTGGCCAGCGCCAGCTCCTGATGCGTAGCCTGCAGCGGCGCGACGCCGCTGTTGGCGAGCGCGAGCGCGCTCGCGTAGGCAGGAAAGGTCTGATCGAACTGCCACTTCGACAGATCGAAGCCGGTCGTGAGCCCGAGGTTCCACCCGAGCCCGAGCGGCGTGTCACCGCGGAGGCTCACGCCGCCTTCCCGCCAGGTGCTCGGGATGATGAGGGTCTCGACGAAGTTGCGCTGGACGCCGTAGTAACGCGTCGGCTCGTGATGCTCGTTGAGCAGCCCGAAGGGCATCAGGAACAGCCCCCCGCGGGCGCTCACCGAATCGCCGAGGCGCCGGTCGACGTAGAACTGCTCGATCTCGAATTCCCCCACGTCGCTCGCGGATGCCACCGCATGCTCGACCTCGAACTCGGAGTTGAACTCGGTGCGCTCGTCGAACGAGTAACCGAGCCCGAACACGCCGCGCGCGAGGTCCGCCTGGCTGCGCCGCCCATCGCGCGTCGGATCGGCGAAATACACCTCGCCATAGCCCCAGAGTCGCGGACCCTCCCCTGTGGCCGGCCCCGGCAGTGCGCTCGGCGAGGCCGGAAGGGCTTGCGAGGCTTCGGCCGCGCCGGGAGGCGGCCCCGCTGCCACGGGAACCGCTTCCGGCGCCCCCGCGAGCTCCGCCAGCCTGCGCTCCAGCTGGTGCTGCGCCGCGCGCAGCGAGCGGTTCTCCTGGGCCAGCTGCTGCAGCTGCGTCTGCACCTGCGTGAGCTGCTGCTCCAGGGCCGCCAGGCGGGGCTCATCGGCCTCGCCTGCCGCGGCGAGCCCGGCGATCCCGATTGCGCCCAGGCTTAGCAGCGATGTGATGGCGTGGCGCAGGGTTATGTCACGAAGCATCGGAGGCTCCGTCGGGGGTCAGGCGGTGATGGGGTTGATGGATATTAGTGCGAATGATTCCTATTCGCAATAACAAGCTCCGCGTGCGGCATCCCTTCCGGTCGACAGTTCCACTTGCATGCAACTGATTGCGGATGGAATTGTGAGCGCGCAGCCCGGCGTTACACGCACTTACGCTCGAAATGCAGTCCGACGATAGTTACGTCAGAGCGAAACTATTGCGGAAAGGCCCTACAGACGCGCGCGCTCCGCCGGGAGCCGCGCCTCCATGCGGTCGATATTCCGCGGCCAGCCGCGCTTGAGCACCGTGCCGCGCTGCGCGCGCTCGCCGACATAGGCCTGGAGGTCCCGCCACTCGATGACTCTCTCCGTCTCGCCCGACCAGAGCACGAGGCTCGCATTCGGTGGCACGACCGCCGCCGCGGTCATGAGCTCAGTGCGCGCGCGGGCCTTCTTGCCGGGGATGTCGTAGAGCTTGTTGCCCTTGCCGCGCGGCATCTCAGGCACCTCCCCCACCGGGAAGGCGAGGAGCTTGCCTTCGCTGCTCACCACCGCCACCAGCGAATCCGGTGAAGGCACGGGCGCGGGCGCGAGCACGTGGGCGTTCTCAGGCACGCTGAGCACGGTCTTGCCGGCGCGGCGGTCGCTGATGAGGTCCTTGAGGCGCGCCGTGAAGCCGTAGCCGGCATCGCTCGCGAGGAGCCACAGATCCTCGGGCTCGCCGATCATGACGCCGGCGAACTTGGCCCCATCGGGCGGATCGAGGCGGCCGGAGAGCGGCTCGCCGTGACCGCGCGCGGAGGGGAGCGAATGGGCCGGCAGCGTGTAGGTGCGGCCGGTGCTGTCGATGAAGACCGCGCTCTGGAGGCTGCGCCCGCGCGCCAGTGCCTTGAACGCATCCCCGCCCTTGTAGGAAAGCGCGCCCGGCTCGACGTCGTGCCCCTTCGCCGAGCGCACCCAGCCGCCGGTCGACAGTACGACCGTCACCGGCTCGTTGGGAATGAGCGTCGTCTCGTCGATCGCCTGCGCGGCCTCGCGCTCGATGATCTTGGTGCGCCGCTCGTCGCCGTACTTCTCGGCATCGGCGCGGATCTCGGCGGCGATGAGCTTCTTCAACTTCGCCTTGCTCTTCAGCAGCGCCTCGAGCTCCTCGCGCTCGGCCGAGAGCGTCTTCTGCTCCTCGCGGATCTTCATCTCCTCGAGCTTCGCGAGGTGGCGCAGCCGCGTGTTGAGGATCTCCTCGGCCTGCTCGTCGGAGAGCTTGAAGCGCTTCATCAGCACCGGCTTCGGCTCGTCCTCGCGGCGGATGATGCGGATCACCTCATCGAGGTTGAGGAACGCGATGAGCAGGCCATCGAGGATGTGCAGACGCTTGCCGACCTTGTCCAGCCGGTACTGCAGGCGACGCGTGACGGTCGTGGTGCGGAACTCGAGCCACTCGCCGAGGATCTCCTTTAGGCCCATCACGCGCGGGCGGCCGTCGAGCGCGATGATGTTGAGATTGACGCGGTAGTTGCGCTCCAGGTCCGTGGTCGCGAACAGGTGATTCATGACCTCCACCAGGTCGACCCGGTTCGAGCGCGGCTCGATCACGAGACGCGTCGGGTTCTCGTGGTCGGACTCATCGCGCAGGTCCTCGACCATCGGGAGTTTCTTGGCGCGCATCTGCTCGGCGATCTGCTCCTGCACGCGACTCGGGGATACCTGGTAGGGGAAAGCCGTGACGACGATGTTGCCGTCCTCGGTCTCCCAGGTGGCGCGCGCCTTGAAGGTCCCGACACCCTTCTCGTAGAACTCCTTGAGATCCGCGCGCGGGGAGATGATCTCGGCGCCCGTCGGCAGGTCCGGGCCCAACACGCGCTTCATGAGCGCCGCCAGGGTGGCTTCCGGGTCCTCCAACAGGTGGACTGCGGCTGCGGCCAGCTCGCGCAGGTTATGCGGTGGTATGTCGGTCGCCATGCCGACCGCAATGCCCGAGGTGCCATTCAACAGCAGGTTCGGCAGCCGCGCCGGCAGGATCACCGGCTCCTGCAGCGTGCCGTCGAAATTGGCCGTCCAGTCGACCGTGCCGTCAGACAGTTCCCCGAGCAGCACCTCGGCGTACTTCGTGAGCTTCGCTTCCGTGTAGCGCATCGCCGCGAAGGACTTGGGGTCATCCTGCGAGCCCCAGTTGCCCTGGCCGTCAACCAGTGGATAGCGATAGGCGAAGGGCTGCGCCATGAGCACCATCGCCTCGTAGCAGGCCGTGTCGCCGTGGGGGTGGAACTTGCCGAGCACATCGCCCACGGTGCGCGCGGATTTCTTGTGCTTCGAGACCG